>ENA-OZKB01001337-OZKB01001337.1-human-gut-metagenome-genome-assembly--contig:-NODE-1337-length-11058-cov-4.298828_pt1 | contig 11058 bp, 9 predicted proteins | sample MGYA00244821_ERZ653753 | MGnify/ENA primary metagenome ERZ653753 (study PRJEB26926, sample SAMN06165256) | human gut metagenome | biome: ENVO:00009003; feature: ENVO:2100002; material: ENVO:00002003...
TAGTAGATACGAATGGAAGCGGACATGGTGCATTGGCAGGAGTTCTTAATGCATTGAACGCAGATGTTTTGATCTGTGGCGGAATCGGAGGCGGTGCACAGACAGCGTTAGCGGCGGCCGGTATTAAGCTTTTCGGAGGAGTTTCCGGAGATGCGGATGAAGCGGTAGAAGCTTTTATCAATGAAACACTTGAGTATAATCCAAATGTGAAGTGTTCTCATCACGAGCACAACCACGGGGAAGGACATACATGTGGCGAGCATGGATGTGGAAGCCATAGCTGTCATTAAGAAGAATAGCAAAAAATAATAATACAAAGGATGTGCCAAGGTAATGGAGAAGTTACCGTAGTGCATCCTTTTTGTGTTATTTTCCGGAAAGATAACTTGTCTTCTGTAATGCGAGCTTTTCTGAATTATAAAAGATATAATTTGGAAGGGAGATTATGATATACTGTAAACAAGATATAGTGCAAAACGTAACAGAAAGGAGTATGCACAGTGTCAGAGAAAAAGAAATTTACAGTATACGTCGGAAGTGTAGCACTATGCGTAGGTGTGGCAGTTCTGCTGCATTATGTGTCATTTACCAATCCTTATCTGCAATCTGTTTGTCATCTTTTAAGACCTTTTATTTATATAGGACTTTATCTGGTATGGGCGGTTTCTTTTCAAAAAAGGATTATCCAAAAGGAAGCCAGGCGTTGTTTAATAATGATTGCAGCGATGATAGTTTTTTGGATGCTCATTCGTATGTGTAAATTTGAAATACCGTATGAGATGCCGACAGCATTGCGCTATGCCTGGTATCTTTATTATATTCCTATGGTGTTGCTGCCCACGGTCAGTCTTTATCTGGCATTTTATATACGGCAGCCGGAGAATTATAAATTACCGGAAAGACGATGTCTGCTGTTTTGTCCGGCATTGTTTCTGATAGGGATTGTATTAACGAATGATCTGCACCAGTTAGTTTTTACTTTCCCGGAGGGGAGACTGGGGGAAGCAGCTTCCTATGAAGTAGGCGTCTATGGATATGGAGCAATGTATTATGCTATAGTCGCCTGGGATCTTGGCTGTCTGCTGGCAGCACTCTTGATTATTCTATTAAGATGCAGAAAAATTAAAAACAGGAAAATGCTTTGGATGCCTTTTGGTGCTTATGGACTGTCGGTTGTCTATGGCATCGCCTATTATCTGAATCTGCCCTTTTGGAAAATATTTTCAAGCGATATGACGGCTGCATTATGCCTTTTGTTTGCTTTGATCATTGAAAGCTGCATCCAGTGCGGATTGATCCCTTCCAATACAGGATATGCACAATTATTTGCAGCATCTACAATTTCAGCACAGATTACAGATCAGAGTGGAAAAGACATTTATCAATCGCAGGATTCGGAATATATTGCGCCGGAAATCGTAAGACAGGTAGTTCAAAGCCCGATCATGTTGGAAAATGGAATCAGACTGTCGGGAAAACCAATTTTGGGAGGCTATGTCTTGTGGAAGGAAAACCTGTCGGAATTACAGGAAATCGTAAGAGAGCTTGAAGACAGGAAGGAAGAATTAAAAGATGCGAATCTGATTGAGGAAGAAAATCTGAGAACAAAAAGAGAAGTAGAAAAACTTTCTGTGAAGAATCAGCTTTATGATAAAATACAGAAACAGACGGCAAGGCAGAGTGCACTTTTGACGGAATTCATTGAAGCATATTCTATGGAAGAAGATGAGAACGAAAGGAAAAAAATATTAGGGAAGATAGTTGTGATCGGAGCCTATATAAAAAGGCGTAGTAATCTTATTTTTATTGCGGAGCAGACCGTAAAATTTCCGGTAAGAGAGTTGGAGTTATGTTTTAGGGAAACGATAAAGAATCTGGAATGGAACCATGTTGAGGCAGGTTTTTCCACCGCTTTAGATGAAATACGAAGTGAAGATGCTATGCAGATTTATGATTTTTTTGAAGCAGTCATTGAGGAATCTTTGGAAGATCTGTCGGCATTTACTGTAAATCTGAAACGCAGAGAGGAGCGGATCGTCATGTCTATGAGTGTGGAATGTAAAACAGATCTGCGGGAAATTGCCGGACGATATGGAGCTTATGCGGAGCAGGATTTTGACGGAGCATGGCTGCTTTCTCTGATTCCGGGAGGAGGTAGCGGAAAATGATAAAAACATTTGAAAACTGTTCGCCGGAGTATCAGATTACGATCATTTGCTTTTTTATTTTTTTGACTTTGCTGTATATGATTCTGGTTATTTATGAAGGAACAGGAAAAAGACAAAGAAAGATGTTGCTGCTGGACAGTGCATTGCTTATAGTTATTTTCCTTATAACATCCGGCTTGTGTGCGCGGCAACGGATGTTTAAAATACCATATGTGATTTTAATTGTTATGGGAATTTGTGGTTTTTTATATGTAGGAATGAAGATCTTTGGAATTCATAAGTACCGCAAGAACTGCCTGAGGGAAAATGCAGTTCAGGAGAGTCTGGACAATTTGCCGAGCGGAATTGTTTTTTTTGATGGGAACGGAATGCCTAAACTGATGAATCGGAAAATGTATCAAATTTGTCAGAATCTGGCGGGAAGAGATATACAGAATATTACAGAACTGAAGGAAGCACTGGAACATCCTCTGAAAGAGAATGTATTTTATGATGTTGATCTGAAAGTATACTGCTTTGCGGATGGAAGTGTGTGGAAATTTTCAGAGAAAGAGATTACTACGACAGCCGGAGATCGATTTTTCCAATTTCTTGCTTCTGAAGTGTCAGAATTATATCGGAACAAAGTATTGCTGAAGGAAGAAAATCAGAAACTTCAGGAAATGTCTGTGGCTATGAAAGAACTTTCTAAGAATGTAATAACTCTGACCAGAGAAGAAGAAATGTTATCTATGAAAATGAGAGTGCATGATAATCTGGGATATAGTGTCCTGGCGGCACAGCGGATGTTGATGCGGGAATCAGAAGCAGACCGGGATATTTTCCGTTCGCAATGGAAGCAGACATTAGATTTGCTGAATAAAGATAACGAGTCTGTGGAAGGCGAACAACTGCACAGGCAGGTGCAGGAAAGAGCGAAGACTTTGGGTGTGAAAATTATTTATACAGGAGAAAAAGTCTGGGAATCTCATATTTCTAAACTGATGGATACAATACTTTTGGAGGCGCTTTCCAATTGTGTCCGCCATGCCGGGGCAAGCGAACTGTATGTAAAATCCGGCAGTGAGGAACAAGAGTGGATTATAGTAATCACAGATAATGGACAAAAAACGGAGAAGAATGTCAAAGAAGGAGGAGGATTATCCGGTATACGAAAAAGGGTGGAGCAATATGGAGGTACATTGAGAATCTGTGCGGAGTCAAAATTTTCGATAATCGTTAAGATACCAAAGGAGGTGCGGAGATGATACGGGTATTAATCGTGGAAGACCAGCGTATGGCTCGGGAAGATATGGAAAATTATATCCAGTCCAGTGGGAGATATTGTCTGGCGGCTTCTATCACAAACGCAGCTATGGCAGAAACCGTATGCAGACAGAGTAGGTGTGAACTTGTCTTGATGGATGTCTGTACGGAGAATGATGAGAGTGGTCTTGTGGCAGCAGAGAAGATTAAAAGGACCATGCCTCAGATAAAAATAATTATCGTGACTTCTTTAGTAGAGTGCAGTTTTATTGACAGGGCGCACAAAGCGGGAGTAGAAAGCTTCTGGTATAAAGATGCCGGTAAAGAGGAACTGTTGGAGGTTATGGATCGCACGATGAAAGGGGAGAGCGTGTATCCGGATGCTCCGCCGGTTGTGATGATCGGAACAGCGAAAAGCTGTGATTTTACACCGGGGGAATTAGCAGTTCTGCGATTAGTGGTGGAAGGAGAATCCTATAAAAAAATTGCAGAAAGTTTGTGTATATCACCAGAGACTGTAAAATGGCATATCAAGAATATGCTGCAGAAAACGAATTTTGATTCCAAAACGAAATTGGCGGTAGCTGTTACAAAGAAAAATCTGATTATAAACGGATTTTAAAAACAGCATTTTACTACCCACATGGGGAGTGTTTAAATCGCTGAAAACCGTTATCATATACTGTGTAAAAGTGTCTTAATCCCAAGATCTTATTTTTGGTTGAGATGTCAGATGCTTTATAAGATACTGTCTGGAAGGGAGAAAAATAATATGAGATATATTATGAGAAAAATCTGTCTGTTCCCGGTAATGATTGCGGTCATAGTTTTTACAGGGTGTGGGCAGAAGAAAAACGAAGATCCGGTAACCGTTACATTATGGCATGTATATGGCGGACAGACAGAATCGCCATTAAACGATCTGATTGATGAATTTAATGAAACGATTGGAAAAGAGAAAAATATCCGGGTACAGGTTGGCAGTGTTACAAATACGAATACGATACATGAAAATGTGCTGGCATCCGCATTTGGAGATCCGGGGGCTTCCAAACTGCCGGATATGTTTGTTTCCTATCCCAAGACAGTTCTGGCGATGCCGGATGATACGGAGCTTGTAGATTATTATGATTATTTTACAGAAGAAGAACTGAACGAATTTATTCCGGCCTTTTTGGAAGAGGGTGTCATTCATGAAAGACTTTCCATTTTGCCGGTAGCAAAATCAATGGAAGTTATGTTTATCAATAAAACTGCATTTGATCGTTTTGCAAAAGAAACAGGAGCGAAGATAGAAGATTTAAAAACATGGGAAGGACTCTTCGCAATGGCAGAACAATATGCTGCATGGACAGACAACCAGACGCCGGACGTTCCTGGTGATGGAAAGAATTTTTTCGTTCATGATTATCATTTTAACTATTTTCAGGTAGGTGTAGAATCCCTGGGTGAAAATTTCTTTAAAGGAGAAAATCTGGCTTTCGGACCGGAATTTCAAACAGTGTGGGAACCTTATGCAAAAGCGGCACTGTCCGGAGGAGTATGGCTTCGCGGCGGTTATGCGACGGAACCTTTGCGAACGGGAGATTCGATTGTATCGGTGGCTTCGTCAGCCAGCGTGTTGTATTATTCAGACGAAGTTACGTATGCGGATAATACATCGGAAAAAGTAGAGATTGTTTCCATGCCATGTCCCGTATTTGCCAGGGGAGAAACGATGGTCATGCAGCGGGGTGCCGGTATTTGTACGGTAAAATCTACACCGGAAAAAGAAAAAGCCTGTATTACGTTTCTTAAATGGCTGACGGAGGCCCAAAAGAATGTGGAATTTGTGACCAGTCTTGGATATATGCCGGTAAAGCAGGAAGCTTTCGATGTTTACCTTCCGGAGGCGATCGAGAAGTTAAGTGATCCGATGTATGTATCCCTGTATCAGGCTTTTTTAAAGACGCAGGAGAACTATACATTTTATACTGCTCCGAAATTGGATTCCTATCTGGATCTGGAAACAAAGTTTGAAGAACTTATCAGGCAAACCCTGTCAGTAAAGCGGTTGGAGTGGCAGGAACATCCGGAAAATATGGATAAACTTGTTTCAGAGACATTAGAGGATTTCAAAGCAGCATACACACAATAATGTCTGCCGGATCGGCAAAAGAGGTGGCTGACATATGGGAGAAAAGAGAATAAATTTCCGGAAGATTATAAAAGGAATAAAGAGACAAGGCATCCGTATGCAGCAAAGATTGATTGTTTATTGGTGCGTGGTGATTTTAACACTTTTTTTAGCGACGGTTCTGTTACTGAGTATTATTGGAGTTCTTCCGGGAATGGATTTTAAAGTACGGGAAATGTTGTCTGCCCAGCAGAAGAATACGTTGTCAGCGATGACAGAGCAGACCGACATTATGATGGCGAGAAGTATTTCTTTATCGGAAGATATTACAAAAGAATTGAATCAATGCCTGACAGCCAATGGAAAGACATTTTCAGATTTGAATGATAATCCTCAGCTGATCATGGATTTAGAGTCTGCGTTGTATCCTTCCTTGAAATCTGCATTGGATGTGAAGTATTGCAGTGGAGTTTTTGTTGTATTGGATGCAACGGTAAATACGAAGACGGAATATGCAGATACATCTCGCATGGGAATCTACCTGCGCCTGTCTGATTTAAAGGCAGTAAATACAAGCAAACAGCACGTAGTTTTTTTCAGGGGAAATGCTGATATTGCAAGAACAGAGCAGGTACAGCTCCATAACCGTTGGAATTTAGAATTTGATACGTCCGCATTGCCGGGTTATGAACAGATTATGCAGTTTGATGGGAACCGGCTGGTAGAGAGCTGCCTGTGGACAGACCGGCTGGAGCTGAGTGACACATGGGAGGATGTGCAGCTTTTATATGTCCCGGTTTTAGACAGTACCGGAAAAGTACGCGGTTTGTGCGGTATGGAGATGAGTAATCTGTATTTCAGGCTGTCTTATCCTATGGTGGAAGGTTCCTGTGGGAATATAGTGACAGTACTGGCTCCTATGGACAAAAAAGGAAACATCTATCTGGATAAGGCGATGTTCGGAGATACAAAGGAAACGTATCTTTCACCATCAGGAACGATGACAGTGAAGAAAGGAAAGTATTATAATACATATTCTACCGCTTTCGGGAATTATATAGGCAGGCATGAACTGCTTGAATTAAAGAGCTGTAATGGGATGCCGCTTGCGGTACTGACATTGATATCAGAAGCGAATTATGAAAAATTAACAGCGGACAATCGAAGGGACTGGATCATCGGTACGTTGTTATTCCTGATTTTATTATTGGTTGTTTCTGTCAGTATGTCCCGTCGTTTTGTGAAGCCGATTCTTCGGAGTTTAAAAGCACTGCAGGAGGATACGCTGACGGATGAAAATTTATCAGGAATTTCAGAAGTGGATGCACTGGTTGATTTTATGCAGAAAAAAAGAAATACGGAGAAACTGGAAAATGGAGGCATTCCTCCGAATATAGAAGAAATGCTCAAGGCGTTTGCTTTGCGCGTGGAAACTCTGACTCCGTCAGAGAGGATGGTTCTTCAGTATTATGTTGATGGATATACGATACAGGAGATTGCTTCATTGCTTTATATCAGTATTGGAACAGCTAGAAAGCATAATACAAATATGAATCGAAAACTGGGAATAACTGTCAGAGAGGAATTAATGCTGTATATTGAGTTGTTTCGAAAATGCGATCAGTTAGATAAGCTGACATATAATAGAACTGAGTAAAAGAAAAAGAGTCTGTACAGGCTCTTTTTTAGTTTGACCGACGATATCGTTTACATTTTTACAAAAAAGAAATTGCGTATATATAGTAGATGGATAAAAAAAGAAACACTATATATAGTATACTAATCGTTCGTATTTTGGAAAATAAGCAAAATATACGAATGGCGACCATAGTATTTGCTTTCCGTATCTGTTACGCTTTCATTACGAAATGGTGGCCGCCCGATAAAAGAAAAAAATAATGGTGATAGAGCAAGGAGGTTAACAAGGAGGTTGAAATGTGGAATATATTACGAAAAAGGATTTAATAGATTGTTCTACACCGGATGAGTTTTGCTTTTCACTATGCTGCATGGAATGTAAAACAGTATGGAAAAGCACACCAATTCGTTTTTCCAAAGCGGGGAAAAAACCGGAAAATGAAAATCGGAAGATTATTTATGATACGCTTTATGACCGGGAAAAGAATTTAGCATTTCAAAAAGCATTGAATCAGGCGAAAGAAATCTTTAATATTTGTCCGATATGTAAGCGTCTTGTATGTGACCATTGCTTTTTGATCTGTGATGATCTGGATATGTGTGTGCAATGTGCTGCAAAACTTAATGAAAAAGGTACTGTTGTAGGATAAAAACGAAAAAAGAAAAACGAAAAAGAAAGGAGAACTTTACTATGAAAAAATATGAGATTTTAGGAGGAAATTTACCAGTTGTCGTATGTGAATTAGCAGCAGGAGAATCTATGATCACAGAAAGCGGAAGTATGAGCTGGATGAGCCCGAACATGAAAATGGAGACGGTTTCCGGTGGCGGAATGAAGAAAATGTTCGGCAGAATGATGTCTGGTGATTCTGCGTTTCAAAACAGATATACCGCAGAAGGTACAGACGGAATGATTGCATTTGCATCAAGTTTTCCGGGAGCAATCAAAGCGCTGGAGATTAGCAGCGGTCACTCCATGATCGTGCAGAAAAGTGCATTCCTTGCTTCAGAAGAAGGCGTGGAACTGTCCATGCATTTCCAGAAAAAATTAGGAAAAGGCATATTTGGCGGAGAAGGTTTCATTATGCAGAGATTGAGCGGAAATGGAACTGCATTTGTAGAAATTGACGGACATGCAGAGGAATATGATCTGAGTGCCGGACAGGAAATGGTGATCAGTACCGGGTACTTAGCGGCAATGGAAGAAACCAGTACGATGGATATTGTAACCGTAAAAGGAGTAAAAAATATGCTGATCGGAGGAGAGGGCATTTTTAATACTGTTGTTAAAGGACCGGGAAAGGTGATCTTACAGACAATGCCAATCAGCAAGGTGGCAGAATTGCTGACTCCGTTTTTTGCAGATAAGAAGTAGTTAAAAGGGGAGAGGCTTATGAGAAAAAAGTTGAATTTGTTATTAGGATTAGTGTTTATCATCAGTATGGCAGCACTGACCGGGTGTGGAGGCTCCGGAAAAGCAGGAGAGAAGAATCCATATGAAGGAAAATGGGTAGCGGTCTCCGCTCAAACGATGGGAATATCCGTCAGTGTAGATGAAGCTTTCGGTGGTGATTTTGAATTTGAAGTGAAAAATGGAGGAAAAGTATCCTTTTCAGTCGGAGACACTACCGGAAATGGAAAATGGTCTGTCGAAGATGATCAGTTTACCTTGAGCATCGAAGGAGAAAAAATGGTGGGAACCATCGGAAAAGATATCATTTCTTTTGACGACATGCTGGAGATGGGAGTAAAGGTGATTTTTGCAAAGGATGGAACCGATGCAATGGATCCTTCGCTCTATCTGACAGAGGAGGAAAGTGCAGTCATAGGTAAGTGGGCTTCTGAAAGCGTAGAAGAACTTTTAGGAGACGGACCGCAGACTTCTATGGAAGGAGTAGACAACATCAATGATGCACTGCGTCTTGATTTCAAAAATGACCGTAATGTAACAGTTATTTATAAAGGAGAAGAGATAGGGACATTCCCATGGTCAGTTGCACTGGGGTATTGTGCGATTGAATCAGATAACCCATCTCTCTCAGTGGCGATAAATGATGATGGCACGTTGAAAGTAGATTACAGTAATGACGAAGACTACTACACATTTCACTGTGTGAAAAGTGACGGTGAATAGCTAAAACGGATGTGAAAAGCGTGAAGGGAGGGAAGATACCATGAAAAAGAAATTGTGGTGTGTGCTGTGTATCATGACATGCGTGATGATGATAGCGGCATGTGGACAAAAAAAGGCTCCGGAGAAGAAAAAAACAGAGCAGGCAGAAACAAAATTTAAGGACAGGGAAAATCTTAAATTAAATTTATTTACAGTGTATTATCCGAAAGCATGGAACTATGATAAAGAAAATATGAAGAAAGATAAAGACTACGCTCGCGTTAGATTTTTTGATGGAGATACAGCAGATGAATCCGAGAATGTCATTTATATAGAAGCAACAAAGGAGGATTCCTATAAATATCGAAATAGTTTAGTTGACTTCGGCGTGGATTTAGAGACATATGCAAAAGGGAAAATGGACACTGTAACAATAGGAAATGCAGAATATACAGCAATGCCGGAAAGTAATTCCGTAGAGAAAACGTATATGTATCGCCATGAAAAGTCTGGTACATCCTATGATATCAGAGTAAAGGGACAGGAAATAGATGATTCTGACAAAGAACTGCTGGAAGGAATTGTGCTGAAATTAGAGGATGAAGGAAATAAAGACGCACCATGGCCATGGGAGGGAGAACCTCTTGAACCTGTATTGGCAGAGCAGATGATAGGTTCTTATACAATCGTTCCGGAATATATCCCATTTAAAGAAGCACAGGGCGTTATGCAGATTATGGATCATCAGTTTGTAAAACAGGGCAATCAGGTATTCCATTTGCTGGAGAACAAACTGGATACTTATGAATATTCAGAAAGTGGACTCGAATTCGTATCTTCGATGGAGTTAGACGATGATTTTGAATATTTGTCTGGGGACAGCAGTGGAATGTTATATCTTTCGCCTGGAATTGGAGATGTAATTGGTGTAAAAGATGGGAAAAAGGCACTTCAGACAACAGTAGACGGAGATCTGAATATGCATCCATCCGGAGAATGGGGAATCAGTTTCTGGGTGAACAGTGATACTCAGAAGATTGCGAATCAAGGCGGTAACCTGACGGCTGAGCCGTGGATACTGACCGGATTAAACAATGATGAAGAACGCAAGGGACCATTTTCCATGTTAGATGACGTACAGATCACGAATAGTCATATCATGGTTGCCGGCTCCATGGCTGCGGAAGATGAAGGTACAAAAATTATTGTCTATGATTATGAAGGCAATCAGCTTTTGAAACTAGGCGGAGAAGACATCAGTTCTAAGGACAAGCTCGGTTCCATTACGGGCATGGCAGAAACAGAAAATGGTTTTGTGGCTACAGATGGAAATATGCGTGAAATACAATTTTGGGCAAAAGATGGAACACACATAGGTGCAATTTCTACAGATGACATATTCGGTGTCAGCTATCCATGGCTGGAAGACATGCAGCTTTTAGATGACGGCTCGCTGTTAATTATGCTGACACAGGAACGAGACGACGGATCAGCAAATGAATTAATGTTTTTCAGATTGACAGGTTTTTAATTGAAAAAATAAAAATTACTTGCCGGCAGAAATTTATCTGCCGGCAAGTAATTTTTTGTCAGAAAAACCTGTTTTTTGTTGACTGCATTTTCAGACATATGGGACTTGTGGAGAAATTTGGAAAATTTGCATTTTGCATTTAAAAGATATAAAATGAATGTCTACGGAAAGAAATTAAGCGAATTTATGAAGGAGTTAGCGAATGTCAAAAGACGAATATTTAATTACAGATGCGCCTCTTAAAGCG
>ENA-OZKB01001347-OZKB01001347.1-human-gut-metagenome-genome-assembly--contig:-NODE-1347-length-11014-cov-6.473127_pt1 | contig 11014 bp, 7 predicted proteins | sample MGYA00244821_ERZ653753 | MGnify/ENA primary metagenome ERZ653753 (study PRJEB26926, sample SAMN06165256) | human gut metagenome | biome: ENVO:00009003; feature: ENVO:2100002; material: ENVO:00002003...
CAAAATCAGGTACAGAAAGATTCCGAGAGAACATATAATATATTTAGGAGAAAATATAACCATGATATTATTGAAACAGGCTGATGTATACGCACCGGAACACCTTGGTATCAAGGATGTTTTAGTGTGCGGAGGAAAGATCGAGGCAGTAGGAGATAACCTGGAAGGAGGTACCGGCTGTCAGGTCATCGACGCAAAGGGAATGCGCTTAACACCTGGTCTTATTGACCGCCATGTACATGTAACAGGAGGCGGCGGAGAAGGAAGCTTCCACACAAGAACACCTCAGATCGAACTTTCTTCTATTTTAAAGGCAGGTATCACCACTGTGTTAGGACTGCTTGGAACCGATGATATGTCCCGCAGTGTAGAGGATTTGTTAGCAAAGGTAAAGGCATTAAAGGAAGAAGGCATTACTGCCTATGCTCTCTGCGGTGCCTATGGCTATCCGCCGGTGACCTTAACAGGAAGCGTAAAGAAGGATATTGCCTTTGTAGACGAGATCATGGGCTTGAAACTGGCTCTTTCTGACCACAGGGCACCAAATATCTCTGTAGATGAGCTGATCCGTTTAGGAAGTGATGTGCGTACTGCAGGCATGATCGGCGGAAAGCCTGGATTTATCGTTTTACATATGGGAAGCGGAAAGAAGAAATTAGGGCCTGTATTTGAGGCACTGGCTGAGACTGATATTCCTGTAAAGACCTTCCAGCCTACTCATATGAGCCGCAACCATGAACTGTATCTGGATGGACTGAAGCTGGCAAAAATGGGCGGTTATATTGACATTACCTGTGAAGACTTTGTAAATGGCGAGCCAGTCATCGGACATGATCCAATGCCTGCACTTCTTGAAGAGGCAAAGGCAGCAGATGTTCCTATGGATCACATTACCTTCAGCTCTGACGGTCAGGGAAGCTGGTCCAGCTACGATGAGGCAGGCATGTTAAAAGAGATCGGTGTTACGGATGTGGGAAATATGTATGCACAGATGTGTTCTTTAGTTACCAGAGGCGGCTTTGACTTTGCTGAGGCACTGACCTATTTTACATCCAATGTTGCCAAAGCGCTGGAGATCGAGAAGAAAAAGGGGCATATCGTGGCAGGCGCTGACGCAGACATCCTGCTGATCAAAGATGACTTAACCTTAGATACCGTTATTGCAGGCGGCCGTAAGATGATGGAAGGAGGAACTCTTCTTGTAAGAGGAACATACGAACATGATTGATATGAATGTATTAAGGGACCTGACCAATGCCTTTGGCCCCAGTGGATTTGAGGAAGACGTAGTAAGAGCTGTAAGAAAACACTGCACAGGCATGAGCCTGACCAATGATGCCATGAACAATGTTTACGCAAGGATCGGTGGAAATGCAGAGGGCAGAAAGCCTGTTCTTATGCTGGATGCCCATACAGATGAGTGTGGCTTTATGGTACAGGGGATCATGGAAAATGGTCTGTTAAGCCTGATCATGTTAGGTGGAATGGACTTGCCAAGCATCCCGGCACATACCTTACTGGTACGCACCAGAGCCGGAAAGCTGGTAAAGGGCATCACCACCTCCCGTCCGGTGCATTTTATGACGGATAAAGAAAAGAGCGCACCGCTTGACATCCGTGAAATGTTCCTAGATGTAGGCGCATGCAGCAAAAAAGAGGCAATGGAAAGCTTCGGTATCAATATCGGTGATCCGGCTGCTCCGGAAGTTGCATTCGAGTATGATGAAGAGCATGGATTATGCTTTGGCAAGGCCTTTGACAACCGTATGGGCTGTGCCTGCATCATCCACACATTAAGAGCACTGCAGGCAGTAAAAGATGACCTGGCAGTAGAAGTAGTAGGAGCATTCGCTTCCCAGGAAGAGGTTGGTATGAGAGGCGCGACCGTTACCTCTGCACAGGTACAGCCGGATCTGGCTATCGTATTTGAGGGCTCTCCTGCAGACGACTTTTACTACAGCCCTGAAAAATCCCAGGGCGGCATGCATAAAGGCGTACAGATCCGCTGCATGGATAAGAGTTATATCACCAATCCTGCATTCTTAGAGTATGCACATGAACTGGGCGATACCATGGGTATCACCTACCAGGACGCAGTAAGAAGAGGCGGCAGCACTAACGCAGGCAAGATCAGCCTTGCAGGAAAAGCCGTACCAACCCTGGTACTTGGCATTCCAAGCCGTTATGTACACAGCCACTATAATTTCTGTGCTATCGAAGATGTAGAAAGCACCGTCCGCATGGCAGTTGAGGTTATCAAGGGACTGAATGAGGAGAGAATTAAGCATCTGATGCATCAGGATATTATGTAAATCCTGGGAAAACAGGATCTGGGAAAATGTGAAAAAGGGACTGCTCTGGTGTGGCCTGCGGGCCGCGCCGGGTGGTCCTTTTTTGCATTCTCCCCGCCTACTGGCGGGAGAAGCCCTACTGTGATATAATTCTTTAGAAAAACTTTCATTTTTTATGAAGCGCCTCTTTCAAATTCATTGCTACTATATAAACCGTAAGGAGGAAATGAGTATATGAACGGAGACAGTATCCTTTTAGTAGAGGATGACAAAGAAATACGCCAGGGAGTGGAAATTTTCCTGCGCAGCCAGGGATACCAGGTATTTCAGGCAGAAAACGGCCTTGAAGGCTTAAAGCTCCTGGAAGAAAGGCCTATCGACCTGGCAATCGTAGATGTGATGATGCCGGTAATGGACGGTATCACCATGACTGCGAAACTGCGGGAAAAATATGACTTTCCGGTGATCTTCCTTTCGGCAAAGACAGAAGAGGTAGATAAGATCCTGGGACTCAACATAGGAGCAGATGACTATGTGACAAAGCCATTTACTCCCATGGAACTGATGGCAAGAGTCAACTCCCAGCTGCGCAGATATCACCGTTTCTTAGACCGGTTAAATTCCGGGCAGAAGGAAAATCCAAAGATCCACCAGGTGGGCGGACTGGAAGTCAATGAGGAAACAGTGGAAGTCAATGCAGACGGTAAAAATGTAAAAGTGACTCCCATTGAATTCAAGATCCTTCTCCTTCTCATCCGCAATCCGGGAAGAGTTTTCCCGGCAGAAGAGATCTACGAAAGAGTATGGAACGAACGTGCCATCAACACAGATACTGTCATGGTCCATATACGCAACCTCCGTGAAAAAATCGAAGTGGATCCAAAAGATCCGAAATACATAAAGGTGGTGTGGGGTGTTGGATACAAACTTGAAAAACAATGATGATCTGGAAATGAAAAATGCTGGAAATGAAAATGTTACAAACGGAAATGTTGTAAAGAAAAATCATAATTGGAAAATTCTGGGAATTATAGCCATGATACTGACGGTTTTTATTGCGGCAGGTGCTACGGTGGGGCTATATCCCTATATGGAAGAGAAAGCTGCAGAATTCAACAGCAGGAACCGCAGGCAGGAAACAGAAGCAGCAGGCGGGTTCGGAAATCTGACCACCCAGGTGATGAATTTCAGCTACGTTCTCTGGCATCAGCAAAAACAGGAAGAAAATGGTGGTATCCTTACTTATTCCCAGACATTTCTCACAGGAGATGGGGCCGGGGCTATTCTGGATACGACAGATGCGCAGAATGTGCCGGAAACACCGGACACGGACCATACAGCAGCCGGTGCATATGTTACAGAAACAGAAGAAGACATTCCGGCTCTCAGAGAAGAAATAACAGATCTGATCGATGAACTGGGAACCAGCTGGAATAATCTTTATAACCAGTACAATGAACGTATCTCCTATGCGGTCATGGACCCACAGGGCGGCTACCTGCGCAGCAATGTAAGTGCTCCTGAGGAAATATTTTCCCGGACAGTAGCAGACAATGAACTTCAGTTTACCGTACATTTTGATGAAAATGGCAGACTGACTGTGTCAGGTGTAACAGGTCTTGAAAGCAACTGCTCCGGTCTGATCCGTTCCATTGGCCGTTTTGAGTTTTATGATCCCCTGGCTGCAAGACTTAATAACAGCTACCGCAGATCTGGTCTGGAATTCAGTGGTCCGAAAAATATGACCATCAAATTCCGGTGTCAGCCGACCCAGCTTGGAAGCTGGAATGAGGAAAAGCCACGGAATGCATATGCTTATGATAATTATGATTATCAAAGCGGTCATGGATTTATCACCGTTGTTGCATATGTAAGCATGGCAGTCCTGGTGGCAGCACTTCTTATCCCTTTTATCCCGGGAATGGAAGTGGTCAAAATGAAAATATTCAGCTGGTCACTTGAGCCTCTTTGCGTTATCGGAGTGGGCTGGCTGCTGCTTTTCTTAAATATGGAGATCCCGTTAGGTATAGTACGCAGCTTTATGGCGGGAACTCTCCAGGCAGAGCTGGCAAAAGCAGGCTTTTTACCATTTATGGCCAATGCTCTGGCCGTTGCAGCTAATTTCCTGTTCTGGGTGGTCATTTACGGAATGTTTTACTGGGGAGTTACTAATTTACGTTCCTTCTTCAGTTTAGGACCATGGCGCTACTTTAAAGAGCGCACCTGGGTTGGAAAATTCCTTTGCTTCTGCAAACACTGGGTATGCACAGGTCTGGATCTGTTCTCCCAGACAGACTGGGAAAGCAGGTCCAGCAAGATCATCGGAAAGGCAGTGCTTGCAAACTTTGTGATCCTTGCATGCATCTCCCTGCTGTGGTTCTGGGGCATCGGCGCGCTGATCCTTTACTCTATTGCATTATTCTTCCTGCTGAAGAAATACTGGGGAAAGGTGCAGGAAAAATACCACAGACTCCTTAACTGCATCCAGGAAATGGCAGAAGGCAATCTGGACGTAAAAGAAGAAGAAGACTTAGGAATTTTTGAGCCATTTAAAAACCAGCTGTTTAAGGTGCAGGAAGGCTTCAAAAAAGCAGTGGAAAAAGAGGTGAAAAGCGAGCGCACCAAAACCGAGCTGATCACCAATGTTTCCCACGACTTAAAAACACCATTGACTGCCATTATTACTTATGTAAACCTGTTAAAGCAGGAAAATATTACCGAAGAAGAACGAAACTCCTACATCCAGATCTTAGACCAGAAATCCATGCGCTTAAAAGAGCTGATCGAAGACCTGTTTGAGGTAAGCAAGGCGGCAAACGGTACCGTAGTCCTTCATCCAGAAGAGGTAGATGTGGTCAGCCTGTTAAAACAGGTCCATTTTGAACTTTCCGATAAAATAGAAGCCAGCGGCATTCAGTTCCATTTTGACCTGCCAAATGAGCGCCTGGCGGCGTCCTTAGACGGCCAGAAGACCTGCCGTATCTTTGAAAATCTCCTGGTGAACATCACCAAGTATGGCATGAAAGGCACCAGGGCCTATATTAAGGCAGAAAAAGACGGAGAATATGTACAGGTAACATTGCGAAACATCTCCGCAGAAGAACTGAAGATCTCACCGGAAGAGCTGACAGAACGTTTTGTAAGAGGGGATGCGTCCAGAAATACAGAAGGCTCCGGTCTTGGTCTTGCCATTGCAAGAAGCTTTACCGAAGTCCAGGGCGGCACCATGAAGATAGAGGTAGAAGGAGACCTGTTCAGGGTGATCCTTCGCTGGAAGTTAAAGGATGGCAGTGAAGAGCCGGAAGAAACAATCCAGGAAAAGTTAGTTCAGGAAGAACCAGAAGCAGATGATCTGGATACGTCAGATCAATAGATATAATTTTTATAATAAGCCTGAAAAAGATCAATAAAGGCCTTTTGGGCTTTGGATAAATAATTCTTACCTGAAGTAACGATATCAAATAACCGCGCAGAAGCAGGAGAATTGATCTTATAATAAGACATTTCTGGGTGTGCGTTAGTCAGCATCCAGTCACTGATAAAAGCTGCCCCGATCCCGGATCTGGCCAGATGATAAGAGGTTACCAACTGTGATACCTCCATGGTGATATTGGGAGTTATTCCTGCTTCTTTAAAAAAAGTCATACTCCGTTTACGAAGATTGTTGCCTGGAGTAAGCAAAATAAAAGGTGTATCTGTAAACGCTTGTAAAGTAATAGAAGGGCAGTCCGGATCCTCAAATTTACGTGCCAGGACATCCTGAGAAGAAAGGGCTGTTTTAGTGAAAAAACGGTTTACAGAAAAATGGCTTGGAACAGCTAACAGGATCGTATCCTGAAAGGAAGGAGAACGACGCAGTTTATCAGAAGGATCAGGAGTACAATTAAAGGTTAAGTCTATTTTGTCATTTTTTAACATATCAATCAGTTCCCAGGAACCAGCTTCAATAAGTTGAAGACTGATCCCCGGGAACTTTTTTTTGTAAGCTGCAATAACAGGGGGAAGAATATAGGCATTAAAATAATGAGTTCCGCCAACACGCAGATGTCCTGTTTTCAGATCAGTCAGGTCATTCAGCTGCATGGCAAGCTCCTGCTCTAAATGCTGGATCTGTTCAATTTTTTGAATATAGATCATGCCGGCTTCAGTTAGTTCCAAGGGCTTTTTGTCCCGGTTGAATAAGGGCATTCCTACTTCATGTTCTACTTTTTGAACGGAAATGCTTAAAGCAGGCTGGGTTAGGAAAAGCTTTTCGGCTGCTTTTGAAAAGCTTCCGCATTGATAAACAGTGTAAATATATTTCATTTCCGGCTGCATGGAATCTCCTTTTGTGTATAAATTCAATTTATAATAACATAAAAACCATAAAATTGATTTTATCATATAGCAGATCTATACTGATGTCAAGAGATACAGATGAGCAAAAAAATGAATGTAGCAGGAGGAAAGAATATGAAGGTAGATGCACTGATCATGGATCCAAAAGACAATGTAGTAACCTGTGTAAGAGATGTAAAAGCAGGGGAAGTGGTACATTACCGCAGCAAAAATGAGGATCTGGAAATTTTAGCAAAAGAGGCAATCCCATTTTCCCATAAGATCTCACTGACAGATCTGGAGGAAGGACAGGAAGTTATCAAATATGGAGAGCTGATCGGAAAGACTACAAGAAAGATCAATGCAGGATGTCTGGTAGATCATAACAATATTTACAGCGTGCCCCGTGACTATGAAAGCGAACTGGTAGAAGAAAAGGGAGAAGAGCCTGTTGAGATTAAAAAATCAGAAAAGGGAGAAAAGATCCAGTTTCTGGGATACCGCCGTTCTGACGGAAGAGTGGGGATCCGCAACCATGTACTGATCCTTCCAGCCTGTGCCTGCGGAAGTGAGTCAAGCCGTATTGTTGCAAGCCAGGTAAGAGGGGCTGTAAATATTGTATTTAATACGGGATGTTCAGATGTGGCAGATAATACAGCCATGTCTCAGAAGATATTAACTGGTTTTGCCTGTAACCCAAATGTATACGGAGTCGTGATCATCGGTCTTGGATGTGAAACGGTAGGACATAAGCAGTTAAGAGAAAAGATCCAGAAGATGACAGATAAGCCAGTAGTGTCTTTCGGAATCCAGGAAGAAGGCGGTACCTTAAAGACCATTGAAAAGGCTACAAGAGCAGCAAGAGAACTGGCAGCACAGGCTGGTCTCGTAAGAAAAGAATGGTGCGATATTTCTGAACTGATTATGGGAATTGAATGTGGCGGATCAGATGCTACATCTGGAATTGCTTCCAATCCGGCAGTAGGAGAGTTAAGTGATCTTTTAGTGGATCTTGGTGCATCTACGATCATGAGTGAGTCTATTGAATGGATCGGTGGAGAACATATTGTGGCAAAACGAGGAGCAACACCTAAGATCCACAATCAGGTGATCCGTGTCTGTGAAGAATATGAGAAACATTTAAAACAGGCAGGACAGGACTGCCGCGCAGGACAGCCAACACCTGGAAACAAAGCAGGAGGCCTTTCTACACTGGATGAAAAGAGTCTTGGATGTATCCGTAAAGGCGGAACAAGGCCGATCGTTGAAGTTTTGGAGCAGGCGGTACGCCCGAGCAAACATGGTGCCATTGTTATGGATACAGCAGGATATGACATCTCTTCTGTTACATCCATGGTAGCAGCCGGATGTGCCTGCGTCATATTTACAACCGGACGCGGAACACCAACAGGAAATGCTATTGCGCCAGTTTTAAAAGTAACAGCCAATAAACGGACTTATACGCACATGGAAGATAACATGGATGTGGATTTAAGCGGGATCATTGAGGGTACGAAGACAATTGAAGAAAGCGGAAAAATGCTTTTAGATGAGATTGTTCAGGTCTGCAACGGAAAACTGACAAAGGCAGAGGCGTATGGATTTTCTGATATTGCGGTAGACCATGTATGCAGATTTGTATAAAAAACGGGGGGACATACATATGAATCCAATAAAAAAATGGAACCAGTTAGGATTATTCACCAGAATTATGGTGGGATTTGTTCTTGGTATTGCAGCAGGACTTATTTTTGGAGAGAAAGCAACAAAGCTGGCATTTCTTGGAACTATATTGACCCGTCTGCTGACTATGGTAGTTGCACCATTGGTGCTGGGACTTTTGATATGTTCGGCAGCAGATGTAAAGGATTTTAAAACATTAGGAAAAATTGGAGGAAAGACATTAGGAATTTTTCTTGGCGGTACTGCAATAGCTGTTGCTATTGGTCTTGTTTTATGTAATATCATGCAGATTGGCGCTGGATTTGTGATGGAGTCAGCGCAGGCCTATGATGCAAAAGAAATCCCAAGTATTGTAGATACCCTGATGGACATTATCCCAACCAATCCATTTAATTCTTTAAGCACACAAAATCTGCTTCAGATCATCTTTTTCTCATTATTGTTAGGCTTTGCTTTGATCAAACTGGGAGAAAAAGGAGAACCTGTTCTGAATTTCTTCCGTGCATGGACAGAGGCATGGAAGGAAATTACGAACATTGTTCTGGAATTTACACCATATGGCGTATTTGGTCTGATGGCAAATATTGTTGGTAAATATGGTATGGGTGTTATGCTTCCTTATATGAAAACAATTGCTGCATGTTATATTACCTGTGCATTATTTACCGTTTTTGTACAAGGTGGATTAATGGCTGGTCTGTACGGCGGGATCAGTCCGGTCCGTTTTTTCTCGGTCATGAAAGAAGCAATGCTTTTTGTATTTGCAACCTGCTCCAGTGTGGCAACGATACCATTAAACTTAAAATGCACGAAAGAGTTAGGTGTCAGTGATAAGATTGCAGATTTTGTTATTCCATTCGGTGCAGTTATGAATATGAATGGAACAGCAATTTATGAGGCAGTAGCAGTTATTTTTGCATCACAGGTTTTTGGCATTCAATTAACACTGACCCAGCAGATCATGGTCATGGTAACAGCAGTTTTAGCTTCCGTAGGAACAGCAGGTATCCCTGGTTCCGGTCTGGTGATGCTGACTATTGTCTTGAATGCAGTACATCTGCCATTGGAAACAATTGGCCTGTTAGCTGGTATTGACCGCATTTTGAACATGGCACGAGTTATTCCTAATATTGTAGGTGATGCTGCCGCAGCAGTTGTAGTAGCAAAAAGTGAAGGCGAATTAAATACAGTAGGGTTAAAAAAATAATATAAAAAAATGGGTTGCTGTGTTTATGTGCAGCAACCCATTTTTGAACAAAAAATCCATACAAATGTGGTCAGGAATTCACTGTGGCAGAACTGGTATCAGCAGTTGCCCCATTTTCAGCAACAGGTTTGTCAGCGGGAGCTGTATCAGCAGCGATCACCTGCTTCAAGGCATCTTCTGCCCCGTTCAGGTTAATATTCCTGGTCACCTTGGCATCATATGTATCTGCCTTCATGATCTCAGCCAGGTCAACACCTGTAGCCTCTTTCATGGACTCAAACAGCTTTGCCATAACCACAGGCACATTGCCTGCAACGTTGCCAACACCGTCATCAGACCCATTTCCACCGCCGATAATGGTGATCTTGTCGATCTGGGATAATGGTTCTGCGATCTTTCCGGCAATTTCAGGAAGGACTTTCATCATCATTTCTGCCATAGCAGCGTGGTTGTACTTCTGGTAAGCCTGGGCTTTCTTTTCCATACCTTCTGCTTCTGCTAAAGCCTTTGCCTGGATAGCGGCAGCTTCTGCTTCACCTCTCGCCCGGATACCTTCTGCTTCCTGGAGCATGGCGTATTTCTGTGCTTCTGCCTGTGCTTTTCGTGCCTCCGCTTCTTTCTCCTGCTCGTATTTCTTCGCCTCTGCCTCTCGCTGGCGGCGGGACAGGTCAGCGGCAGCAGCCTGCTCAATGGCATAACGGTCAGCATCCGCTTTCTTATTGATCTCAGCTTCCAATGCCTGCTGCTGTACAGCAACTTCCTGTCTGCGCAGTTCTGCTTCACGTTCCGCCTTGGCGATCTGTGCGTTAACAGTAGCAGCCTGGATGGTCTTTTGCTGTTCCTGCTTCTGGATTTCATAAGCAGCGTCTGCTTCCGCCTTTTTGGTATCAGAAGCCTTCTGTAATTCCGCCTTTTTAATAGCCAGTTCATTATTCTTCTGTGCAATCTCTGTTTCTGCCAGAACTCTTGCCTCATTGGAAGCCTTATCTGCAGCAGCCTGGGCAATGGCAATATCACGTTCTGCCTCCGCCTTTGCAATGGAAGCGTCCTTGCGGATCTTAGAAGTATTATCCATACCAAGATCCTGGATCAGGCCATGTTCATCTGTTACATTCTGGATATTGCAGGAAAGGATCTCAATTCCCAGCTTCTCCATATCCTTAGAAGCCTTTGCCATAACCTGATCTGAGAAAGAGTCACGGTCTGTATTGATCGCACGCAGAGTCAACGTACCGATGATCTCTCGCATATTACCCTGAAGAGAGTCCTGCAGATCAGCGGCGATCTTGGCAGAATTCTTATTTAAGAAATTTCGCATAGCCAGTTTTAACATGGCCGGGTCATCTGCCACGCGTACCTTTGCAACAGCGTCCACCATAACATTGATAAAATCATTAGTAGGAATGTACTCATCTGTTTTAATGTCAACGGTGATCTGGCCAAGATAAAGCTTATCAAGCTGCTCAAAGAAAGGCAGTTTCAGACCTGTCTCTTATACACATCTCCGAGCCCACGA
>ENA-OZKB01001356-OZKB01001356.1-human-gut-metagenome-genome-assembly--contig:-NODE-1356-length-10957-cov-8.241332_pt1 | contig 10957 bp, 10 predicted proteins | sample MGYA00244821_ERZ653753 | MGnify/ENA primary metagenome ERZ653753 (study PRJEB26926, sample SAMN06165256) | human gut metagenome | biome: ENVO:00009003; feature: ENVO:2100002; material: ENVO:00002003...
AGGTCTCCGACGCACTGAAGGTCGGCGATATGGTCGATGTGAAGCTGCTGGATGTTGACTTCGACAAGAAGCGCATCAGCCTGTCCATGAAGGCTCTGCTGAACGACGCTGAGTAATCAGCCCCTCGTTCGGAAGAAAAGCTTCTGACACAATGCGATCAACAGCCCCGTTGCCGGGAAAACGGCGGCGGGGCTGTTTTTATAACAAAAAATGATTTTCCTTCCCAAATGGCGGAAAAATACAATAAAGACATAATTTTATGGTAAAATGGATCAAGAAGCACTGGGAAGTGCTGAGCTATCTGGTTTTCGGCGTGCTGTGCACCCTGCTGAACATTGTGCTGTATGCGCTGTTCAATAAGCTGTTCGGCTACACTGCCGCCAACAGCTGGGGCAATGTGCTGGATAACATCCTGTGCATCCTGTTCGCCTACGCAACCAACCGCGCCTTTGTGTTCCGCAGCAAGACTACCGGCAAAGCCATGGCAAAAGAGTTTGGCACCTTTGTCACCTGCCGTCTGGGTACGATGCTGCTGGACACGGCAATCATGCTGGTGCTGGGCAATCTGCTGGCTGCGCAGGGTGCAGCGCTGATGGACAACTTAATGCAGGGGGCACTGAGCGTGGTGGCTCACTGGTTTGGCCCGGATACGGCCATCCAGATGGCAGCATCCTATGCGGGCACACCGGCGGGGGTTACGGATGGCTCTGCTGCCATTGCCGTTATCGGCGGTGCAGACGGCCCCACGGCGATTTTCGTTACCAGCCGCTACAATGCGCAGGCACTGTGGGGCCTTGCCGTGAAGGTGTTTTCCAATGTACTGGTGATCGTGCTGAACTATGTGTTCAGCAAGCTGATCATTTTTAAGAAAAAGTAAGGTTCTACCAATCAAAACATTTAGGAGGTACGGTTTTATGAAGCGTGGTCTGAAAGGTTTTGCATTTCTGGTCTCCGGTCTGGTGCTGGGCATCATTGGTGCAACGGTCTCAGCAACTGCAATTGCCCTGAGTGCTGTCGGCATGGCAAAGGTGCGCCGTGCCAGCAAGTAAAACGGAGGAAACAAGATGAATCGTGAAGAAATTCTCTCCCATGTCGATCATACTCTGCTGAAGCCGGAGGCTACCTGGCCCCAGATCCAGACCCTGTGTGACGAAGCTATTGCAAACCACACCGCATCCGTCTGCATCAACACCTGCTATGTGAAGCAGGCGGTGGAGTATATGGCGGGCCGTATCCCGGTTTGCTGCGTGGTGGGCTTCCCTCTGGGCGCCATGGATACTGCCAGCAAGGCCTTTGAGGCAAAGACTGCCATCGAGAACGGCGCCGCCGAGGTGGATATGGTCATTAACATCGGCCGCCTGAAGAACAAGGAGTACGATGCCGTGCGCGAGGATATCCGCGCCGTGAAGCAGGCGGTGGGCGATAAGATCCTGAAGGTCATCATCGAGACCTGCCTGCTGACCGATGAAGAAAAGGAAAAGATGTGCGATATCGTCTGCGAGGCAGGCGCTGACTACATCAAGACCAGCACCGGCTTCTCCACTGCCGGTGCCAACTTCCACGATGTGGAGCTGATGGTCAAGGGCGTGCATGGCCGCTGCAAGGTCAAGGCTGCCGGCGGCATTTCTACCGTGGAGGACATGGAGACCTTCCTTGCGCTGGGTGCTGACCGTCTGGGCACCTCCCGCGCTGTCAAAATTCTGAACGGCGAGCAGGCAAAGGGCTATTGATCTTTCTGCGAAAAAAGCAATTATAAATAATATTTCCGCAGAACAGAACCAGAGCGCACGCGGAGGCTGTTCTGGATCGTTTGGTTTTCCCAAGGGCCGCTGCACAAATTGCTGTGCAGCGGCCCTTTTTGATACCAAGCCTTGCAAGCAGGGCGCGGCAGGGTATATAATACAGATAGATACTGTATAAAACAGGGGCAGTCTGCCTTGTGGGATAAGGCGGGCAGGGGAGGAAATGCAATGAATATACCCGAGATCCTTGTGGCCAATGGCACAGGGGCGGTGCTGGTATGCTTTCTGTTTCTGCTGCGGGTGCGCGGCGAGAGTAAAAACAGTGTTGGAAGTGAGCTGTTCTGCCGGATGCTGGTGGTGACTCTGCTGGCACAGGCGACAGAAACGATCAGCTTTCTGCTGGACGGCGTGCCCGGCGCGGCAAGCCGGTTCTGGCTGTACCTCATGAACACCGTCTGCACCGGCGCTACCGTGAGCGTGGGCTTTGCGTGGTGTTTGTATGTGGACTTCCGGGTCTACCGCAGCACCGGACGCCTGCGCAGAAGACATCTGCTTCTGGGCGCGCCGCTGCTGGCTGTTCTGGCGCTGCTGGCGGCGAACCTTTTCGGCACAGGATGGATCTTTACCATCTCCGCGGACAACGTTTACCATCGCGGTCCGCTGAACAGTTTGCTTTACCTGCTGCTGTTCGGCTATTATGCCGAGAGCGTGTGGCAGGTGCATAAGGCCAAGCGCGATGGCGTTACGGTGGAGTTTTTCTCGGTGTACTACTTTGTGATCACCTGTGCGGTGGGCACGGTGCTGCAGGGTGCGTTCTACGGTATGGCCTTCGGCTGGCTGTCGGTGGCCATCGCCTTTGTGTTTGTGGACAGTCAGCTCCGCAGTCTGCGCAGCTATATCGACGAGCTGTCCGGCCTGTTTGGCCGCAAGTACATGAACTACTGTCTGGAGCGCATCCACGCCACGCAGGAAAAGGATATTTACGGCATCATGATGGACGTGAACTGCTTCAAGGAGATCAACGACACCTATGGTCATGGTGCGGGCGACCGCGCCATTCAGGAGATCGGTCACATCCTGTCCGGGGCGCTGGTGGCAAACTCGGTAGCCATCCGCATAAGCGGCGATGAGTTCATGGTGCTGATCCGGCACGGCTCGGAGGAGATCCTGAATAAGATCTGTGCCGCCATCGAGCAGCGGGTGCAGCGCTATAACGCCGCCGCCCCGGCGGGCAGCTTTCAGCTGTCTTTCTCCACCGGTGTGGCAAAGTATGAGGGCGGCAGCGTGGAGAAATTTCTGGCGGAACTGGACGAGCGGATGTATGCGGAAAAGCGCGCTTTCCACGCCGCCCGGAACGGCCATGCCGTACCGGAGCAGGGGAACGCTCCATCAATTTCAGAATAATGTCTAAAAAGAGTGATACTCTTCTTGACAATCTGACGAAGCAATGATAGAATACTGAACGTACCAACTGAATACCGACTTATCAAGAGCGGCTGAGGGGACAGGCCCTGTGAAGCCCGACAACCTGCGCATGAGCGTAAGGTGCCAAATCCTGCGGGAAACCGAGAGATAAGAGTGCAACGCTCAGAGCTTTCGGGCTCTGGGCGCTTTTATTTTTCGCGCAAAAAAGCTTGAACGGAATGTTGGAGCAAGAAATACACACCCTGCTGTAAAAAATTAGGAGGCAAAACAAATGGCAAGACACCTGTTTACTTCTGAGTCCGTCACTGAAGGACATCCCGACAAGATCTGCGACCAGATCTCGGATGCCATTCTGGACGAGATCCTGACCCACGACCCCAATGCCCGCGTGGCCTGCGAGACCTGCGCATCCACCGGCCTTGTCCACATCATGGGCGAGATCACCACCAACTGCTATGTCGATTTCCAGAAGATCGTCCGCGAGGTGGTGGCAGATATCGGCTACACCCGCGCAAAGTTCGGCTTTGACGCCGATACTTGCGCCGTCATCTCCAACATCGACGGCCAGAGCCCCGACATCGCACTGGGCACCAACGATCAGGTGGGCGGTGCAGGCGATCAGGGCATGATGTTCGGCTATGCCTGCGATGAGACCCCGGAGCTGATGCCCATGCCCATCAGTCTGGCTCACAAGCTGGCAAAGCGCCTGACCGAGGTGCGCAAGAACGGCGAGATGGATTATCTGCGTCCGGATGGCAAGAGTCAGGTCACTGTGGAGTACGATGAGAACAACAAGCCCGTGCGTGTGGATGCTGTGGTCATTTCCAGCCAGCACAGCGAGAGCGTCAGCATGGAACAGCTGCGCGCCGATGTGATGGAAAAGGTCATCAAGGCCACCATCCCCGCTGAACTGCTGGACGAGAACACCAAGTATTATATCAACCCCACCGGCCGCTTCGTCGTGGGCGGCCCGCAGGGTGACACCGGCCTGACCGGCCGCAAGATCATCGTGGACACCTACGGCGGCTATGCCCGTCACGGCGGCGGTGCCTTCTCCGGCAAGGACCCCAGCAAGGTGGACCGCAGCGCTGCCTATGCGACCCGCTGGGTGGCAAAGAACATCGTGGCTGCAGGTCTTGCCAAGCAGTGCGAAGTGCAGGTGGCGTATGCCATTGGCGTGGCAAAGCCCGTGTCCATTATGGTGGATACCTTCGGCACCGGCACCGTTGCTGATGAAACGATCGAGAAGGCTGTGGAGAAGGTGTTTGACCTGACCCCCGCCGCCATCATCCGCGAACTTGACCTGCGCAAGCCTATCTACCGCAAGCTGGCTGCGTACGGCCACATGGGCCGCGAGGATCTGGGCGTGAAGTGGGAAAACACCGACCGCGTGGATGCCCTGAAGGCTGCGGTCGCTGCCCTGTAAGCGGAACACAAAATACCGATAGCTGTTATGTAAAATAAGAAGGCATCTGCAACGATCGCTTCTGAGCTTCAGAAGCTCAGCGAATTTGTTGCAGATGCCTTTGTTTTTGCGGCTCTGCCGGGGAGGGTGAACGAGCAAAAACAGAAGCATCTCTGCTGCCCGACACAACGGCATTTTCATCTCCGGGAAGGGCTCTCCCGGGAGGTGATTTGGGCAAAGAAAAAGTCCTACTTTTCCGTGAAAATCAGCCGAAATTTGCGAAATGGCAGGGAATTGACTGTCTTTTTGTCGAAAACACACAGTCTCTGTTTGAAAAAGGTAAAACAGATGTGCAAGGCGCAGAAAATCGTCAGCTGAAACAAATTGATATGGCACAAATGTCAAATTGTGATAAAATAAAGATAGATATGCACTTTCGTGTGACGATCATTCGGATTGTACAGCAGCAATAAGGAGTTGTGATTATGTCCATTGAAATTTCCCCGAAGTCGTTCTTTGAGCAGCCCAGCGTGGCCGATATGCGTCTCATCGCCTGCCCCGGTGCGGAGGAGCTTACCGGCCTGATCGACAAGCATCTGACCCGCTGGGCCAGAGAAGCCGGCATCGATAAGGATACCTTTATCATCCCCTGCGACTGCCCCCGTTTCCAGAGCGGCGACGCCAAGGGTCTGGTGAAGGAGTCGGTGCGCGGCGACGATATCTTCATCGTGGTCGATCCCGGCAACTACAGTGTGACCTATAAGCTGTTCAACTACGAGAACCACATGTCTCCGGACGATCACTTCGCCAACCTGAAGCGCCTGATTCAGGCAGTGGCCGGCAAGGCACACCGTGTGTCGGTCATTATGCCCAGCCTGTACGGCGGCCGTCAGCATCGCCGCGTGGTGCGCGAAAGTCTGGACTGCGCTGTGGCCCTGCAGGAGCTGCAGACCATGGGTGTGCGCAACATCATCACCTTTGATGCTCATGACCCCCGCGTGCAGAACGCTGTGCCGCTGATGAGCTTTGATAACGCAATGCCCACCTATCAGGTGCTGAAGAGCCTGCTGAAGAAGGACCCGGACATCTCCTTTGATAAGAGCAAGTTCACCGTGGTCAGCCCGGACGAGGGTGCTATGAACCGCAACATGTACTTCTCCAGCGTGCTGGGCTGCAATCTGGGCATGTTCTACAAGCGCCGCGATTACACCCGCGTGGTGAATGGCCGCAACCCCATCGTTGCCCACGAGTATCTGGGCGAGAGCGTGGAAGGCAAGACCGTCTTTATCGCAGACGACATCATTGCTTCCGGCGAGAGCATGCTGGAGGTCGCCAGCAACCTGAAGGAGCGCGGCGCTGCCAACATCATCGCCAACGCCACCTTCCCCCTGTTCACCAGCGGTCTGGAGAAGTTCGACAAGGCTGTGGCTGAGGGCAAGCTGACCTACGTTGTGGGTACCAACCTGACCTATCGTATGCCTGAGCTGCTCACCCGCGACTGGTATGTGGATGTGGACGTTTCCAAGTACGCTGCCTACTTTGTGGTGGCACTGAACCACGATATGTCTGTTTCCAGCATCATCGACCCGCTGAAGAAGATCGAGAACCTGCTGGCAAGCCGTAAGTAATCTACTGTACAACAAAAGCCGCCGTATCAAACGATACGGCGGCTTTTTTGTGCGCATTCTGAAAAAAATGACGAGGCCGTTTGTCTGAACGATCCCTCCCGTGAAAATGCAATTCCCGGCAGACCGCAGTCTGCCGGGAATTGCTCTATCTATAAAAATAAAATTTCTGCTAAATATGCTCAGAGCGGAGAGCATGAAAATGATTTTACAGCTCGTCCTCATGGCTGCGCAGATACCGCACCAGCAGGGGCAGCTCGTAGGCCAGCATGACGACCCAGCCGACGACATAACTGTAGGGCAGTGCTTCGATCTCCAGCTTCCACATCAGCACGAACATGGCAGCTGCAGCTGCACGGAACAGCATGTTGATGGTGCTGGACACCAGCGTGACCTTCAGGTCGCCGACGCCGCGGAAGAAGCCCTGAATGCCGTTGGTGAAAGCGGGCATCAGATAGAACAGGGACACGGTGCGCAGGAAACGCACGCCCAGATGGATGACTTCCGGGTCGGTGACGAACAGCTTCATGATGAAGGGCGCACCGCCGAAGCACACCACGGCGATCAGCACACCGTAAACACCTTCGATGCGCATGCCGCAGAGGAAGCCCTGCTTCACGCGGTCATGCTTGCCGGCGCCCCGGTTCTGCGCCATCAGGGTGGTCATGGCGTGGCCGATGTTCTGCTGCGGGGTATAGGCAAAGTCGTCAATGCGGGAAGCAGCGGTAAAGGCAGCCATAGCGTTGACACCCATGGTGTTCACGATGGCCTGCACCGCGATCTTGCCCAGCTGCACGGTGGCCTGCTGCATGGCGCTGGCCCAGCCATAACTGACTGTTTTGCGCAGCAGACTGCTGTCAAATACCAGCCAGCGCCTGCCCAACTGCAGGATGGGCACCTTCCAGCGGATGTACAGCACGCACAGCACGCAGCACAGTGCCTCGCTGATCACGGTGGAAAGGGCGCAGCCGTTGCTGCCCCAGTTCAGAACCTCCACAAAGAACAGGTCGCCGCCGATGTTCAGCACCGAGCTGATCATCAGAAAGTACAGCGCGCTTTTGCTGTCGCCCAGCGCACGCATGGTGGCGGCAAGGAAGTTATAGAAAAAGGTGAAAATCAGGCCCGCAAACACGATGCGCAGGTAGTTCACCGCAATGGGCAGGATATCGGCGGGCACCTGCATCAGCTGCAGCAAGGGCGTGGCCAGAATGACGCACAGCGCCGAGAACGCCAGCGAGAACACAGTGCCCGCGATGGCGGTGGTGGACACCTGACGTTCCACCAGCCGGGTGTCGCCTGCACCAAAGGCAGTGCTGACCAGAATACCGGCACCCAGACACATGCCGTTGATGAACAGGATGGCCAGAGTCATGAGCGGGTTGGAGGTGCCCACAGCGGCAAGGGCTTCCTCGCCCACGAACTTGCCCACGATGATGCTGTCGGCGGCGTTGTAGGTGAGCTGGAACAGATTGCCCAGCACCAACGGGATCGTAAAGCGGATCAGGAGCGGAGTGATGGCTCCCTTTGTCATATCGTTCGTCATTGGAATTTGGGAAGGTCCTTTCTTATAAGATGGGGAAGATACAGCAGGACGGAACGGATGCGACCGGCCTGCTGTAATATTATTGTAATATTATAATGTGTTGATCAGCTGCCGCCCGGGCAGGATGGCAAGGGCGGAGCGGCTGGCCCCCACATGGATGAGCTGTGCGGCCGCCTGCAGAACAGCACCGGACGCCACCGAAGCCGGGATAGCATCGGTGTGCAGTACCTTTTGTGCGGCCCGCTGCGCGTCGGTGGTGTTCACCGCTACCACGTTGTCCACCACATAGGCGTTGAAGTTTTCCGGCACAAAGCCATAGCCCAGATCGCTGATGCCGTGGGGGCCGGTGAGACCGCCGCCCAGTGCCTGCGATTCGTAGGGTTCCACGGCGGCGATGCGCACATCGTTGGTCCAGGCCTTGATGGTCTCACCTACACCCGTTACGGTGCCGCCGCTGCCCACGCCGATCACGATGGCATCCACGGCGCTCCTGCCCTCACGGGCGATGTTCTGCACGATGGCCGGGCCGGTGACGCGGCGGTGGTATTCGGGGTTGTCATCGTTGGCAAGCCAGTCCATGTAGTACCAGCCGTTGGCGGCGGCGGTCTGTGCCGCCAGACGGCGGGCACCGTTCACACCGCTGCGGGCCGGGCTGTGGCGGATCTGCGCACCCAGCCGCAGCAGGGTCTCCTGCCGCAGGGCGGGGGCGTCCTCCGGCATCACCAGCACCACCGGATGCCCGGCAGTAAGGCCCGCCAGCGTCAGCGCGGCGGCAAAGGGGCCGGAGGCAGCTTCGATGATGGGCTGGCCGGGGTTCAGCTTCTTTTTCTCAATGGCGAGGGCAAGCATCCCTTCGGCAAGGCCGTCCCGGGCGGTGCCGGTGGGGCCTGCAAAGTCCAGATAGGCATACAAACGCCCTTTCAGCCCGCAGGCGGCGGCATAGCCCCGCAGCTCCACGATGGGGCAGGCGCTGAGCGTCTGGTAAAAATTGGGGTAGATCGGCACGGGAAAACTCCTTTCAAGAGGATGCATCCTGCTCAGACAGTGTTTGGCAGCGGCCAGCCCTTCGGGAGAGCTGCCGAACGCAGGGAGGCTGAGAGGGTTTGTTTGGATACAACAATCTTATCCTAACGCAAAAGCCCCCGGTGCGTCAAGCGGTATTTTGGCAAAAACAGCGAATTTTTGCCGGATTTTCTGGAAAAAATCCCGGAATGCCCTTGACAGCAGACAGGGTATCTGCTATAATTCATCCGTAAAGCAAATGAACTTTACATCACTTCTCGAAAGCACAGGCACAAAACCGGGGGTCAGAGGATGGCAAAGGATCTGGAAATGGGCTATCTGCTGGACTTCTACGGCGAGGTGCTCACCGAAAAGCAGCGCGAGATGCTGCGCCAGTATTACAACGACGACCTTTCGCTGAGCGAGATCGGCGAAAACTTCGGCATCACCCGTCAGGGTGCGCGGGACGCCATCAAGCATGGCGAGAACGCGCTGAAGGAGCTGGAGGAAAAGGTCGGGTTTGCGGCCCGCTACCGCCGGGTGCAGCAGAAGCTGGAGGAGCTGGAGCAGATGGTCATTGATGCACGGTTCGAGTGCACCGGCCCAAATGGCCTGACCACCACCGAGTATGAACACCAGCTGACCGGGATGCTGAAGCTGATTCGTTCCATCGACGAAGCGAACGAGAGCTGAAACTTGTGAAAGGAGCACCGCACAATGGCATTTGAATCCCTTACCGACCGCCTTGCCGGTGTGTTCAAAAAGCTGCGCGGTCACGGCAAGCTGACCGAGGCAGATATCAAGGCCGCCATGCGCGAGGTGCGCATGGCACTGCTGGAAGCGGATGTCAACTACAAGGTCGCCAAGGACTTCTGCGCGAAGGTGTCCGAGCGCGCCATGGGTCAGGAGGTCATGGAGAGCCTGACCCCGGCCCAGCAGGTGGTCAAGATCGTCAACGAAGAGCTGGTTGCCCTGATGGGCGGCAGCGAGGCGGCCCGCCTGAACATCAAGAACAAGGGCCAGACCATTATCATGCTCTGCGGCCTGCAGGGCAATGGTAAGACCACCCATGCCGCAAAGCTGGCAAAATACTTTATCAAACAGGGCCGCCGCCCCATGCTGGTGGCCTGCGATATTTACCGCCCTGCGGCCATCGATCAGCTGCAGGTGGTGGGCAAACAGGCGGGCGCACCGGTGTTCACGCTGCCGGGCGCAAAGCCGCCGGAAATTGCAAAGAAGGCGCTGGCACACGCCAGGGATTACGGCAATGACATCGTGATCTTGGATACCGCCGGCCGTCTGCAGATCGACGATGTGCTCATGCAGGAGCTGGTGGATATCAAGGAAGCCGTTCCTGTGGACGAGACCCTGCTGGTGGTGGACGCCATGGCCGGTCAGGACGCCGTGAACGTTGCCAAGACCTTCAACGAGAAGGTGAGCATCGACGGCATCATCCTCACCAAGACCGACGGCGATACCCGCGGTGGTGCGGCACTTTCGGTGCTGGCCGTCACCGGGAAGCCCATCAAGTTCCAGGGCACCGGCGAAAAGCTGGACGATCTGGATGTGTTCCATCCCGACCGCATGGCAAGCCGCATTCTGGGCATGGGCGATGTGCTGAGTCTGATCGAGCGCGCACAGGAAACGGCAGACGAAAAGGCTGCCGAAGAGACCGCCAAGCGGATGATGGAGAACAAGTTCGACATGAACGACATGCTGGACCAGTTCGCACAGATCCGCAAGATGGGCGGTGCAGGCGCGATGCTGAGCATGCTGCCCGGCGGCAGCGGCATCGATCCCAGTCAGGTCGATGAAAAGGCGTTCGACCGCATTGAGGCCATGATCTATTCCATGACCAAGGAAGAACGCGAGAAGCCCTCCATCATCAACCCCAAGCGCAAGCGCCGCATCGCGGCCGGCAGCGGTACCACCGTGGCCGACGTGAACAAGCTGCTCAAGCAGTTTGAGATGATGCAGAAGATGATGAAGCAGTTCAAAAAGAGCCCCAAGGGCTTTGCCCGCAGGCTGGGCGGCATGATGGGAAATCCCGGTGCCTTCCGCGGGCTGAAATGATTTTTTTGTGATACAACCCCCTTGCGGGTTTGTACAATATAAACAACGCGCCCGCAAGGGCCGCACAAAACAATTTTTGGAGGATATTTACCATGGCAGTTAAGATTCGTCTGCGCCGCGTCGGCGCCAAGAAGGCTCCCTT
>ENA-OZKB01001382-OZKB01001382.1-human-gut-metagenome-genome-assembly--contig:-NODE-1382-length-10795-cov-4.417877_pt1 | contig 10795 bp, 8 predicted proteins | sample MGYA00244821_ERZ653753 | MGnify/ENA primary metagenome ERZ653753 (study PRJEB26926, sample SAMN06165256) | human gut metagenome | biome: ENVO:00009003; feature: ENVO:2100002; material: ENVO:00002003...
CCTATTAAGTCGTCGGCAGCGTCAGATGTGTATAAGAGACAGGTGGAATGGGAATGATGTAATTTCCGGGATAAAAATGTCTGGTAAAACAAAATAAGAAAACCGGCTGGCAAAGACCGTAGCGGAACATGGGTTCCGAAGTCCTGTCTTTGCCGGCCGGTTTTTTAGTGGAAAGTTTTTCTTCCATTTCGCATGGCCCTGAATCGTTACAAAAAATTTCAGAAAGTTTTCATGCTTTCGCCGGGCGGCGTATATGGACGCTTCCGGCGTTTTATGCTATACTGATTTGTAGGATGTTGGGGGAAATACAACAAAGGAGAAGAAACACACATGGCAAGTCGTTATGAATCCGACATGACAAGGAAGGAGAAGATGCAGCTCGAAAAAGAGAAGCTGTCGAAAATGAATTTTAAAGAGAAACTGGCCTATATCTGGGAATACTACAAGGCTGTCATTTTCGGCATCATCGCTGTTATCTTCATCATCGGCACGATTGTGAATATCCATGAAAATGCGAAGTATTATGACCTCGTGAGCATTGCCGTAGTGGATTACGCAGGACTGCAGGATGTAAGTCCGATCGAGGAGGACCTAAAAGAAGCGCTCGGAACCGGAGACAAGTACGAAAAGGTAAGCATCGATACGAGCTACAGCTTCGGTGAAAACCTGGAAAACGCGGATTACAACACGCTGATGAAATTCACAGCCGTGATTGCCGCACAGAGCATGGATGTTCTGATCTGTTCACAGGCCGTGTACGACAACTACAGCAAAGACGATTATTTTCTGGATCTGTCCACACTGTTTGACGAAGCGACGTGTGAGAAGTACGGGATAAAGGCGGGAGATACCTGCCTCGACATTTCCAAATTGAAAAAGTACCAGGATATGGGCCTTACGTACTATGAGCCGTGTTATCTGACCGTGTTGGTCAATACAAAGAACGCGGACAATGTAGCAAAACTGATCGAATATCTTGAGGAGGATGGAGTAAATGAGTGATCTGTACACAGAAGTGCTGGTGAAAAAACAGCAGACAGGAAAAGACAAGGCGATCAAAGGAGTTCTGATCTTCTTTACCGTTCTTTTTGCAGCCGCAGGAATTATGATGAATCCGCTGATTCTGCTTCTTGCGCTGGTACTTGGAATCGTAGACTATATTTTTATCCCGAAGCTTTCGGTAGAGTTTGAGTATCTGTACGTCAACGGCGAGCTCGACATCGACCGTATCTATTCGCAGTCAAGAAGAAAAAGAGCCGCAAGCTATGAGCTTTCCAACATGGAAATCTTGGCTCCGTACCAGTCCCATCAGCTCGATTCCTACAAAAATAATCAGAGCATCAAACGTTACAACTATTCCTCCGGAATCGAAGGACAGGGTCACAAACCGTATGCATTTGTTATTTCAAAAGACAACACAATGCAGATGGTCATCTTCGAGCCGGATGAGGTGATGTTAAAGGATATCCGCAACCGCGCACCAAGAAAAGTATTTATGGATTGACAGCGTTTTCGTTTTTTGTTAAACTAGGTGATAAATCAAAAAAACTTAAGAAGAAAGGAAGAAATGAAAATGGGTACAATTATTGGTGATGGTATTACCTTCGATGATGTGCTTCTGGTTCCGCAGTATTCTGAAGTAACCCCAAACATGGTAGATCTGACTACGCATCTGACCAAGAAGATCAAGCTGAACATCCCGATGATGAGCGCCGGCATGGATACGGTTACAGAACACCGTATGGCAATTGCCATGGCACGTCAGGGAGGAATCGGTATTATTCACAAGAATATGTCGATTGAGCAGCAGGCAGAAGAAGTAGACAAAGTAAAACGTTCTGAGAACGGTGTTATCACCGATCCGTTCTATCTGTCTCCGGAGCACACCCTGGAAGATGCCAATAATCTGATGGCAAAATTCCGTATTTCCGGTGTCCCGATTACCGAGAACGGAAAACTGGTTGGTATTATTACAAACCGTGATCTGAAGTTTGAAACTGATTTCACCAAGAAAATCAAAGAGTCCATGACCAGCGAAAACCTGATCACTGCAAAAGTAGGCGTTACGCTGGACGAGGCAAAAGCAATCCTTGCAAAATCCAGAAAAGAAAAACTTCCGATTGTCGATGACGATTTCAACCTCAAAGGTCTGATCACCATCAAAGATATCGAGAAAACCATCAAGTACCCATTGTCCGCCAAGGATGAGCAGGGACGTCTGCTCTGCGGTGCCGCAGTCGGCATCACGGCAAACGTGCTCGATCGTGTCGATGCGCTGGTAAAAGCACACGTAGACGTGATCGTCATCGACTCCGCTCACGGACATTCCGCAAATATCTTCAAAACACTTCGTCTCATCAAAGAGCATTATCCGGATCTGCAGGTAATCGCCGGAAACGTGGCAACCGCAGAGGCAACAAGAGACCTGATCGCAGCCGGAGCAGACGCTGTTAAAGTCGGTATCGGACCTGGTTCTATCTGTACGACCCGTGTCGTTGCAGGTATCGGTGTACCGCAGGTCACAGCCGTTATGGACTGCTATGAGGAAGCAAAGAAGACCGGAACTCCGATCATCGCCGACGGCGGTATCAAGTACTCCGGAGACATGACAAAAGCTATCGCAGCCGGTGCCAATGTCTGCATGATGGGAAGCATCTTCGCAGGATGCGATGAGAGCCCGGGAGATTTCGAACTGTTCCAGGGAAGAAAATACAAAGTATACCGTGGAATGGGATCCATCGCAGCCATGGAGAACGGAAGTAAAGACCGTTACTTCCAGACCGGCGCCAAGAAACTGGTTCCGGAAGGTGTGGAAGGCCGTGTAGCATACAAAGGCCTCGTAGAGGACACTGTATTCCAGCTGATCGGCGGACTTCGTTCCGGTATGGGCTACTGCGGAGCGAAAGATGTTGAGACCTTAAAGGAGACCGGAAAATTTGTGAAGATTTCCGCAGCATCCTTAAAAGAGTCCCATCCGCATGATATCCACATCACCAAAGAGGCTCCGAACTACAGCGTGGACGATAAATAAGAATAAAAAGTCGCAAAAGGCAGAAGGGGGAAAGGGCAGAAACTTTTCAGCTTCTGCCTTTTCAAATGAGGGGCGCTTATTTGCAGCGGGGAGAGAACATATGGCACAGAAGAGACGGGGAAAAATGACAAGAAAACAGAGGCAGCGCCAGCTTCACCGCAGAATGTTTCTGACGGGAGTTCTGGTGGCGCTGATCTGCGTCGGCATTTACAGCGGCATCCGCCGTGTGGCAAAAACGGCAAGTGATATCACAGCCGTTGACTATTCCGGTTCTGATTATGAGGACAACGATATCACCGACTGGACCGGCGCTCCGCCGATTGATGTGGAGCTTCTGACGCCGAACAGCTGGTCCAGACCGCAGACGAGGCTGAAAAAGGTGGACGGCATCGTTATTCACTACACGGCAAACCCGGGAAGCACGGCGATGCAGAACCGTGATTACTTTGAAAACCTGCCTGAGACGCAGGAGGCGCAGGCCAGCAGCCATTTCGTCGTCGGCATCGAGGGAGAAGTCGTTCAGTGTATCCCGACGAGTGAATGGTCGTATGCATCGAACCAGCGTAATTTCGATACGATCTCGATTGAATGCTGCCACCCGGATGACAGCGGTGAATTTACCGATGAGACATACAATTCTGTGGTCCAGCTCGCCGGTTTCTTATGCAAGCGGTTCAATCTGACTTCGGACGATGTGATCCGTCACTATGATGTAACCGAAAAGCTCTGCCCTCTGTACTACGTGGAGCATGAGGATGCCTGGATTCAGATGAAGGCAGATATTCAGGCATATGCGGATTCACTTTCCTAAGAGCTGTTTTTAAGAAAAATGAAAAAATCCCCGTTGGGAAAATCAGTTTCAGGAGAAATGATTTTTCCAACGGGGATTTTTCTGTTATCCAATATTTTTAGTAATAGTAACGCCGTCTGCGCCGCTTTCTTTTTTTCGTATTTCCGCCGAGTGCAATCCAGCAGAACAGCCGTACAAACGTGATGCCGAAGAGAACGCCGATGCTGTCGATGCCGACGTCCTTTACGGACGGGCCGCGGTTTGCCACCATGGTCTGGTGGAACTCATCGCTCGCGGCAAAGGCGACACAGAGGATGCCGGCAAGAAATGTGAGCGCGAAGCCGCGCAGGCCGTAGACGTAGAGCGGAAGCGAAACACAGATTGCAAGCAGACAGTACTCTGTCATATGAGCCAGCTTCCGCACCGGGTACTGATACTCGTCAGCCAGTTCCTGGATCTTCTCATCATCCCATCCGCGGTCCATGACGTGGTCGATCGTGATGAAAATGCCGCGCGCCACTTTTTCACTGAGCTGTGAGGATTCCGTTCCGTTCTGGGAAGAGAAGGAGAAAATCAGCGACATCATCAGAATCGCCGGGATGAAGGAAAACGGTTTTAACAGTGCAATTACAATTCGATTCATAAAATACCTCCAGTAAAACAAAGCAGGTCAGATCGGAAACTTTTTATGCGGTATGCTCGCGGATTCCGGCAATCGCAGAAAAGATCAGGAATGCCAGCAGGTTCACGATTACGACCGTCGCTCCGGCAGGGGAGGACAGGAAAAACGAGAGGGACATGCCAAGAAGGAAGCACACCACGGAGAGAACCGCGGAGCAGATCACCACGCCCTGGAAGGTATGGCAGAGACGCATCGAGGTCAGTGCCGGGAAAATCAGCAGGCTGGAGATCAGAAGCGCGCCCATCATGCGCATGCCGAGGACGGTGGTGATAGCGGTTAAGAATGCCAGCAGCATGTTGTAAACCTCTGCGCGGACACCGGTTGCTTTGGCAAATGTCTCGTCGAAAGTGACGGCAAAAATACGGTTGTAATACAGGACGAACAGGATCAGCACGACGATGGAGAGCACTACGGAGAGAACAACGTCCTCATCACTCATCGCAAGGATGCTTCCGAACATGTAGTTGTTGACATCGGTGTTCATGCCGCTCGACCACGAAACCGTGATGACACCGATCGCAAGCGCAGAGCTTGAAATCAGGCCGATGGCGGCATCGCCTTTGATCTTGCTGGATTCGTTCATGCGGAGCAGTAGAAAGGCGGCAAGCACGACGACAGGGATTGTGAAGGCAAGCGGAGCAAAACCGAGTGCCGTTGCAATCGCAAGAGAGCCGAATCCGACATGGGAGAGGCCGTCGCCGATCATGGAGTAGCGCTTTAACACGAGGCTGACGCCAAGCAGTGCGGCGCACAACGAGACGAGAATACCGACCACAAGGGCACGCTGCATAAACGGATAAGAAAGCATTTTCAGCAGATTCGAAATCATAAGTCGGCACCTCCTAAAAACTGTTTTCCAGCCTCGGTTTTCAGATACTCGTCCGTCGGACCGAAGAAGACCTGCTTCTGGTCGAGCTGGAGAATGTGTGTGGCATCCGGCAGAATGTTGCGGATATCGTGGGAAACCATGATGATGGTAACATGCTGCTCGCGGTTGATCCGGCGGATGAGCTGGTACATTTCCGTTGTCATCACCGGGTCAAGGCCGGTGACCGGCTCGTCGAGGAGCAGCAGTTTCTTTGTGGCGCAAAGCGCACGAGCGAGAAGCACACGCTGCTGCTGGCCGCCGGAGAGATCACGGTAGCATCGTTTCTTTAATGGAAGGAGGTCGAGAAGCTCCATATTGCGGAGCGCGTCCTCTTTGTCTGCTTTTGTGTAAAACGGCGGGAAATGCGGGTGGTTCTGCCGGCCGGACAGCACGACTTCCCAGACGCTCGCCGGGAAATCCTTTTGTGCGGCGGTCTGCTGCGGCAGATAGCCGATCTCGCTTGGATGAAGCCCGTCGCCGGTTGTGATCGAGCCGGTGGACGGATTTTTTAAGTGAAGCAGTCCCTTGACCAGAGTACTTTTTCCGGAACCGTTCTCGCCCACAATACAGAGGTAGGAGCCGGCTTCCAGGGCAAAGTTGACATCGGTCAGGACCGGGATGCCCTCGTAGGAGAAGGTGACATCACTGCAGGTAAGTAGAGCCATTAGTTCAGAGCCTCCTTTAGTGCGGCGACATTCTGTTCCATCAGGGAAAGATACGTGGCGCCGTTTTCGAAATCATCTTTGGATACGTTGTGACAGGAGTGAAGTAGCAGCTTTTTCGCGCCGGTCGCCTCACAGATGCAGTCCGTCATTTTTTCGTTGGACAGCTCGGTGTGGAAGACGACAGGAATCTGCTCTTCGTTGATCTTGTCAATTAAAAAAGAAAGTGTTTTGGCACTCGCCTCGGATTCCGAGGAGCAGCCGGGGAATGCCGCGTAATAGTCGAGGCCGTAGGCGTCCGCGAAATAGCGGAATGGAAAACGGTCGCCGAAAACGATGGTGTGGCGGCTGGCATTCGTTGTGACATCGGAAAATTCCTCATCGAGGGAGGTAAGCGAAGCAAGATACGAGGCGGTATTTGCCTGGTAATCGTCCGCATGCTCCGGGTCGAGGCGGCAGAGGGAATCGCAGAGTTTCTGGACAATCCGCATCGCATTTTTCGGCGAAGTCCAGACGTGCTCGTCCTGTTCGCCGTGGGATTCGTGCGCATGATCATGGGAAGATTCGTCGTGTGTATCCTCGTCCTCATGGTCGTGTACATCCTCGTGATCTGCATCTTCGTCCTCATGGTCGTGCGCATCCTCGTCCTCATGATCGTGTGCGTGGCCGTGGGTCTCCATTCCCTCGACGGTTTCCTCGGCAACGGTGTCAACGCAGTCCATCAGCGTCACTACCTCTTTGTTCGAGGTATCGACAGAATCAAGGATTGTCTCGACCCAGGCATCGGAATCGCCGCCGACGTAGACGAAGAGATCACATTCGGAAACCGTAATCATATCGCCCGGTGTCGGTTCAAACGAGTGACTTTCCGCACCCGGGGAAAGCAGCATGTGGAGATCGAGATGATCGCCGCCGATGGCGCGCAGAAAATCATACTGCGGAAAAATCGTAGCCACGGCGGAGAGTTTCGTGTTCTCCTGGGAATCCGCCGTCTCTTTTGAGGATCCCGCACAGCCCGTCAGAAGAAGGAGGGCAGGAAGGAGGAGAAGGCGTAACGTTTTTTTAAAAAAAAATGTCATGATACTCCTTTCTGAAAGAAAACACGGAGGCATTCGAAAAAGCTCCGTATCAGACTGTTTCGTGACAAATGCCGCAAGAGTGGGAAGCGGCAGACGGGAACAAATGTCCCCGAAAAAAGATCAGTTATCATCATATAGCAGGGAGGATTCATTTGTCAAGGAAAGGAAAACCAGTTATAGAAAAGAGGGAAAAAAACTGCCTTTCCCTGTAAAAAAGAAAGGCAGTTTTGAGAAAATTTCTTGATTTTACGATACCCTGCGGAACTGTGCCTGGTAGAGCTGGTGGTACGCGCCCTGTTTTGCCATCAGTTCGTCGTGGGTTCCCTGCTCGAAAATCTTTCCGTGGTCGATCACGAAAATCCGGTCTGCATTTTTAATAGTAGAAAGACGGTGCGCAATGATGAACGAGGTACGGCCCTTCAACAGGCTTTCGATTCCCTGCTGCACCTGAATTTCTGTCTGTGTGTCGATGCTGGACGTCGCCTCGTCGAGAATCAGAATCCGCGGATCGGACACCATCGTTCTGGCAAAGGCGAGAAGCTGGCGCTGGCCGTTGGAAAGACGGGCACCGCGCTCGCTGATCTCGGTGTCATAGCCGTCCGGCAGCTCTATGATAAAGTCATGGGCATGCACGGCCTTTGCGGCGGCAATGATTTCTTCCTCCGTGGCATCGAGCTTTCCATACGCAATGTTGTCGCGGATCGTGCCGGAGAAGAGAAAGTTGTCCTGTGTCATCACGCCCATCTGGGCACGCAGGCTGTTGATGGAGACATCCGTCAGGCTGTGGCCGTCGACGCGGACCGTTCCCGAAGTAATATTGTAGAAACGGCTGATCAGATTGACAATGGTCGTCTTTCCAGCGCCGGTCGGGCCGACGAGTGCGATTGTCTCACCGGGAGCCGCTGTAAAGCTGACATCTTTTAAAACCAGCGTGTCCGGATCATCGGAGTAGGCAAAGCTGACGTGGTCGAACGTTACTTCTCCTTTGATCGGCGGCAGTTCTGTGACGCCAGGCTTGTCGGCAACCTCCGCCGGTGTGTCGAGGATCTCAAAGATTCGCTCCGCAGCGGAAAGGTTCGTGATCAGCTTGTTGTAAAAACCGGCCAGGTTCTGGATCGGATCCCAGAACATCGTCAGATACATCGCAAACGCCGTGAACGTACCGATCGGAACGGCATCCACGCCGAGCACGGAAATACCGATAAAATACAGAAGAAACGTTCCGATGCCCCAGGTCACCTCGATCACAGCGGAAAAACCATCCGCCAGGCGGACCGCATGGATAAAGGAGTTCTGATGCTCAAGAAGAAGCCGGTCAAACTCGCCCTGCGATTCCTGCTCTGCGGTAAAGCTCTTGATGATGCGGATACCGGAGAAGTCCTCGTGGATATACGCCGTAACATTGGAAGATTTTTTCCGGAACGTCTGCCATCTCTTGTGTGCGACGATCTGAATAAAATACATGCCGACAGCGATCAGCGGCAGCACGAGAATCGCACTTAAGGAGAGCCAGATGTTTTTGATCATCATGATCACCAGAATGGCGATGATCGTGAGAATGTTCGGAATCAGCTTTGTGACACCGTCGTTCAGCACATCCTTTAACGAGTTGACATCGCCGATGATGCGCGCCAGAATCTTTCCGGCCGGGCGGGTATCGAAAAAGCTGAAGCTTAAGGTCTGGATATGCGTGTAGAGCTCGTCACGGATTTCCAGAAGAATGTTGTTGGTAATGCGCGCCATCAGAAGCATCCGCAGGCGGACACCGGCCGCGTAAACCAGGTTGATCACAACCATGAATACGCAGAGGGCAACAAGCCCGCGCCAGTCTTTCTGCGCAATATTGACGTCGATGGCGTACTCCAGGAGCAGCGGGTTCACAGTGGAAATCGCGATGGTAACGGCGAGAACCACGAGAACGACGGCAACCTGGCGTTTATAATTTTTTAAGTAGGAGAAGAGGCGGCGGATGGTCGCGCTTTTTAAGACCTCTTTCTGCTCTTCATCTACTTTACTGGAATTGATAGCCATAATCGTATTATTCCTCTCTTAACGGGTAAGTAAATACAGAAGTTGTCGGGTAACAGATTAAATTGAATTAAGCATTGGCAGGAAGTGCCTGCTCGAGGGCTGCCTTTGCTTTATGGTAATCACCGTACTGAGCCTCCCAGGTGGAGTAGTACAGGCCTTTCTGTGCCATCAGACTCTCATGCGTGCCGCGCTCGGCGATGCGTCCGTGATCGAGATACAGGATCTCATCGGCACTCTGCACCGAAGAAATGCGGTGGGCAATAATGATCTTGGAAACATCTTTTTTCTCGGCGAGATGGCTCTGGATTTCGTATTCGGTCTCCATATCGAGCGCCGAGGTGGAATCATCCAGTACGAGGATCGGAGCCTGTTTTGCCAGGGCGCGTGCGATGGAAAGACGCTGCTTCTGACCGCCGGAAAGTCCCATGCCGCGTTCGCCGATGACGGTTTCGTACTGATCCGAAAGATGGTCGACGAACTCGGAAGCACATGCAGCGGAGACAGCGTTATGTACCTCCTCGGATTTCATCGTGCTGCGGCTGCCGAGGCGGACATTCTCAGAAATGGTATCTGAGAACAGGAAGACGTCCTGCATGACGACGGAAGAAGTATCGCGCACGGTGCGCAGCGGCAGGGTGCGGATATCGTGGCCGTCGAGACAGATGTAACCGTCGGTGACATCGTAAAAACGCTCGAGCAGATTGACGATGGTTGTTTTTCCGGAACCCGTCATACCCATGATGCCGAGTGTGTGGCCCTGCTTTAAGGTAAAGTCGATATCCTGCAGAATCGGTGTGTCATGCAGGGAGAAATCGACGTGATGGAATTCCAGGTCACCCGGAAGTTTTGAAAGCTCCACCGGATTTTCCGGTTCTGCGATCTGCGGCTCCTCTGCGAGAATTTTGTTCAGCTTCTTGTTGGAAGCAATCGCAGAAGCGAAGCAGTTGCCGAGCCAGCCGACGTTTTCGATCGGCCAGGTGATCTTGGAGGTGTACTCCATAAAGGCCGTTAAAACACCGAGCGTAATGCGTCCGTGGATGACACCGTAGCCGCCCGCGAGAAGGACGAGCACGCGCATCAGCTTCGTAAGAAACGAGATGGCGGGATCGTATTTCATCAGGACGCGCGCCTGATCCATGTTGAGATCGCAGTATTTCTGATTGTGTTTCCGGAATTTTTTGATCTCATACGGTTCCCGTGCAAAGGATTTGACGGTGCGGACACCGGCGAGATTTTCCTGTGCAACGGTATTCATGACGGCGTTTTCCTCGCTGATCGCATCGTAGACACGGTCGAGTTCTTTTTCGAGGCGGATTGCGATGCCTGCGACGAAAGGAAGGATCGCCACGGAGACGAGTGTCAGCGGCAGATCCAGTTTGACCATACTGACCATTGCCATCATGATACAGATCAGGCCTTCTAAGATCAGCATGCCGGCAAAGCCGAGGATATCCCAGATCCGGTCGACGTCATCGCGCACGCGGGCGAGGAGTTCGCCGGTATTGTTTTTGTCAAAGTATTCCACCGAAAGCCGCTGGACGTGGCGGAACAGGTTGCCCCTCATCTGGCTGGCGACGCGGACGCTGCTGACATCGAATAAAAATTCTTTGATGTACTGAAACAGGGCTTTTGCGGCACCGATCAGAAGCTGT
>ENA-OZKB01001385-OZKB01001385.1-human-gut-metagenome-genome-assembly--contig:-NODE-1385-length-10782-cov-5.737485_pt1 | contig 10782 bp, 5 predicted proteins | sample MGYA00244821_ERZ653753 | MGnify/ENA primary metagenome ERZ653753 (study PRJEB26926, sample SAMN06165256) | human gut metagenome | biome: ENVO:00009003; feature: ENVO:2100002; material: ENVO:00002003...
GAAAACCAGAAAACATCGCAGAGACAAAAGGATAAGATGGGATAATGCAAAAAGGGATCAAATTCAGAATCTACCCGAATAAAGGACAGAAAGCCTTCATTCACCAGACGCTGGGATGCTGCAGGTTCATCTATAACCGGGGACTTGCCATGCGTAAGGAAGGCTATGAAAAAGGGGAAAAAATCGGCTATGGCCAGACTTCTGCCATGCTGACGGAACTGAAAAAGCAGGAAGAGTTTGCGTTTCTGAAAGAAGTCGATTCCATCGCATTACAGCAGTCATTGCGGGATCTTGACCGGGGATTTGTAAACTTTTTTCAAAAAAGAGCGTCCCATCCAACTTTCAAAAGCAAACATAACCATTTTCAGTCGTACAGAACGGTAAATCAAAAAGACAACATTCGTATCGTGGGAAGATATATCAAACTTCCGAAGCTTGGATATGTGAAAGTGCGTCAGTCAATGGAAGTGGGAAACATTCATCACGTAACCATTGAGCATACGCCATCCGGAAAATATTTTGCGGTTCTGAACGTTGAATTTGAACCGGAACCGCGACCTAATCAGGGTGGAACGATTGGGATTGATGTTGGAATCAAAACGTTCTATTCTGACAGCAACGGAAATACAGTAGCGAATCCCAAATATCTGGAACGCTCGATGCGAAAACTTGTAAGGGAACAGCGCAGACTTTCCCGAAGAGAGAAAGGATCCCATAACCGGGATAAGCAGCGAATTCGAGTTGCCAAAGTACATGAAAAAGTAACGAATCAAAGAAATGATTTCCTGCAGAAACAGTCAACGATGCTGGTGTGTGAAAACCAAACCATCTGCATCGAAGACCTGCATGTAAAGGGAATGATCCGGAACCATAAACTGGCAAAGTCGATAGCCAGTGTTTCGTGGGCAAAGTTTTTCGAGATGCTGGAATATAAAGCTGTGTGGTATGGAAATGAAATCCGCAAAGTACCAACGATGTATCCGAGCAGCCAGACCTGCAGTTCCTGTGGCTATCGGAATCCGCTGGTGAAAAATCTGCGCATTCGTATCTGGGAGTGCCCCGGCTGTCATGCAGTTCATGACCGGGATACGAATGCAGGCATCAATATTTTGAAAAAAGGACTGCAGCTGCAGTCGGCATAAAGATAAGAAAACTGTACCGCAGGGCATGCGGGAACAGTATAAAGATAGCCTGTGGACACCGTGTAAGACATTGCAGTACCGTAAGGTATTTGCCAATGCAATGGTGGAAGAAACAGGAATCCCCCTGCTTTAGTTGTGGGGAGTGTCAAAAGAGGTTTTACAGAAATCAACGGAACCGAAATCTGTAAACTATACGTAGATCCATGTCTGCAGAACAACGGGGTCGGCCACGCGCTGATTACCTTTGTAATTGAAAAGTTTGACGCAGACCATCTATGGGCATTGGAGAAAAATACGCGTGCCATTGCGCTTTACAACCGCCACGGATTTCGGTGGGCAGGAACGAAACAGCTGGAAGCAGGAACGACAGAATATCTGCTGGAATTAAGACGATGAGAGCGCGGCGTGCTTTCTGTCCTTCCTGCAAAAATTAAAGCAGGAGAAAACGGTCTTGTATTTTAACCGACTCAAGCAAGTAGCGAAGCGGATTGCGAATATCCGCTTTACTGAAGCAAAAATAGCCGAAAAGCCTGTTCCACGGTATCTGTCATATTTTCTGCCGCATTTTCTATGTCCATAGCTTCTTCGAGTGAAACGACGCTCCGCATAATAGGGAAAAAGGCATCAATTCCGGCGGCGTTGCATGTGGATGCATCTTTTGTAACACAGCCTGAGAATGCAAGGACAGGTTTGCCGTATTCTTTTGACAGTTTTGCAACTCCGATCGGCGCTTTTCCCATCACGGTTTGCCCATCGAGCTGTCCCTCACCGGTGATGACAAGATCAGCGTCTCTCACATCATCACGAAGTCGGGTTTCATCCAGTACGATCTGAATGCCGGGTTCCAGCGAAGCAGAAAGAAACGTCTGAAAAGCAAATCCAAGTCCGCCCGCAGCACCCGTTCCGGGAAATTCCGCGTCAACGTTCGGGAATGTTTTCCGGCAGAGTGCGGCGTAGGAGGCAAGCGATGTGTCCATACGTTTGATCATGACAGCATCCGCGCCCTTCTGCGGTCCGAAAACGGCGCTGCAGCCGTTGGAACCGCAGAGCGGATTCGTTACATCGCAGGCAATACGGAAGGTGCATTCCGAAAGTTCCGGCAGAACGTGATCTGCCGTAATCGCGGTAAGAGATTCCAGTCCGACAGCACCAAAAGGAACCTGTTTTCCTTCTGCATCGAGCAGTCCGAAACCGAGTGCCTGTAGCATACCAATACCGCCGTCATTTGTGGCACTTCCGCCGATTCCAATGATAAAGCGGTGGCAGCCATTGCGGATGGCATCGCAGATAACCTCACCGACACCGTACGTTGTGGTGTACAGCGGATTTTTCTCATCGCCGTGTACCTGCGTAATACCGGCAGCCCCCGACATCTCGATAATGGCGGTCTGCGTCCGGTCGATGATGCCATACGGGCAGATAACCTGCTTTCCGGCAGGACCGGTCACCGAAACGGAGACAAGCCGTCCGCCAAGACCTTCGGTCAGTGCCTGAACGGTACCTTCACCGCCATCGGCAAGCGGGCGCACAACCGTCTCCACCTTCGGATCGACACGATAAATCCCGGTGGCGGCCGCTGTTCCAGCCTGCAGAGAGGAAAGGCTTCCTTTAAAAGAATCAATTGCAATCACAACTTTCATCATTTTTCTCCTGATTTCAAATATTTTTCAATCCGACACTCATGCACCTTCGTCTTCTTATCATAATTAACACCAACCAGCAGAATATCCCCTGTATAAGATGCAATGGAAGCCGGGTAATGCTGTCTTTTAATCTGATCCAGTGCCGTTTTCGCATTCTTGTTCCATTTCAGTTCTACTACAAGCGCCGGAAAATCGTATCGGTATTCCGGCTTTGGCAGAAAGACAAAATCGGAAAAACCGCGCCCGGTCGGAAGTTCACGAATGGGTTTGAAGTAATATTGCATCGTACTTAAATAAGCAATCGTGAGGACACAACTGAGCGAATTTTCATTATGATACTGAATCACGGAAGTATATTCCTCATGGACCTTTTCAATTCCGGCAGCGACAGCATTTTCATCCATATCGAGCGTAGCATCTAAAAGATCCGCAGATTCCTGCTGGAAAGCGAAAAGTTCATTCCAATGATTGGAAGTCACCGCAGTCAGAAACTCCCTGCGGATTTCTTCGTTGGGAATATATGCCATCTGTGTCTGCTGATTGTAGGCAAGATAGCCCAAATGAATCAGCAGCGTCAGAACATCATCTTTATTTACAAAGCTGACCATGTCATTTTTAAAAGAGGTAACCATGACAGGAACTGCGGCGCCGGAAAGCATCTCCAGAATTGCTGTTTTCAATCCGTCAAAATCCATATTGATAAAAGGAACCATCGAGTCGTATGTGCTCGTCTCCGACCAATAGCTTTGGAATGTCCCATCCAGAAGCAGACTTGTCACCGCGTTTGGATTGTATACATGGTAATTTCCAAGCAGATAGCCGTCGTACCATCGTCTGACTTCCTCAAAATTTTGTCCGTATTTCTGACAGAGAGCGGAAACTTCATCTTCTGTGAATCCAATATAGGAAGCCAGCGGGCCTGGATTCAGCATGGAATACTGATGAAAATTATTTAAGGCAGACTGCGTTTTCAATTTTTTGATCGGAAGAATACCCGTGAGAAACGCAAGCTGGATATATTTCGTCGGTTCCGTCCCTTTGAACATTCCACGAAGAAAATTAATGTAATCATCCTGAATTTTCTGGTTGGAGGCCTCATCACGAATCAGGACATCCCATTCATCAATAATAATCACAAATTTCTGTCCGGTCGCCTCTTTGATCCGGGACAGAGCGTCGGGAACGGTGGAAACTTCCGGCGGAAGCTGATCTGCATAGATGGTACGCAGCTCGGCCAGTGTACATTCTGTAATGTAGGCCACAATCTGTTCCGGATCGCTGACATTCGAAAGAAACCACTGGATGTCCAGATGAATCACATCGTACTGGTTCAGATGCTTCTCAAAGTCTGCCGTCTGGCTGATCGCAAGGCCAGAAAACATCTTTCTGGAATCACAGCCTTTGCTGTAATAGGCCGCCAGCATATTTGCAGCAAATGATTTTCCAAACCGCCGCGGGCGGCTGTTGCAGATATAGCCCTGTATGGTGTCCAGAACTTTGTTGGTATACGATAAAAGTCCTGTTTTGTCCACATAGATTTCAGAATTGAGAGCAACCTGAAATGCACTGTTGTCCGGATTCACAAATCTTCCCATGATTTCACTTCCTTTCCGTTTTTTGATTATACCCCGATTTTACCATTCCCCCATCCAAATAGCAACGCACACCCCCGAAAATCCCGTAAAATCGCGGAAAAGAACCGATAAAATATGCTTTCCACTCTTGACAACGCTTACAGCCCCTAGTTATAATAAGGCATGAAAAACGATGACGAAGACAGTAGTCTGCGCGTGAACGGTCTGTGGAAAGCGAGCCGGGGATGGTGGGAGTCCGGTACAAGTAGCGGCAGGTGAACATCACTTCCAAGTTGCAGTTCTGAATCTGCGTACCCGGCGCATAAAATATAGAAAACCGGAGAGCAGTGGTAAGAAGTTGCCGGTTGTTCCCCGTTACAGGAAATGCATATGATAGTATGTAACAGGTGGTTACGATAAGTACAGCTTTCGTCCTATTACAGGGCGGGAGCTTTTTCTTATTTTACGCGAGCAAATCAAACGAGAAACTTAAGTTTCAGGAGGTACAAGCATGTACAAGAAAGTTTCAACCGACATGAACTTTGTCGAGAGAGAAAAACAGGTTGAGAAGTTCTGGGAAGACAATCAGATCTTCGAAAAAAGTATGAAAGTGCGTGAAGGAAATCCGTCCTACGTGTTCTATGACGGACCGCCGACCGCAAACGGAAAACCGCACATCGGCCACGTAGAGACCCGTGTTATCAAGGATATGATCCCGAGATACCGTACCATGAAGGGTTATCAGGTGCCGAGAAAAGCAGGCTGGGATACCCACGGACTGCCGGTAGAGCTGGAAGTTGAGAAAAAACTCGGTCTGGACGGAAAAGATCAGATCGAAAAATACGGCGTAGAGCCATTCATCGAGCAGTGTAAAGAGAGCGTATGGAAATACGAGGGAATGTGGGAAGACTTCTCCCATACCGTTGGCTTCTGGGCTGATATGAAAAACCCATACGTTACGTATCATAACGATTACATCGAGTCCGAGTGGTGGGCATTAAAAGAGATCTGGAAGAAAGGTCTTCTGTACGAAGGACACAAAATCGTTCCTTACTGCCCGCGCTGCGGTACCCCGCTTTCTTCTCACGAAGTAGCGCAGGGATACAAAGATGTCAAAGAACGTTCTGCCGTTGTCCGCTTTAAAGTAAAAGGCGAGGACGCTTACATCCTGGCATGGACCACCACACCGTGGACCCTTCCGTCCAACGTTGCGCTCTGCGTCAACCCGGATGAGGATTATGTAAAAGTAACAAGCAAAGGATATACCTATTATATGGCAGCTGCTCTGGTAGACACCGTTCTCGGTGAGGGCGCTGAAATCCTGGAGCATTATCAGGGCAAAGATCTTGAGTTCAAAGAGTACGAGCCGCTGTTCCCGTACGCTGAGAAGAGAATCGGAAACAAAAAAGCATACTATGTAGTCTGCGATACCTACGTAACACTGACCGATGGTACCGGTGTTGTTCATATCGCCCCTGCATTTGGTGAGGACGACTCCAAGGTCGGTCACAGATACGATCTTCCTTTCGTACAGTTAGTAAACGAAAAAGGTGAGATGACCGAGGAAACTCCGTGGGCAGGTACTTTCTGCAAGAAAGCAGATATGGCCGTTCTGCAGGCACTCGAGGATAAAGACCTTCTGTTTGATGCGCCGCTGTTCGAGCACAGCTACCCGCACTGCTGGAGATGCGATACTCCGCTGATCTACTATGCACGTGAAACCTGGTTCATCCGCATGACTGCAGTAAAAGAGGATCTGATCCGCAACAACAACACCATTAACTGGATTCCGGAAAGCATCGGAAAAGGACGCTTTGGCGACTGGCTGGAAAATGTTCAGGACTGGGGACTTTCCAGAAACCGTTACTGGGGAACTCCGCTTCCGGTATGGCAGTGTGAATGCGGCCATCAGGACTGCATCGGCAGTATCGAAGAGCTGAAAGAAAAAGCAGACAACTGCCCGGATGACATCGAGCTTCACCGCCCGTACATCGACGCAGTGACCATCAAGTGCCCGAAATGCGGTAAAGAGATGCACCGTGTACCGGAGGTTATCGACTGCTGGTTCGATTCCGGATCCATGCCGTTTGCACAGCATCACTATCCATTCGAGAACAAAGAAACCTTCGAAAAACAGTTCCCGGCACAGTTTATTTCCGAGGCTGTAGACCAGACACGTGGATGGTTCTACTCCCTGCTTGCAATTTCCACTCTGCTGTTCAACAAAGCACCGTACGAGAACGTTATCGTTCTTGGTCTGGTACAGGATGAGAACGGACAGAAGATGAGTAAATCCAAAGGAAATGCGGTAGATCCGTTTGACGCACTGCAGACCTACGGTGCCGATGCGATCCGCTGGTACTTCTACACCAGCAGTGCTCCGTGGCTGCCGAGCCGTTTCGCAGGCAAGACGGTCGTGGAAGGACAGAGAAAGTTCATGGGAACCCTGTGGAACACCTACGCGTTCTTTGTCCTGTATGCAAACATCGACAACTTCGATGCAACAAAATACAGTCTGGAATATGACAAACTGGCTGTTATGGATAAATGGCTGCTGTCCCGTCTGGAATCCACTGTAAAAGCAGTAGACGACAACCTGGCAAATTACCGTATCCCGGAGGCAGCAAAAGCACTGCAGTCCTTCGTGGATGATATGAGTAACTGGTATGTACGCCGCTCCCGTGAGCGTTTCTGGGCAAAAGGCATGGAGCAGGATAAGATCAATGCTTACATGACTCTGTACACCGCACTGGTGACCGTTGCAAAAGCAGCAGCTCCGATGATTCCGTTCATGACAGAGGATATTTATCAGAACCTCGTAAAGAGCATCGATGCAAGTGCACCGGAAAGTATCCATCTGTGCGACTTCCCGGAGGTACATGAGAACTGGATCGATCCGAAGATGGAAGAGGATATGGCAGACCTGCTGGAGATCGTCGTTATGGGACGTGCCGCAAGAAATACTGCCAATATCAAAAACCGTCAGCCGATCGGAACCATGTACGTGAAGAGCGAGTTCCAGCTTTCCGAATTCTACAAAGAGATCATCGAGGACGAGCTGAATGTCAAAGAAGTTGTATTTAAAGATGACATCGCAGATTTCATCAGCTACAGCTTCAAACCGCAGATGCGTACCGTAGGACCAAAATACGGAAAACTCCTGAACAAGATCAAAACAACCCTGTCTGAGCTGGATGGAAACAAGGCTATGGCAGAGCTCAAGAGCACCGGCGAACTTAAACTTGACATCGATGGACAGGAAATTGTATTATTAGAGGAGGATTTGTTAATTGACATGGCACAGATGGAAGGCTATGTATCCGAATCCGACCATACAATCACCGTTGTTCTGGATACCAATCTGACTCCGGAACTGATCGAGGAAGGTTTTGTTCGTGAGCTGGTAAGTAAAATCCAGACCATGCGTAAAGAGGCCGGCTTTGAGGTTATGGACAAGATCAGAGTATATGCAAAAGACAACGACAAGATTGTAAGCATCATGAAAAACCATGGTGATGAAATTAAATCTGAAGTTCTGGCAGAAGAAATCGTGACTGGAGAGACAAAGGGCTATGAGAAGGAGTGGAATATCAACTCCGAAAAGGTTACCATGGCAGTAGAGCGTATCTAAGAATACTTCTGGATGCGTTTCCACGACGATCGTTAATATAAAAATCAGCCTGCGAGCGGGGATGCAGACAAGCTCTCCGCTCGCAGACTGCTATTGAGGAGGACGCAGATGTTAAACGCCGAGTTCAACAAAGAAACTTTTAAGAACAGTGTCAAAGAAAACGTAAAAATGCTGTACAGAAAAAATCTGGAAGAGGCTTCCCAGCAGGAAATTTACCAGGCAGTCTGCTACGCAGTAAAAGACGTTATTATTGACAACTGGCTGAAAACCCAGAAAGCAATGGATGAGCAGGATCCGAAGATTCTGTACTATATGTCCATGGAGTTCCTGATGGGACGTGCGCTGGGAAATAACCTGATTAACCTGACTGCATACAAACAGGTACAGGAAGCTCTTGATGAGATGGGACTGAACCTGAACCTTCTGGAGGACCAGGAGAGAGATCCTGCGCTTGGAAACGGCGGTCTTGGCCGTCTGGCAGCATGCTTCCTGGATTCCCTGGCTACACTGGGATATCCGGCATACGGCTGCGGTATCCGTTATAAATACGGTATGTTCAAACAGCAGATCCGCGACGGTTATCAGGTAGAAGTACCGGACAACTGGCTGAAACACGGCTATCCATTCGAGCTGAAACGCCCGGAATACGCAAAAGAAGTAAAATTTGGCGGATACGTAGCACAGGAGTATGATGAGGCTACCGGACGCGTAAACTTCGTACAGAAAGATTACCAGTCTGTAAACGCAATTCCTTACGATATGCCAATCGTAGGATACGACAACGATGTTGTAAACACGCTGACCATCTGGGATGCAGAGGCTATTCAGGACTTCTCCCTGGATTCCTTCGACAAAGGTGATTACCACAAAGCGGTTGAGCAGGAAAACCTTGCAAAAACCATCGTAGAGGTTCTGTATCCGAACGACAACCATTACGAAGGAAAAGAGCTGCGTCTGAAACAGCAGTATTTCTTTATTTCTGCAAGCGTACAGAGAGCAGTTGCAAAATATAAAAAACATCACGATGATATCACAAAGCTGTATGAGAAGGTTACCTTCCAGCTGAACGATACTCACCCGACCGTAGCCGTTCCGGAGCTGATGCGAATTCTTATGGATGTGGAAGGCCTTGGCTGGGATGAGGCATGGGAGATTACGACAAAGACCTGTGCATACACGAACCATACGATTATGGCAGAGGCACTTGAAAAATGGCCGGTTGACCTGTTCTCCAGACTTCTTCCGCGTATCTATCAGATCGTAGAGGAGATCAACCGCCGCTTCCTGATCCAGGTAAGAGAGCAGTACCCGGGTGATGAAGAGAAAGTCCGCCAGATGGCAGTGATCTACGACGGACAGGTTCATATGGCCCGTCTGGCTATTGTAGGCGGCTATTCTGTCAACGGTGTTGCACAGCTTCATACCGAGATTCTGAAAAAACAGACCTTAAAAGACTTCTACGAGATGACTCCGGAGAAGTTCAACAATAAGACGAATGGTATCACACAGCGTCGTTTCCTGCTTCACGGAAACCCGCTCCTGGCTGACTGGGTAACCGAGTACGCCGGAGACGGCTGGATCACCGATCTGCCGAAGATCGAAAAGATCGCTAAGCTGGCAGATGACACCCAGGCACAGAAGGAATTTATGGAAATCAAATATAAAAATAAAGTTCGCCTGGCAAAATACATCAAAGAGCATAACGGCATTGATGTAGATCCGAACTCTATTTTTGACGTTCAGGTAAAGCGTCTGCATGAGTACAAACGCCAGTTTATGAACATTCTTCATATTATGTACCTGTATGACCGTCTGAAAAAGAACCCGGATATGCCGTTCTACCCAAGAACCTTCATCTTTGGAGCGAAAGCTTCCGCAGGCTATGAGCGTGCAAAAGCAATCATCAAACTGATTAATTCCGTTGGGGATGTCGTAAATAACGATCCGACCATCAAAGGAAAGATCAAAGTTGTATTTATCGAGAACTACAGAGTATCTAATGCTGAGATGATCTTTGCAGCAGCAGATGTTTCCGAGCAGATTTCTACTGCAAGTAAAGAAGCTTCCGGTACAGGTAACATGAAGTTCATGCTGAACGGTGCCGTTACTCTGGGAACTATGGATGGCGCTAATGTTGAGATCAGCGAACTGGTTGGTGAAGATAACATCTATATCTTCGGTGAATCCAGTGAGAAAGTTATCGAACATTACGAGAAAGCTGACTACTGCTCCAGAGATATTTATGAAAATGACAAACGCATCAAGGAATGTGTTGACTTCATTGTAAGTGAAAAGATGCTGGCACTTGGCCACAAAGAAAATCTCGAAAGACTGCACCACGAACTGATAAGCAAAGACTGGTTTATGACACTGCTTGACTTCAACGATTATGTTGAGAAGAAAGATCAGGCACTGGCTGATTACGCAGACAGAAAAACATGGGCAAAGAAGATGCTGGTTAATATTGCAAAAGCCGGATTCTTCTCTTCTGACAGAACTATCGAACAGTACAACAACGATATCTGGCACCTGACACCGGCAAAATAATCCAATAAAATTTATGATCATATAAATTCTGTAAAAAATTCAACAGCAGGCATTGTATATTCGATGGAATATACAGATGTCTGCTGTTTTATGTTTATCAGATCATAAATATCTCCCACTGTGTTAATTCAAATCAGACTATAACTACGGCAACCGAATCCGAGCAAAATATACCGCTTTATATATCCTTGTAATAAGCAGGAGAGATAACATCCTGTCTCTTATACACATCTGACGCTGCCGAC
>ENA-OZKB01001390-OZKB01001390.1-human-gut-metagenome-genome-assembly--contig:-NODE-1390-length-10750-cov-10.482375_pt1 | contig 10750 bp, 6 predicted proteins | sample MGYA00244821_ERZ653753 | MGnify/ENA primary metagenome ERZ653753 (study PRJEB26926, sample SAMN06165256) | human gut metagenome | biome: ENVO:00009003; feature: ENVO:2100002; material: ENVO:00002003...
CGCGGGTCAGGTCGATGAACTTGACGGCGTAGCCGGAGACACGGATGGTGAAGTTTGCGTACTCCTCCTTCTCGGGGTGCTCCATAGCGTCGATGAGCTTCTCCTTGCCGAAGACATTGACGTTCAGGTGGTGTGCGCCCTGGTCGAAGTAGCCGTCCATGACCTGCACCAGATTCTCAACGCGCTCGCCCTCGCTGTGGCCCAGAGCGTCGGGGTTGATGGTCTGGGTGTTGGAGATGCCGTCCAGAGCCCAGTGGTAGGGCAGCTTGGCCACGGAGTTCAGAGAGGCCAGCAGGCCGTTCTGCTCTGCACCGTAGCTGGGGTTGGCACCGGGTGCGAACGGGGTGAATGCGGCACGGCCATCGGGCAGAGCGCCGGTGTACTTGCCGTAGACCACGTTGGAGGTGATGGTCAGGATGGAGGTGGTAGCCTCGGAGTTGCGGTAGGTGTGGCGCTTCTTGATCATCTCAAGGAAGGTGCGCAGCAGCCAGACGCCGATCTCGTCGGCACGGTCATCGTCGTTGCCGTACTTCGGGAAGTCGCCCTCGATCTCGAAGCCGGTGGCAAGACCCATCTCGTCGCGCACGACCTTGACCTTGGCGTACTTGATGGCGCTCAGGGAGTCGATGACGTGGGAGAAGCCGGCGATGCCGGTGGCGAAGGTGCGGCGGACATCGGTGTCGATGAGGGCCATCTCAGCCTCTTCGTAGTAGTACTTGTCGTGCATATACTGGATGAGGTTCAGCACGTTGACGTACAGGCCGGCCAGCCAGTCCAGCATCTGGACGTACTTGGGCAGCACCTCGTCGTAGTTCAGGTACTCGCCGGTGATGGGGGCGTAGTTGGGGCCGCACTGTTCGTGGCTCTTCTCGTCCACGCCGCCGTTGATGGCGTAGAGCAGGCACTTTGCCAGGTTGGCGCGTGCGCCGAAGAACTGCATCTCCTTGCCGGTCTGGGTAGCAGACACGCAGCAGCAGATGGAGTAATCGTCGCCCCAGACGGGCTTCATGACGTCGTCGTTCTCGTACTGGACGGAGCTGGTGTTGATGGACACCTTGGCGGCGTACTTCTTGAAGTTCTCAGGCAGAGCAGAGGAGTACAGAACGGTCAGGTTCGGCTCCGGTGCAGGGCCCATGTTCTCGAGGGTATGCAGGAAGCGGTAGCAGTTCTTGGTGACCATGCTGCGGCCGTCCATGCCGATGCCGCCCACTTCCAGCGTTGCCCAGACGGGGTCGCCGGAGAACAGCTGGTTGTAGCTGGGGATGCGGGCGAACTTGACCATGCGGAACTTCATGACCATGTGGTCGATGAGCTCCTGAGCCTCGCTCTCGGTCAGGATGCCCTTGTCCAGATCGCGCTGGATATAGATGTCGAGGAAGGTGGAGATGCGACCCACGCTCATAGCGGCGCCGTTCTGGGTCTTGATGGCGGCCAGATAGCCGAAGTACAGCCACTGGCATGCCTCTTTGGCGTTCTTTGCGGGCTGAGAGATATCATAGCCGTAGGCCTCGGCCATCTTCTTCATGCCCTTCAGGGCGCTGATCTGGCGGGCGATCTCCTCGCGCAGGCGGATGACGTCATCGGTCATGGTGCCGTCGCCGCAGTTGGCGAAGTCTTCCTGCTTGAACTTGATGAGGGCGTCGATGCCGTACAGTGCCACACGGCGGTAGTCGCCGACGATACGGCCACGGCCATAGGTGTCGGGCAGGCCGGTGATGATGTGGGTGTGGCGGGCGGTCTTCATCTCGGGGGTATAGGCATCGAACACAGCCTGATTGTGGGTGCGGGTGTAGTCGGTGAAGATCTTGTGCAGCTCTTCAGAGGGCTGGTAGCCGTAGGTAGTGCAGGCCTGCTCCGCCATCTTGATGCCGCCGTAGGGCATGAATGCACGCTTCAGGGGCTTGTCGGTCTGCAGGCCGACGATCTGCTCAAACTCTTTCAGGCTCTCGTCGATGTAGCCGGGGCCGTACGCGGTCAGGCCGCTGACGACCTCGGTCTCCATATCCAGCACGCCGCCCTTGGCACGCTCGGCCTTCTGCAGCTTCTGCAGTGCGCCCCAGAGCTTATCGGTGGCCTCGGTGGGGCCAGCCAGGAAAGACTCGTCGCCGTCATAAGGGGTGTAGTTCTTCTGGATAAAGTCGCGGACGTTGACTTCCTCTTTCCAGATGCGGCCCTCAAAGCCTTCCCACTGTTCAAAATCGATCATTGGAACCTCCTTGCTCCGTTCCTGACGCTCCGACCAATCTGCTTTGCAATAATTAGTTAGAGCAGTCTAACTATTCCGCCTTAAAAAAGCCGCCGATTGCGGTTTCTGAAAGACAGGGTGGTACAGGGCGCAGAGGTATTTGGATGGCAACCCCTGCGCTGTTTATGAGCCGCTGCAGACAGGCAATCGAGTCCGACTGCAACGGCCTGACAATATAATAACAGTGATTCTCAGAAAAAGCAAGAGGGAACCTGTGGATTTTCTACAAGAGATGGCGGTTTTTGTTATGAAAAATGCTCATGGAGGCCGCCGGAGAAAAATTTTTTGAAAATTTGAAAAACGGGCTTGACAGTCATGACAAACTATGGTATCCTGTTGTCACGGCGAGGTTAGTTAGACCTAACCAAAGCTCCTCCGATTCACTGCAAAGGGATGCCTGCAACTCTCTTTGGGGCGATTCGGTTCCTCCATTCCATTCTCCTATTTATTAAAAAGAGAAAGCGGCTTATGGTTTGCTCCGCTTTCCCTGCGCGCAGCGCGGGGCGCTCTGGTACGGCGCTCTGTGCAAAAAAGTACAAAATGCGGGACACACAGACTTGACCACCTGTGCGCCCCGCTTTTTGTTTTGCAAAGGGAGAGGCAGAACGTCGGCAGAGCTGTCTCTTGACACCCCGGGTGAGTGTACTATAATAAGGTGTGTCGGAAAAACGAGAAAAGTTGTTTTTCTTCGGAACGATAAAATGGGAGGAAATGAATGAAAAAATTAGCGAGGGCCATCGTGAAGATGCGCAGGCTCATCCTCATCGCGGCGGTCCTGCTGCTCATCCCGGCGGCAGTGGGAGCCATCGCCACGCCCATCAACTATGACATCCTTTCTTACCTGCCCCAGGAGCTGGACTCCCGCGTGGGCCAGCTGCTGCTGGAAACGGATTACCATCTGGCGTCCACCAACATGATAACCGTGGAGGGGATGCCCACCAACGAGCTGCTGGCCATGAAGGCCGAGATCGACGAGGTGCCGGACGTGCTGAACACCTTCTGGCTCAGCGACGTGCTGGACCCGGCGGTGCCGACGGAGATGCTGCCGGCGGATGTCCAGCAGTTTATGTTCGGCAAGAACGACTCCACCATCCTCATCGTCCAGCTGGGCGGCTCCAGCGTCAGCGAGGAGACGATGCAGGCCGTGGCCCAGATCAAGAAGATCCTCCGGAAGGACTGCTTTTTCGGCGGCATCAGCGTCATCCTGAGCGACACCAAAGAGCTGGTCATGGGCGAGATGCCCTGGTATGTGCTCTGCGCCGTGGGCGGCTGTCTGCTGGTGCTGTTCCTCTCGCTGGAAAGCTGGCTCACGCCGTTTTTGTTCATGCTGGGGCTGCTCTTCCCGCTGGTCTATAACTTTGGCACGAATATTTTCCTCGGTCAGGTCTGCTTTATTACCGTGTCGCTGGCGGCGGTCTTGCAGCTGGGCGTGACGATGGACTTCTCCATCTTCCTGCTCCACCGCTACGACGAGGAAAAGGAGCTCTGTGCCTCCAACGAAGAGGCCATGGAGAACGCCATCTGTAAGACCATGAGTTCCATCACGGCGTCCAGCCTGACGACCATCGCGGGCTTTCTGGCCCTCTGCGCCATGCAGCTGACGCTGGGCGCAGACCTCGGCATCGTCATGGCAAAGGGCGTGGCGCTGGGCGTCATCTGCACCATCGTCATCCTGCCCTCGCTCATTCTCTTCTTCGATAAGTGGGTGGAAAAATACCGCCACCGCACCTTTATGCCCAAGCTCACCCACCTGAGCCATTTTGTTTCCAAACACCCGATGCCCGTCGTGGTGGTGTTCGTCCTGCTGATGATCCCCTTCGGGCTGGCCCAGAGCAAGACCGATATTTACTACAACATTTTTGCCGCTCTTCCGCAGGATATGCCCGGCATCGTGGGTACGAACAAGCTGGGCGAGGACTTCGGCATGATGACCAACCACTTCATCCTCGTGCGGGAGGAGCTGACCGCCTCTCAGGTGTCCACCCTCTGCGATGAGATCAAGGAGGTGGACGGCATCACCCAGGTGGTGAGCCTCGACTCCATCACCGGCCCGGGCTTTGAGACGGAACTTCTGCCCGATGAGCTGATGAACATCGCCCAGAACGGCGGTTACAAGCTCATCCTTGCCAATGGCCGTTATAAGTCGGGCAGCGACGCGCTGAACGCGCAGGTGGACGAGCTGGTCCGCCTCGTCAAGGAGGCAGACCCCGAGGGCCTCGTCACCGGCGAGGGTGCCATGATGAAAGACCTCGTGGAGATCGCCGACGAGGATTTCAAAAATGTCAACATCTGGTCCATCGCGGCGGTGCTGGTCATCATCGCGCTGTCCTTCCGCAGCCTGTCGGTGCCGATTCTGCTGGTGGCCAGCATCGAAGCGGCCATCGCCATCAACATGGGCATCCCGTACTTTATCGACGACTCGCTGCCCTTCATCGCCAGCATCGTCATCGGCACCGTCCAGCTGGGCGCGACGGTGGACTACTCCATCCTCATGACCACCCGCTACCGCGAAGAGCGGCTGGCCCTCCGCTCGCCCAAGGCGGCGGCACAGCAGGCCCTCGAGCACTGCAGCCAGAGCATCCTGACAAGCGGCCTGACCTTTTTCGCGGCCACCTTCGGCGTCGCGGCCATCAGCAAGGTGGAGCTGCTGGAAAGCATCTGTATGCTCATCTCCCGAGGTGCGCTCATCAGTATGGTGGTCATCCTGCTGGTGCTGCCCGCCGGCCTGATGCTGCTGGACGGCCTCATCTGCCGCACCACCTACCACTGGCTCAACGCCCCCAACGCTGCAAAGGAGTGAATGCTATGAGAAAAACTCAGAATTTTCTGCGCCGCGCTGGCTCTGCGGCGCTTGCCCTGACCCTGACGGTCAGCCTCTGTCAACCCGCCTTTGCGGCGACCAAGGCCCCCTTCTCGAAGGATGAGACGGTGTATGCCGTCATGGCAGCGGACGGCTCTGTCACCAAGACCACCGTCAGCGAACATCTTTACAATGCCGCCGGCCTCGCCGGTGTGGAGGACAAGTCCACCCTGAAAAATATCGTGAACACCGAGAGCTTTGCCGAGTACACCCGGAACGGTGATACGCTGGTCTGGAACACCGACGACACCGATGTTTACTACAAGGGCGACACGGACCGTCAGTTGCCCATCTCTGCCAAAGTGACCTACACGCTGGACGGCAGGACCGCCCCGCTCAGCGAGCTTCTGGGCAAGAGCGGCCACCTCGTGCTCACCATCGACCTGACCAACTATGAGACCGGCAAGGTGACCGTGAACGGCAAAGAGCGCACCATCGTCACCCCGCTGGTCACGGCGGTGGGAGTCGTGCTGGGCGATGACGCCAGCAATGTCAACGCCGTGAACGGCCTGCTGGAAAGTGCGGCCAAGAGCAGCGTCGCGGCCTTCGTCACCCTGCCGGGCGTGAAGGATTCCCTCGACGGCCTGCTTCCCGAGCAGGTGAACGGCGTGGCTGAGTACTTACAGGACAGCGTGACCGTGGAGGCCGACGTGGAGTCGCTGACGGCGCCTCAGATCCTGCTGGCCTGTGCGGCGAGCGCCGAGGCACTGGGGCAGGGAGATGAGGTCTTCGACCTCGACAGCCTCAACGATCTGACCGACGGCATCGCGGCGCTGAACGATGCCATGAACCAGCTGCTGGACGGGGCGTCGCAGCTGAAAGCAGGCGCGGCACAGCTTGCCGCCGGTTCGCTGGCTCTGCTGGACGGTGCGAACCGGCTGGACAGCGGCCTTGGCCAGCTGACGGAAGGGCTGGACACCCTGACGTCCAACAACGCTGCTCTGACTTCCGGCGCACAGCAGGTGGCCGACGGCGTGCTGGACTCTGCCAGCCAGACCCTCATGGAGAACGGCCTCATCGACACCCCCATGACGTGGGATACCTATGAAGCCGTCATGGATGACATCCTCTCGCTGGGAGACAAGACGCTGGCGGCGGGCCGCAGAAAGATGGTGCGCACCATCTGGGAGCAGGCTCCGCAGTTCAAGGCCAGCCAGCTGGACATCGCGCTCTACCTCGCGGCCACCAGGACCGACCACGACCTTGAGGCCGCCCTGCGCCTGATGCAGAGCTTTTCGCCCGATTTCATCGTAGGCTGGCTGAAAAAACTCACCGACAGCGACGCCCAGCAGAAGATCCACGACGAGCTGGTCTATCAGACCGCCAACAGCGAGGATATGGCCAGCGTCCGCGCCCTGAAAGAAAATCTGGGCCAGATCCGGCTCTTCGTGTTCAGCGTCGGCCAGTACGCCGACGGCGTGGCTGCAGCCGCCGACGGCGCACACGCCGCCAAGGCCGGAAGCGCTCAGCTGGCCGGCGGCGCATCCGCCCTGTATGACGGCGTGCTCCAGCTCCAGAACGGCACCGACCAGCTCAGCGGCGGCCTCGTGCAGTTCAACGACGAGGGCATTTCTCAGCTCACCGGTGCGCTGGACGCCGACCAGCTCCACGCCCTGCAGACCGTGGTGGAAGAGATGACCAGCCGCCTCGCCGACTACACCAGCTTTGCCGGTGCGCCCGAGGGTGCCTCCAGCCGGGTGAAGTTCCTCTACAAGACCGCCGAGACGCCCGCCGAAACGGCTCCGGTGGAGACGACGGCAGACAACGCTTCGGAGGGCAATTTCTTCCTCCGCCTGTGGCACCGCCTGCTGGCCCTGTTCGGGCTTTGAACCGGCAAGATCATGCCTCCCGCCCCCGGCCTCGGAGCCCAGAATGCTCCCGGCCGGGGGCTTTGTTTGTGCAGCATACTCAAAACAGCGGTTGATTATTTGTGGCAGTTTACAAAAATTGAACGTCCCCTTGACAAATATATAGGGGGGGGGGGTAAAATAAAATCAAACCAGCCCTTAGCCATAGCAGGGCATGGCGAACAAAGGCTTATTATATGGAGGAACCAGACAAATGAAGATGTTGAAAAAACTGCTGGCCGTTGTGCTGACCGGTGCAATGGTCCTGACCCTTCTCACAGCCTGCGGCGGCAACGCTGTGAATGACAAGAACATTGCGGATGCTCTGAATGACATCGTCAAGAGTTCAGTTGCAGCCGGACTGACCAAGGATTACACCTTTAAGCCCCGGACGGATGAACAAGCGATGGCAAAAGCTATCGCTGCGTTGTCCGAGGCGGAGTGGAACACAAAGGGGGATGGGGGCAATAAATTTTCTGGGCCAGTCATGAAGATTCTTGGGCTCAATGAGGGCGGCAAAAATGAAACAAGCCGCTTTGTTTGGTGCGGAGCAGTTATTGCCGATGAGATCGGAACAACCGGACAGGCTCATAATGTGATGAATAATATTCTGAGCCAAAAAGCTGCGAATGCAGATAAGCTGACAGGCAAAGAGCCCGCAGACATCCGCTACATAGGCACTGCACTTGGTACTCTGACCATTCACGGAAAGCAGACAACGGTGCGCTTCATCGTAGTCACTGCAGATGCTGAGGACCCGCAGCACCCCGGAAAAGCATGATTTTTTTCCATAAAAAATGACAGCAGGCCCCGGAGCATATCGCTCCGGGGCCTGCTGTTTTTCAGGTTTGGGCCATGGGCGGGGGCAGCTTCTTCGTCCGCCTGCTCGGCCAGCAGGGTGTTCTTGATGCCAGAAAACGATGACATATCTTTTTCCCCTTTTATTTTACACGGACCAGCGACCCGACCACTTCACAGTGTGCGCTGTGGGGGAACATATCCACCGGCGTGAAGCCCTCGGCGCGGTAGCCTTTCTGGGTCAGGAGAGCGAGGTCGCGGGCCATCGTCTCGGGGTTGCAGCTGACGTAGACCACCCGCTTCGGGGCCATGCGGGCCACGCTCTCGATGAAGGCGGGCGTCGAACCCTCCCGGGGCGGGTCCATGAAGACGACGTCGGCCTTCTGGCCCGCGTCGGCGGCTTCCCGGATCCATGCGGTAGCGTCAGCGGCAAAGAAGCGGGCATTCTTCACGCCGTTGTGCTTTGCGTTGCCGATGGCGTCCCGGACGGCGTCCCGGTTCACTTCCACGCCCACCACCTGCCGGGCCTTGTCAGAGGCCGTCAGGCCGATGGTGCCGATGCCGCAGTAGGCGTCGAGGACGACTTCTTTGCCGGTGAGGTGGGCGGCATCGACGGCCAGCCCGTAGAGCACGGCGGTCTGGACGGGGTTCACCTGATAAAAGCTGCGGGGGCTGAGGGCGTAGGTCTTGCCGCAGAGGGTGTCGAGGATGAAGCCCTTGCCGTAGAGGACTTTTTCGTCCTCGCCCAGAACGACGCTGGTGCGGCGGGGATTGTAGTTCTGTACGACGGTGGTGACGGGGACGCCCCGCTTTTCGGCCTCGGCCAGCAGGGCTTTCACGAAGTTCTTCGCGCCGGGCAGCACGGGCTGAGCCGTGACCAGCACCACCATCACCTGACCGGTGGCGACGCCCCGGCGGAGCAGGCAGTGGCGGAGCAGGCCGGTGCCTTTGTCCTCGTTGAAGGGCTGGTAGCGGCAGGCGTTGGCGGCGGCGCGGACGGCCAGCAGCACCTTATCCAGCACTTCATCCTGCAAAAGGCAGCTCTCCACCGGCAGCACCTTGTGGGTGCGGGCCGCGTAGATGCCGGAGGTGAGTTTTCCACCGGCGGCGGGGGCAAAGGTGGAAATCACTTTATTGCGGTAGTGGTAGGGCGTTTCCATCCCCCGGATGGGGGCGACAGGGCCGTATTTGCCCAGCAGGGCGCGGACGTCGGCCTCTTTCTTTTTGAGCTGTGCGGCGTATTCGGTGGCCAGCATCGGGCAGCCGCCGCAGTTTTTGGCGCGAAGTTTGCAATCCATACCTATATCCTCCGAATGCTTGACAAAGCAGTAAAAAATCACTATACTACAAATAGAAAAGGCACTGCGACAAGCGGTTGACCCTTTTAGTGACTAAGGTTTATCAAGAAAACCGTCACCGGCCAGGGTGGCGGTTTTCGCTTTTCACTCTGATGGTAAAGACCAGTCCAAAAATATGGAACGTCAAAGTAATGGGCATATCTCTCACCTCCTTTCGGAAGTGGAGCCAACCGCCTGCCGTATGTGCAGCGCCTTTTCATCTGCTATCTTATCATAATATTTAACAGAATGCAACGCGAAAGCTCCCGTAATAGGGAGCTTTTTGTGTTATAAAGGCGGATGCTCAGCCGTAGGGGTCATACAAGTCATATTCTTCCGCTTCTGCGTGCTTTTCGTTCAGCACGGCGATGGCCTGTTCCAGCTCGCTCTGGGAGCAGCCGCTCTCGCTCACCAGCGCCCGCACGGCCTGTGCGAGGTCGCCGCCAAAGACGGTGTCCAGCCGCTGGCGCATGGTGTAGACGCCGTAGGCCCGGCGGGTGACGGTGGGGGCGTAGAGGTTGTGATTCTGCTCCTTGGTGCAGGTGACCCAGCCCTTCTCTTCCAGCCGGTACAGAAAATTCAGTACGGTGGCGGCGGCCCAGCCTTTTTCGGCCAGACGCGCACCGATGTCCCGCCGCGACACGGGCGGTTTGCAGTCCCACAGGGCCAGAAGCACCTGTTCCTCCGCCGCCGAAAGGGCTTTCAGCCTGTCCGGAATGCCATACATGGGGGCGATCTCTCCTTTATGAGTAAAAAACTTGATTTTACATTTGTCTCAGATGCTGCCATTATAGCAAAAATCAGGAGAAAGGACAAGAGCAGAAAACCCAGCAGTCATGCGGCTCTTCACTATCTGTTTTACAAATGTCTCTGAAAATGTCCTCTGCACGGGGACATTTGTGCGCTTCGTGCGCCCGCCCGGGCTTTGACGGCTCAACTTTGTGCAAAGATGCTCTTGTTTTGCACCCCTCAAAACCATTATACTACGGACAAATCCAGAGCACAACGCCCGAACGGGCCGTCAGATAGAGGAAAAGGAGAGAACAGGTCATGGCACGAGTTTATAATTTCAGCGCAGGTCCCAGCATGTTGCCCGAAAAGGTGCTCAAGCAGGCTCAGGCAGAGCTGCTCGAATACGGCGGCAGCGGCCAGAGCGTGATGGAGATGAGCCACCGCAGCAAGTGGTTCGACGCCATCATCACCGACACCGAAGCCACCCTGCGCCGGGTGATGAACATTCCCGATCATTATAAGGTCGGCTTCTTTCAGGGCGGTGCGACCCAGCAGTTCGCCATGGTGCCGCTGAACTTCATGACCACCGGCAAGGCCGACTACATCGTCACCGGCAACTTCTCCAACCTGGCCGCAAAGGAAGCCGCAAAGTTCGGCGAGGCCAAGATCGTCGCGTCCAGCAAGGATAAGAACTTCACCTACATCCCGGACGTGAACGCCATCGACTACGACAAGGATGCAAGCTACATCCACATCTGCCAGAACAACACCATCTTCGGCACCCAGTATGTCGAGGTGCCTCAGGTGGAGGGTGTGCCGCTGGTGGCGGATATGAGCTCCATGATCCTCTCCAAGCCCGTGGACGTCACCAAGTACGGCTGCATCTACTTCGGCGTGCAGAAGAATGTGGCCCCCGCCGGTATGGCCATTG
>ENA-OZKB01001399-OZKB01001399.1-human-gut-metagenome-genome-assembly--contig:-NODE-1399-length-10689-cov-17.264623_pt1 | contig 10689 bp, 9 predicted proteins | sample MGYA00244821_ERZ653753 | MGnify/ENA primary metagenome ERZ653753 (study PRJEB26926, sample SAMN06165256) | human gut metagenome | biome: ENVO:00009003; feature: ENVO:2100002; material: ENVO:00002003...
CGAGATTGCCTCTTGTCTCGTGGGCTCGGAGATGTGTATAAGAGACAGGCTAAAAGATACAAAAAGCAAATTCAGGAGGGTTTCCAATGACCATTGAACAACTAGTGTCAGTATTAAATAATGTAGAAGTAAAAGGAGATGTGAATAAAGAAATTGAGTTTATAACTCATGATTCACGTCGTGTGAGAAAAAACACTTTATTCGTATGTATCTGTGGTACTAGGGTAGATGGTAATAAATTTATTCCTCAAGCTATAGAAGCTGGAGCTTGTGCGATTATGACTGAAAAAGATGTAGAAGTTCCTGCAGATATTACAGTTATAAAAGTGCCAAATATGCGTGAAGCAATGGAACTTGCTGTACCATATTTTTATGATTATCCAGGTAAAAAAATGCGTATGATTGGTGTTACAGGAACAAATGGTAAAACAAGTAGCACATATATGCTTCGCGATATTTTGCGTAAAGCAGGATATAAAGTGGGCGTCATTGGCACAATTAAAATCATGATTGAAGATGAAGAGATGCCAATTCATAATACAACACCAGATGTGATTGACCTTCAAGAAATCTTAGATAAAATGTATAAGCAAAATATCGATTATGTAGTTATGGAAGTATCTTCACATGCTTTAGATATGAATCGTATTGCAGGTTGTGAATATGATACTGCAATGTTTACAAATCTTACTCAAGACCATTTAGATTATCATAAAACTATGGAAAATTATGCCCTAGCTAAGGCAAAATTATTTGATAGTTTATCTGCACCAAATTTAGTGAAGTCTAATAAAAATGCTGTAATTAATTTAGATGATGAACTTGGCAGTAAAACAATGATTGAGCATACAAAATGCAATTTAATAACTTATGGTATTAAAAATGATGCTGTATTAAAAGCTGAAAATGTAGAAATAAAAGCATCTGGTGCTTCTTTTGATGTAAAATACAAAGATGATTGTGTTCATTTTGATTTAAAAGTTACAGGTATGTTCAATGTTTATAATATTTTAGGTGTAATTGGCGTAGCTTTAGCTGAAAAAATTTCTTTTGATATAATCAAAGAAACTCTTGAAGCATTTGAAGCTGTAGCAGGACGCTTTGAACTTGTACGTCAAGGTCAAGATTTCAGTGTAATTGTCGATTATGCACATACTCCAGATGGATTAGAAAACGTTTTAAAAACAGCGCGTGAAATCGCTAAAAAACGTTTGATTGTAGTATTTGGTTGTGGCGGTGATCGTGATAGAACAAAACGTCCTATTATGGGTCGTATTGCAGCACAGCTTGCTGATGTGGTAATTGCAACTTCTGATAATCCAAGAACAGAAGATCCAGAATTTATTTTATCTGAAGTAGAAGCTGGTGTGCTTCCTGCCCTTCATGGCAATTTCCATGAAAAAATCACAGATAGAAGAACAGCTATTTTCAGAGCTATTGAACTTGCGCAAAAAGATGATATCGTACTTATTGCGGGTAAAGGTCATGAAAATTATCAGATTTTGAAAACAGGAACTATTCATTTTGATGATAAAGAAGTAGCTATTGAAGCAATTAGGGGGAAGATTAATGGCTAATTATCAATTTTCATTAACACAAGTAATGCAAGCTACAAATGCTATCTTAAAAAAATTGACTTCAGCTTCAGTTTTTGGCGGTGTAACAACTGATACTAGAAAAATTGAAGAAGGAATGTTATTTATTGCCTTAAAAGGTGAAAATTTTGATGGACATGATTTTATTGCTGATGCTGCTAAAAAAGGAGCAATTGGGGCTATTGTAAATAAAGATTATGATATTTCCTTAATTGAAGATATTGATATAGATATTTTAGCTGTAGATGATACATTAAAAGCATATCAAGATTTAGCTCATTTTTGGCGCAAGAAATTCAATATTCCTGTAATAGCAATAACTGGTTCTAATGGGAAAACTACTACAAAAGATTTAACAGCTGCTGTATTATCAGGAAAATATAATGTATTGAAAACACAAGCTAATTTTAATAATGAAATTGGACTTCCTATGACTTTATTGCAATTAGATGGAAGTTATGATGTAGCTGTTGTGGAAATGGGTATGCGAGGATTAGGTCAAATTAAAGAATTGACTGATATCGCTAAACCTACAATGGGTGTAATCACTAATGTAAGCGAAACTCATATGGAACTTTTAGGCTCTATGGAAAATATAGCTAAGGCTAAAGGTGAAATGGCACAAGCTATTGAAATTAATGGAAATGTCATTTTAAATGCTGATGATGAATTTGTTTCTAAAATGAATAGATTGACAAAAGCTCATGCAATTTATTTTGGTATCAATCATGCAGGCGATATCAAGGCTTTTGATATCAAAACTGTAAATGATGGCAAAACAGAATTTGACGCAATTGTTGGCGATAAAGTAGCTCATTTTACATTGAATATGATAGGTATACACAATGTTTATAATTGTTTAGCTGCTTTGGCTGTAGGATATGCTTGTGGACTTACTGTTGAGGAAATGCAAAAAGGATTAGCTACATTTAAACCAACTGCTATGCGTTTTGAATATAAAAGATTAGCTGATTTTAATTTAATAAATGATGCGTATAATGCAAGTCCAATGTCTACAAAAGCAGCTTTAGAAAATTTAACTAAAGTAGCTAAGAAACGTAAAATTTTAGTAATGGGTGATATGTTTGAATTAGGTAGTGTAGAACAAAAAGCTCATGAAGATATTGGTTTATTAGCTGGTAAATTAGGTGTGGATATTGTAATCACTAGAGGCACATTGACAAAATTCACAGCTGAAGCTGCAAAAAAAGCAGGGGTAGCAAAAGTTTTTGAATGTGCAAGTCATGAAGAAGCAGTAGATGTATTGAAAAAAAAATTACAAAAAGAAGATACTGTTTTATTTAAGGGCTCTCATGGTATGCATATGGAAAAAATAATTGAGTTATTGGAGAAAGAATATAAATGATAGAAGCATTTAATTTAAATATGATATGGGCAGCAGTAGCTGCTGCCCTTGTAGTTTTGGCAGTAGGACCATTTTTAATTCCGGAACTACATAAATTAAAATTTGGTCAAAGCATTCGTGAAGAAGGGCCAAAAAGTCATCAAGCAAAATCAGGAACTCCAACTATGGGCGGTATTATGATTGTTGGTGGTATTACTATTGCAACTTTAATTTTTGCAGATTTTACTATAGAAGTGGCTTTAGCTTTATTTGTAATGTTAGGTCATTTTGTTTTAGGATTTTTAGATGATTATATAAAAGTTGTTTTAAAACGTAATTTAGGTTTAAAAGCTAAACAAAAATTACTAGGACAATTTATTATTGCAATTATTGTAACTTATATTGGTATAAATTATACAGGACTTACTCAAGATGTTTGGATACCATTTATTGGACAAACTTATGATATTGGTTGGTTTTATTATGTTTTAGTAATTGGTGTGCTTATTGGTACTACAAATGCTGTAAATTTAACTGATGGTTTAGATGGTTTAGCATCTGGTGCTATGGCTGTAGCTTCATTAGGTTTTGCTGCTGTTTGTTTATATTTCAATAAAGCAAATTTAGCGATTTATAGTTTTGCTTGTTTCGGTGCATGTGTAGCCTTCTTGAAATTCAATTACCATCCAGCAAAAGTATTCATGGGTGATACTGGTTCTCTTGCTTTAGGTGGTGTTTTAGCTGGTCTTGGAATTTTGACAAAGACAGAATTATTATTGATTATCTTAGGTGGATTATTTGTAATCGAAACTTTATCTGTAATCATTCAGGTAACATCTTTTAAAACTACAGGTAAACGCGTATTTTTAATGAGTCCAATTCATCATCATTTTGAATTAAAAGGTTGGTCAGAAACTCGTGTAGTTATGACTTTTTGGTTTGCTGAATTTGTTTTTTGTATTTTAGCTTTATTGACTTTACATTATAGTTAACACTGATTAATATTTAGATAGAGCTAGGTTTCTTTCATTTATTTCTTACGTATTGAAGAAATAAATTTAAAGATTTTAGGAGGTTTTTTTAATGGATTTGAGCAATAAGAAGGTTATTGTAATCGGTGCAGGCATTAGCGGTTTTGCAGCAGCTAAACTTGCTAAAAAACTAGGAGCAGATGTTATTTTAAGTGATGCGAATGAAAAACTAGGTGAAAAGCACGATTTAACTGAGCTTACTGCTTTAGATATAAAAGTAGTTTTAGGAAAACAAACAGAAGCTTTATTTGAAGGCTCAGATTTAGTGATTATTTCTCCAGCTGTACCAAGACATTTACCACTTTTTGAAAAAGTAGCTGAAAAGGTAAAAATTATTAGTGAGGTAGAGTTTGCTTATAAATTAGCTAAAGCTCCTATTTTTGCTGTTACAGGTACAAATGGTAAGACTACAACTACTATGCTTTTAGGCGAATTGATGAAGACTATTTATGGTGAAGATAATGTTGGTGTGGGTGGTAATATTGGTACACCACTTTGTGAAGAATGTTATCGTATTGGCGAAAATGGTTGTATTGTAGCAGAAATATCCAGTTATCAGATGGAAGCTTCTAGTGATTTTGCAACAAAAGGTGCAGCTATATTAAATGTAACTCCTGACCATTTGGCTCGTCATAAAACTATGGAAGTTTATCAAGCTGAAAAAGAAAAAGTATTTGCTCATCATACTGAAGAAAATTTCTTAGTTTTAAATTATGATGATGTACATACTCGTGATATGGCAAATAGAGCAAAAAGTACAATCTGCTTTTTCAGTAGTTCCCAAGAATTAGAAGAAGGGGCTTTTGTAAAAGATAATCAACTTGTTATTCGTTGGAAAGGTTTAATGCATGTTATTTGTAATGTAGATGATATGCAAATCAAAGGTAGCCATAATATAGAAAATGCTTTAGCAGCTTTAAGCTTAGCCTTTTTAGCAGGTGGCGATACTATAAAAATGGCAGAAGCTTTGAAAGCCTTTGCTCCAGTAGAACATCGCATTGAACCTGTTAAAACTATTGATGGAGTAACTTATTATAATGACTCTAAGGCAACAAATCCAGAAGCTGCCAATAAAGCAATTGCAACATTCCCATATATAATTTTGATAGCAGGTGGTGATGATAAAAATACTCCACTTGATGAATTTTATGCTTTAGTAAATGAACATGTGGATAATTTAATTTTAGTTGGCGATGCTACAAAACGTTTTAAAGAAGAAGCTTTAAAACATAATTATCCAGAAGATAAAATTTATGAAGCAGGATATTCTATGCAAGAAGCAGTAAATTATGCTCATAAAATAGCCAAAGCTCCACAAGTAGTATTATTATCACCAGCATGTGCAAGTTTTGATATGTATGAAGGTTATGAAGCTCGTGGTCGTGATTTTAAACGTTTAGTTAATGAATTGAAATAAGTTTAAATAGAGAAAGTGAGAAAATAGTATGAGGATAATTGTATCTGGCGGTGGCACAGGAGGACATATTTATCCAGCAATTACATTGATAAATAATATAAAAAAATTAGTGCCAAATGCAGAATTTCTCTATGTAGGTACTAAAAAGGGTTTGGAAGCTGATATTATTCCACGTGAACAAATTCCTTTTGTTACCTTAGATATAAGTGGTTTTGAACGTCATTTGACTATGAAAAATTTTGTAGTAGCAGGTAAGGCGTTTAAGGCTGTGGTAAAAGCTAGAAATATAGTTAAAAATTTCAAACCAGATGTGGCTATTGGAACAGGTGGATATGTATGTGGACCTATTTTGATGGCTGCAAGTTTGATGGGAATACCAGCTTTGATACAAGAGCAAAATGCTATTCCAGGTGTTACTAATAAAATTTTAGCAAGATTTGTAAATAAAATAGCAGTAGGATATAAACGAGCTTTAAGTTATTTTCCTGAAAATAAAGTAGTATTCACAGGTAATCCTATTCGTGATGACATTTTGTTGAGTACAAGAAATGAAGGTTTAATGGAATTCTCATTAGATACTACGAAAAAAACAATTTTAGTATCTGGTGGAAGTCGTGGTGCTCATAGCATTAATAAAGCTATGCTTGAAGTTCATAAACATTTTGCCAATAATTATCGTGTGCAGATTATGCATGTTACAGGTAAAAATGAATATGATTTTGTAAAAAATGGCTTGGCTGATTTAGGTGTTAATTTAGATAAAGCAGATAATTTAGCTGTTTATCCATATTTGTATGATATGCCAAAAGCATTAGCAGCTACAGACATAGCTGTTTTTAGAGCTGGGGCTACAAGTTTAGCAGAGCTTACAGCAAGAGGTGTACCAGCGGTATTAATACCATATCCATTTGCAGCAGAAAATCATCAAGAATTTAATGCTCGTGAATTAGAAAAAAATGGAGCTGCTAAAGTTATCTTAAATCGTGAACTTACAGGCGAAAAATTGATAAATGTATTAGAAGAAATGCTTGCTAGTGAAAATCGCCTACAAGAAATGGTAGAAGCTAGCCGTAATATGGGAAAACCTAGTGCTGCTTTAGCTATTGCTGAAATAGTAGTGGATTTGGCTAAAAAAACAAATTATTGATTGTGAGAGGTGTACTTGAAAAGTGCTTGAAGGTATAAAAAATTTACATTTTGTTGGCATTGGTGGCGTAGGTATGAGTGCCATTGCTGAAGTAATGTTAGACAAAGGATATGAAATATCTGGTTCTGATTTAAGTGAATCAGCAGTAGTAAAACATTTAAAAGCAAAAGGTGCTACAATTTATAAAGGTCATGATGCTTTGAATGTAGAAGGTAAAGAAGCATTAGTTTTATCTTCTGCTATACATCAAGATAATCCTGAACTTGTAGCTGCGAAAGCTAAAGGCTTAAAATTATTTCATCGTTCTGATATCTTAGCTTATCTATTAAATGATGCTAAAGGTATAGCAGTAGCAGGTGCTCATGGAAAAACAACTACATCTTCTATGATCAGTGTAGTTTTAGAACATGCAAAAGTTGACCCTACAATTTTAATTGGCGGTTTTGTAGATTATTTAAAAGGCAATGCAAAACTTGGTAAATCCGATTATTTAGTAGCTGAAGCTGATGAAAGTGATGGCTCTTTCTTGAAATTCTATCCTAAAATTGCAGTTGTTACTAATATTGAAGATGACCATATGGATCATTATGGTTCTATGGAAAACATCATCAAAGCATTTATCCAATTTGTACAGAATTTAGATAAAGAAACAGGTCTTGCTGTATTATGCTTTGATAATGAAAATATTAGAAATATAGCAGATAAAGTGGATAGAAAATATATTTCTTATGCTTTGGATCATGATGCTGATTATATGGCAAAAGATATTAAAATAGATGGACCACATACAAGCTTTACTGTTATTTATAAAGGTGAAGTTTTAGGAGATGTAGCTCTTAATATTCCAGGCAAACATAATGTATTAAATGCATTAGCTACAATTGCTGTATGTCATCATATGGGATTGAGCATAGAAGAAATAGCAAAAGGATTTAAGGTTTTTTCTGGTACAAAACGTCGTTTCCAAACAAAATTTAGAAATGAAAATGTTTGGATTGTAGATGATTATGCACATCATCCAACTGAAATTCAAACAACTATAAAAGCTGCTAAACAGACAAATCCAAAACGTTTAATAGTAGCTTTCCAGCCACATCGTTATAGCAGAACACAATTATTACAAAAAGAATTTGGTTCTTGTTTTGTAGGTGCAGATGTATTGGTATTAACTGATATTTATGCAGCAAGTGAAGATCCTATCGAAGGAATTTCAGGTAAAACTATTGTAGATGAAGTAAAAAAACAGACAGGTGTAGATGCTGTTTACATTGAAAAATTAGAAGATATTGCACCATGGCTTAAAGAAAATATTCAAGCTGGAGATTTAATCATTACTATGGGTGCAGGTAATATCTATACTGTTGGTGAAAATTTAGCTCAAAGTTTATAATTGTGAGGAATAGAAAATGAATTTTAAAAAGATTGTTGTCTTGATGGGTGGTCCATCTAGTGAAGCAGAAATTTCTAGATTAACTGGTACAGCTATTTTAAATGCTTTACAAGAAAAAGGTTATAATGCAGTAGGCATGGAATTTGTGCCAAAAACATTAGTGGAAGATATCAAAAAAAGTGGCTGTGATATTGTATTTAATGCTGTTCATGGTAAATATGGTGAAGATGGCAGAATTGCAGCAGTACTTGAAATGATTGATATGCCATATACAAGTTGCAGCGTTTTATCCAGTGCGATAACAATGGATAAAGTAGCAAGTAAACATCTTTTCCGTTCTACAGGAATTTCTACACCAAATTGCCTCATTTATCGTAAAACAGATACTGATAGAAATTTAGTAGAAGAAATTGCTGGTAAATTCTCTATGCCAGTAGTTGTAAAAGCAGCATCTCAGGGCTCTAGTATTGGAGTAGAGATTGTAGAGAAAAAAGAAGATTTACAAAAAGCAATTGATGCATGTTTTGAATATGATGATGCTATTTTAGTTGAAGAATTCATCAAAGGTAGAGAATTATCTATTCCTGTTTATGGAAATAAAGAAAAGAAAGCTTTACCAATTATCGAAATAACTACTAATTCTGGTAGATATGATTATAAGAGCAAATATACAAAAGGTGAATCTTTCCACATTATTCCAGCACCACTTAGCGAAGAATTAACAGCTAAAATTCAAAAATTATGTATTGATGCATGTACAGTAGCTGATTGCCGTGGTGTTGTACGTGTAGATGTTATGCTCAGTGAAGAAAATATTCCATATGTATTGGAAATAAATTCAGTTCCAGGTATGACACAGACATCTTTAGTACCAGATGCAGCAAATCATGTAGGCATCTCTTTTGGTGAATTATGTGAAATGATTTTGCAGATGGCTATAGAAGAAAAATAAGGAATAATTTATGACAAAAAAGCAAGTTAAATCAAAAAGATTAATTGCAGCTAAAAATTTAAAAAGAGGCCTAATAGGCCTCTTTGCTATACTAGCAATTATATTTATAATTAACTCGCCTATATTGAAAATAGGTTATGTAAAAGTTACAGGTAATTCTTATTTACCTAGAGAAGATGTTTTGCAAATTGCACGAATAACAGAACCTATAAATATTTTTTCTGTACAAACTGATGTTATTCAAAATTATTTACAAAATGATTTACGCATAGATACAGCTAAAGTTTGGCGAGATTTTCCGAACTGTTTAAATATAGAAATTGTAGAAAGATTACCACTTGCAGTTATGAATTGCAGTTATGGTTATGTTGATTTAGATAAAAATAGTGTGATAATTGACACATATAAAGATCCTAAAAAGATACAAAAGCCAGTGATAGTAGGCACTTCTTTAGATGATGTATATACTGGTGATAAAGTTGAAAATGAAGTAGTAAATAAGGTTTTAAGCTATTTAGGTTATTTAAAACCAGAAGTATTACAACAGATTATACAAATAAATATTGCTGATGCAAATACTATTGAAGCTTATACCCTAAAAGGAACAAAAATTATTTTAGGTAATATAGAAGATCCAGAGGATTTAGCAAATAAAACAAATGAATTTTTTTATGATGTAAAGACAACAACTATACCAGTTGAATACATTGATTTTAGTTATGCTCGACCAGTATTAAAAATAAAGCAATGAGGCTAAATAATGATTAGAGATAAAAAATTTTATTCGATAATTTTTATATGCTTTTTATTGGGATTTATGATATCTGTTCAAGTAAGGACGGCTCAAGAGAATGTGAAGACATCTACTCAATATCAACGAATAGAAAAATTATCTGATATGTTATTGCGTACGGAACAAGAACGTGATGAATTAAAAGCAGAAATTGTTAGATTGAAAGAAGATGGAAATTTGCGAAAAGAATTTCCTGAAAGGATAAATTTTTTAGCAGGAACAACAGCAGTTAAAGGACCAGGTGTAGTAGTATCTATTGAAGATAGCAAAAAAATCATATCAAATTCAGATAATACGAATTTATATATAATTCATGATGAAGATATTTTAAAAGTAATTAATGAATTACGAGCTGCGGGGGCAGAAGCAATCTCATTGAATGATCAAAGACTGATATCAACTTCAGAAATTCGCTGTGCAGGTCCTACTATTTCAGTAAATAATACAAGAGTAGCAGCTCCATTTGTAATAAAGGCTATAGGTAATGCCAAAAGTATGGAAGATGCTATAAAAATGCGTGGTGGAGTAGCTGAAACTTTGAGTGTATGGGGAATACAAGTGGATATAAAAAAGGATAATAATATAGTTATTCCTGCATATAAGGGTGCAACAGAATTTAAATATGTAACAGCTATATCTCAATGAGTTTTATGTAGGGGATTTTTATGAAAAATGTAGTTATTTTATGTGTGATAGCAGGTTTATTAGGTGGCAGTATAGGATACATAGTGCCAGTTGTTATTCCTACAGAATATAATAAATTATTTTCAGTGGCTATATTAGCTGGGATAGAATCTGTTTGTAGTGCTATTAAATTAATAATCAGAGATAAATTTAAAGGCAATATTTTTATTATAACTTTTTTTGCAAATGTAATTATTGCTGTATTATTTGTGTTTATTGGAGATAGTTTAGGATTAGATTTATATTATGTGATTTTATTAGCATTAGGTTTTAAATTATTACAGGATTTAGATGCTGTCTCTTATACACATCTCCGAGCCCACGAGACAAGAGGC
>ENA-OZKB01001409-OZKB01001409.1-human-gut-metagenome-genome-assembly--contig:-NODE-1409-length-10674-cov-65.086072_pt1 | contig 10674 bp, 12 predicted proteins | sample MGYA00244821_ERZ653753 | MGnify/ENA primary metagenome ERZ653753 (study PRJEB26926, sample SAMN06165256) | human gut metagenome | biome: ENVO:00009003; feature: ENVO:2100002; material: ENVO:00002003...
TGGTAAAAATCCTTATTTTATAAGGGTTTAGCGACACGCAAAATAATAACACTTTAATTTTAAAAGAGGTAAAGAAATAATGGAAAAACTTATTATACAAATGAAAAGTGAAAGAAATTCTAATTGCAAAGGTATTTATTATATAACTCAAGTTGAATTAGCTTACAATAGCAATAGAATTGAAGGTAGTAGATTAGCAAAAGAACATATATGTTCTTTGTTTGAAACTGCTACTATTTCCACAAATGGAAATGAAATTATTGATAAAAATGATATTATAGAAATAAGTAATCATTTTCATGCTTTTGATTATATTTTAGATACTAATAAAGCACCTTTAACTGAAAAATATATAAAATCTTTGCATTATATGTTGAAGCAAGCCACTGATGACGCTTTTAAGCCTTGGTTTAATATAGGTGAATACAAGAGATTAGAAAATTTTATTAATGAGCAAACAACATCTAAACCAGAAAATGTATCTGAAAATATTAGAGAACTTCTTACAAAATATAATAAAAAAACTAAAAAAACGATTGAAGATGTAATTGATTTTCATGTTTTTTTTGAAAAAATACACCCATTTCAAGATGGTAATGGCAGAGTTGGCAGACTTATTATATTTAAAGAATGTTTAAAGAATGGTATAATTCCATTTATAATAAATGATGAGTATAAATGGTTTTATTATAGAGGTCTTAAAGAATATGATAAAGAAAAAGGTTATTTAATAGATACTTGCAAATTTGCACAAGATAAATATAGATGTTATATAAAAACTATGTTATAATTAAAGCACAAACATTGATATTGAACAAAAGAAAAAACCTCGAGGTAGTTGACGGCTTCTCGAGGTTTTTTACATTTTTAAGCCTGTCGGCTATGGGCTAGTTGCTTTAATTTTTAGTCTTATTATCTGTCTAACCACTTGCAAAAATAATGTACAGCTAAGCCGGATACAAAACCTGCCATAACAGAAATAAGAAATTCATTGATATTGAACAAAAAGTACACCTCCTCCCGTTGCCGAGATTTGGTAAAGCAACATGATGATTATAGCATAAAAAAGTGAGATGATGTTAAAATGTGTTTACCTAAAAAGACCGTGATACAATATAAAAATGCTATTAAAGAAGTTAAACAGAAATTAAAAACTGTAGAATTAGAATGGCAAAACTTAGATAAAGCAGTAAAAAAAGATTTTGTAAATGTGGAATTGTACAAAAATGATGATATACATTGTTATGATTGTCTACTAAATGAAGCCTATAGCTCTGCCAGTAGTTTTTATCCTAACATCGATTTAGTGAGGCAATTAAGAAAGTTATTTGCAGGTATATAAAATGGACGATAAAAAGCAAAGAATTAGGGAATTAGAAAAAGAATATTTAAAATTAAGCAGAAAAGAAGCTGGGCTTGTTCGACAACAACAAAATTATTTAATAGATACGACCAAAGAAAGAAAAAAACTTAATGCAATAATGGAAAAAATTGAAGATGAATTAAGTGAGTTAAAAAAGAATTTGATAAATTATCCTGTAGAGATAAAAATTTTAAAAGAACCTTCCTATAATGGTTATACAACTAAACATGAAATAAATTTAATAGATTTTAAGTGTAAAAAAGTTATAAAAACAATAAGTATTGCAGAACTAAACAAAAAAATACAGCAATTTTTGCAAGAAGAAGGCAAAAAATTAGAAGAAAAAGGCTTATTACCAAAGCCAACGCCACCGATGTTTTATATTAACTATGCTAAAAAAACGCTTACCATGAACTTTTATTACGAAAAACAGCAATAAAAAAACCTGCTGCTGCTAAGATTCTATTTTTAGATTCTTAGCCGTAGCAGGTTTTTTTTATTAAAACAAATTGTGGCCATAAATTTTTATGGCTACAATTTGTTTATTATCTTTCGTAACTATAACTTTTACTTTTATTTTTAGCCTGATGTAATTCGCCTTTAGTTATTGCATTTTGTATTTGCTGGCTTATTTGTCTGTCTAAAGCAGGTATATTATCCGTTAAAATTGGCAATAGTTCGTCATCAGCACTTAATTTATATTTATAATAATTGTCCCCAACACGTTCATAAATTATTTTGGCTTCATCTGTAGCAGGCAAATAAAAATGCCTGCCGTTTGTTTCTATTAAGCTTGCATTTGGAAATTTTAAAAAGAATAAGCGTTCACTAATTTTATTTTTACTCATGTTTTTTTTTTACCTCTAACAAGTTGGATATTTTGGACACAAACCAATTATATCATCTGCACGCCCACCTTCTATGTTTAGAAGGGCGATTGCATGGTCTGCGTCTATTGTTGTTATAAGATTTGCGTCTATTAACGGTTTATCTATTACATTTGCATTAAAACTATAACCTTCGTTTTGATTGTGTGTAAAAAAATCTGTATTTTTTTTGCTAGTTCCACTGTTGGTGCTACTGCTATATCTAACAACTTCCGTTTTTCCTGTTAGCTGGTTTATAAGGTTTATAGTGTTTATATCTTCTGTTCTAAAAAAGATTTTTTGCCGAAAGTTAGATAAAATTGTATCTGCAATATCTGTATTTCCTATAACGCTTCTAAAGGCGGATACCGACTGCGTGCTTATAATACCTATACATTTTGCACTACGGGACTTATCCCAAAAAGTTAAATCGCTCAAGCCCATTTTAGATGCCGATATAATTTCTTGGTACTCATCACAGATAAAATAAACGTAGTGCTGTGGCAATGCTTTATTAAATTGTCTTTCCTGCAATAAATTAAAAAATCTAAGCTTTATTAAGGTATATATTACTTTGCCCGCTATTCCCCATTTTGCAAGCGGTAAATCCAGTAGCACTACATCACCATATAAAATATTTGTTAAATCGTACGGCTGTTCATTGTCGGAAAAAGTTTCAATTAATTCTAGTTCTTGGAACGGGTTTAAAATTGTGGAGAGTGTACCAGTAATGCTAGTTTGGACTTTATTATCCATTTGCAAAAACACATTATTATAATAGCTTAAATAGCCTTGTAGTTTTATTTCTTCCCTTTCCTCAAGTGTTTCATCAGTTAGAATTTTTTGTATTTCTGCGTTTATTGTTTCCCTTTGGCTGTCTATAAAAATGTATCTGTACAAATAATCTAGTGTATAATATTTATCCCCTAAAAAGCTTAAAATTCCTAGCGTGTTTTTTACTAAATCCGTTGCGGACTGTATCCAGAAGCTGTCCGAAGTTGTGCCACCAGTTAAATAAAATGTAGATTGTAGAAAACTGCTTGCTTGTGCAGGTGTTAAGCCTTTTAATAAATTTGTTCTTAAATTTCCAATTCCTATAACTTTTATGCTGTCCAAAGGTCTTCCCATTTCTCGGCAAAAAGAAAAAACAGTTTCTTTAAAGTCGCTCTTTATATCAAAGATTAGACCGCCGTAACCGCCCATTGTAAGAAGTTGATATAATAGCGGGTTTATAACTCTTGTTGTTTTGCCCGCACCGATACCGCCCATTACTACTATATTTTGGCAAAGGTCATCATCGGCTATTTGAATAATTTGGTCTGCCCATATCCCCGCTGGGTGGCGTAGGTTTAATAATGTTCCTGTGCTTACGCCTAAAGTTAGGCTTATATCATGTTCTTGTTGCTGTTCTTCTTGTTCTTGTCGTGGCTGTTGTTGTTTGGTATTCTGTTTTAAAATATTTTTTAAACTGCCAAAAAATCCCATAGTTTACACCTCTATTTAAAATATTGGGGCTATAAATATAGCCCCATGAATAAATTATTTATTTTCCAAAAAACTGTTTAATTCTAAAATATAGTAATAGTAACCTGCTTCCAAAAACAGCAAAAATAAACATTATTATACCGTAACATATTAAAGCGTAAAGTATACAGCCTATTAATATTGTCCAAACGCTATCATTTGGAGCATAGCCTAAAACTAGGCGTCCTAAATTAAAAATTATTGCTAACAAACACAAAATAACTGTTACAACACGCAAATAAAATCTTACTTTAAAATAAACGTTGCCTGCTCTAGCTAATCGTTCTTGTTCCTTATCCATTACAATAGGTGCTTGGTCGTTACCTTCAAAACCTCTTTTTAACATAACATTATTCAACCTTTCATTTTTTTATTTAATCCTGCAGCTATTTTAATAGCAGCAGGATTTTTGATTATTTAAAAAAGCTCCATATATTTAAAGCGTTTATTAAACCATTAAAATACCATGTTATATTATTGTTAGTTAATTTTATAGCGTTATCTAGTATATTTATTCTGTATAAAATATAAGCAAAACAACTTATATTTATTAATATTATTCCGCATAAAATCCAAAAAAAATGGTTTACAGTATTAACACTGCTATTTAATCCGTTTTGTAAAGAGTTAAAACGTTTAATAATGCCTATTAAATAGCCATTAATATCAGAAATAGATTTTTGCACTTCACCTTCAGCTTTTTTAGCTCCTTCAGCAACTGCTGAAGCAATTACTTTTGTTACGGCTTCAGTATTTAGATTTATATTAGTTTTATTGTTTTTTAAGGTTTTAAATTCCTGCAAAATCAAACTATTTTCTTTTTTTAAATCCTGGTATAATTTCAAAAAATTATCCGCTCTAGCGTCTGCTAATTGCTGTTTTAAAAGGATATTTTCTTTTTTAAGTTTTTCTAACTCATTATCATTATTACTGTTGTTGGTATCATCTAAAAATTTCAAATCCATTTTTAATCACCTTCCTAAATAACGACTGCGTTCTTGGTCTTTATTTTGAGCTTTTTTATTCATCTCATGTATCATTTTTCTTGTAATCACTTTTGGTTGCTTTTGTTTAGGTGCTAAATTTTGGGCTAAACATTGAGCCTTTTCCTCAATATTTTCTTTTTCTAATTGGTAATCTTCTTTTTTTGGCACTTCTTTTGCTTCAAAATCAGCTTCAAGTTTTTTTATCGCCCTTTCATCGGCGGGAACATAGTTTGTATTTTGCAATTTTGCCCTTTTATAACTTGCAATTTGTTCTTGAAAATCGGCACTGTTTATCTTTTTGGCAAAGGTAAGCGTCTGTTTTTCTAGCTTTTTTTTGTCGTCCGTGAAAATCTCCGCTTTAAACTTAGCACGGCTAATATTAACGTATAAAGCATTTCTATTATTGCTTTTACCTTTAGTAGTCATATCAACTAAACAATTTTTCACGGTCATTCCTTGTGCTTTGTAGTTGGTTACTGCGTAGGCTAAATCAAATTTTTTATACTTTTGCGGGCTAAAATAAACCATTTTACCATTATCCAAACTTACAACAATTTTATCATTTGCAACGCGTTTTACAGTTCCCATAGTGCCATTATTAACTTTAGTTTTTGTATACCCTAAACCGCCTTTTATTTCTCTAAAACACATACTATCATTTGCTAATAAAACTATTCTATCGCCTTCATAGATTTTACGGCGTTCTTGTCTGCCCTCACTATTTTCTACTTTAAAAATATTTCCTGTTGTCAAGCGTCCTTGTTCAATAAATACTTTTTGTATTTTATTATTGTAGTTTTTGCGGTCGGCATTAGTTTGGACTAAAAGCAAGTTTTCTTTTAAATCTTCCTGTTTAATATTTGTAACTTTTTTTATAATTTCATTTTGTAGTTTTTCACGGTCTGCTATTTCATGGTAGGCGTTTTTTTGCTCTAAAATTTTATAAGTATTCAAAGTATCGCCCTTTACGCTCTCCCTCACGGCGTTTAAAAGCTCAATATCCTTTTGTCGGCGTATATCTTCCATGTATGCCGTTGCCATGCCGTTATCTATTAAATTTTTCATTGGCTCGCCCGCTCCGACTGGTGGTAACTGTTGGTAATCTCCAGTTAAAACAAGTTTAGCATCTGCTTTTATACTCGCCTCAATTAAATAGTTCATCATTCTATTATCTACCAGTCCCGCTTCATCAACTACCCATATTTGCTTTTTATTGCCTTCTGGCTTAACTTTGGATAAGTCCCAATCTTGCTTTATTCCTTCTGTAGTTTTTTGCTTAATTCCACTATCTTTTTCTAATTTATTTAAAAAACTGTGTATAGTGGTGCTTTCTATCCCGCTATCAGCTTGTAAGCCTTCGGACGCTTTACCAGTAAAACAAATACCTTTTACCTCAATGTTTTCACGGTCTGCCATTTTTTTCACTAAAGCAAAGCTGTAAGTCTTTCCTGTCCCTGCTAGTCCCTGCACGCCTACAATTCTATCTTTATTTGTCAAAATATGGTGTATGGCGTTTACTTGTTCACGATTAGGCGTATAGCCTCCATTTTTACAAATTTCATCAAGCAGTTTTTCGCTTTTTTCTTCGCTTAAAGCTGTTTTTATAGTTCCTTTTTCTTTGTTCATTCTAACAATTATATTATCTTCTATGTTTATATTTTTTTCTGTCGTGAAAAATTGTTTAATTGTTCCGTTTTCTAATTCTTTATTTCCTAAATTAACAAGTTTTTCATTTTCATTTATCAATTTTTCTGCTCTTTTTTCATCAATATTTTGCAGAACGCCAGCCGACATTATACGCTTTTTTAATTGTTCTTTAGTAAATGCAAAAGTTTCTCTTTCCATTTCTGCAATTACTTCATCAGCAATTTTTTTTTGCTCAACTAAATAATAGTTTTTTCTTGGTTTACCTTTTAAAATTTTTACTCTTTCATTTGTAAAAATTTCCTTCTTAACTTCATCGTAAATTTTATCTAGGTCAACTTGTTTTTTTGTTTTTCTAGTTTGCAAATTGGCTTTCATTGCTTCACGGCTTCCTGCTGTTCCGTCTGCTTCCATTTTTTTTAATATTTCTAAACGTCTAGAAGAATATTTTTCTATTGTTTCCCTATCAAAGCCAGCTAGTTCAAATAATCCTTTTTTAGCGTCTGTTATATTCAATTTATAACCTTTAGCCTGCAAGTTTTTTGCTATTTTTTGCCTAAATAACAAGCCCCATTCTGTTTGCTTTTTTAAAATTTCCTTAGCGTTTAAACTGTACTCTTTTCCGTCCTTTTCTGTCAAATTAAAAACGACGCAATGCGTGTGCAGGTCTAACTCTCCATTGCGATTTACAAAATGGTTAAATTTACCAATTAATAAATTATCTGCCTTATGTTCTGTTGTTACTTTATTTTTTGTAACTCTAAAAGTAAAACCGCCGTTTTTTTCAATAAAATCAAGTGTTTCAGTTACGGCTTTTTGTTGTGCCTCAAGTATATCTTTTTTAGTTTCTTCATCTTTAGCAGTCGCTAAAGATATAGATTTTGGACAACTAAAAGTCAAATCTATTCCTATACGTTTTTTATTATCATTTCCGCCGTTTCGTTCAGTCATTTTTTTTACAAAATTGTCAAAAATTTGGGGTTCTATTTTCTTCCCTTCTAAATCTAATTTTTTAGAAATAGCACCTTGCCAACTATCCAAACTGGATAAATCTTTAGTATAATAATTATCCTTATTGTAGTATGTTGTTGCCATTCCAGCGGATACGGTTTGTACTGTCATCATTTTTTATTTGCTTCCCATTCCATTTTAGCACTATTTTTTGCTTTATTTAAAATTGTTTTAGCTTTTTCGTAACTTTCAGGCTTAAATAAATTTATTAGCAATAAAATAAAATATAATAGCGTGTTTATTTGCATTTCTATTTTAGACAAATTACTATCTAAAATGTTATGGGATTTAATAACATTAGTATTAACTTTTAAAATCTTATTATTAATATCATCTAAGTTGTTTGTATTTTCTTCATTATAATTTTTTTGTTCTAACAACAATTTTCTGCAAAATTCAGCCAAACTTAAATTATTTTTTTCAGCCTCTATTTTTAATTTTTTTTCATCTTCGTCTTTAAGTCTTATTGTAATTTGTCCCATTAAAACACCTCATTTTTTAAAAAAACTTTGACATTCAAACTAAGCCTTTAAAATCAATATATATATATATATGAATGTCATCATTTATATATATGAATGTCAAATGACATTCGCTTTAAGCCTTTATTTTAAAGGCTTAGTCTACCCGCAAGGGTTGCGGTGGTGTGAATAAATAAAATAATAAGCTCAATCTTTAAAATCCAAAAAACTACTAAGCTTTAATAATTGCTCAAGCGTTCGCAATTCTTCAAGCTCAATAAAGTTAAAACCTTATATAAATATTATACTACTTATTTATATATATTTCATCAAAAAAAATAAGATAGATTATAATAAATATAACCTATCTTATAACTACTTTTTATTTTTTTAAGCAAATATTTTTATAGTTTTCTTCATTTAATCGCATAAACTTTTCAAAATCTCGAACGTTAAATTTATAGCCTTCTTTTTCAAATTTTTTAGCAGAATTATAAACAGCTTTTAAAATTCTTTTTTCTTCATCTTTTTTAACTTCATCACGCATTTTCTTTATAACAGAATTTGTCTTTTTTTGCTTTTCTTTTATAAATTCTTCTTTTTCTTCATTTGTCAAAAACTTTTTTAATTTGGTTCTAATTTTACCACGTTTTGTATACTTTTCCTGCTCATCTGCACTTAATTTATTATAATCTGCTTCTGTAATTTTATAAGCCATTTTTAAAAACTCCTCTCGTGTTTTTTAAGCTACTTTTATTATAAACCAATCTAAAAGTATAGGCAATTAAATTTCAAAGCCTTATAGAGCTTTAAAATTTAAAAATTTAAGTTGCTAGGTCTATACTTTTTAATGAACTCCAACGCTAATTTATTAAATTCCGAATTATTAAATTTAGAATAATATTGACTGTATCTAATTTTAAATTCCTCTAAAATCTCATTATCCAAGAGTTCCCAAACCTCATTATTTATTTCTGAAAAAAAGTCAAACATATCTTGCTCTAATTTTAAATTTAAAAGCTGTAAATTAGCATTAACTTTAGGTTTATTTCTAAATTTATCAAACTCAGATTTAATAGCCTCATTAAAATATTTTTCCTTGTCAATTTCCAAAAATTTATACATGTAAGGCATAAAGCCAGCCTTCCAGCTTTCATTATTTTTAACATTAAAACCGATTACAAATTTAATAAAATCTAGCTCCTCTTTAGTTTTAGATTTTAAAATTGGCAAGCAAAGGCTTTTCTGTTCCTCAATTTTAAAATCAGACATCAACGGACGTTTTGGAAAACTTTCAAAAACGGCTAAAACTTCATCATCATATTGTTGTTTTTCTTCTTCTTTTACTTCTTTTACTTCTTTTGTTGGTTCATCAGTCGCATTAACATTATTAACATTGTTAAGATTTAAAATTATAGTGCGTTCTGTTTTCCCTTTTAAATTTACAAAACTACGTTTTATAAATCCACCGTTTTCAAGCTCGAATAATGCCGTTTGTATTGCTCTCTCTTTCAATTTTAATAAATTAGCAATGTGTAAATTACTAGCAGTGCATTTACCATTTTTAGAACTTATCAAGCTTCTAATTTCTGCTAAAATAAATTTTTTAGTCATATTCAAATCAAGTTTTAATATATCATCATCAAGATTAAATCCGTTAAATTTAGCTTTTTTAAATTTCATTTCAATATTTATTAAAATTTTAATCTTACGGTCGGAATATCCGCCCATTACATCAATATATTTTTTAGATTTTAAACTAAAAATAATCTGTCTTACATTTGTTTTAGTTAAATTAAATCTGTTAGCAATAACAACATTATTATCTTTTAAATTTTTTTCATTCGATAAAAAATAAGATAAAACTAGCTTTTCTGTCAAGCTTAAATCTTCTAATTCTAAAATTGACTTATGAATATAAACACCCATTTTATAACGCTCCTTTTTTTATTATGGAACGAAAAAAAGCATAGCCAAAATACATAATCGGCTATGCTTCATCATCTATTTAAAAAATTGTATACAAATATCTTTACAAATTTAGTCCCGCTTTGTTATAATAAATTTAGTTATAGTTTTTCTATAGCTATTTTAAATTTAAAAATATCAATGCAGGTTAAAAAGATTTTTGGAAGGTTGTGTTCCGATTATCTGCTTATATATGTATTGGCGTACATATATAAGCACCTGTATTTTTATTTACTTTTTTACATTCAAAAAAAAATTAGTTAATTTAAGTTTAAAGTTTACATTTTAATTTGTCAATTCAAATTTTTAAAATGTCCGTAAATGTCCGCTAATGTCCAAAAGTGAGGTTGATTTTAGATGCCAACTATAAAAGATATACAGTCTATTGCCAAAAATAGAGGTATACAGCTACCTAAAAAAATAAGAAAAGCTAACATGATACATATACTGCAAGAAAAAGAAGGCAATAGCCCTTGCTATTCTAAACAAGAATGTACAAATAAAATTTGTTTATGGTATACAGATTGCCAAAAAGAATTTAATAAAAATAAAAATAAATGAGTAAAGAACTTAGCTGATGAAAGCTAGGTTCTTTTTTTATAGTTTATAAAGATAAAGAAAGAAGAAAGAGTTTTTTCTCTCTTATATATATCTCTCTTATATATCTCTTATAATACTCTTGGGTGCAAAATAATAACACTTTTTTAACAAAATCCTTATTTTATAAGGGTTTAGCGACACGCAAAATAATAACACCGACACGCAAAATAATAACACTCGACACGCAAAATAATAACGACACGCAAAATAATAACACTTTTTAATGTGAATTATGGTAAAAATCCTTATTT
>ENA-OZKB01001429-OZKB01001429.1-human-gut-metagenome-genome-assembly--contig:-NODE-1429-length-10574-cov-5.959122_pt1 | contig 10574 bp, 7 predicted proteins | sample MGYA00244821_ERZ653753 | MGnify/ENA primary metagenome ERZ653753 (study PRJEB26926, sample SAMN06165256) | human gut metagenome | biome: ENVO:00009003; feature: ENVO:2100002; material: ENVO:00002003...
ACTGTTAGAATTACAGGACCAACAAGGGTGTTGCACTTCTAAATAGACATCGGGGCGAGGTATTCCGTTATACGCTGAAATCCATCCGCGGTCGGCCTACACTGGTCGTTTATGACAGCACATCAGGCGGCGCTGGAGGCGCTCACACGATACTTCGGCTATGACTCGTTTAGGCCCGGACAGCAAGGAATTGTCGAGGCTTTGCTTGCCGGACGCGATGTCTTGGGCGTGATGCCCACCGGCGCAGGCAAGTCCGTGTGCTACCAGATTCCCGCCGCGCTCAGCCCGGGTGCGACTTTGGTCATATCTCCCTTGATTTCCCTGATGCGCGACCAGGTCGATGCGCTGAACGACCTCGGTCTGCCGGCCGCGTTCATCAACACCACTCAAACTCCCGACGAGCAGGCGATGGTGTTCGCCCAAGCCGCCGCCGGACAGATCAAACTGCTGTACGTGGCCCCGGAACGCTTGGAAACCGGGCGATTCCGCGACTTTGCCGCCCGTACGCCGATCTCGCTGATCGCCGTGGACGAAGCCCACTGCGTCTCCCAGTGGGGTCAGGACTTCCGCTCGTCGTACTTAGGTATCGGCGATTTCATCGCCGGGCTGCCGCAGCGTCCACCGGTGGGTGCGTTCACCGCCACCGCCACCGAACGGGTGCGCCGGGACATCGTGGGACTGCTGGGATTGCGGAATCCGGCCGTCACCGTTACCGGATTCGACCGGCCGAACCTGTATTTTGATGTGGTCAAACTGGAAACCAAATACAAGGCCGCATGGGTGGCGCGGTATGTGGCCGACCATCCGGACGAATCCGGCATCGTCTACTGCGCCACCCGCAAGACCACCGAAGCGCTCACCGACACGCTGAACCAGATGGGGCATCCGGCTGTCGCCTACCATGGCGGCATGTCGCCGGACGCGCGTGAGGCGGCCCAGCGCGACTTCATCACCGACAAGGTGCCGGTGGTCGTGGCCACCAACGCCTTCGGCATGGGCATCGATAAGTCCAACGTGCGTTACGTCATCCACCACAATCTGCCCGAATCCATTGAGGCCTACTATCAGGAGGCCGGCCGCGCGGGCCGTGACGGCGAGCCCAGCCGATGCACGCTGCTGTGGAATGAGTCAGACATCGTCACCCGGCGTCGGTTGCTGGATAACGATTATGAGAACGAACGATTGACTCCCGAAGAGCAGGAAATCGTTCGCCAGTCCAAGCGCCGGCTGCTGGACGGTATGGTCGGCTACTGCCGCACCACCGACTGCCTGCACCGGTATATGACCCGGTATTTCGGTCAGGAATTGTCGCCGAATGCTGGTTCCACGGCGGGTGAAGACATTGCGGCGGACTCTTCGCAGTCCGGCAAATGCGGTGCCTGCTCGAACTGCGAAAGCACGTTCGAGACCATCGACGTGACCTGCGTGGCGCAGGCGATCAGCCGTTGCGTGCATGACGTGGGGCAGCGCGTCGGTTCCGGCAAGATCGTCAAGATCCTGCGCGGTTCGCGGGCACAGGATCTGGCATGGCTGAACCCGGAGCGGATGCCCACCTTCGGCATGCTCAAGGACGTGAACGAGGCTCGCGTGCGCGACGTGTTGAGCCAGATGGCCACGGACGGGTACCTGTCAATCGCCGAAGGGCGTATGCCAATCGTCATGTTCGGTGCGCGGGCGGCCGAAACCGCCGCTCCCGACTTCCACTATGAGATCAAACGGGTGGAACGCAAGTCGGCGGCGGCCGGTTCCGGTCGGAGCGGGGGAGTGGCTGATACTGCCGATTCCGCCAATGTTCCCGGCGATGCGCTGGGCTCGTATATCCCGGACGATGACGAGGAATCGCTGTTCCAGAAGCTACGCGAACTGCGACGCACCATCGCCCAGGAAATCGGCAAGCCGCCGTACATCGTGTTCTCCGACAAGACCTTGCGCGACATGGCCCGCATCAAGCCGGTTACCAACGCGCAATTTCTGGCGGTCAACGGCGTCGGCCAACACAAGCTCGACCTCTACGGCCAGCGCTTCATGCAAACCATCGCCTCGTTCAATGCCGGGAGTGCGTCATAACAATCTCCTATAGCGAACCGCGGAGTATTTGCGGGCGTTCTTGGGCTGGCGCGACTACGATGACTGTTCGATACTTCATGACCGAACACTCAGCAAGTAGAAAGGCAACAGCATGGCAGAAGAAACGGCCGAAAAGCCCGTCGTCGAATCATTCCAGCTTGATCACACCAAGGTCAAGGCGCCGTACGTGCGTTACATCGACACCGAAACGGGCCCTCACGGCGACGTGATCTCCAATTACGATCTGCGCCTGACCCAGCCGAACGAGCAGGCCATCCCCACCGGCGGCCTGCACACCATCGAACACACCATCGCCGTGCTGCTGCGCGAACGTATCCCGGGCTACATCGACTGCTCGCCGTTCGGCTGCCGCACCGGCTTCCACCTGCTGACCTGGGGCACCCACCCCACCGAGGAAGTGGCCAAGGCCCTGAAGGAATCGTTGGAGTTCATCGCGTACAAGGCCACATGGGATGACGTGCCCGCCACCACCGAGAAGAGCTGCGGCAACTATCGCGACCACAGCCTGTTCACCGCCAAGGAATGGGCCAAGCAGATCCTTGAGGAAGGCATCAGCTCCGACCCGTTCGAGCGCAAGGTCGTCTGATTCGTCTGATTCGATTCAATTCTGATTCGGCTCCCGCTGGCGGGAGCCGGGGGCGAAGCCGACTGAGGGTGGCTGTCCTCAACTCGGCTGGACTGTCCGGCTCCTGCGGACGGGAGTCATTGTTTATTAGTGTCCGTCATGCAACGCGGACGGGATTTCTTGTGCCTACGGCATGGTAGGTTGGCCGTCAGTTAGTCGCCGGTCACCGTGCCGGCAACCCGGCATGTCGGAGAGGTGAGAAGTGACTCAGTCGAACGCTGCAAACAAGGCGACAGGCCGCCGTTTCCGCCACGCCACCATGCGCGATCTGCCGCAGATGCATAAAATCTACGCACGCGCACGCGCGTTGATGGCCGCCAACGGCAACCCCACCCAGTGGGGCAACGAATTTCCGCGTGAATCGATGATTGAGGACGACATCGCCAACCAGCGTACGATGCTGCTGGTCGACACCTGCAATGGCCACGAACGCATTCTGGCCCAGTTCGCCCTGTGCCCGGGCGAGGATCCGACCTACGCCAAAATCGACGGCGCCTGGCTGGACAACGACGCCTATGTGACCATCCACCGCATCGCCGCATCCGGTCTGGTGCGCCACGCGGCCCGCGACTGTATCAGGTGGGCCCTGAAGCACTACGGCAACGTGCGCGCCGACACCCACCCCAATAACAAGGCCATGCAGCACGTGCTCGAAAGCTCCGGCTTCGCCCGTTGCGGCCTGATCCAGCTGCTCGACCGGCCGGTCGACACCACCAGAATCGCCTATCAGCGCCACGAGTGGTGAGTGTGGCTGTCGCCAGCGTGTTCGGTTCCGCGGTGGAGCTGGTCAGGTAAGGTCCACGTCGTCGCGCACGTACGGTCCGTCGGCCGCCCGTTCAAACTCGTGCATATCGCAAAAACCGTACGCTGAAAGTAACTCAGCGTACGGTTTTCACGAAAGCAGCCATCGGCTATCGGTCAGCCGATAGACCTCAGTCCTCAGTCCTCAGTCGCAGCGACCTTGGCGTCAGCCCCGGCCTTCTGCTCAAGGCCGAGCTTGGAGCGCTTGCGGCTGTAGCCGAAGTACACGATCAGGCCCAGACCGAACCAGACGGCGAAACGCACCCAGGTCTCCCAGTTGAGACCGGCGATGAGCACGAAGCAGAATACGATGGCCAGAATCGGGGTGACCGGCACGCCCGGCGCGCGGAAGCCGCGGGGCGCATTCGGCTGGGTCTTGCGCATCCATAGAATACCGGCCGACACGATGATGAACGCGGACAGCGTACCGATGTTCACCAGCTCGAACAGCACGTTGATGTTGATGAAGCCGCCGGCGAACGCGGTCAGCAGACCGAAGAACCAGGTGCCCTTGAACGGGGTACGGTACTTCTCGTGCACGTGGCCGAAGAACTTCGGGAACAGGCCGTCACGGCTCATGGCGTAGCAGATACGGGATTGGCCGTACAGCTGCACGAGCATCACCGTGGTCATGCCGATGAGGGCGCCCAGGTTCACGATCACCGCGAGCCAGTTCATGCCGGTCTCCAGAATCACGCCGGCCACCGGGGCGTCGATGTACTTGGCGAACTCCTTGTAGGGCACCACGCCGGTCATGATCAGGGTCATGATGACGTAGAGCACGGTGGAAACGGCCAGGGACAGCAGAATGCCGCGCGGCAGCGTCTTGTTCGGGTTGATGGTCTCCTCAGCGGAAGAGGACACGGCATCGAAGCCGATGAAGCTGAAGAACACGATGGAAGCGGCCGGCACGATGCCGTACGGCTGGGTGGAGCCGGGCTGGAAAGTGTAGATGCCGTACGGGGAGAACGGCTGCCAGTTGGACGGCTTGACATACCACACGGCGCACACGATGAACAGCACGATGATGGCGAGCTTGATGAGCACCATCACGTCATTGGTGCGCTTGGTCTGGTTGATGCCGATGGAGAGCACCCACGTGATGATGAGCACGATGACGAAACCGGGCAGGTTGAAGTAGGTGGTGACGTCCGGGTTGGTGCCGTAGGCGGCGGTCAGCTCGACCGGCAGGTGCAGGCCGAAGCCTTCCAGCAGTTTGTTGAAGTAGCCCGACCAGCCGGCGGACACTGTGGCCGCCTGCAGGGCGTACTCCAGAATCAGATCCCAGCCGATCACGAAGGCGATGAGCTCGCCGAACGCCAGATAGGCATAGGAGTAGGCCGAGCCGGACACCGGGGCCATGGCGGCGAACTCGGCGTAGCACAGACCGGCAAAACCGCAGCAGACGGCGGCCAGCAGGAACGATACGGACAGGGCCGGGCCGGCGGTCAGCGCGCCCTTGCCAGTGAGCACGAAGATACCGGTGCCGATGATCGCGCCGATGCCGAGCATCGTCAGATCGAAGGTGCGCATCGTGCGCTTGAGGGGAGTGGATTCGGCGACAAGCTGATCCACGCTTTTCTTACGAAACAGATCCATGTTCTTCTCTCATGAAATCTAGGATTATGGGGCTGAACCGGACGGATTTCCGGGATCCCGGCACGCCTCAACGCCGGGAATCAAAGGCGGCTTCCGAGAAACCGCATATCGGTCATTAGTGTACGACTGCCGGGCGAAAACAGACGATTGCGACTACACGTCACATTCTCGCGCAACAATAGGTGTCTATGAGCATGAACGCAGCACCTGAAATCGCATTCTCGTCCGAGCAGGGCAAGGCCAACTATGCGGCCGCCCGCCGCCAATACCCCGCACAGGCCATCGTGGACCTCAAAACCATGCGCGACAACATGGCCCACCTGGTCTCCGTGGTCGGCGGGCCCGCTTCCGGCACGGCGGTGATGGGTGTGGTCAAGGCCGACGCCTACGGCCACGGACTGCTGCCCGCCGCCCTGGCCGCGCTCGCCGGCGGCGCCACATGGCTCGGCACCGCGCAGTCGCACGAAGCGTTGCTGCTGCGCAAGCTCGGCATCGGCCCCGACCGCTGCCATATTTTGACTTGGGTATACAACGGCACCGAAGTCCCGTTCGACGAGCTGATCGCCGCCGACATCGACGTATCGGTCGGCTCCCTGCCCGGCATCGACGCGGTGGCCGCCGCCGCACGCAAGCTCGGCAAGCCCGCCCGCGTACACGTCAAGGTCGATTCCGGCTTCGGTCGCAACGGTTTCACACCGGCCGGATTCGACGCCGCGCTCGCCAAACTCGTGCCGCTCGCCAAAGAGGGCGTGTTGCATATTGTGGGTCAGTGGAGCCATCTCGCCGTGGCCGATTCGCCCGATGTGTCCGAATTCGTGTCCTCCACCGACCGCCAGATCGAAACATTCAAGGACTTCACGCGCCGCATGGAACAGGCCGGCATTCCGCCGGAGATCCGTCACCTGGCCAACACAGCGGCCACTTTGGACCGCCCGGAGATTCACTTCGAACTCACCCGCCCCGGCATCGGCCTGTACGGCTACGAGCCCGATCCCGCGATGGGCACCCCGCGCGACTGGCATCTGACCCCGGCCATGCGCCTGCAGGCGCAGCTCGGCACGGTCAAGGATGTGGAGGCCGGCCACGGCATCTCCTACGGCCGCACCTACCTGACCCCGGACAACACCTCGACCGCTATTGTGCCGCTGGGCTACGCCGATGGCATCCACCGCTCCGCTTCCGGTTTCGATATGGAAGGTGCCAAGCACGTGGAGAAGCCGGGCGGCCCGGTGCGCATCATGACCACCGAAGGCCCGAAGATCTACCGCGTGTGCGGCCGCGTGTGCATGGACCAGTTCATCGTGGACCTGCACGGATCCGCCGCCGAACTCGGCGTTCACGAGGGCGACACGGTCGAACTGTTCGGCCCGGGCCGCGGCGAGGATTACGTTGAGCCTACCGCCGACGATTGGGCCCGCGCCGCCGACACCATCAGCTACGAGATCTTCACCTGCCTGCGCAACCGCATCCCGCGCCTTTACGAGCATGCCGCCGAAGTGCTGCCCGCCGCCGACCTCGCCAAACTCGACCCCGCCACGCTGCTATAAGGTGCATTAACGCCATACGGTGGCACCCCGTAATCCCTTCTTCCCGAATATGTGCCACTGATATGTGCTGAGCGTCACATATTCGGGAAATCGGCCCCAATCTCCCGAATATGTGCCGTTGAGTTGACGTCAGTGGCACATATTCGGGAAGTCGGGATTACTGCGGCCGATATGTGTGCCTATGCTTGGCATATGGAAACGACTTTGGATGGGGAACAGGTGCTGAGCGACGAGGGCTACAGCGCCTTCGACGAGGAGCGATGGGCACCCGAGCCGCCCAAATCCAAGTCACGCACCGCGTTCGAGCGCGATCGCGCGCGACTGATTCATTCGTCCGCTTTGCGGCGTTTGGGCGCGAAAAGCCAGATTCTGATTGCCGGTACCGACGATTTCGCTCGCACTCGACTGACGCATACGCTGGAAGTCGCCCAGATCGGTCGCCAAATCGGCGCATTGCTCGGCTGTGATCCGGACGTGGTCGACTGCGCCTGTCTGGCCCACGACCTTGGTCACCCGCCGTTCGGGCACAATGGGGAGCGTGCGCTCGCCGACATCGCCGGCAATATCGGCGGCTTCGAAGGCAACGCACAGACCATGCGTATCCTGACCCGGCTCGAACCCAAGATCTTTCACCCGGACGGGCGTTCGGCCGGCGTGAACCTGACCCGTGCGGCCTTGGACGCGGCCGTCAAATACCCGTGGACCTTGGCCGAAGCCGACCAACACCCAAAGGGGGAGCGGTCGAAGAAATTCTGCGTCTACCCGGATGACGAGCCGGTATTCCGATGGCTCAAGATCGGCGCGCCTCAGGCTACCAAGCCCATGGAATGCCAGATCATGGACCTTTCGGATGATATCGCCTACTCCGTGCATGACGTCGAGGATTCCATCGCCACCGGCGCGTTCGATCCGATTGTGCTCGCCGATCCGAAGATGCTGGACCACATCATCGAGCAGACGCGCGCATGGTATGGGGCGAAGTGGGATGCCGACAAGCTGCTGGCCGCGTTCATGCGATTGCGCCGAGAGTATTTGTTCCCTGCATATTTCAATGGTTCGCGCGAATCGTTGGCACAGCTTAAGAACATTACGTCCGATTTGATCGGCCGCTTCTGCTGGTCGGTGGAAACCGCCACGCGCGACACGTACGGGCCCGGGCCGTTGACCCGGTATTCCGCGAACATCGTGATTCCCGAGAACACGAATTACGAGATCGTGGCGCTGAAGGGCATCGCCGTGTACTTCGTCATGGCGCCTCGCGAGCGCGAGCCATTCCATCAGGAGGAGCTCAAGATCGTATCGGATTTGGTCGATGTGCTTATGGCTGATTCGCCGCTCCCATCCGACGCTTTGGAAAGCCAGTTCCTGGCCGATTGGAACGAATCCACCAACGACGACGAACGCCTGCGCGTCGCCATCGATCAGGTCGCGAGCCTGACCGACAACTCCGCCCTGGCCCTGCACTCCATCTTGTGCTGAGGGCGTGTTGGGCGGGCGCTTCCCTCAGTCTCGCTGCGCGAGCCAGCTCCCCTCGGGTGAGGGGAGCTGTCGCTGTAGACGACTGAAGGGAGTTTCGCGGAAGAAATGATAACCGACGGTAAAAATTTACCGTGTCTCAGGTGAGGCGGTACTCTAGAGACTTATGGTCGGAATGATTAAGAAAGAAGATGTCGAGAAGGTGCGCGCCGCCGCGGACCTGTATGACATTGTATCTGCGACCGTAACGCTTAAGCCCTCCGGCACCGGCACCTTCGTGGGCCTGTGCCCGTTCCACGACGAGAAAACCGGCAGCTTCAACGTGCGTCCCTCGCTCGGCGTGTGGCACTGCTTCGGCTGCGGCTTGGGTGGCGACGTATTCAAATACGTCGAACAATCCGAAAACATCGACTTCCGCGAAGCCGTGGAACTGCTCGCCGACAAGTACCATATCGAGCTGCACTACGAGAACAGCGGCAACGGCCCGGCGCGCGAGAACACCGGCTCCAAGCGCACGCGACTGCTGGAAGCCTGCGAGGAAGCCCAGCGCTTCTTCGTCTCCCAGATCTTGACCAAGGAAGCACTGCCCGCCCGCAAGCTGCTTGGCGGCCGCAACTTCTCCCAAGCTGATTGCGAACGTTTCGGCTGCGGCTACGCGCCGCAAGGCTGGGATAATCTCGTGCGCCACTTGGCCTCCAAGGGGTTTACGCAGAAGGAAATCCTCGACGCGGGCTTGGCCCGTCAAGGCCAGCGCGGCATCTATGACTATTTCCGCGGCCGAGTGACCTGGCCCATCCGCGATTCGACCGGCCGCACGCTCGGCTTCGGCGCGCGCAAACTATACGAAGACGATCAGATCGCCGCCAAATACATCAACACGCCGGACACGCAGCTCTACCGCAAAACCCAGGTGCTTTACGGCATCGATTTGGCCAAATCCGCCATCGTCAAGAAGCGGCAGGTGGTGATCGTCGAAGGCTATACGGACGTGATGGCCATGTACTTGGCCGGCATCGACACCGCCATCGCCACGTGCGGCACGGCGTTCGGCGCCGAGCACGCCAAGATTGTGCGCCGCCTGATCGCCGACGATTCGCTGGGCGCGGTCCAGCTGGTCGGGCCGTTGAAGGTCAAGGACCAGCCGTTGAGCTCGCGCATCGTGTTCACGTTCGATGGTGACGCCGCCGGCCAGAAAGCCGCGCTGCATGCCTTCGGCCTTGATTCGGCCTTCCTCTCCCAAACCTTCGTGGCCGTGGCCGACGACAATCTCGACCCGTGCGACCTGCGCATCGAGCGAGGCAACGAAGCAGTGCGTTCGCTGATCGCCCGCGCCAAACCGTTGTATGACTTCGTGATCGACGCCGCCATCAGCCGGTTCGACCTGACCTACACGCCCGGCCAAGTGGGTGCGATGAAAGCCGTGGCCCCGCTGGTGGCGCAGATTCGCGACCGCTCCCTATGGGACGCTTACGCGCGCAAGTCCGCGGGCCGTATCGGCGTGGATCTTGAGGTGATGCGCCGCGAGGTGATGAACGCGCGCCGGCAGATGCATGTACGCGATGAGGACGCCTACGCGCCCAAACGTCGATTCGAGCGTGACGAGCCGCGTGTGGAACCCGGCACCAACCCATACGCCAATCCGGCCACGCGCAAGGCGTTGGAGCGCCGTGACGCCGCCGAACAGGCATATTTCAAGATCGACGACGCCGTATTCATCGCCGAACAGCAGTTCATGGCCGTGCTGATTCAGGTGCCGCGCGCCATCGACCGCACCATGTTCGGGCAGCTGACCATCGACCATTTCATGACTTCGGTGTTCCGCACCCTGTTCCAGGCGATCGCGGCCGCCGGCGGACTGCCATCCGACGATACCCCGCAGGGGCTGTGGATGCACAACCTCACTAAGGCCGGCGGACCGATGCTGAATCAGGTGATCAACGAGCTGGCCGTCATGCCGTTGCCACTGCCTGGCGACGACGGTGGTAATGGCGCACAACCTCCGCAGTCGAACGTGCCTGGGGGAGTCGGCGGTGGTGCGGCCGCCGTGCAGCTACGCCCTGCCACGCCGGAAGAGCAGCGCTATGCCACCGAACTGCTCACCCGATTGTTGGACATGGGCTTCATGCGCCAGATCGGTTTGGCCAAACGCCGCATGGCCCAGCTGCCCGACGGCGAAGAGAAGATAACCCTCCTCGGCCAGATCACCCGCATGGAAACCGCCCGTAAAGACCTCCAAGCCCAAATCTACGGCAACACCGTTGGCTAGTAATCTCTCCCTCTGACGAGGGAGGTTACTGGCCGCAGTCGGGCGGGGCGAGAGAAGCGACGTCAGATATATCGCGCAGCATCGATGTCACATCAACTATTCGTTTGATATTAACTTTCCCGATGTCTATTTAGAAGTGCAACACCCTTGTTGGTCCTGTAATTCTAACAGT
>ENA-OZKB01001446-OZKB01001446.1-human-gut-metagenome-genome-assembly--contig:-NODE-1446-length-10518-cov-5.083915_pt1 | contig 10518 bp, 10 predicted proteins | sample MGYA00244821_ERZ653753 | MGnify/ENA primary metagenome ERZ653753 (study PRJEB26926, sample SAMN06165256) | human gut metagenome | biome: ENVO:00009003; feature: ENVO:2100002; material: ENVO:00002003...
GAGATTGCCTCTTGTCTCGTGGGCTCGGAGATGTGTATAAGAGACAGGTCAAAGGACTGGAGGCGCAGCTTACGGATCTTGCAAAGGCGGAGCAATTCATTTTCATGGAGTATCATGCAATTGAGGATGAATATGCATGGAGCAGGATACAGACGGTGCTGGAAGAACGGGTGAAAGCAGGAGTAGAGGTCCGGGTGTTCTATGATGACATGGGCTCGATCGGATTCGTAAATCTGAGCTTTGCGAGAAAACTGGAAGCGAAAGGAATTGCCTGCCGGGTATTCAATCCGCTGCTTCCGGGACTTAATATGTTCCTGAATAACCGTGACCACAGAAAGATTACGGTGATTGACGGAAAGGTTGGGTACACAGGCGGTTATAACCTGGCAAATGAGTATTTTAACTATACACATCCATACGGGGAATGGAAGGATACGGGAATCCGGCTGGAAGGAGATGCGGTGGCTTCGCTTACGGCAGCATTTTTGGAAATGTGGGAAGCGTCCGGGAAGACTTCGGCCGATGTGGATGTTCTGGATATAGAGGCACAGAAAAAATATCTGGTACAGCATCCGTATCAGGCAAAGCAGACGGGATATATCCAGCCGTATGCGGACTGCCCGTTAGACGGAATCCAGGTTGGAGAGGATGTCTATATCAGTATCGTCAACAAAGCGGACAGATACTGCTGGTTCATGACTCCTTATCTGATCATCACGGATGAGATGACACATGCACTTTCGCTGGCGGCCAGGCGTGGCGTAGATGTGCGGATCATCACACCGGGAATCCCGGATAAGAAGCTGATCTACAGTATCACCAGATCGTTCTATCACAATCTGGTACAGGATGGTGTAAGGATCTATGAGTGGACACCGGGGTTCTGTCATGCGAAGATGAGCGTGGCAGATGATTGCATGGCGACTTGCGGCACGATCAATCTGGATTACCGGAGCCTTTATCATCATTTTGAAAATGGGTGTTTTATGGCAGATTGTGATGCGGTGCTGGATATCCGGCGGGATATGGAGCAGACATTGGAACAGTGCAGGGAAGTGACGGAGAAGTATAAGTCCGGCCGGAGCGCGACTCTGCGGCTGGGACAGTTGTTCCTGCGATTGTTTGCGGAGCTGTTGTAGGAAAGAAGAAGGTAAAGGGACTGGGAATGCAGGTTTGCATTTCCGGTTCTTTTTATTGTATATTGACATATATCGAGATGCGATATATAATAAAACCAAGAAGAAAGCAAATTTTTTTACACTCAACTATCGAAAGCCGATATATAATGAAAGCAAATATAAGAAAGGAGCAATCACTATGAAAGTAAACAAAAATATGGTCTCAGGAAATACCGCAATGTTAATTCTCAAATTGATCTCAGAAAAGGATATGTACGGATATGAAATGATCGATACACTCTCAAAGAGATCGGACAATGTATTCGAATTAAAGGTAGGAACATTGTATCCGCTGCTTCACAGCATGGTACAGTCCGGATATTTGGAAAGTTATAACCAGGAGGCGAACGGGAAACTCAGAAAGTATTACCGGATCACACCTAACGGGAAGAAATATCTGGAGAAAATGATCGAAGAATGGAATGCTTATGCCAATGCAGTTACGAGCATGATCCAGTATTCCGTATAGCACAGGTAAGGCAGTGAAGGTGGCAGAAAAGGAGGGTGTTAGATATGAAGGAAAGAGAATATCTGAAAGAACTTGGGAAGAAGATTACCGATTCGTCTGTAAGAAAAGAGATTGTAAATGAATATGAAGCGCATATAGAAGACTGCAAAGCCGCATTAATGGAATCAGGGATGACGGAAGTTGAAGCAGAGGAAGAAGCAGTCCGCCAGATGGGCGATCCGCAGGAAGCAGGTGAAGCAATGGATAAGATCTATCATAAAGTGTTTGATTCCAATATGTTTCTGTGGATGCTGGCACTGGGATGTATACCGATTGTATGTGTGTGCATTTCTTATCTTATCGCAAGAGATCCGAACGCATTTTTATGGTTGTGGAATGATGCGCTTGGCCTGAATAAAATCCCGGCAGTTATACACCGGAATATCGGAATCGGATTAGCTGTCTATGGAATCGGATTGAGCTTCTGGGAGAAATACACGGGCAAAGCTTTATTCTATGCAGTCGGAAGAGACTGGGGGCAGGGATGTTACGTTGCAAACAGCGGGCTGGTACTTTTTATCTCGGCATTATGTTTTGTTCCGAGTTTCCCGGTGAAGGGATATGCAGGAATCCTCTGCTGTGTATTGATAGCATGTCTGCTGAATATGGTACTGAGAGGATTTATGAATCTTTTGCAGAGCAGAAGAGAGAGCAGACTTTTATGGGAGATTGGAACGGCAGATACCAGAATCAACTGGAAGGGAAAAGGATATCTGTGTGGACATCATATGAAAGTAAGAGTACAGGGATCTGAGAAAGGAACGGAGATCCCGGCAGGAGCACCGGTGATGGTTGTAGGAATGGAGGGATTTAAGCCGGTGGTGGCGCAGGTATAAAGAGAGAGACGTTAGATCTTGGATAGTAAGCGTATAAAGAGAGAGACGTTAGATCTCGGATAATAAGCGTGTATGAAAAATGAGAGGCAAAAGTTATGAATAAGACGGAAAAGCGAATGAAGATATTCATGCTGATCATGCAGGTGATCATCCAGGCAGTGCTATTATTTCCGTGGATGAACATGGGGACATGGAAATGCAATGTACCGGGATATCTGATAAAATTGGCTGCTTCGGGCGATGGGATGAGTTACATAAAGAAAAGTCTGAAGCCTTTGGGAGTACTGGACGGTGCAGATGAACAGATGATGGTTCAGATACTGATGCTGTTCATCTGTGAACTGGTAATGGTACTGGTAATCCAGGTGATAGGAATTGTGAATCTGATACTGGCTTTAAGCAATCACCATAAACTGCTTCTGGATATCATGTCACTGATCGCAGGATGTATGATATCATTTCTTGGGGCAGATGGGGCAGTATTTTCAGATCCGCTGTCACAGGTGTATCCATTTTTACTGGTAGTGCTTCTGGTGATCAATTTGATCGGTGCGAAGCTGATTGATTCGTGGCAGGAAGAGAAAAAGATACAGGAAGAAGTTAAAGCCAGAGAGAAAAATTACAAAGAAGAAAAGAAAAAGCATCTGGAATTTTCGGGGAAGTATCCGAAAGGATTCTATACGGCCCTGTGGAAGAATTTTAAAAGTTCAAAAAGAGATTTTATTGTTTACGTAAGTATGAACCTGCTTCCGGCGACGCTGATATTTTCCGGAGTCGGAATGGCACAGATGCTGTCACCATTTAATAAAGAAGGAAATATACTGACGGGGCATGGAATCACGGCAATTCTGCTGGAATTCCTGATCGTGAGTCTGATCGCATCGCTGATGCTGATGATCACGAATCTGTTGTCATATTTCAGAAAACGGATGAGAAATTACAGTATATTTTCGACTCTGGGAATGCGGAAGTCTACACTTTATGAAGTGCTTGGAGCAGAGATTGTGGCTGGAATTCTGGGAATGCTGATCGGGGGAGCCTGCATCGGAAGTGTGATCCTGTGTATCATCCGCAGAATCTTCATGGCAAGATCCGGAGTGGGAGCACAGCCGGCGAAGATTACAGGATTCACATATTTGATCGCAAGTCTTATCCTGATCGGAATATCCGGGATTGGACTGATGATCCTGCGGGATTTCTTCCTGTACAGGGAACTAAAAAAAATGCAGCTGGGCGATGTGGAAAAGGAGAAGATGCCGGAAAAACGGATCGGTCTGTGGCTTACAATTGGCCTGGTCATTGTGGTATTTGGAATCGTGAATTTCGGAATGCGGAAGAATGCCGAAGGGTTACGGATACTTTTATTTATTTTCCTGGGTATTTATCTGGCGGAAAAGTTTGGATTTGGATTGTTCCTGAAAGTGCGGAAGCATAAAAAGAGTTATTATGCAAAGTTGATCCCATATAATTCGTTTTATTACCGTTTCAAGAGTACATTCCGTTATGTGTACGTGATCAGTCTTATACCGGTACTGATATTGTTCTTATTTGGAAAAGATATGATCTCAGCGAAGATCGCGCAAAAGCCGGAAGGACTGTTCCCGTATGATTTTGTATGTATGGCAACGGAAGCGGATGAGACATTCTGGAAACAGCTGCAGGAAAAATATGACGTGAAATTCCAGGAGTATCCGATGGTACGCGTGACGAATGTGGATAATTCGGAAAAGCTGGATGATGCCAGAGCAGTGATCATGCCGCAGGGACAGCATATAGGCATCTCGGAGACGACGTATAAAGAACTGAATAAGGCGCTTGGAAAGAAAAGTGAAAAAATGAATCTATCTGCTGACGGAAAGGAAATCTATATTATTTACCAACAGGACAAGAGTACGAAGGCACATCCACTGGATTACCTGAATTCGAGAAAAGAGCCGTACCTGCACATCGGACAGCCGATAGAATCTTATGGATTTCTTGATCGGGAAAAGATCTATCCGACACGAACCGTAAAGGGGGAAAAGATGGATATCCTGACAGGTGCATTCCGGCAGGGAAGTGAGGAGAATCTGGTTGTATTTTCGGATGAATATTTTGAAAAGGTTCAGGACGACTGGAAGAAATATAATTGGATCACCGGAGATCCGGTTGAGGAGGGTGAAGCAGAAGAAGGAGTGACGATCCATCACTGGCCGACAAAGCTTGTCCTTTTGAATGTGAAAAATGCAGATTATCAGAAGATAGAAAAAGAGCTCCAGGCTTTTCGGAAGGTACATAAAGAGGATGAAAGATTTGACAAGGATGTATTATCCTGCTATTCCAAACGTACAACGATGGAACAGATTGAAAGCGAACGCTTTATGACAACGGTAGTAGATATATTTATCATGGGAGCATTTCTGCTGGGAAGCGTTCTGGTCATTTACTTGAAATATGAATCTGAGATGACGGACAAGAAGAAGCGGAATCATTTCTTAACCTGTATTGGAATGAGCTCGAAAGAAAGAGAAAAGCTGATCCGGACAGAGACGGGAATCTTTTTCTGGATCCCGGCAGCAGTTGCGGTTGTTATGGTGCCGGTGTTAACCGGGGAGATGTGGAACATGCGGGAATATACGAAGGCTGACGGTGTACATTATCTGCGATATCTGTTGATCCTTGCAGTTATATATCTTGTAGTGCAGGGCATCGGTGTAAAGGTGATTGAGCAGTATACAATAAGAAAGGTAGAAGGAAAGCATGAAAGAAATATTAAAGGTAAATAACCTGATCAAGAAATTTCCAAAAGCCGGTGGGGAGATTGATGATGCGGATGCGATTTCGGTACTGAAAGGCATTAACTTTGATGTAGAACAGGGAGAGTACGTTGGAATTATGGGAAAATCCGGCTGTGGAAAGACAACACTTCTGAAGATCCTGGGATTTATGGATCAGCAGACGGACGGAGATGTGATCTTTGACGGTGTGAATACGAATGAGCTTTGGAAAGAAGAACTTACGGATATCAGACGTAGAAAGATCGGATTTGTATTCCAGGATTTTAATCTGATGGACAGTCTTTCGGTAAAAGAAAATATCATGCTTCCGGTATTGCTGGATAAAAAGGAACAGAAAGAATGTGAAGAGAAAGCGGAAGCATTGGAAAAGCAGTTTGGGATTGAACATCTTCAGGAAAAGAATCCTTATGAACTGTCCGGCGGTGAGCGGCAGAGAGTGGCAATCTGCAGGGCGCTGATCAATGATCCGAGTATCATATTTGCAGATGAGCCGACGGGAAACCTCGACTCAAAATCCGGAAAAGTTGTTGCGGAGGAATTCCGGAAAATCAATGAGGAGTTAGGGAAGACCCTTCTGATGGTAACGCATGATCCACAGATGGCAAGCCGGTGTAAGAGAGTGATATTTCTGAAAGACGGATATGTGATGAATGATGTGAGAAAAGAGGGCACGGAAGAAGAATTTTACAGAACGATCATTGGGGAGATGGAGAAGTTTTAAGATGAGATAATATATAGATGGTGATATGGGCTATGCGGCGGAAGATAATTCTGCCGCTTTTTTTACGAAAATTAATCTTGTAATCATATGAACAATATGCTATTCTGAATGCACTTCAAAGAGTGACTTCTACAAACTCTTAAGTATTTCTAGGCCAAAAGGCATCAAGTTTCGACCGTTTCACACCTAAAAATGTCTGAAACATATTTCCGACTTGAGAGAACACGAAAATTTTATAATCTATTCAGGAGGACGTGCCTATGACAAACAAACTTCAACAGTATTTCCCGATGATTCGGACAAGGGAGGAGGTGTTGAATGAGATTGAAAGTAAAAGCAGATTAAAAAATTTATTTTATGAGTGGACAGAGGAAAATCAAAATGAATTTCTGGATTTTTGTACCGGAGTGAAAGGTATAAAAATCATGTATGATTTCATGATAAAAGAAATTCTGAATCCGGAGAATACATCGGAGAGAGTAAATGAATTACTCACGTTACTTCTCGGACAAAGAGTGAGAATTGTAGACGTATTACCAAATGACGGAACAAGATTAGCAGATGAATCTACGCTTCTTATTACAGATATGGTAGTACAACTGGAAGATGGAAGTATTGCGAATCTGGAAATTCAGAAAATCGGATACTATTTTCCGGGAGAAAGAAGTGCCTGTTACTCAGCAGATCTGTTGCTTCGGCAGTATAAGAGAGTGAGAGGAATCAAAGGAAAACGATTCTCTTACAGAGATATCAAGCAGGTGTATACGATCGTGTTATTTGAAAAAAGTCCAACAGAATTCCAGAAATTTTCCAATAATTATATCCATCGGTTTATGCAAAAATCTGATACAGGGGTAAATATAAATTTATTACAGGAATATCTGTTCATACCTCTTGACATATTCAAAAAGAATCAGCAAAATGAAAATAGAAGTGTAAAAATAGAAAACCGGCTGGAAGCATGGCTTGCATTTTTCTGCATGGATGATCCGGAGACGATTATAGATATTATAGAGAAATATCCGGATTTTAAAGAAATGTATGAACAGGCTTATGATGTCTGCCGGAATATCGAAGAGGTGATGCAGATGTTTTCGAAAGAATTGCTGGAGTTAGACAGGAATACAGTAAAGCTGATGATTGATGATATGCAGAAGGAGATAGACTGCCAGAGAGAGCAGTTGAGTCAGAAGGATGAGGAGATGTTAGAAATGAGGAAAGAAATACAACGATTACAGCAGCTATTGGATAAAAAATAGCATGAAAAATGTCAAAAGAATTGTTTTAGATACTTATAAAAATAACTAGTCAGTTGAAAGAGGTGATGTAGATGTTTTCGGAAGAATTGTTAGAATTAGATCGAAATACAGTAGAATTCATGATTGAAGATATGCGGAGGCAGATAGAAGAGAAAGATGAGCAGATAAAACAACTAGATGAGCAGATAAAACAGAAAGATGAGCAGTCAAGACAACTGGAGGAACAGATAAGACAACGGAATAAACAAATAAAAGAAAGTGATAAGCAAATAAGACAACTGGATGAACAGATAAAAGAAAGCGATAGGCAGATAGGACAGTTGGATGAACAGATAAAACAATCAGAACAAGAAATACAAAAAATGGAGGAAGCAAAAGAGTAATACATAGCCTGGCTGTCTCAGGAACGTGAAACAGCCAGACCGCTTACCTCAAAGCATGTAATCCAGGGATATTCCATATAATTGATGCTGATATCCCCGTTTACAGTAACCCCATCAGGCAGATAATAGACATTTCCAAGAGGACTGGTCTCGCAGACATACCCCTGTGCGAGCATATCCTCTTTTTCTTTATCGGTAAATCCTACCGATATCTCCAGACGCGGAGGGGCACATCAACTGGTGATTGTTTCGATGGAAAGTATGATGTTGCGGAATTCGCGTTTATTCATATAGGCAATAGCATTGTCGTTCAGGTGTACCATATGTTCAATTCCTTTCATAATTTAATAATATTACAGCAGTAATTGTAAAACAAAGTCCACAGATGGAAAGAATACCTGGTGTTTCGGCATAGAGTACCGCTCCGAATAACATGGCGGCGGCAGGCTCGCTGGAAGCGAGAATCGATGCCTTGCCGGCCTCCATATAGCGCATGGATAAAGAATATAGTGCATAAGGCAGGACAGATGATACCAGCGCATGAATAATCAGGATAAAAAAGGTGGTCCTTTGCCCTGAGACAATCATGCTGCTTAAAGAGTGTATATTACTGAAAGGCAGCATTGTCATGCCGGAAAAGAGTGTGCCGTAAAAAGTAATCGTCAGGAAATGATATCCTTTTTGTGTGACTTTTTTGCTTATGATTCCATATACAGCATAGAAAAAGCTTGCCAGAATTCCGCAGAGAATTCCTGTTATGCTCCAGGAAAGTCCATTGCTTTCCAGTACTCCGCTTACCAGTACACAGCCAATGAGTGCGAGTGTTACACAGGTCAGTTTGTGTCTGGTTATCGGTTCATGGAAGAATATAGCAGCCAGAAACAGAACAAAGACCGGAGACATGGCAAGTAACACGGCAGAAAGTGCAAGAGATCCTTTCGTAACGGAAATATTATAAAAGACACTAAGGGCGGTCATGCCGATCATGCCGCTTCCGATAAAAAGCCAGAAGTCACGCCGATGTACATAAAATAAATGTCGGTTATAGAATAGAATCCATATGCCAGTGATCAGAGCTGCAAGCAACATCCGGAAACTAATGATGGAAAAGTTGTCGAGCCCATCGTGTTCCAGTGTACGGACAAAGATTCCGGCAGCACCCCAGCAGATGCCGGAGATGAATGGCAGCAGCCAGGCGTATTTGGTAAGTTTCTGATTCATAAGTACCCAATCCTTTGTAAATATAATAAATTAAGTATATCACAAAAACGGACATTGTTATGAGAACATGTCCGTTTTGTGCATTTTTATGAATCACTATAATCGATTGGAATTATCTTTCAAATGAATATATTCCGCTACAGACCGGTCAAAAGTCTTGATATGCTGAAACAGCCAGTCTACAACATTGCGCTTTACCTGTTCGATAAACTGATCATCAGGCCCTTCATTTTCATTCAGATAATCGTATAATTCCTGAATAGATGTTTTGAATTCTTCATGCTTTGCATGGTGACCGGAAAACTCCGGGTAAGATACCTTTTTCTGAAGTTCCTCTTCTTCCTGAAAATGAAAATTTGTATATTCATCAAGGTAATCTAACATTTTGATTGCTTTGATCTTACTGTCACCGGATTCGCATGCTGCGACAAACTGCCGGATGCGGTCGATCAGTTCCTGATGCTGGGAATCGATGGTCTTGTTGCCTGTAATTAAGTTATCATCAAATGTAATATTCATAGAGAAACCTCCTGTCTTTGATACGCATTGAATCCCAGTCCCGCATAGTCTATAATGAATCATAGAAATTGTTATCAGCAGAGAAAAGGATTGGATTATGAAGTTACAACAGTTACAGATATTTCAGAACCTGACAGAAGAAGAACTGGAAAAAAGTCTTGTCTGTTCACAGGCTGTAGTAAAGAAATATCCGAAAGATACCTATATTTTCCGTCAGGGTGATGTGCCGTTAAAATTATATTTCATATTGGAAGGAATGGTTGAGCTTGGCAGTATCAACTTGAATGGTAAGATTACCCGGAGCAGTTACGTTACGGTGGGTGAGGAGTTTGGCGAAGTAGAAATGTTTCTGCGCCAGTCTGCTTACTCCGGTTATGCAAAAGCAAAAAATGAAGTGTCGGTTCTGGAGGTTTCACAGAATTTCTTTGGCGGAAGATGCGAAAGAAACTGTGTACATCACAGTAAGGTTGTCTTCAATATGCTTCAGCTTTTTGCGGAAAAAGCAGAGAAATGTAACCGTCAGATAGAGGTTCTTACCAGTGGAAACTTACGTCAGCGTGTAGCGGCGTACCTGTTGGAAAACTGTAATCCGGACTATCGGGTCCGTTTGCATATGAACAGGGAAGATCTGGCAGTATATCTGAATACTACAAGACCATCTCTGTCGCGTATGCTGCTTACTTTACAGGATGAAGGTATCATCCGTCTTGTAGGCCGTAAGGTAATCGAGATCACGGATTATGAAAGACTGCAGTCGGAAGAGTAATTAATCTTCTGCAACAAATACTTCTTTTCCTAATCCGCAGATTGGACATACCCAGTCATCTGGAAGATCTTCAAAGGCTGTGCCCGGTGCGATTCCGTTATCCGGGTCTCCTACAGCCGGATCATATTCATAGCCACATGGTTCACATACATATTTTTTCATAGTTAAAATCTCCTTTTATAAAAATTAATTGTTTGTTGATTGTTGCTGTACAACTTATGTTGTGATTAAAGTATATCGCTTTTGTCAGAGAAAATCTGTAACAAATGTTACGAAAATGAGAAAAAATGATAATTATATGTCCTGTCTCTTATACACATCTCCGAGCCCACGAGACAAGAGGCAATCTC
>ENA-OZKB01001450-OZKB01001450.1-human-gut-metagenome-genome-assembly--contig:-NODE-1450-length-10472-cov-4.964961_pt1 | contig 10472 bp, 8 predicted proteins | sample MGYA00244821_ERZ653753 | MGnify/ENA primary metagenome ERZ653753 (study PRJEB26926, sample SAMN06165256) | human gut metagenome | biome: ENVO:00009003; feature: ENVO:2100002; material: ENVO:00002003...
CGAGATTGCCTCTTGTCTCGTGGGCTCGGAGATGTGTATAAGAGACAGGATGAAGTTAGCTCCACCTGTTTCTTCTACTTTTGTTCTTGTTGCTGGGTCAAGATACATATTCTCATCAAATCCCTGACGATGAGCTTCCATGATTGGGTAAAGGCTCATAGCATAGTTTAATCCGGCTTTGATATTACCTGTTCCACGAGGAGCAGCACGATCATAATCACTGACACGGATAGTAATAGGTTTAGCTCCTTCTTTGAAGTATGGTCCTACTGGTGTAGTAAAGATACGGAACTGATATTCATTTGCTGGTTTTACACCGATCACAGGATCACTTCCGAACATATAAGGACGGATATATAATGTAGCACCAGAACCGAAAGGTGGTACGAATGCTTCATTCGCTGCAACGACTTTCTCGATCGCTTCTACAAATTTATCTTCAGGGAATACAGGCATCTCAAGTCTTCTGCATGAATCTGCCATACGGCTTGCATTTAAGTCAGGACGGAATACAACGATATGTCCATCTTCTGTTGTGTAAGCTTTCATTCCTTCAAAACATGTCTGAGCGTACTGTAATACACCGGCACATTCAGAGATTGTGATGTTGGCATCTGTTGTTAATTCACCTTCATCCCATGCTCCATCTTTGTAATTAGCTACAAAACGGTAATCTGTTGGCATATAACCGAAACCGATGTTAGCCCAGTCGATATTTTTCTTTTCCATAATATTAATGCACTTCCTTTTATTCGTATTGTAGAGTCGTTAGCCAGTCTATAGATGGTCGGCTAAAAATTCTTATTGCTAACAGTTTACACCTGAATATTTATAACGTCAAGAGATTTTATGCATCGTAACCATGAATGTTTTTCACCGATGGACCATATGTGAGTCCAACACCCTGAGAGCTGTTTGGTCCTTTTGGATATCCAATACCACTGTAATAAATATAATAAATTCCATTTTCCACAAAAAAGCTGCTACGGTAAATACCACGGTTGTCCCATGCTTTTTCCTTTTCAGATGGTTTTAAGATCGTAATACATTTCTTAAAATCATGCTCATTTTTGGATGAAGTATAATAAAGATTCATTTCCCGATGCCTATGCCCTTTGTAGAAGGCAACGACGAGCATTTCATAGCCTTTCTCTGTATGAATGACATCCAGATGCCAGCTTCGAAGTCTGTCAGATGGATATTTTAACTGAATCGTGCTTGGAGTTGTCCAATGAAAACCATCTTTACTTTCACGGTATAAAACAGGGAATTTTCTTGTACAGTTGACAGTCCACATCTTATATCGTCCGTTTTCATAAATGATCGCCGGACTTAGAATACGATCAGTGCGTGCATCGGAAACCAATACATTCTGAGCTTTACTCCAGTGGATACCATCGGTTGTTGTACGTTTCATGATCTTATCGATCCTGGTACGATTATCGACTTGGCGCCAGTAACATTCTAAGGTATCGATGTCTTTTCTATATACAAGATGGGTATCTGAATTATACTGTTTGTCAGGGTCTTCAAATGGGGTCAATGGATCAAGTGAAACAGCTTTTCCCTCTCCTTCAAATGGCTTCCAATGAATCCTGTCATTGGAGACACAGACGTGTGGATTTTCTTTTCGCTGATCTGCACCTGGATATGGAGTGTATGCCATCCAATAGCGATAGCCGTTCCATGGTTTTTCAAAGTTTAAGACTTTTGGGTGAAATGCTTGATCATCACCGTAAGAACTGATGATATCAAGTTTTGATCTGCAAAGTTTCCTCTCCCAAGAGGCACTTGTTTTGGCAGGTTTATCAATTTCTGCCTGTGTGTTTTTTGGTGCACAAGAAGATGTGATGATCAATAAAGCTAAGATCATCACTAGTGCAATGCTTTTGTTCTTTTTTAACATAATCTCCTCCTTATTGTAAGTAGCCTGTGAAGATCAAGGACAGTAAATATGGAAATTTACATAGATTTTACCTAGGCTGTTTACAGTATAACATAAAGAACAGCCTTGTTTTTATAAAAGTATAATAATTAAGGAAAATGAAAGAAAGTTATTGGGAAAGTATGAAAAATAATGCTATAATATTACAGAACAATCAAAAAAGCGTAAACGAAAGGGGAGACTTCTCATGGACCAGATGAAGTATCTAAAGGAACTGGCAGTGCGTTATCCAAATGTCGCAGCTGCTTCAACAGAGATCATCAATCTTCAGGCAATCTTGCATCTTCCCAAAGGAACAGAGCATTATGTTTCTGATGTTCATGGCGAATATGAGAAATTCAGCCATATCATAAGGAATGGATCAGGAGCGATCCGAAGCAGGATTGAAGATGAATTTGGGAATACACTGACAACAAAGCAAAAGAAAAATTTGGCATCAGTTATTTATTATCCGGAGCAGAAGATGGATTTAATGGAGGAAGAATTACCAAAGAATTTCCTTCTTGAATGGCAGCATGATACGATGGTACGTCTGGTTCATGTTGCAAGATCAGTCGGGAATAAATATACAAGATCAAAAGTAAGGAAAGCAATGTCACCAGAATTTGCCTATGTGATGGAAGAATTGATGGTAGAACACCGGAGAGCTGATAAGAAACGCTATGTAGAGCAGATTCTTGAGACGATCATCACGACAGGAAGGGTCAGACAGTTTATTGCAGCGATGGCCCATCTGATCCAGGATCTGGCGATTGATCATCTGCATGTGATCGGAGATATTTACGATAGAGGATCTGGTCCACACAGGATCATGGACTGCATCATGAAGACAGCGAATGTTGATATTCAGTGGGGAAATCACGATATTTTATGGATGGGAGCTGCATCTGGGCACCGCGCATGTATTTGTAATGTTGTAAGAATCTGTGCAAGATACAATAATCTGGATGTTTTGGAAAATGGTTATGGCATCAATCTGATCCCGCTGGCAAGATTTGCATTGGAGTGTTACAAAGATGATGAATGTGAATTATTCCATGCATCTGGAGAAGTGGATGAGAGTAATATCCGAGAAGAAGAATTGAATAAGAAGATGCACAAAGCCATTGCGATCATGCAGTTTAAAGTAGAAGGTCAATTGATCAAACGCCGTCCAGACTTTTTGATGGATCAAAGATTACTATTAGACAAGATCGACTATGAAAAAGGAACGATCACATTAGATGGAAAAGAATATGAATTAAAAGATAAGAATTTTCCAACGATCGATCCAAATGATCCATATAAATTGACCAAAGAAGAAGAATATGTGATGGAACATCTGGTAACTGTATTTAAATACTGTGCTTATCTTCAGGAACATATAAGATTCTTATTTGCAAAAGGACACTTATACAAGGTGTTCAATGGAATGCTTCTATATCATGGCTGTGTACCGCTAAACGAAGATGGAACATTTCGTGAAGTAGAGATTGAAGGAAGAAAGTACGCAGGGAAAGAACTTTATGATGTTTTAGAACATCTGGCAAGACAGGGTTATTATGAAGAAAAAGATATGAAATCCAGAAAATATGGACAAGACATCATGTGGTTCATCTGGTCAAATGAAAACTCACCAGTCTACGGAAAAGCAAAGATGGCAACGTTTGAGCGCTATTTCTTGGACGATGCAGATCTTAAGAAAGAAAAGAAAGATTATTACTATCAGTGGTATGAAAATGAAGCAGTGATCAACCAGATCTTAGAAGAATTTGGATTAGATACATCGACAGGCAAGATTGTAAACGGGCATATGCCAGTAGCAGTAAAGAAAGGCGAAAGTCCGATCAAATGTGGAGGAAAGCTATTTGTCATTGATGGTGGATTCTCGAAAGCATATCAGAAGACAACAGGGATCGCAGGTTATACCTTAGTGTCTAATTCTTACGGATTAAAACTTGTAGCACACGAACCATTTGTATCAAGAACTATAGCGATCAGAGAGGAAACAGATATCCATTCAGATACGATCGTTATTAATAAGGTAACGAAACGTAAATGTGTTATGGATACTGATAATGGCAAGGCACTGCAGGAGAAAGTGGCAGATCTCGAACAGTTATTATGGGCTTATCAGAAGGGACTTATTACGGAGCGTATTTAAATTAATTTTCATAAATTGTATCATACACATAGATTAACAGATGGAAATTGGGTGCATAAACTATAAAAAACCTGAGGTATTTCTATGCCATGTGAAAATGCAGCTCAGAGTAATGATTATTTTGAATTTATCGGGGAATACAGCGGAGTACTTGACTATGTAAAAGAAGAATTCAACACAGAATGTATTACAGTGATCGATCAGAGATTCGCGATCGCATATGTAAAAAAGAACGGACGGACATCCATATATGGACAAAATTATCCATATAATACGATTCCACGTTGTTTCGGTCTGATGGACACACAGATGTTAGAAGATGTCGGAGTAGCGCAAGTCAGAAGGAGTACCTTGGATCTTTATGGAAATGGTGTTTTAGTTGGAATGATCGATACAGGGATCGACTATGAACATCCAGCATTTCGCTATGAAGATGGCAGCAGTAAGATATATTCTCTCTGGGATCAGACAATAGAAGGTGACCCAGAAGATACATTTCTGGGATATGGGACAGAATATACAAAAGAACAAATAGAAGAGGCACTAAAAAGCGACGTGCCACAGCAGAAAGTACCATCGAAGGATGAATCCGGACATGGTACTTTTTTAGCAGGTTTAATTGCTGGAAATGAGGATAACGAAACAGGATTTTCAGGAATTGCTCCGAATGCAGGATTGATCGTAGTGAAATTAAGAAAAGCAAAAGACTATTTGAAAGAATATTACTGTATTGATCCAAAATACGAAGCATATGCAGAAACAGACATCATGCTGGCAGTTCACTATATCGATCATATTGCAGAACAGTTGCAAAGACCGATCGTCATATTCTTAGGCATTGGCACCAACCTGGCATCTCATCTTGGAACAGGACCATTAGACCAGTATCTGTCAGGCAGAGCGATGCTTCGGGGAGTCGCAGTTGTTACAAGCGCTGGAAATGAGGGGCAGGCAAGACATCATTACAGTGGTCAGGTTTCACAAAATGATGAAAAAGTAGAAGTCAAAGTTGGAGAATCAGAGTATGGATTTGCAATGGAACTATGGGGATTAGCTCCGAACCGCTATTATGTAGATATTGAGTCACCATCAGGACAGAAAACAGGTAGGATACAAGGCGGGTTAAGCGGGCAAAGATATGTAACATTTTTATTAGAAAAAACAAGGCTGATCGTAGAATACTTTACGGTAGATACATCTGCAGGAGCTCCAGTTATCGTTATGAGATTTCAAAATCCGGCACCAGGAATCTGGAACATCTACGTCAGTGACGATGGAGTAGGAAATCGTGAATTTGATCTGTGGCTTCCAATCACAAACTTTATCAGCGAAGATACATTTTTCTTGGAATCCACACCATATAATACACTGGTAGCACCATCAAATACAGGATTGCTGATATCTTGTGGAAGTTATAATTCCAACACAGGAAGCCTCGCGATCGACAGTAGCAGGGGATTTCCAAGAAATGCGGTTAAACCAGATTTTACAGCACCAGGAGTAGAAATTCTAGGACCATTACCAAGGAAACGCTATGGCAGAAAATCGGGAACGAGCGTTTCAGGAGCAATTACCGCGGGTATAGCAGCATTGATGTTAGAATGGGGGATCGTGCAGAAAAATGATATGCAGATCAATACGACAAGAATTAAAAATTATCTGATCCGGGGAGCAAGGAGAGATCCGGAAAGGATCTATCCAAACAGAGAATGGGGGTACGGTCAAGTGGATCTGTATGAGACATTTTTGGGAATTCGGTAACAGCTATTTTCCGACTCATACATGCAGCATTACTTTTCGATAATTTACGAAGCAAAGAAACAGACAACTAAGAAACAGTCCCCACAAATATCCGTTCACTCCATACAAAGGAATCGCAAATAAAATAAAACAAATCTGGATCACAAGAGATACACTATTATGAAGCAGTGTATCTTTTGTTTTTCCAAGCCCATTTAATATGGTAGATAAGATGGAAGAACAATACAAAAACGGACATAAAAAAGACAATGATCTTAAATACTTTCCGCAAAGAGGATCATGAAAAAAGAAATTTCCAATCCAGGGTCCAAAAACAAAGAATCCGCCAAAAGCTCCAATTCCAAGAAATGTACAAAAGATAAGAGGTAAGATCGCACAACGTCGAAGATAAGAGGGATCGTTGTGAGTTTTGGCAGCAGAAATCTTAGGCAGAAGCATCAAAGATAATGCATTGGTGATCGTAGAAGGAAACATGATAAAAGGCAATGCCATGCCGCTTAAGATGCCATAGATCTCGACGCTGCGGTAACGATTTCCATAAAAACGATATAACATCATTGGGATCAGAATACTTTGCACACTCTGTAATAAGGTGACAGAAAAACTATTCAAAGTCAGTGGAATCCCAAGGGATAACAGTTCATGAAATACAGAAAGTTTTGATGCAGAAAGAGTAGACTTTGACAAGCTGTCAGCAGACTTTTTGTGTAAGAAATAGAAGATCAGAGTAAAGAAAAATGAAACGATCTCCCCAACAGTCATTCCACAGACAGCTAGAAAAGCAGGAACTGGCATTTTCTCTATCATGAATACAGAAAGTAAAAAGATAGAGGATACCCTTGAAATCTGTTCCAGACACAAAGAAAAAGCAGGAACACCCGAATTCTCAATTCCAAGGCAGTACCCATGAATACAGTTTTTGATCCCGACAAATGGAAGAACAAGAACAGCAAGTCTCAGGCATGGTACACAGCTTGGTTCATGAAGAAAAACTGAACAGATCAGTTCTGCATACCAAAATACAAAGAAGGAGAAAATGATACAAAGGCACAGTGTAAGAATGATCGTAATGCGAAGTACATAACGAGCAGCATTAATATTTCCCGCAGCTTTTTTCTCAGCAGTGATCTTAGAAAGTGCGATTTGAAATCCCTGAAAACAGACAGCAAACCCAAGGAGATAAACAGGAAAGATCAATTGATAAATTCCAATCTGATGTGCACCGATCACGCCTGCCAGAAATATTCTATTATAGAAGCCGATGAGTCTTGAAAAAAAATTAGAGAGTGTTAAGATCACAGTTCCGCAAATAAACGGGCTTGCCTTTTTCATAGGAAATACCAGCCATTTTTAATCATTGTATGAAATAAAAAAAAAAGATATGACAAATAATGTTGACATAAGATACATGCTTTGTTAAGATAACAAATGAAATCCGAGTTATATAGTCGGGATTGAGGTGAGAGAATGAAATTATCGACAAAAGGACGCTATGGATTAAGAGCGATGGTAGACATTGCAGTATACAGTCAGGACAGCCCGGTACCGATCAGTGCGATCGCAGAGAGACAGAATATTTCAGTCAGATACTTAGAGCAATTATTACCCAAACTGAAGAAAGCGGGGATCATCAAAAGTATTCGTGGAGCACAGGGTGGATATATGTTAGATAAAGATCCAAAAGATATTTCGGCAGGAGATATTTTAAGGACTTTGGAAGGAGATTTAACACCAATCGACTGTGCAGCATTTACCGGAGACACATCGACTTGCAGCGGCACAAAATTCTGTGTGACCAAGACAGTTTGGCAACGAATCAATGACAGCGTTCAACAGGCGGTTGATTCGATCACTTTACAAGAATTGATGGAAGAATCAATCGAAATACATACCAAATATGATCAAGAAGAAAGGCAGGAATCATAATCATGGAAAAGAAAATCATTTACTTAGATCATGCTGCTACTACAGCAACAAGACCGGAAGTTGTAGATGCAATGCTTCCTTATTTTACAGAAAACTTCTGGAATCCATCCAGTGTATATACACCAGCATTAAATAACCGTAAAGTTGTAGACGAATCAAGAGAAACGATCGCAAGATCACTTGGAACAACACCAGAGAATATCTACTTCACAGCAGGTGGTTCTGAATCTGATAACTGGGCATTAAAATGTACAGCAGAAGCTTATGCAAACAAAGGAAAACATATCATCACAAGTAAGATCGAACATCATGCGATCCTTCATACATGTGAATATCTTGAGAAAAAAGGATTTGAGATCACATATATTGACGTTGATGAGAACGGAATCTTAAAATTAGATGACTTAAAAGCAGCGATCAGCCCAGATACGATCTTAATCTCTGTGATGTTTGCAAACAACGAGATCGGAACGATCCAGCCAATTAAAGAAATCGGAGCTATCGCAAAAGAACATGGAATCTTATTCCATACAGATGCAGTTCAGGCATATGCTCAGATTCCAATCAATGTAGATGAATATAATATCGATATGTTAAGTGTCAGCGGACACAAATTCGGTGGACCAAAGGGAATCGGATTCTTATATATCAGAAAAGGATTAAAACTTCGTTCTTTCATTCATGGTGGAGCACAGGAAAGAAAAAGACGTGCTGGAACAGAGAATATCACAGGTATCGTAGGAATTGCAAAAGCAGTTGAAATTGCATTTGCAACAATGGATGAAAGAATCAAGCATGAGACAGAAGTCCGTGACTATGCGATTAAGAGAATCCTGGCAGAAGTTCCATACTGCCGTTTAAATGGAGATGCACAAAAGAGAGTACCAAACAACATTAATATCAGTTTCCAGTTCATCGAAGGAGAGTCTTTACTGATCATGCTTGATATGGCAGGAATCTGTGCATCCAGTGGATCAGCATGTACATCAGGATCCTTAGATCCATCTCATGTACTGTTAGCTATTGGACTGCCTCATGAGATCGCTCATGGATCACTTCGTATGACGATCGGAGAAGAAACAACAAAAGAAGATATGGATTATGTTGTAGACAATATCAAAGAGATCGTGACAAAATTAAGAACAATGTCACCATTATATGAAGATTTTGTAAAGAAAAATAATTAAGAGGTTTTCCATAGAGGAAAATAATGAAAATAAAATTTCAGTAGAATTTATAGATAAGATCAGGAGGAATCATAATGTACAGTGAGAAAGTAATGGATCATTTTCAGCATCCAAGAAACGTAGGAGAAATTGAAAATGCCAGTGGTGTGGGAACAGTTGGTAACGCAAAATGTGGAGATATCATGAGAATCTATTTAGATATCGATGATAATGGAATCATCCAGGATGTTAAATTCAAGACATTTGGATGTGGAGCAGCCGTTGCAACAAGCAGTATGGCAACAGAGCTTGTCAAAGGAAAGAACATTCAGCAGGCATTAGAAGTAACAAATAAAGCGGTTATGGAAGCATTAGATGGACTTCCACCAGTGAAAGTTCACTGTTCTTTACTTGCAGAAGAAGCAATTCACGCAGCATTATGGGATTATGCTGAGAAAAATGGTATCAAGATCGAAGGATTAGAAAAACCTAAAACAGATATCAGTGAAGGTGAAGAAGAAGAGGAATACTAGGAGGCAGTTGTGAAAGAAAAAGTCGTGGTTGGAATGTCAGGAGGCGTTGATTCATCTGTTGCGGCATATCTCTTAAAGAAACAGGGATACGATGTGATCGGTGTGACAATGCAGATCTGGCAGGAAGAAGATGAGTTTGTTCAGGAAGAGAATGGTGGATGCTGTGGACTATCAGCTGTTGATGATGCAAGGCGTGTAGCACAGATGATCGGAATTCCTCATTATGTCATGAATTTTAGAAAAGACTTCAAAGATAAAGTCATTGACTATTTCTGTGAAGAATATTTAAATGCAAGAACTCCAAATCCATGTATCGCATGCAACCGTTATGTGAAATGGGAGTCCTTATTAAAGCGTTGCTTAGACATTGGAGCAGACTATATTGCAACCGGACATTATTCACAGATCACAAAGCTTGATAACGGACGTTATGCATTAAAATGTTCTAAGACACAGAAGAAAGATCAGACCTATGCATTATATAATCTGACTCAGAATCAGCTTTCTAAAACACTCATGCCGATCGGGGCATACACAAAAGATGAAGTCAGACAGATCGCAGAAGAGATCGGACTGTTAGTTGCCAACAAGCCTGACAGTCAGGATATCTGCTTTGTAGATGATAGCTATGGCGAATTTATCGAAGAGACGACTGGAACAAAGATTCCAAAAGGGAACTTTGTAGATCCAGAAGGCAATGTCTTAGGAGAGCATAAAGGGATCATTTACTATACAGTAGGACAGAGAAGAGGTCTTGGATTATCCTTGAAGAAACCAGGATATGTCATCAAAGTAGACAAAGATACGAATGAAGTTGTAGTCGGAGACAAACAGGATCTGTTTGCCAATGTTTTATATGGAAATAAAGTAAACTGTATGTCTGTACCAGAGTTTGAAGATGGTATGAAACTGATGGCGAAGATTCGATATAATAGTCCGGAAGTCCCTCTGTCTCTTATACACATCTCCGAGCCCACGAGACAAGAGGCAATCTCGTA
>ENA-OZKB01001460-OZKB01001460.1-human-gut-metagenome-genome-assembly--contig:-NODE-1460-length-10446-cov-5.398518_pt1 | contig 10446 bp, 10 predicted proteins | sample MGYA00244821_ERZ653753 | MGnify/ENA primary metagenome ERZ653753 (study PRJEB26926, sample SAMN06165256) | human gut metagenome | biome: ENVO:00009003; feature: ENVO:2100002; material: ENVO:00002003...
CGAGATTGCCTCTTGTCTCGTGGGCTCGGAGATGTGTATAAGAGACAGGTTTTCATAAATATTATTTTTAGGAGGTATATCTTTTGGTATACGACACATTTCTCAACACAGTAAAAGAACAGATGGAACAGGCTTTAGGAGACGGATATTCCCTTACCTTGCGGAAAGTCCAGAAAAATAATGGTCTTATCCTGGACGGTCTGTGCATTGCAAAAGGTAACGGCACCATTGCTCCTTCCATTTATCTGAACTCCTGTTATGAACAGTATTTAAACGGAACTTCAATGGAGGAGATCATCCAGAAGCTGCTCACAGCCTACTACGAAAGCAGCTGGCCTCCCATTCTTAACAAGCTGGTCCTGTCTGACTATGACTCTCTCCGTTCCCACATTGCTTTCCGTCTGATCAACGCTTCTTCCAATCAATCCCTTTTAAAAACAATGCCTCATATTCCCTGGATGGATCTTGCCATTGTCTTTTATCTGTACATACAGGAAAATGAAAACGGCATCATGACCGCAGCTATTTCTGATCACCATATGAAAACCTGGGGTGTTACAGTCCATGATCTCTACCACGACTCTCTTTTAAACACTCCCAGGCTTTTTCCTCCTGTTATATCCAGCATGGCCTGTATCCTGGAGTCCCTTGATCCCAAACACCTGCAACATCAGCCAGCTTTCCCGGAAACTCCTTTTTATGTTCTCACCAACCAGAATGGGATCAATGGCGCTGCCTGCATCCTTTACAAAGATGTTATAAAAAATTTTGCTGAAGGGATGGACCGGGATATCCTGATCCTTCCCTCCAGCATTCATGAAGTTCTTCTGCTTCCTGATGATGACCCGCTATCTTATGATGAGCTGGGGCATCTGGTGACTCATATCAACCAGACAGAAGTAGTTGCCGAAGACCGTCTTTCCAATCAGGTCTATCTCTATTCCCGTAAAGAAGACAGGATCACCACTGTTTCTTTTGGTCCTTCTGCTGTCTGCTGATTCTTACTGTACCCAGGCACCGGAGCCATCTACATATCGTCCGTCAGGTGTCCAGGTATTTGCATACATAACACCATTGGAACCCATATAGTACCATCTGCCGCCTACTGCCTGCCAGCCGGTAGTCATCTCACCACTGCCATTCAGATAATACCACTGGCCGCCTAACTGCTGCCAGCCAGTCTTCATTGCACCCGTTGGATCCAGATAGTACCATTTACCGCCTACTGCCTGCCAGCCGGTCTGCATTTCACCGCTTCCGTTCATATAATACCACTGGCCTCCTACAAGCTGCCAGCCGGTAGTCATTACACCATCACCATTTAAGTAATACCACTGTCTGTCTACTCTTACCCAGCCAGTCTGACGATAACCGGATGTATTAAAGTAGTACCATGCTCCATTGATCTGCTTCCAGCCATTGGATGGATAACCGCCGCTTGAATAGGAATACCACCAGCCAACATTATCCTGGACCCATCTGCCGGTTCCATTGTAAACGCCTGCCTCATCTTCATCTACATAATAGGAAGAAGAGTCATCAGACCACTCGCCTGCCTTATCATTATAACTTGCAATGGCTCTTACACGGAATGTATAATCTCCTTCCTTATTAAAATAGCCATTGAAATTGAAGGTCGTTCCTGTGGTGTTTACAGTGGTCACTGTCTTCTCATCTCTTAAAAGTTTTACATCATAGCTTTTTGCACCGTCAATGGAGTCCCATTCTGCAATACCGTCATTCCATTCCAGGTTGGAAGTTCCTTCCAGTTTTCCACCTATGCGTTTTAACTGGGCTGTCACTTCAATGTAGTCGCCGCTGTCGTAGATCTTTGCTTTCTTAAATTCTGCATTACAGCCGGACAGTTTAAAATGGCTTTTACTGGTATACGAGAAGCGATAACCGTCCTTTGCGTAAAGTTCCACTTTTACTTCCGGTATGTCACCTACTGTCCAGGTATCCTGGTCATCTGCATTGGTATACTCAGCGGACTCTACATAATAGCTGGATGTATCACCGCTTACATGGATCGAACCAATAGAGTCTCCGCTGGCAGGTGCCGTGTCATAGGAAAAAGTCAGTTTCACAGTGTCAATTTTAGTATCTGCTGCAAATGCAGGCATCACGGACATAAAGGTCATTGCTGCAGCTAACGCGATACACCAGGCTTTTTTCATCTTCATATTCCATCCTCCTTCTTATCTATTCATTAGATAAATTATAACGTTTTTAACTTACTTTTATTATAATAAAGAGCATGGATCTATGCAATTTCAGAAACCTTAAAAAGAACTTACGATTTTTGCAAAAATTTTACATGGTTACAAAATTATACACTCATTTTATCTATAAAGTGTATCTGTAAGACGCAGTTCATCGATCATGTCTGTAAACCAGCGGATCTGTGTCGTAAATTTTTCTCTCAGCCGGTCTGCATCTATACTGCCTTTGCCTGCTTCAAAAAAGTCGCAGTCACTTTCCACCGCAATATGAAGTTTTCCTTCTTTTAAAAAGCTCATGTACAGTTTTCCGCCGCTTATCTCCGCTGCTGAAAGGATATATTCTATCATATGGGGTGTTAAAATGTGAAAAACTTTCTCCCCATCATCAGAACGGACCGTAAAATGTTTATCAAAAACCTCATTGCCCGTTTTAATGGTATCTGTACGGATAAGACGCTGGAAACCAGTCCTTGGAAACAGACTGACCTGTGCTGACAGCTCCCTGCCAAGGTCACAGATCAGCCACTGCCCCTTAAAAACCTCCCGTTTTTTATTTTCCCAGACCTGCATTTCTTCATTATATATATTTTCGTCCTGACAAAGGATTATATCACTGAATTCCATATTCAAGTCTTTATAAACCGCTTTTATGTGATCATTTCCCTCTGCACAGTTATAGTCCAGAGGGATCATCACACCGGAACCCTGGATCTGGGTGATCCCTATCTTTCCGAAAGGCTCATAGATCACATCTTCCAATACCTCCTGAAGGGCTTCTTTTACCAGATTTTCACCTATCTGCTTTTTTAGGACTGTATCCTTTTTATCTTTTACAGAACCAAGTACACAGGCAAGGATGATCAACAGAATGGCCAAAAGGATCTGGCCTGTTACCACGCATATAAATGCCAATACTGCCACGATTTTTCCTATGAGCCTGCATACAGCAGCCGTTGTCTTATTTCCTTTCAGTTCCCGGTTAAGCTCTTCCTCTGTTATTTTCTGCTGATCCATTTTGCACCTCCCTGCTGATCCTTTTTTCTTTTACTGTACCGTGCCGCCCATTAACTGGATCAGTGCAAGGTTTTCGTCACTGGTACCGCTGTAGTTTACAAATCCCAACAGTTCTGCACAGTATTTTCTGGTTTCAAAATCAGGAGAAATACCGCTGAGCATAAATGCGTCAATAACAGAATGGCCTTCATATCCCTCTAAGAAATCACTGAGATCAATGTCATCCGACTCCACATCTACGCTGTCTTCTGCTGTAAGATAGCTTGTAAGGATATCTAATGTGCTGTCTACATCTTCTGCTGCCGACTCATAAAGATAATAGGTGGTATCATCTTCCGTCAGCTCAAAGCAGTAGCTGTCACCTTCTTCTGACAGATCCCAGCCTAATTCATAGGATACGCCAGTTTCATCATCGATCAGGTTCAAATGGTCATAATCAAGACTCCATATGCCGGAAATAGACTGTGTCTGGATCTGGCCGTTATCATTGTAGAGAAGGTCAAAATATGCCTGATCATCTTCAAAATAGAAGATCATAGCTGTTTCATCACCGGAACCGATCCAGTAAGTTCCCTGAGCTACATATTCGATCACGCTGGCTGTCGTCATCATCTGGTCCAACGTAGTTTCCAGGTTGCTTCCGTCTCCTTCGCTGGATAAGACAATATCATCTAACTGGATATATTCTCCGTTTTCTGTGTTGTACCAGTCAAAAGCAAATGTAGTTGGATCATCGGAATAGTCTTCATTGAGATACAGATAAAAGGTATCGGTATCTGCTTTCCAGTAACCATCCAGATCTGTCACCTCTCCATCTGTATCTAAAATTGCCAGATAGGCATCTTTCTCATCAAAGGCCGCCACCATGATCTCCTGGGTGCTGGAAATTCCCGCCCAGGTAGTTCCTGCCAGGATATCGGCCATTTCTGAGTCATTAACACCAGTAAGTTTCTCTACTGTTGTTTCCGTTTCCGTTGTTTCTGCCACTGTTGTTTCTACTGCTTCTTTTTTATCAGCTACTACTTTTTTGGAAGAACCACCTCCGCAGCCAACAAGAGAAATACACATTGCTGCTGCAACTGCTACTGCCATTTCTTTTTTCATACGACTCATCCTCTTTCTCATTTTTTCTCCTCCATTTCCATTTCATTAAACCGCCTTAAACGTTCTCTGGCTGCTTCTAACTGCGCCTCTATATCTGTGGACGGCTCCTGTTTTTTCTCTTTTGCTGCCGGTTTCATGGTCTTATGCTCCGCTGCTTTTCCTGATATTTGGGGATGTTTTCCTGCAAGCGTTCCCAGCACACTTCCTGCAGCTGCGCCGATCACAGCTCCCGCAGCTGCGGCTCCAGCTGTTCCTATATATGAGCCAAAATCTGGATCCGAACCATTTTCTGTTCCCAATGCATCTGGAACTGGCTCCGTGGAAACAGGCTGGTCTGAAGACCCAATACTTTCTGTGGAAGCTGTAACAGGCGGTCCGGCTGTTGTCTCTGACCTATTGGAAGAAGGCACACCTGCGGCTGTATTTCTTGCACGTTCACTTACCTGAGAGACTGTTGTACTGGTGCCTCTTTCTGTGTATACAGCGGGACGGACCCCTGCGTCTGCCGCCGCACCTGCCATCGCCCCGGCTCCTCCCGCAACTACCGTTACAACCACCGGATTTCCATAAAAATCCCTGTGGTGGGCGCGGAACTGATTGCTTCTTGTCACTGCTTTTTTCTGAGCTGTCCTGTATTTCGTCCCGGACTGCTCTAAAGCTTTTATCATTACAAGAAGAGTTCCCTGCCTTGTTTCCAGAGAAACAGCTAACTTTGTAAGAGAAGTGCGCACGCCCTCAAGCATGGCATCTGTCCCCAGGGAAGCATTTACTTTTTTGATCTGCTCCAAAGCACCATCCAGGCTTTTTATTGCTTTTTCATACTCCTTTTTCTGCTGCTCCAGGGCATCCACCTTAACTTTTACGAAAGCCATAGGCGCCTCCTATTTCAGGTTGATCTTCAGTTTACCTGCAGAACTGGAGATCTTCTTCTCATTGGCACTGTATACATCTGCAGCTTCCGACAGGGTTAATGCATAAGTATTTACCACATTCAATACCTCTTCACATTTCCCGATAATGGCATCAAAACGGCTGTAAAACTCCGCAGAACCGCTGCCGGTCCAGGTGGATCTTAAATTTTTTACTGCAGTCTTACTTTCTGAAAGATAGCTGTACATGTTTTTGTAGCCTGTTTTAATGTTGTTGGAATAGTTTTTTAACTGTTTGGGATCCACTTTAATATTTGCGTCTGCCATTTACGCTCACCTCCCTATTTACCCAGATATTTATGTACCAGATCCATGGCCTTGTTATCTGCCTGGGTGTAACTGTTGGAAAATTCTCCGAGAGCTGCTCCCATCTGCTGTAAGATCTGGGTCAGCTGGGCCAGATTTGCTTTGTCTGCCTGATATCGTTTTAAATACGAAGCACTTGCTTCCCCGCTCCATACAGAAGATACTTTTTGGATGTTTTCATCTAACTTATTCATCTCACTTTTCATTTTTGCTGCCAGATTGGTGAGATTAACTCCTGTGGATTTAAGTTTTGCCGCATTTACCTGCTGTGTTGCCATAATACACTCCCTCCTATCTCCTGCTTACCACTGCCTTTGCCTGCGCTTCTGCTTTTTCCATGGAAGAACATGCGTCCCGCAGGACTGCCGCGATCTCCCTTAAAGAAGCTGCACCAGACGCCAGGTCTGTATTCTGTTCCTGCATAAATTTCACAAAGATCTCTGCTGCTTTTCCTGACCAGGATGCAGCTACTGCTTCATTGGCGGCTGTGATCACTTTCACAGTCTGGTTCTGGATCTGATCGGCCGCCTCTTCCAACAACTTTGCCTGTTTTTTCACACTCTGAGAGTCAAAATGAATGGCTGCCATTTATCTCATCCCTCCAAACTTAAGCCTGCCTGCATTTCTGCTTACAGTTTTTTCTGTATCCTCGTATACACCAGCCAGTTCCTTAAGGACTCTTTCATAATTTCCCAGCATTGTGATGATCGCACCGGAACTTTTCCTTAACTGACCGGCCACTGCGTAAATATCATCTGCGCTCTCCCCTGCATAAGAGTCCTGCAGTTTGCGAAAGATCGCATAGGTCGCATCTGTATTCGCTGCAATGGATTTTTTGATAGAAGTGATTTCCTGCACTGCCCGCAAAAGTTCCTCTGTATTGATCCGACTGGTTCCATCTCCTGCCATATGCCACCTCCCTGTAAAGTCTGGTACAGCATCAGCTCTTTGCCGCTGCACGGATCTGGCTGCTGATCTCCTCTTCTGTCTGCTCTAATTCATCGGCGATCCCCAGGAGTCCTTCTGCCACTTCTGTGTACTGCTCTGCCATTTCCAAAAGAGCCGCCCGGTCCTTCTGGTAATTTTGCAAAAAACGGTCTTTTACTTCACTGCTCCAGGTGCTGCTTAAACCTTCGATCACAGATGTAAAACGCTTTAACTCTTTTCTTACATCCCCTGCAGAAGTTTCTACTTTTCTGGCAGTGGTCCGCAGCACTTCCGGATCCATTTCCATTTTATTTTCTGCCATGCTCTCCTCCTGTTCCTGTTGATGTACTCCCGAACTCTTTACCGCATCTGTTTTTGCAGTTGAGCTTCCATGAATACATTCTTTGCAACCACTGAACGTTTTTATACCATGACCACCCGGCTGCCGTTTTTGATCCCTACTTCCCGGAAGGTTTCGTTATCCTGGATCAGACCTTCTAACTCCAAAGATCCGAAAACAATATTATCCAGTCCTGCAAACAGGTCGTGCCCCTCTAACTCTGCGATCTGCTTTTTGATCTGCTCCTTGGCAGTTCCTATTTTCATCCGGTCGTCTAACACAAATTCATAGGTTTTGGCATTTCCCGGTATCTCGATCTCCAAATGGATCTTACTCATGTTCTCCCTCCTTTACAAAAGGTGTCATAAAGAGGACTGCTCTTCCTTCCTGCCCCGTAAATGCGGCTCCAGCCGGATAAGTCCTGCTCCTCTCAGAAGGTGTGATCTCATAATCAAAAATACCCTGCTCATCAAAAGCTCCCCCAAGGTGGATTCCCTGCTTCCAGTCTCCAAACTGACGAATCGCCCTGTAACCGGCCAGTTCTTCATACTCTCTTGGAGACAGTGCCATAAAGAAATGCAGTCTGTGATTCATTCCTTTTTCAAATACAGTTTCAAGGACTTCACTTACATCAAAGTCTTCACTGTAAACTGCTTCCATAAATTCCGATGCGCTGTTGATCAGAAGGACCATGCGCTTATAGTTCTTTAAAGCCTCTTTTACCGAAGTTTTCGCCTGTCTCGCTTCATACACAAGTTCATTGCGCTCTCCTAACTGGGGCAAAAGTTCATTTTCCATAAAATGATAAAGTTCTTCTTTATCTGTCATGTAGCCATCCAGATCATTGTTTCTGGAAAATTCTTCCAATTCTCTTAAACACCCGTCAAAGACATAAACTTCTGCGCCCTTTTTCTTCATAAGCAGGGCCGTATATTTTAGAAAATTGGTCTTTCCTTTTTTTCCTGCACCACAGACGGTAAAACAAAGGGTCTTATCTAAATCTGTGGAAATAAGGGATCCATCCTCTGCTCCCATTACAAAGTTCTCTTCTGCCAGCCCTTTAAGATGGATCATCTCCAAAAATGTATCTGCATTGATCTCATCTAACTGCACTCCCAGTTTTCTCGCTCCCTGGGTACCTTCTTCTGTTAAAGCCTTTAATTTTTCCCGGATCGCCAGCATCATGCTTTCTCCCTGGGAAGCTTTTACAGGAAGAGCTGCCTGGAATTCCAAAGGAACGCCTTCTTTTATAAGACCTCTGCCTGTAGTCCGGTCATCCGGAAGGATCTCGGAGCGCATCCCGATCACACTGTCATACTCAAACCGGTCTGCTAACTGAAGTCCAATACCCTTTGTGATATTCTGTAAAATACGGCTTCGGATATCACCGGAATTGTTGCAGGTAAGGATCAGGTAAATACCATAGCTGGCACCTTCTCTGGAAAGCTGGATCAAAGTACTCTCATACTGCTCATAGCTGTCTGAAAAGGCGGGATAATTGTCAATGACTAAAAAGATCGCCGGCACATCGCTGTAACTTTCACGATAGTCTCTGTAAGAGCCCATTCCTTTTTGTGAAAATGACTTCTTTCGACTGTCTAATTCTTCCTCTGCAAAACCCATCATCTGCTGGATCTTCTCATCATCCCCCTCCATACAGATACAGCCTGTATGGGGAAGTCCTGCAAAGGCAGTCATGGTACGGCTGGAAAAATCTGCTATATAAAAGTTCACCTGTTTTGCCGTATAATGAAGGGCCGCACCGTAAAGAATGGTCTGTACCAGAGATGTCTTTCCTGAACCAGCTGAACCGCAGATCAGTAAATGACCATCTCTTATAAAATCAAGATAAACCGGAAACTGCCTCTGGTTCTGCGGATCATCTGCCAGACCAATAGGAAGTTTCATCTGTTTTTCATCCCAGGTAAGCTTCATATCCTCCAGATAAAGAAGTTTTGGAAGCGGCGGCAGCCAGATCTGTCTGAGAGGTTTAATATGATTTTCCTCCGCCAGCTTTGCCGCATACTGGACCATAGCGTCTAACTGGGTGAATTTCTTCACATTATCCCCTTTTTTCTTCTTTTTCTTCTTCACTGCCTCCGGCTTTCCTGTCAGCCCTATGATCATGGCTTTTGCCTTGCTGTCATCACTAAATGGAATTTCCGGCGTGTAAGGTGCTCCGGACCAGCCGGACTGAAATTCATCAAAGATCTCATCATTTCCAACCTGTAAAAAGCCCCGTCCGGTTCCGGTGATGTAAGCTGCATCCGTGCGCTTTAACATTTCATTGGAGTCCTGTTTGTCTGCCACACGAAGACAGATACGAAATCTTGTATTGCTCCATATCTCATCATCTACTACGCCGCTTGGCTTCTGGGTTGCAAGGATCAGATTAATACCTAAAGAACGACCTACACGGGCTGCGGAAACCAGCGCCCGGACGAATTCCGGCTGTTCTTTTTTAAGCTCAGCAAACTCATCGGCAATGATCAGAAGATGAGGCATTGGTTCTTCTGCTTCCCCATTTCTGTAAAGTTCAATATAGGCGTCAATGTGCTTGATCTTATATTCGTTGAAAATGCGCTGTCTACGCTTGATCTCCGCGTTAATGGAAAGAAGGGCCCTGGTAGTCTGGTTTCCTCCCAGGTTGGTGATCACACCTGCCAGATGAGGAAGTCCGATAAAGCTTTGGGCCATGCCACCGCCTTTGTAATCGATGAGGATAAATGCCACCTCATGAGGATGATAATTTAATACAAGGCTTAAAATATAGGTCTGCAGTGTTTCTGACTTTCCGCTTCCTGTAGTACCAGCCACCAGACCGTGGGGACCATGGTATTTTTCATGGATATCCAGATAAACCGGCTGTTCCCCTGCCTTCTGACCGATGAGGGAACGCATACTTTCATATGTGCGGTTTTCCAGCCACTTATGGTACATATCCAGATCTTCCACCCTGGAAGTCTTATACATATCTAAGAAGGTAAGCATATCCGGGATCGCTGCATTGGATGCATTTTCCCGTACTTTAAAGTTGGAAAGCTGCCTGGAAAATACATCCATTTCGGCCAGGCTGACACGGTCAAAGGCTACTCCTTCCCGTTCTTCAAATTTAGATAACGTATTGTAACAACCACTGTAATCCTTTTCCCACTGTACAATGGTATTGCAATGGGACGGAAGCTTATCAATGGCATCTGCACTGAAGATCACACTAACCCCTGCATTCTTCGGCGGATCTAAAAGATACTTGGAAACAGGTTCCCCTTCGATCATGGAAATATCACTGATAAAGACTACATAATGAGGAAGGACTTTTTCCTCTTCTTCCTTGTTTTTCCTGTTTTCCCCTGCTTCTAACCGTTCTCTGATCACATCAGACAGGTAATACATCACATCGCCCATGGCTTTGGAGTCGCAGACAATCATGCGAAGCTTTCCGTCCGGTGTATAAGTGTGGGGAAGCCAGCGGGTATATTCCATTTTTTCAAGGTCTCTGCCTGGAAATACATAGCACATGCGTACATCCGTATATGGGTGGAGGGCAGCGATCTGCAAGGCTAAAATGCGCATCAGCTGATCCCGTTTTTCCTCATCCCCGCTT
>ENA-OZKB01001465-OZKB01001465.1-human-gut-metagenome-genome-assembly--contig:-NODE-1465-length-10427-cov-11.976475_pt1 | contig 10427 bp, 9 predicted proteins | sample MGYA00244821_ERZ653753 | MGnify/ENA primary metagenome ERZ653753 (study PRJEB26926, sample SAMN06165256) | human gut metagenome | biome: ENVO:00009003; feature: ENVO:2100002; material: ENVO:00002003...
GTGACTATCGCTACTCTTTCAAGTTCATTATATAGATGTACTTCTCTTAAGAAGAGTAGTATGTTTTAGTATAAGTGAACACTTGCCTTTTAGAATAGCGATGCAAGGGATGATTAAAGGAATAAAAGATTCCTACTTTTGGAAAGTATTTTGTAACTGCTTGATTATTAATAAATAGAATAATCGTGCAGGATTGGTGATATTTGCCTGAACTAAAGTATATCAATGGGAAATACTGAATACGCACAATGGTATGTCATGCGTGATTTAAAACGGTGTAATGCTAAAAAGCCGGCATACAAACAACTGCAAGAAGCAGGAGTAAAGGTATTTGTCCCCTTGAAGTGGCAAATCATTTTGCAAAAGGGTAAAAAGGTGCGTGAGAAAGTTCCGGTCATTCAAGATTTGCTCTTTGTTTATGATTCCCGTCAGCATTTGGACTCCATTGTGGAAAGAACCAAAACGCTTCAATACCGTTGGTTGCGGAATACGTTTCGGGAACCTATGACTGTGTCTGATTTGGAAATGGACAGATTCATGCAAGCCGTCAGCAGTTCCGATTCACCCAAATATTATTTGCCGGAAGAGATAACCCCTCAGATGTGCGGACGTAAAATTCGGATTATAGGAGGCTCTCTCAACGGATATGAGGGCTGTTTGCTTAAAATACGAGGCAGCAAGATAAAACGCTTGCTTGTCGAATTAAAGGGTTATCTCGCTGTTGGTGTGGAGGTTCTTCCTGAATATATTCAATTTGCCTGATACGATATTTATGACTGTTATTTCAAATGTAATGGACAATCCTAGAGCCTTTTGGGTTGTCAACTCCTTGTTTGTATTCGCCTTGAGCGTATTTTGTGCCGGCGTCTTGATTCCACAAATCTTGTTGATATCATTTCGTAAGCGTCTGTTTGATGTGCCTGATGAACGGAAGATCCATCAGGGAGTAGTACCCCGTTTAGGAGGGATAGCCTTCAAACCGGTTGTCTTTTTCTCGGTGGCACTTGCTTTGGGACTCAGTATGTTGTTGGGATACGGTCAGCTTCTTGGTAATATCGGCAGTGAAAGCCGCCCGTTGGCATTCGGCTTCTGTACCATTATGATGCTTTATTTGGTTGGTATGGCTGATGACCTGATTGGTATCCGTTACCGTGCCAAGTTCGCCATACAGATTATTTGCGGATTACTGGTCATTGCAGGCGGGCTGTGGATCAATAACCTGCACGGTTTGCTGTTTATTCACGCTCTTCCTGAATGGATTGGATACCCCATTACCTTATTCGCCGTGGTATTTATTATCAATGCCATCAATCTGATAGATGGGATAGACGGATTGGCTTCCGGGTTGTGTGGAGTGGCTATGCTTTTTTATGGATTGGTATTTTTTATAATAGGCGAATACATTTATGCCCTGCTCGCTTTTGCGACACTTGGAGTGCTCGTCCCCTTTTTCTATTATAACGTATTTGGAGATCCTGCCAAAAAGAACAAAATATTCATGGGGGATACCGGCAGCTTGACGATTGGCATGATGACTTGCATTTTAAGTCTGAAACTGCTTGACGGGTTTCCGGTAAATCCCTCTATGCAACAGCCTAATGCTTTCTTTTTAGCCTATTCACCGCTTATCATTCCCTGTTTTGATGTGGTACGGGTTTATTTGCATCGTGTGCGAAACGGAAAGAATCCCTTTTTGCCAGATAAGAACCATATCCATCACAAAATGCTTGCTGTTGGCATGAGACAGCGTACAGTTATGATTGCCATTGTACTGGTATCTGTCTGTTTTACACTGTGCAATATTCTGCTTTCACGTTATATAAATGTAACCTTGCTTTTAATACTGGACATCTTTATATGGACCTTGGGTAATCTATGGTTAACCCGGAGAATCCATATAGTTCATTCGAAACTATAGTTTTATATCAATATGAATTTTTGCAAAAATTTAATTGGGGCAATATTACTCCTGTTTTTAGGAGCTTGCTCAACTTCAAAAGAAGTCACTTATTTTCAAGATTTACGTCCGGGCGAAAGCGAATTGGCGCTTACTGCTCTGGTAGAGATTAAGATTCAACCGAAAGACAAATTGTCTATTTTAGTCAACAGCCAGGATTTGCGCCTGACCAACCTGTTTAACTTGCCGATTGTTTCTCAACAGATTGGCATGGAGGGTTCTTCCGGTTCTAATCGTGGTGTGTCCGGTTATACGGTAGATTCCAAAGGGAACATTGACTTTCCCGTGTTGGGAGAAATTCACATAGCCGGTATGACCCGTGAAGAGGTGGCTGCCTATATTAAGAAAGAGCTACAGTCGCATGATTTGATTAAAGACCCTGTCGTTACGGTGGAATATATGAATCTCAGCGTAGCCGTAATGGGTGAAGTGAACAATCCCGGCCGTTTTAGTATCGACAAGGATAACCTTACAATCCTGGATGCCTTAAGCCAGGCGGGAGACCTCACTATCTACGGAAAGCGGGAAAAGGTATTGGTGTTGCGTCAAGAAGAAGGAAAACAACGGGTTTATGGAGTCAATCTTTGCTCTGCCGAGCATCTTTACACTTCGCCTGCTTATTATCTGCAACAGAATGATGTGGTATATGTGGAGCCTAATGCTACCAAAGCCCGTCAGTCTACCGTAAACGGGAACAATGTGCGCAGCACCTCTTTCTGGATTTCCCTGGCTTCTTTATTGACCTCCATCGCTGTACTTATCGCTAAATAAAAAAGAGAAATGGCTACTATTCAGAATAAATCAACAGTACAAAATACGCAGGATTTCATTACCATACAGGATTTATTTTACCTCTGTCTCAACAAATGGCACTGGTTTGCCATTTCATTGGCCTTATGTTTGGGGGTTGCGACCTTTTATCTGTTGAGAACCCCATCGGTATATGTCAGGACTGCCTCTATTTTGATTAAAGACGATTCCAAAGGGAAATCTTCTTCTACGGATATGGAGTCTTTTCCCGATTTGGGACTGTTTACGACCAACACCAATGTCTATAACGAGATGGGAACTTTGAAGTCTCCCGACATCATGCGTGAAGTGGTGTCTCGATTGCATTTGGAAATGAATTATCAGACAGACGGACGTTTTCATAAACAGACTGTGTATGGAAACCAACTTCCTGTCCAGGTGGTGATTCCTAATCTTTCCGAGAATGAATCCGCAACTTTCGAACTGCATCTGGCAAAGGATGGTGCAGTGGAATTATCCTCTTTTACACGGAATGGAACAGAAATAGAAAATGATGGTTTTGTGAAAGGCAATTTGAATGACAGTATTCAAAGCCCCCTAGGCCCTATTGTCGTTATTCCATCGGCTGCCTATTCAGATAAAACGGTAAGCACAATTTATGTAACCCGCCAGTCTTTGTCTGCGGCATCAGCTGGCTGTTCTGCTCGCTTGAATATATCCCAGAACGATGAGAAGTCCAATATCATCACGTTGTCTTTCCAGGATGTGTCCACCCAACGGGCGGAAGATGTGCTCAATACCCTTATATCCGTTTACAATGAGAACTGGGTAAGGGACAAGAATCAGATAGCGGTTAGTACATCCATGTTCATCAATGAGCGTTTGGGTGTGATTGAGGGTGAGCTTGGCAATGTGGATGATGATATATCTTCTTTCAAAAGTGAGCATTTGCTGCCGGATGTACAGGCGGCGGCAAATATGTATATGACTCAAGCCAATGAAGCCAATGCTGCAATTCGTGAATTGAACAACCAGGCATATATGGCCCGATACATAAAGAACTATTTGACCAATGAAAACAATAAACATCAGTTACTCCCTGCCAATTCCGGCATTGAAAATGCAAGCCTTGCCACACAACTGAATGAATATAATACCAAGTTATTGGAGCGCAATAGCTTGGTGTCTCACAGTAGTGTCAAGAACCCCTTAGTCAGGGAAATGGACAAGTCGTTGGATGATATGCGAAGCGCTTTGATCACTTCCATTGACAACCAAATGGTAGCTTTGCGTGCACAAATCAGAAGTTTGGAGGCCATTGGGGGACAGGCTACTTCGCAGATTGCCTCCAACCCGAAGCAATCCAAATACCTGCTTAGCGTGGAACGCCAACAAAAGGTGAAGGAGTCACTTTACCTATATCTGTTACAAAAACGTGAGGAGAACGAGCTTTCTCAGGCATTTACGGCCTACAATACCCGTATTATAACAAAGCCTGGAGGAAGCATGATTCCTACCGCTCCCGTAAAGAAGAACATTTTCCTGGTGGCTTTTGCCTTGGGTATATTGATACCGGTAGTCATTGTGTTCATGCGTGAAAACATGAATACCCGTGTTCGTGGAAGAAAAGACCTGGAGGGCTTGAGCGTTCCTTTTATCGGAGAGATTCCTTTGTCTATACGTGGTAAGAAAAGAGTAAAATCACATGAGGCACATACCATTGTGGTTAAAGAAGGAAGCCGTGATATTATGAATGAGGCTTTTCGTGTCTTGCGTACCAATCTGGAATTCATGATTGGCAAAGATCAATCCTCCAATGTGATTGTAGTTACCTCGTTCAATCCGGGCAGTGGAAAATCGTTCTTGACCATGAACATAGCCATGAGTCTTGCCATTAAAAATAAAAAAGTATTGGTTATTGACGGCGACCTTCGCCATGCCTCTGCTTCAGCTTATATCCATTCGCCCAAAATTGGTTTGAGTAATTATTTAGGAGGACAAATCGACAAACTTTCGGATATTATTGTTACGGACGAGCAGCACCCTTCATTCAGTTTCATCCCTGTCGGCACTATCCCCCCCAACCCGACCGAACTGTTGTTCGATGACCGTCTACAGAAAGCAATCCATACCTTAAAGCAGCAATATGATGTTGTATTGATAGACTGCCCGCCAGTTGAATTGGTGGCCGATACGCAAATCATAGAGAAACTGGCCGACCGTACCGTTTTTGTGGTACGTGCAGGCTTGCTGGAACGCAGCATGCTTCCGGAGTTGGAAAACATCTATCGAGAAAAGAAATACAAGAATATGTCTGTAATCCTCAATGGGACGGAAGGCTCTGGCGGACGTTATGGTTATCGTTACGGCTATCAGTATGGTTATGGAAGCGGTTCTTATTATGGAAACAATGACAGGTCTAAGTAATCATGTGGTTGTTTCATAAAACAACAGTCCTTTCTCGAAGTGGCTTACTCAAAGGTATGGTGGATTGCCATAGTCACCTGCTTCCCGGAGTAGACGACGGTGTACAATCTATGGAAGAGTCTCTGCAAATTTTGCGGGAAATGGAGCAACAAGGGATTCGTAGAGTATGGCTCACACCCCACATCATGGAAGACATCCCCAACGAGACCCTTGCGCTGCAGCGTAAGTTCTGGGAACTGTTGCAGCAGTACCGTGGTGCGGTGGAGCTGAAGCTTGCTGCGGAATATATGCTCGATAATCTTTTTGAAGAGCGATTGGAGAAAGAGGATTTGCTTCTTTTGGAAGAAGGAAAACGTTTTTTGTTGGTGGAGACCTCCTACTTCAACCCTCCGATGGATCTTTTGTCCGTTCTGCAACGCATTCAAAAGAAAGGTTATTATCCTTTGCTGGCACATCCGGAACGGTATGAATATATGCAGAAGGAAGACTATAATACTTTGAAAGAGGAACATATTTCGTTTCAGTTGAATCTGCCGTCACTGGCAGGTATGTATGGAAAGCATGTACAGAAAAAGGCGGAAGATTTGTTGAAAGCCGGAATGTATGATAGGATGGGGGGAGATACACATTCGGCAGCTTCTTATCAAAGGTTTTTGCAAGGTGAAATTTGTAAGAATATAGTTGGTTTCATCTTACGTCAAAAAGAATAGAAAACTTTGTACATTTATGAAAATCTCTATTGATAATCATTCCTATTATAACTTCAAAGAGATAAGAGGATATATTAATTTCATGCATCATCCGTCTGAATTATTGAAGAATACTTTGGAAGATTTCTTTTCGGTAGAAGTGAATTATAATTTTTCACCTTTACTGGATAATGATTTATTGGCATTGATACAAAACAATCCTAAGCGAAATGTTTATGTCGATAATAATAACCAAGTATCCTTATTGATTACTGTTAATCCTATTTCGGACGCACATTATTTATTTGTCATTCAGTTGAAAGGAAATAGTATCGGTTTAGAAAATCGCCCAAAGATCTTTAATGTAATGGCTTCATGTATTTCAAAATCATTAACAGAATCTTATGCAGACTCATTTACTAAAGCAATTTGGCTTTTGGGAGATGTTCTGATAAAACGATTTATTTCCCTTTTTGTTGGGAAGGGAGTTTACAATTCTTACAAAATCCATAGTAGTATTGACTTTTTTACAAGGTTGCGTTCCACTACGTTTGAAGGAAAGTATTTTTCATCCGGTCTTATTGTTACAAAGTCAATTTATGATTATAAGGACAGCTCAAACAATCATTTTGGAATTTTACAATCGTTGTATACATGTAGTAAACTGTTTTCTCGTATCGATACTCGCTATTGGTATTTGGTAGATGGGTACTCCTCTTTCTATTTGACCGATTTGAAGAAAGATATTCATTATGTGTTTATCAATTCGGATACTGATCCGAGTTATTTAAATCGTGTGTTGTTAAAAAATGTATTAATGGGTTCTGATTTACTTTTTCGTGTGGAAAATGGTAGAGATTTGTCGATTGTGACATCTAAAGGATACGAATTCATCCATCAGGAAAACGTGTGGAGGTTCAGGAATTATGATATGCTTCAGGCTTTGATTCAAGCAAAGGTAAAATTATCAGATTCAGTGTACAACTCTTTACTATATTATGTATTATATTGTTCGAAGCATGATATCAGTTCGATTATTTGGGTTCCGGCATACATTTCGAAAGTCCAACCTCTTTTGAAGTCTTTCCATTCCTTTACTCGTAGTTCATTCAATATTATGGATCGTAATTACAGCGGATTAGTAAAGCGGATGATGTCAAGTGATGGAGCTACTATTATATCTGTTGATGGTACTGTTAAATATTATGGTTGTATTGTCAATATGGATTCAGCAAAAGTCAATGCGGTGAAAGGAACCGGAGAAACTGTAGCCAGTTTATTAGCTTCCAATGGAGTAGCCTTTAAGATTTCTCAAGATGGAACTATTAAAGTATTTCTAAATGAGGGTAAAGGGGGATGTATTAAGTTTTAAGTGGATGTTGTCAATGCCATAGTTATAGTCAAATAGAAATATATTTCGAAAAAGTGTTAATCTTTTAAATATAAACGAGATAGATTTGCCTAGTTTCATTTTGGAATTCTGTTAGGCTATAAAGTCAAAACTAATTAATAAATAAAACTTGATTTAGAGCACACTTATGTGCCCTTTCAAAGGAAGATACCTTAAATAGAGTGCTTACGATTGATAATATGCTTTCGGTATAACACATGAAAATTTAAGAATTAGAGATAACATAAAATCAATTTATTAAAAATGGACGACATAAAAATTGCCGTAATAGGCTTGGGTTACGTAGGGCTGCCTCTTGCCCGACTGTTTTCAACTAAGTTTACCACTGTTGGCTTCGATATGAACCAAGCACGTGTAGATGCTTTGATGACCGGTCATGATGCAACACTCGAAGTTGATGATTGTTTGCTTCAGGAAGCTATTGCCAATGGTTTCAAGTGTACAACTGATTTGGAAGAAATTCGCGATTGTAATTTCTACGTGGTAGCAGTTCCCACTCCGGTTGACGATAACAATCGCCCCGATCTAAATCCGCTTTGGGGTGCCAGTGAAACTGTAGGAAAGGTCATTTCGAAAGGTGACATTGTAGTTTACGAATCGACAGTTTATCCCGGTGTGACCGAAGAAGAGTGTCTTCCCGTTGTAGAGCGTGTGTCGGGTCTGAAATTTAATGAAGATTTTTTTGCCGGTTATTCGCCCGAACGTATCAATCCGGGAGACAAGGAGCACACGGTGGAGAAAATCAAAAAAGTGACTTCTGGTTCAACTCCGAAAATAGCCGATATTGTAGACAGTGTGTATAATGCCGTATTGATAAATGGAACGCATAAAGCTCCTTCAATCAAAGTGGCCGAAGCTTCGAAGATTATCGAAAATTCACAGCGCGATGTGAACATTGCCTTTATGAACGAGCTTGCCAAGATTTTCAATGCTATGGGTATTGATACGCATGATGTGATTGAAGCAGCAGCAAGTAAGTGGAACTTCATTAAGCTCAACCCTGGACTCGTAGGTGGTCATTGTATAAGTGTTGACCCTTATTATCTCATTCAAAAAGCACAGGTATATGGTGTACTTCCACGCATTATGTTTTCTGCTCGCCGTTTGAATGATGGTATGGGGGCATACGTGGCTAACCAAACCATCAAATGCATGAACAAAAAGGGTGTGATGGTGAAAGATGCCAAGATATTGCTGATGGGGGTTACCTTCAAAGAAAACTGCCCCGATGTGCGCAACACCAAAATTGTAGATATTTATACTACTTTGCAGGAGTATACCAACAATGTTACGGTGTACGATCCTTGGGCCAATGCAGATGTGGTAAAACATGAATATGGCATAGATATAACCACCGAACTTCCCATCGAAAAGTTTGATGCCGTCATCATGGGTGTAGCTCACAAGCAGTTCCTTAGTCTGGATGTAAAATCGCTTGTCAAAGAAGGTGGAGTTATCTACGATGTAAAAGGTCTGTTGCCTCGTGATATTGTGGATGGAAGGTTGTAAACAAATAAAGTTGAAATAATTTAGGGTTCTACCGTAATTAGTGTAAGTTAACAATCTCGAAACGTTAAACCGTTAACATTTTTCAGGCTTCCCTAAAAGAGAAACACCTCAAAAAGCCGTACACGGCTCTATATTTATATCTCTAATGAGGGATGAACTTTAAAGCACTTTATGTTAACTCACACTAAATCCTGCAGAACCTAATTTAGTTATAGGAGATGCGGTTAAGTGTATCCTTTTTATTACAATTTTTATTTAACAGATTTCAGTTATAAAACCAGGATTTAAATCAAATTGTGATGTATTATTCAACTGTATTAAAATGCTAAATAGGGACTTGTCTGATGCGATAAATAGGTTAAGAATGCCTTTGGCTTTTTTAGTTGTTTGCGTACATGCTGATTTTACAAAAAAATTTTCTTACGCAGGCAAGCAAGTTAATTGTGCATACGATATCGGTTATCATATTGTTAATTTTATCTCTCACACTTTGGCAGATATAGCTGTACCTCTTTTCTATTTAATATCAGGTATGTTGTGCTTTTATTCAATCAGAAGGCATGGATATCGCAGTCTTCTCGAAAAAAAGTCTACAACATTATTATTGCCATATATTATTTGGAATTTGATTTTTTTTATAACCTTTTCGCTTGATAAAGATTATACAGTATATGAGTTTATTAAAGGATTTTGGTTTTTACCTAGGGGGGGGATTACAGGAGTATTAACACAACCATGGGATGGTCCATTATGGTTTCTTAGAGATTTAATGGTCATTTTTCTTTTGACTCCAGTAATAATTTTTATACTTCGAAAAATGGGTTTCTTGTTTATTTGTACTGTCTATTTTATATATGCAACCAAAACAATCTCTTGGTATATTTTCCCAGGTTTTAGTATAACTTGCCTATTAATGTTTTCTTTAGGTATATATTTACAAATGATAGATTGTAATTGGTTCGATAAAATCAAAAAAAGATGGTTGGAATTATTAGTCATCACAATTGTATGTATGGTTATAACTTATCTTTATTCTGTGATTGAAAAAGATACAACAAGTCTTTTTTACAATTTATTACATTCTACATATATTCTGTTGGGGGGAAGTGCAGCATTAGCAGTTGTTGGTATTTCTAAAAAGGCATATTTTATGGAAAAGTGGGGGAGGAATACATTTATAGTGTTTGCAAGTCATAGTTTATTTTTGACCTATGTTATAAAAGTTATAATGCTTCCTTTTGGTTATGATATTAATAATATAGAAACAGTATTCATTTATCTTTTTTCTTGCCTTGTAACATATGCTATTTCATTTGTTTTGGGTGAAATAATAAGTAGAAATGCTTGGTTGATTAAATTGTTAACAGGTGGAAGATAAAATCGTTAGATCAATGCCAAAAATTAAGAAAGTAGCATCCAATACAATCCTTTTGTATATTCGTATGCTGTTTGTTATGGGAGTATCTTTATTTACATCCAGAATAAATATACAGGCATTAGGGCTGGAAGATTATGGACTGTTTAATATTGTTGCTGGAATAATAGGTTTGGTAACCTTTCTTAATTCCGCTTTGGGGACATCATCATCTCGTTTTATTACAATTACATTAGGAAGAGGTGATATATCAGATTCTAAATTATTATTTAGTACGATATATAAAGTGCATTTTCTGCTTGGTGTAAT
>ENA-OZKB01001468-OZKB01001468.1-human-gut-metagenome-genome-assembly--contig:-NODE-1468-length-10412-cov-29.756879_pt1 | contig 10412 bp, 8 predicted proteins | sample MGYA00244821_ERZ653753 | MGnify/ENA primary metagenome ERZ653753 (study PRJEB26926, sample SAMN06165256) | human gut metagenome | biome: ENVO:00009003; feature: ENVO:2100002; material: ENVO:00002003...
GAGATTGCCTCTTGTCTCGTGGGCTCGGAGATGTGTATAAGAGACAGATTAAAGAGAGAAGAGGGATTACATATGGCTGATAATAAAAAACAAGTCGATGTTAAAGAAACCGCTCAAAGTGCTATCCGCGAAAGCAAAGCTAAATCTTCTCAAGGACGTCAGTTCTTATTATGGTTTGGTGCACTCATTCTAGGTGGCATTTTAGGCTGGCTCGGTATCCAACCTTTAAATGAATTTTTCAATTTTGTAGCTACTGTATTTACACGTTTATTCCAATTCATTGCAGTTCCTACAATCGCTCTAGCAGTTATCACTACTTTAGCTGCACTCGGTAATAATAAAGATACAAGTCGTATCTTTTCTCATGCACTATTTTATACTTTATTCACCACAATCTGTGCAGCAGTTACGAGTCTTTGTCTTTATTTATGGATTTCTCCAGGAAATCTTCCTATGGATATTATCAATGCCGGTCAAGAAGCTGTACCTATGCAAAAATTAGGCGCACTTTCTTATTATGACCATTTCTTATCTGTAATTCCAAATAATGTTCTACAGCCATTTTTAACTGGTAATGTTTTATCTGTTATGTTGATTTCTGCTGCTGTTGGTCTAGCTTTAGCCTTCATGCCAAAAACAGATAATCGTGAACAATTATTAAAAGTAATCAACGGTTTACAAGAATTATCCTTCACACTTATTCGTGCATTACTTTATGTTTTACCACTTGGTATCATCGCTTTTGCAGGGCAATTATCAGCTCAAATTGAAGCTGGTGTTATCGTTGGCGCTTTAGGAAAATATACTGCTGTAGTAATTGGTGGTAATGCTATTCAATTCTTTATCATTTTACCTTTAATCATGCTTCTTCGTGGATTAAATCCAGTTAAAGTTTTCCGTAAAATGGCTCCTGCTCTTGCTGTAGCTTTATTTACCAAAAGTTCCGCTGGAACTTTACCTGTAACACTTGCTTGTGCAGAACAAAATTTAAAAGCTAATCCAAAAGTATCCCGTTTCGTTTTACCAATTTGCACTACTATCAATATGAATGGTTGTGCCGCATTTATCTTAGTAACCTCTTTATTCGTAATGCAAAATGCTGGTTTTGAATTATCCATGACTACTATGATTACATGGTTATTTATATCCGTTATTGCCGCTGTTGGTAATGCAGGCGTTCCTATGGGTTGTTATTTCCTGACTTTATCTCTTATGTCCTCTATCGGTGCTCCAATCGGTTTACTTGGTATCATCTTACCAATTTATACCATCATCGATATGATTGAAACAGCTGAAAATGTTTGGTCAGACTCTGCTGTTTGTGCTATGACAGATAATGATTTAAAAGGAAAATTAGACGATAGCGAAATTCCAAATACTAGTATTCTCTAAAATTTAAAATTAAAATATAAAAACCTCGAGAAGTTTTTAACTACACTCGAGGTTTTTTATTTCTATATTTATTTTATAACTAATTATATAAATAGTATAAAATAATTACCAATCAGTTCCTACATAAATTTCTGTAATAATATTATTTTTATCAACAAAAAAACACATTACTGGTTGAAAATAATGTCGTTTTTCATCATCCCAATCATAAGAATAATAAAATTTATTACGATAAGAATCATATTCTTTTTTCACTGCTCCATACATACCAGCTACTGTTTCATACGGTATACCTACCGTTAATCCAGATTGTGTTGATAATGAATTATTTTTCAAAGTATAGCCCACAACAATAAGCTCTGATTCAGGTCTAGGATCTCTTGAGCCTGTTCTACCTGTAATAGAAAAATATGGAGAATATATATATGTAACACCCCTTACGCCATCAGAATTAAACCATCTCTTTTCTTTAGGTTGACCATAAACACTAGCAACATATTCTAATGTACAACCTGGACCTACCCCACCAACAAATAATTCAGATTTAGGCAACCAATGTGCTAAACATATACTTGAAAAACTATATACTAAACATATAATAAAAATAAATAATACTTTTCTCATCTTTTCATCTCCTAAAAAAATAGACAAGGTAATATATACCCTGTCTATTTTTATATCTATTATTTTTTATTTAAAGTAAGCTACGCCAGCTTCAAATAATTTTTGGTCTTTTGCACCTGGAACATTTTTCGCTACATATTTGCCAATACGTTCGGAGTGTCCCATTTTGCCTAAGATACGTCCATCTGGACTTGTGATACCTTCGATAGCCCATACAGAACCATTTGGATTTACTTCAATATCCATAGAAGTATCGCCATTCGCATTTACATATTGAGTTGCAATCTGACCATTAGCTTTTAATTGAGCTAAAACTTCTGGACTTGCACAGAAGCGACCTTCACCATGAGAAACAGCAATAGTATGAATATCTCCTACTTTTACGTTGTTAAACCATGGAGAGAGATTAGATACAACTTTTGTTTCTACCATGCAAGATACATGGCGACCAATTTCATTATATGTGAGTGTTGGATTTTCTGGTGTTAATTCTTGAATATCACCAAATGGTACAAGACCTAATTTGATGAGAGCTTGGAAACCATTGCAGATACCGAGCATTAAACCATCACGGTTTTTGAGTAAATCGCGAACAGCTTCTGTAATGCGTGGATTTCTAAACATAGCAGCAATGAATTTACCAGAACCATCTGGTTCGTCCCCACCACTGAAACCACCTGGAAGCATGATAATCTGAGATTTTTCAATGCCTTTTACAATAGCTTCAACAGATTCTTCAACCATGGAAGGAGTCAAGTTTTTAATAACGAGAGTTTCAGCTTGACCACCTGCACGATTAAATGCTTTAGCAGTATCATATTCACAGTTTGTACCTGGGAATACTGGAATGAAAATTCTTGGTTTAGCAAAAGAAGTTGGAACTTTAGCAATGCTAGTTGCTGTATAAAGTTCACTTTGTTTTGTTTCACCAGTAGATTTACGTACATGAGTTGGGAAAATCTGTTCAAGTGGCTGAGTATATGCTGTTTCAATTTCATCAAGGGAAATTTTTACATCGCCACAGATAATTGCTTTGTCTGCAATTACACTACCAAGTTCATATGCACCTACAAATTCATTTAAATCTACATCTTCATTTAATTCAAGAATGATTGTACCATAATCGCAAGCGAATAATTCTTTTGTATCAAAGCCATCAGCAAAAGCAAAACCGAGTTGTTCGCCAAGTGTCATTTTGCTGATTGCACTAGCAATACCACCAACGCCTACAGTTTTTGCACTTGCAACTTTACCTGCATGAATTAATTCATAAACTTTATTGAAGTTAGCAGTCAATGTATCAATAACTGGCATTTCGAATTCATCACGAGTTGCTTTAACTACGATAACTTTATGTCCTGCTTGTTTAAATTCAGGAGATACAACTTTGTCTGCTTCTACCATATCAAGAGCAAAAGCGATTAAAGAAGGTGGTACTGTCATATCCATGAATGTACCAGACATGGAGTCTTTACCGCCAATAGCAGCTGTACCGAATTTATGCTGTGCCCATAATGCACCTAAAAGTGCAGCAAATGGTTTACCCCATTTTTCGCTATCTTTGCCAAGGCTTTCAAAATATTCTTGAAGAGTTAAGCGAACTTTTGCATAATCACCACCGATAGCTACAATTTTTGTAATAGCTTCTACGATAGAATATACTGCACCATGGAATGAGCTCCAGCTCATGAGATATGGATTGAAACCAAATGTCATAGCAGTAGCTGTATTTGTAGAACCTTCTAATAATGGTAATGTAGCTACCATACCTTCTGCAGGTGTCATTTGACGTTTACCACCAAATGGCATAAGCACTGTATTAGCACCGATTGTAGAGTCGAATTGTTCACTTAAACCTTTTTGACTGCATACATTTAAATCTTTTAAAGTATTAAGCCAAGCATCTTTTACAGAGCCTTCTACTTGTTTTGCTTGTTCAAAATATGTTTCGCCTTCTGGCATTTTTACTACAGCATCAGTATGCTGTTTTACACCGTTTGTCTGAAGGAAAGAACGTTTAATGCTAACGATATCATTACCACGCCAATTCATAACAAGACGAGGTTCTTTAGTTACAGTTGCTACAAGTGTTGCTTCAAGATTTTCTTTTGCAGATTCAGCTATGAATTTATCTGCATCTTTAGCATCTACAACAACTGCCATACGTTCCTGAGATTCAGAAATAGCAAGTTCTGTTCCATCAAGACCATCATATTTTTTCTTAACTTTATCAAGTTCAATTACAAGACCATCAGTTAATTCACCAATAGCTACAGCTACACCGCCTGCACCAAAGTCATTACAACGTTTGATTAAGCGACTAACTTCTGGATTTCTAAATAATCTTTGTAATTTACGTTCAGTTGGAGGATTACCTTTTTGTACTTCTGCACCGCACTGAGTCAAAGATTCTAAAGTATGTTCTTTAGAAGAACCTGTTGCACCGCCGATACCATCACGACCAGTACGTCCACCGACTAAAATAACTACATCACCTGGTTGTGGTTCAAAACGAAGTACATTTTCTTTTGGAGCAGCAGCTACTACAGCACCGATTTCAAGACGTTTTGCTGCATAACCTTCATGATAAATTTCATGAACTTGTCCAGTAGCCAAACCAATCTGGTTACCATAAGAACTATAACCATGTGCTGCACCACGAGTAATTTTACGCTGTGGTAATTTACCTTTAATTGTTTCTTCAAGACTACGACGAGGGTCAGCACTACCTGTTACACGCATAGCTTGATATACATAAGAACGACCAGAAAGTGGGTCACGGATAGCACCGCCAAGACAAGTTGCCGCACCACCAAATGGTTCAATTTCAGTAGGATGATTGTGAGTTTCGTTTTTAAACATTACAAGCCAATCTTCTTGTTTTCCATCAATATTGGCTTTTACAACAATGCTACAAGCATTTATTTCTTCAGATACATCTAAATCTTGTAATTTACCTTCTTCGCGAAGTTTACGCATACCCATTACAGCAATATCCATTAAAGTAACATCTTTATGAGTTCTACCTAATACTTCACGGTCATTTAAATACAATTCATAAGCATTTTTAATTGTATCTTTATATTTACCTTCTTCAATAGAAACATTGTCGATAGCTGTTGTGAATGTAGTATGACGACAATGGTCAGACCAGTAAGTATCAATAACACGAATTTCAGTAATGCTAGGATCACGATTTTCTTCTTTAGCAAAATATTCCTGGCAGAATTTCAAATCTTCATCACTCATAGCCAAGCCCATTTCATTGCGTAAATCCATAAGCTGACTATCACTCATAGAAATAAAACCAGTTAGTATTTTTACATCAGCAGGTTCTTCCATAGTCATAGCAAGTGTTTCTGGCTTTTCAAAAGAAGCTTCTCTTGTTTCTACAGCATTGATGCAGTAATTTTTTATTTTGGCAAAAGTTTCATCATCAATTTCACCAACTAAAACAATTACTCTTGCACTGCGAATAACAGGACGTTCTTTTTGTGTAACAAGCTGTACACATTGTGCAGCTGAATCAGCTGTTTGGTCAAACTGTCCTGGAAGTGCTTCAATAGCAAATACACGTGCATTTGCAAAATCTGGTAATTCTTCTTCATAGATTACATCTACTGGTGGTTCATAAAATACAACTGGTTTTGTCTGTGTATATTCTTCATCAGTTAATCCTTCGATATCATATCGACGAATAACTCTTACTTGTTCTATTCCCTCAATAGCAAATAACTCTTTTAAATCTGCAAAGAGTTTTTGAGCGGGAATATCAAAACCTTGGCGTTTTTCAACATACAATCTTCTAACTGACAATTTTATTCCTCCTGTACATTAAGAAAAAAACTCACCTCTATTGTACCTTAGAAAACTTATGATGTCCATTATTTCTAAGAAAGAAAAGCTATTTTATCCATATTTTTCACTCAAAATATATCAAATAAAAACATTTTTTACTCATCATTTATCGCACTTATTTTACATAGATTTTATTTAAAACATATTTATTCTTCTTATTTAAATCCTATACTTTATTTTAGTATTGAAATTTTTCGGGAGGGTTATTTATGTTTGATATTGGAAACAAACATTATGAATTTTTTGATATGCTAAATCAGCATGCTAAATACTTTAATCAAGGTGCAAAAATAATGTATGATGTAATGATCAATTACAGTAAAGCACAAACAAAAATGGAAGAAATAAAAACTATTGAAAAACAAGCTGATAATATTACTTCTGAAACTGTTCAAAAATTAAATCAAGTATTTATCACACCTATTGATCGCGAAGATATTTTCGCTCTTTCTTATGGCTTAGATGATGGTGTAGATAATATTCATGGTAGCCTTGAACGCGTCATCATGTACGAAGCAGGTCAGCCAAAAACCGACGGCCCTGCAAAATTATCTAAACTTTTAATTCAAGCTACAGAAGAATTAGTAAAAGCTACTGCATTATTAAAAGATATTCGTAAAAATCATAATGAAATTCTTGAATGCACTAATCGCATTTTAACTTATGAAAGTCAAGGAGATACACTCTATCGCAGTGAAATGTCTTCATTATTCAAAACTGAAAAAGACCCTATTACGCTTGTAAAATGGAAAGATATTCTTCAATGCCTTGAAGATACACTTGATCAAACAAAACATATTTCTGACACATTAAAAGGAGTTGTTATGAAGTATGCTTGAGCAAGCTTCTATCTTAATTTTTATTGTTATTACCTTAGCTCTTATTTTCGACTTTGTAAATGGTTTCCACGATACAGCAAATGCAATCGCTACATGCGTATCAACTCGTGCAGTCTCTCCAGCAGTAGCTATCATTATGTCTGCTATTTTAAATTTTGCTGGTGCTATGATTAGTACAGGCGTTGCCAAAACCATCGGTGACGATATAGTTCAATCTGCTTCTATGGTAAATGAAGTTATCATTATCGCTGCTTTAGCTGGTGCTATTATTTGGAATTTAATAACATGGTGGTTTGGTATGCCAAGTAGTTCTTCTCATGCTTTAGTTGGTGGTATCATTGGCGCTGTAATCATCTCCGTTGGTTTTATGGGATTAAATGGCTATGGTATTTTAAAAATATTTTTATCTTTAGTACTTTCTCCTCTTGCTGCCATGGCAATTGGTTGGATTATACTACATATTATTTTTGCTATCTGTCATTCCATGAGACCAGCTACTGTCAATGATAATTGCAATCGTCTCCAAGTAATTTCTGCTGCTTTAATGGCATTTGCTCATGGTTCTAATGACGCACAAAAATCCATGGGGAGTTTCCCAAAGTTAAAGATACCACATCAATCCCACGCGGACTTTTGCTCAACCGATACAGCCGGAGGGCTGGATAACAAGAAAAGGCGGTATGCGCCCCGTGGAGGGGTAGCGTACCGCCTTTTCTTGTGGGGGTTTCCAAAGGGGGCAACGCCCCCATTTGGCACACGACTTTGCGAAGCAAAGTGTAGTGTGTTATACGCTCTGTCGGCGTTGCCGTGAAAATGCCGTTGCCGCCGGGGAGGGCAAGGGCATTTGAAGCGGCAGGAAAACAGGGCTGTGCTTGCGTGGCGTGGAGCCGCAAGCGCAGGTCTGGACTCATCAGCAGACAGGGCGTATATGAAAGCCCCAGTTCCTCGTCCTACGCTCCAACTTGTGGACAAAGTGTCCCGAAGTTGTGGCCACACTCCCGGAAAAGTAGCAGGACAACGGGCAACCGTCAAGGCTGAAATGAACGGGTTTACACCCGGCCTTGACCTCCGCCCGCTGTCCCGCTGGATGGGTGGACAAGGCGGCCAATCCCTCAAAGTGCTTGGCCGCTCTCTTTCTGATTTTGAGGTATTCAGTTTTTCAAAATTGAATAATCAAAATAAATTTTTTCGATTGAAAAAATTTTATTTGTTATCATCTTCAATGCCATATTTTTTCTTTTGCCGAATCACATAATTACTGATTTTTTCATCATATAGTGGATACTGGTAATCCAACTGGCATGCCACTTCTGACGAAACCTCCCGGAACAATGCCATACATTGTTCAAAGGATTCCCACATATGGGGATAGGAATCCATATTATAAGTGGACATAAGTCGTTCCCACAATTCCTCTGGGACATATTGCTTCATAAATTTATAGTTTTTTCCCAAACTGAAATGAAATCCCTGTTTGATACCAATCAGCCAGGAAATCATGCGAAGCAATTCTTTTCGTACTATATCATTCATATGGTCAATAGCAAAAAGAATTTCTTTGCGGCATAAGCCCTTTACTACATATGTTGTAGTATTCCAAAATTCATTACAGCAATCGTCAAACATTCTTTGAGTAGGCTTCTGCAAGTGGTAGTCTATATCCGTTGGTATTGGCGGCTTTACGATACGGTTGTCTTTATCCAACAGTAACTTTACCAGTTTATCCCATGTAAAATACTCGTCTATCAGTTCCAGCGGCAGCAAAGTTAAATCTATCTTAACATCATCAGTAAACAGCATTAAATATGAAAATCCCTTTTCTACAGCTGGAAATAATTCCATATCTTCCGGCTTTTGCAGAATCAACCTTTCACCAAATATATCTAGCCATTTATCATCACTTGTGAAGCTGTCCATATCCGTAACAAAAAAAGTAATATCAAAATCCTGAAAATCATCAGGCGGAATATTTGTATTTGTTCTAGATCCTTCCAAAGTAACCATGCGAATGCGTTTGTCTGTTTTTGCAAAATTCAAAACAATATCATAAACTTCCTTTTCTGATCTCATTTTTATCTCCTCCAATTATTGAAATAGGTGTGAAGCCATTTTAGGGCTTTCCCGCCTTGATTACCCTTTAGCAAAGACGGGCGGGACTGTCAACGGCGGCGCATGAAATGCGCCGTTCATCTTGACCGTTGACTGGCTCGGCTGGCTTTGCTATCTTCCTGACAAATGGGAATGTCTAAGATAGTAAAGACGTCCCACATGCAACTCTTTCTTTTATTGCGGAAACCGTATCTTTAATTGTGAATGTAGTTGTGTCTATGACATTTGATTCATATACTCCCAAACCGGAAAATTGCTCCCACATTGTTTCCACTAATTCAATATTTGTTTTTCTATCTAATTTTGAGCGTTCCACAGCTCGCTTCATAGTTTCTTTTTTACTCGCTCTTAATACAATATAGTGTACCTCGTAATCTTCTTGGGCAAGAGCTTTCCATGGCTCCAAAAACCATGGCCCGACAATCCCATCTACAATTACATCATATCCGCCACGAGCATATCGCTTTGCAGCTTCTAAAAAGGCTTCAATGACAACCAGATTTTGCTCGTTGGATTCTGGCAAATGTGGTGGTATTGCGCCTTTGCTTAAGTAATGAAAAAAGTCATCGGTGTGCATATGCACTGATTTATCCATATCTGATTCCTTTGCGACAATTGACGCAGTTGTTGTTTTTCCTGTCCCCGGTGAGCCTGTAATCACAATAATTCTTCCTTGATTCATCTGTATTTTCCCTCACAATTCAAATTTATCACTTTGTTCCTGCCTGCTCAATCATCTTCTTCGCAAACTGCTGGAACATTTCAACAGTTTCTTTATCCATCGGTGTAAGCTGTCCGATCTGTCCAGCTATCATCGCCGTTACATCGTCAATGGAAAGTGGTTTTTGTTTCTGTTCCGCCAGTGCGTCCCGCATGGCTTGGAACATAGCGGCGGTCACAGCTTCTCCCGGCTGTTCCCCGTTGTCAATGTCTTTCTTAATGTCCCGCAGGATAGCCAGGAACACATTTTTGATTTTTTCAATCTCCGCTTCATGTTCCCCTATCTTTTGGGCGTTCAAAAGCTGTAAATCCTGCTTCGCTTCTGCCCGGTGTTCCGGGTGTTCTTTCATCAGGTCGGACAGGGAAGCCGTTGCCATCTCGATAAGCTGGTTTCTTGCTGTTATGCCCTTTGCCGCCGTATCCTGAAAATAAATCCGTATCAAATCTATCAGCTTAGGAAAATTCCTGTGTTCCAACAGGCGGTTGAGGATTTGCACATCAACAGCACCCGTCACAAGCCCCCTCACGGCTCCCTCGGACAAGCCTAATTCAGAAATATCGTAGCTTTTACGAACGCTCACGGTAGACAAGCCCAGTATGTAGTCTGTCGATACCTTAAATTCCTTTGCCACACCTATGAGAATATCACTGCTGACCGTTCTTGTTTCGCCGCTGACAATGCGGCTCAACTGGGAAGCGGAAACGCCTATCTTCTCCGCAAGTTCCTTTTGTGTGATGTGGTTCCCGTTGCATAAATCGGAAATCCGCTGTCCGGGCGTTCCGGGTAAAGCCATAGATACGCACCTCCTCCGCATACTTCCATTATACAGAATGATTGCAAAAATGCAATTTCCAAAGTGTAAACTTCAT
>ENA-OZKB01001469-OZKB01001469.1-human-gut-metagenome-genome-assembly--contig:-NODE-1469-length-10412-cov-6.133629_pt1 | contig 10412 bp, 20 predicted proteins | sample MGYA00244821_ERZ653753 | MGnify/ENA primary metagenome ERZ653753 (study PRJEB26926, sample SAMN06165256) | human gut metagenome | biome: ENVO:00009003; feature: ENVO:2100002; material: ENVO:00002003...
TACGAGATTGCCTCTTGTCTCGTGGGCTCGGAGATGTGTATAAGAGACAGGTAGGTATTTTTAGAAATGGAAATGCAATAATGCCGTCTGACATACCAGCATTAAAAACGGCTATGAATGTGTCATCAAATTATAAAATAGAACTTCCAATTAATAGTTTTAAGTGGATCAGTCTGGCAATCATATGTTGTGTTGTCACAGTATGTGTTTGCAGAATGATAGAAAACAGGATGAAAATAAAGACCAGGATCTGTTTGGGAGGTTTAATTCTTGTATTGACTTTAAGCGGTTATATGGGAATTGATTTTAAGAATGGTTATTATAAAATAAACTTGGATTATTGGGAGATAAGTAATTCTTATTATAAATATGGAATACCTGTAATGAATATTACGGTGCGGCAGAGCCGCCAGTCCGGTGTGGCGAGAGCCACCTGTCCGGACTAACGGAGCCACCCCATTTTTTTATTAAGTTACTTTGCCATTGCTGGGTCCAGTCCATATACTTCTCTCATAGAGAGGTCTTTAGCTGGGTCAACACTTTCAATATCGATCTTATAGGAATCATACGATATGCGATCCATGATGGCATCGGCAAGAGTACTTTCACCATCACAGATTTGCTGGTACCACTCACTTTCATGGAACTGAGAACAAAAGATTGTTGAAGATTTTTTACGTCTTTTATGTATCAGTTCAAAAAGATTTCTGGCTTCAGCTTCTGTCAGTTTAAGAAGCAGCCACTCATCAAGGATCAGTACTATTGGCTTGGTGTATTTCTTCAGGACAGTCGAGAAAGTTCCATTGTCCCTGGCAGCCTGTAAGTCCAATAATAGATCAGGAAGTCGTACATACCGTACTGAGTAATAGTGCTTGCATGCTTCCATACTTCCTTGCGTAGGTACAGATAGCCATCTGGCTCATCTCCTCACCATTCGCCTTCAGGAAAGCCACGATCTCTTTGTAAGTGCAGCCAGTAAGGAGCATCTGCTCCACGGTGTCTTTAAGCTCCGGCGGCAGTCTGTCCACCTTTCCTGTGCTGCGTCTTCTACGCTCCTGTTCCATCAGCCGTCCAGATCAACCATTTCATCCGTGATGCCGCCGCCAAGGAGCCGGATGCCCTTGCCGGTTACTTTTGCTTCCAGCGTCTGATATTCCACATCGGCCAGATTAGCCGGTTCCCTGCTTTCCATATCACGCAGATAGATATATCCCTCCTCATGGAGAAAATTCACGGAGTCGATGAACTCCTGACGCTCAATCCCCTCCGCTTTTAAACCTTTTTCAACACTTCTTAAAGCATTGTACTTTTCCCGGAGCAGGTTGATTGTCATGAGTACCCTGCCGTTATTCACCATAAAAGCTCCTGCCCGGAGTCTTCTCTTTTCCTGTTCTCTGTTCATTGTGAACCTCCATTTCTTGTCATTTCGATCATCATATTTAACATCTGTTCCACTTTCCGATCCACCTTATTGATCTCACGAATGAAATCATCCTTTGTCAGGTAATTCTGCCGGATCTCCTTAATCTCCTTCTGGCACCCATCAAAATCCTTACTGTGAGTCTCCTTGGGTGTATAATCCTCACGGATCTTATTGATGTCTTTTTTTAATTCGTCTGTGGTTTCCTTCAGATCTGCTTTTGTTACAGAATCCCGTTCTATTTTTTGAAGCTGCTGGACTGTGCAGTCCAACTGGTTCATGGTTCTTTTTAAAAAATACGAGATTACGCCAATACCCAACGTAATGGCGGTTGTTATGATCCATCCTTCATCCATCCAGTAATTCCTCCAATAAAAAAAGATACACTCATGTTTCTGACACAAGTGTACCTCTTAGGCCCGTGAACTGTCTTTTGAAGCACTTCACTAATTTACTTCACTTTTTAAAATGCTTCCGGATAATCATAGATGCTCATCTGACCCTCCATGTCATCATCCAGATTATCCAGTTTTCCGAACAGGATAAATCTCACCCAGCGCTCGGTAAGTCCATATTTCGCGGCAAGCTCTCTATAATTTCCTCCGTCAAATTCTTCCCGGATCTTCTGATCCCGTGCCGCCCGTTCCAGGCTCTCTGCCTTCGGAATATAGATTGTAGTGCCGCCAAAAGCCCGGACAAGACTTTTAAACCCGTCCAGGCCCACCAGTTCTACCATCTTTCTCTGATCTTCATCCAGGTTTTCTATCTTCACATGGTCTAACAATCCCATCGCTGGCCTCCTCCTTCCGTTCCAGGCTTTTTAAATACCCTTTTAAAACTTCAATCAGGGTATTTCCCTGGCTGAAGGTGAGCCATGCAAAGGGATTCTTCGCAATAGCGTCTACATGCAATTCTTTCTTAATGACCGCGCACAGTCTGTCTCCCAGTGGAACCTCATTCGGACTCTTATCGCGTTTCTTCAGTTCGTACATCAAAGCCCAGATTTTCTTCTGCTGGCCGCTGGTCACGCCTCCTGGTCTCTGTGAATGTTCCTTCGGCTTTCTGCTGGATGGTTTCGGAGCAGCGGTACCGCCCTGCAGATCCTCCAGCCTTTTAATCACCGCCATGGCCTCCTGGTAGGAAAGTTCCTTTATGGAATCCTTACCTGTAACGCCCGACACCAGTATATGAAGCTCATCTTCGCTTCCATTTCCGGTTATTCCCAAAGCATGACCTATAGCATAGATTTTCTTCATCTGGAATGATTCTATCTTTCGCATTTACCGTTGCTCCTTCCTGCTATTTTTCCGCCTCTACAGTTACCTTGATTCCTTCATCCACGAATATGGCTGCCCGGATCACTTCCACCGCTTCCTGCGGTGTGCCTCCCCACTCTGCCGCTTTTAATATCTGCAGCATCCATTCCCAGTTGATCACTTCGGATGCCAGGTAAGCCCAGTCACTGGCTTCCTGTTCTGAAAGGCCCACCAGTTTCATCAGGGTTTCTGTGTCCTTTTCATATTTGCCTTTCAATTTCTTCTTCAGTGTTCTCTGGATCTTCTCATCCTTTGTGATGGCGCTGATCGTAGCGTCCAGGCTTCCCTCGGTGAAATTTCCCATATACATCATGGAAAAAAGCCGCTTTGCCGGGGCTGACATACTATAAGAAACATCTTCTTTTACAAAGTCCTTGAAGACATCCCCCAGGAGCTTCTTTACCATTGTCATGGAGATTGGTTTCACGGTCTCGCTGTTTCCGACCACCACTTTGGAATTTTCGCTTCCCCAATATTCTACGGTTTTGCTCTTCGTATCCCGGAGATCATCCGTGGCCTGCTTCTCGAACCAGGCTTTGATTGTTTCCATTTCACCTTTAACGGCAACCATCTGGCGGTCTAACTCTGCCAGACGGTCAACCTTCTTTTTTACTTCCGCCGCATCCATTATCCTTTAAACTCCTCCATGATCTTTTCTGCACATCCGCGGCAGATCTCAATGCCGCAGACCGTTTTAACATCGTCCACCGTTCCGCAGAAGTGACAGGTAGGAACATGCTTACGGATATGTACCCCGTCCTCATCTGCTTCGATATCTACCGGAACACCCGGAAGAATGCCAGTCTCCTGACGGAGCTGACGTGGAAGTGTAACCGCGCCACTCTTGGCTACTCTCTTGCTTACAGTCATGATAGACCTCCTCTCCCGCTCTGCATTTCATGGGCTTGCGACCATCGCCTTACCGGCGGCTGCATTAAGAGGGGCAAGCGCCCCTGGAATATCTTGCGTTTATAGCTTCATAATAGAATCCGATATTTTGCACACATCCCGGACAGTTACTTCCTTCCCAGACTTCTTGGTTTCTTCATGAAGCTTTTTTATCTCCGCAGTTATTTTCATAAGCTTAAAGACTCCCACCTGTTCTGAAGTGATTGGAAGCACATCAGTTCCGGCTGTAACTAATGTGAGGGCATTATGAAACCAAAACACATCCATCGGATTCATGAGATTGATTTCTTTATCAAATTGTTCGGCTGCTTCCTTAGCAAACTTTCTCCGGTTCAATCTCGGTTTGTCTGGCGGCAGGAGCCCTTGTTCCTGAAGTTCCTTTTTGACTTTCGATTTGAGTGCTTTCTCTTTATTGGTCAGGCGTTTTGACTTGGCTGGCATCTTCTCTCCTCCTACTGGATTTTTCTACCGTACCGGAATCCGGTGCTGTGCTTTTGAATCCGGCAGATCAGGGAAAATGTTGCCTTTATCTTCGCCTTCTCATCCCAGCAGTCTGCCTCCATGCTGTAAACCATCAGCTCTTTTCCGCTGTCCCGGATGTAAACCGTCTCCTCATAATGGCGTTCCAGCTCCGGCGCTGAATACTGTTCACCATACCAGCGAATACGCAGGTCAGAACCTACGCAGCGCGGTTCAAAGTACATTTCTTCTCTTTGTACCATCTCATCCACCCGCCTTTCTGACCTCGGTATATCGCTTCACAGAACCGTCCAGCATCCGTTTCGTCACAATTCTGGCTCTCCTGCACTGAAGCAACCGGAAGCAAACTCGCACTTCGTTCCACTCTCTTTCCAGTTCTTCCGGCATTGGAGTGGCTTTTTTCTCCATGGCTTTCATAGTCGCTCCTTCCTGAAAGTTCTTGTCTTCCCTGTTCTTTTAAGGAGCGCGGCCCGGCTGACTACCACCAGCTCCACCGGCGTATCCTTCACGATCAGCCAGTTCTCCGGTACCAGCCCTTTTCCCTGCAGGAACTTCTTTTGGGCCAGTGTCGGCTTCTTTCCGTTCTTCACGCTGCACTTACCTCCTTATTCAGTTTTACCTCACTCTGCCTTTATCCGGGCTTGTGACCGGCATCCTTCCGGATGGCTGCATTAAGGTGGGGCTTTACAGCCCCGGATTTTCCCTGTACCGGATGAGCATACGCTCGGTGGTTACAGTGATCGGCGGGAGTGAACTCTCCCTTCCATCACGATATCCTTTCATCCATGCCCGGTCATGTTCGATCTTCACCCGCATCTGAATGCCGATCATCCAGCCGCTAACTCCCGCCAGAGCCATCAGGAATACCACAACCAGGCTTCCGGCCACTCCGACCTTGCCCGCTGCGATCAGCGCCGCCATTCCCCCGGCGGCCACCGTTCCAAGCGCGATCCCTGTCACCATCATTTTTGCTTTTCCTGTCATGTACTTCATTGCATTTACCTCCGTTTGATTGATTTTATAAATAGATTCCCAGCGGGCCTGTTACCTTCTGCAGACCTTCCAGGGAAACATCCTGGTTATTTGCGGCTGCTGTATATACATTCACAGCCCCACGGGTTCCCCACTTGCTCTGTGCTACGCGGAACAGGTAGTCCAGTTCCTTTTCCATGCCCTGCTGTACCAGAACCGGAAACAGTTTTCTAATGTCCGCAGCAGTTACGTTCGCTGTCCGGTACCGGCCATGGAGTTTCGTCCGATTGAACTGCTGGGAGAAGATTGCCTCCTGCCTTCCCAGCATTTTGTTATAAACCTCATCATTTCCGATCAGTGCAATGCCGATACCAGGCTTTCCGGTGATCGGATCTTCATCCACCCAGCCCCGGATCTCTTCCAGTGCCAGATACTTCAAACATTGAGCCTCATCGATGATCAGTACATTGTCCGCACTTCTCAAACGCTCCCGGATTGAAATGGAAAGATCCTCCGTTCTCTGGTTTTCAGAAATTTTCAAATACCTAGCAATTTCCCTTAACAGGCTTCTTACAGAGCTAGTGCTCGGTGTGACGCTTACATAAACAGTTGTAGAAGGATTGTCTCTGAGGAACTTAGTAGCCGCCTTGGTTTTCCCAATTCCTGCGTCTCCGTCAATTACCACGATCCCCTTTTCCAACTGGCAGTACCGGATCATCTTGTAGATGCTCTCAGAAACTGTGATATCTGCATAGGTGCGGGCTGCGCTGAAGGACTCCGCTTTCTTTATATTCTCTGCCTGTTCCTCCTTAATCTGGAAGAACTCGCGGATCTTACGTTCTACATCCTCTACATCGCCCTTGTCATAAACGCTGCGGCGGTACTGGCTTAATACCGCTCCGCTCAGGTTCATCATCGGGGCCAGCTTCGCCTGGCTGACTCCCGTTTCCTTCATGTACGCTTCAACTTTCGCCTGAAGTTCTGCATTATACTGTTTTCCCATCATTTACCTCCCTGCCTTTTGGCTGCATTTTCAATCATTGTGTCAAGATCGACTCCGCCGACCACTTTCTGATATACCGGTGTTTCATCTGCCCGCTGAACCTCCAGTACCTTCGGGTCTGCTTTGCCTGTGTAGCTTTCTTTGTTGCGTTGTGCCTGGCGAAGTACCAGATCCAATGCGGTAACCCGGTCAGCTTCTGCGATGACCACGTTCTTTTTATATTCATTCGCGATCTTCTCCAGCTTCCTGGTCACTGCCATTCCGGCCTTCACATCATCCTTGGTAGCGCCGTATGTAAGAACCGCCGTATTATCTACCGGAACCGTCATCAGATATTTGTCTTCCAGGTTGTAGATCCGGACTTCCTTCAGGTCATTCGGATTGTACCGGAAGTATACCTTCTCACCGAAATGTCTCATCAGCAGTTCATCGTTCCAATATTCCAGACGGCCTCCGTTGATATCCAGATGCACTCCCCGGCGGCCCACGGCCTGCGGACGGCTGCTTCTCATGAGCATCAGGTTCAATTCCTCTGCGGCTGCCACCCGGCGCTTAATCAGATGCTCATTAAACACATCCATTTTGAGCTTTCCTTTGTCTTCTGCCACCGGGCCATCGTATTCCATCATGTTGAAGTAATACTTCAGAATTGCATCCACATACTCCTGGAACTCATCGTCTGTGTAAATGGCATCTTTCTTCAGAACATATTTCAAACGCTCTGGCTTTTCCACCACGCTGCCGCCTGTGTAAGTATTAAACAGTCTGGAAAGACCGTTCTTCACATCATTGAACCGGCGCTCAATGATCTTCGCCTTCGCATTTCGGACGATAGCATTTGTCATATTGATTCCCAGGCGTTTGAATACGCCCGGCGGTTCAAAGGTTTCCTCGCCATTCTTTGGTTTCTTCTTCCGGTGGCCAAGGCCGCCAATATCGAAGGTCAGGAACTCTCGACCGTTATCCACGTAGATGTTATCCGGGATGCCATATTCCAGGATTCCCTTCCGGAGCGCGATCAGCGTTGCCTCTGAACCTGGGTTATATGTAATGTAGTACCCTGTAAAGATTCCGCTTCTTGCATCCAGGAAGGCTGTCAGGTATGGCCTGTGCAGCTTTCCTGACTTATCCCTCACCATTACATCGAAGGTGTGGTTATCAGCGATCCACCACTCATTGCTCTGCATCTCATCATAAATACGTTTGATGTATGGAGCGCAGCGATCATTGAATGCCTTGTGTCCCTCGCGGCCCAGAACCTTAACTCCCTCCGGAACACTTTTCAGTCTCCGGTAAAAAGAAGGATAGGCCGGAATCTGCGTATACAGATCCGGACGCTTTTCCTGCGCCCACATCTTTGTGTACTCCAGGCACTTGGTTACCGGATGCTGGGCCTCGTCCAGATAGTAATACAGGAAAGCCTGCCATATCGTTTCATCTATGGAGCTTGTCCCTTTCTTCCATTTGTTCCGCTTATCAACCAACGCCTTCATATCATCAGCCTTCACGGCATTCCATTTTCTGTAAAGCGTATCTACTGATATGCTCCGCTCTGGATGTTCCAGGCTGCAGAGCGTTACGAACTTTTTATCTACTTCAGCCAGGGAAGTAACTCCCGGCATCTTTCTATATGATTGCCAGCGCTTGGTGAGGTCGATCCAGAAATCAATTTCCTTCCGCTCGTCCTCAGTAAACTCATCAATTGCGGCCTTCTCCACTTCCGGCTCTGGCTGCTTTATTTCTTCCGGAGGATTTTCTGCAATCAGTTGATAATACTTGTGCTGCAGTTCCTCATCCAACGCATCCAGCGGTACCAGGTAAGTTTTCCGGTTTTTGCTATTAACGGTTTCTATTGACCGAAGTTTTCCATCTTTCAGGATCTTTTTAACATATTGATAACTACAGCCTTTAATCTCAGCAACCTGCTTCGCTGTCAGCATCTGCGCCATACATTTCCACCACCTTTTTAGCCTGTCCTCATCAGATGCAGGAGGCTATCCCTGCATGACCGGCTTCTGCCGGTTTCGACTCTTTTAAACGGTATTTAAAAAGTCTTTAAAATCATCCATGTTACCGTCCAGCTCCTGGATCAGCGGAATGATAAACTTCTTTCCTGATGGCTTCCCTGTAATAGCCTCACTGATCCTAGCCTGATGTGTTCCCATTCCTGCAGCCAGTTCTCTCTGGCTGATGCCTCTTTCCAGCATTCTGGTTTTTGTCCATAAGGCAAACTCAGCGAAATTCCGTACTTTTCTGTTCTTCATTCTGCCTGCCCTCCTAACGTATTCCGTTATAAAATTCTGTATCAGCGATACAAAATAACCTATTCCGTTATCGGATTCTGTGCTATAATCGGTCTTGTATGATTGATACACTTGTATTATAATGCGATATTTTCGCATTGTCAACTTATTATTGCGAATTTAGCGCATTTTAGAGGGGGAGATATTATGCCTGACTTATATGATAGAATACTAGAGCAGACTGAACGCTTGGGAATTACAGGCAAAGAATTGGGGAATTTGTTGGGATTAAAGAAAAGTCCTATGACCGATTGGAAAAATCATAAATCAAATCCAACTATTGAGCAGCTTGCCAAAATGTGCGATATTTTCGCAATATCATCTGATTACCTTTTATTTGGAAAAGCTCGTTCACTTTCTTCTGATCAGCAGGAGCTTATTGAAACGTATAACCATTTAGATCGGCGTGGCCAGCATCGTGTTCATACCATAATTTATGAGGAACTCGACCGTATAGCATCAAAAGATAATCAAACTACTGCGGAGGTGTAACATGTCGTTAATAAAATACTTTCATAAAAATCTACTAAAAAAAGAGCCTGGGTACGCTTCCGTTCAACGTGAGTTATCTTCTTTGCGAAAGTTAAACATAAAAGAATACATATTCATGGGATCTGGTTGTTGTGAAACTTGCAATCAATTAAACGAACAAACATTTCTTGTTTCAGACGCAAAAGTTGGAATTAACTGCCCTCCTATGCATCCAGGTTGCAAATGCTACATTATCGCTAAACCTATGATTGATATGTTCAAATTAGAAGACGGTGCTAATCCGCTGAAAGATAATCCCAAATTTATCGAATGGAAGAAACGTCACGGTGGTTCATAATTGCAATTTGACTTAGTATTATCCCCATGATATGATAACCTTGCATTTACCACCTGCCAGCCTGCCCGCTGGCATAAAAAAGAGCTTGATCTATTTTTTAGATCGGCTCTTTTTCCTTTTCATTAAGTTGCCATTATGGTTGCTATTATATGCTTTTTTAAATGCCTTTAAATTTCATTCGTTTAAACGGTCTTTTAAAATTCTTGAAAAGGTCAAAAACCTTTGATTTTTCAACAGTTTCTGGTGGGGCGCTTGTTTCCGTTTAAACGTTTTTTAAAGATTTTAAAGCCATGCTTTTCATCATTCACACCGCCCCCGTTTTATATATTTTTCACCATTTTTTCTTTTTCAGGTTGCCATTTAACGATCCTAAAACATTTAATGCAAAAAAAGCCCTTATAAGCCACAAAAAGCCCCATTTCACGGGATTTCTCACCATGTAAGGGACTTTAAGGGTTTCTAAGGGTTCTCTGGTTGCCATTATTGCAGGTTATTCGGTAACTTACAGTTAATATTATGCTTAACATTTCTTGGATTTACAATTGCAGGAACGTTCTCATCTCCAAATTTTAGTCTTGCAATTCTCTTGGCACATGTTTCAATAGCAAAACCGCTCTTAGACTCAAAACTGCTTACAAATACCATGTTTGCAGTAATAGTTTCATCAAGCTGGCTAAGCAAGAAATTATATCTTTTCTTTACAAAATTTGTTTTGAAATCCCCTTCTATGTTTGATATTAATTTTGAAAACTCCTCGTAAACAATGTTCTTAATCTGCAGTTCTGTACTAGTCATTGCAGTTTCCTCCTATCCCTTCAAATAATTCTGAAATTGTGATATTCAATCCATTCGCAATTTTTTCAATATTTTGCAATGAAATATTTCGCTTTCCAGATTCCACTGTCGCAAAATAAGTTCTGTCCATATCAATTTTAAGCGCAAATTTCTCTTGGCTTAGTCCTGTTTCCTTGCGTAATTCTTTAATCCTATCTCCGAGTTGCTTGGCTATCATATGCGACATTCCCTCCTTTTTTTCAACAAAATAATTCTATATTATTCTATGTTTTTAAGGCAACGGGTTTTAAGCAACATTTACATATAAGAGGCTATTCTTTTGTTAGCAGCTGTTACATCTGTCTCTTATACACATCTCCGAGCCCACGAGACAAGAGGCAATCTC
>ENA-OZKB01001484-OZKB01001484.1-human-gut-metagenome-genome-assembly--contig:-NODE-1484-length-10362-cov-5.299990_pt1 | contig 10362 bp, 6 predicted proteins | sample MGYA00244821_ERZ653753 | MGnify/ENA primary metagenome ERZ653753 (study PRJEB26926, sample SAMN06165256) | human gut metagenome | biome: ENVO:00009003; feature: ENVO:2100002; material: ENVO:00002003...
CTGCTGACCTATGCGGGCAGCATCTGGCAGCTGTCCATTGCCACGGTGCTGATGTATCAGGCCGCATGGAGCGCCTTGAGCATCGCTGTCTGCGCCCTGAAGCAGCATAGCTGAAAGCTTTCGCATATTACAAAACGGGCTGTTGCACATGGTCAGCGACCTCGTCCTCTCAGGCGCTAACGCGCCAGCTCTCCCAAAGGGAGAGCCTTTGGCAGTCCACGCAAACTTCATCTCTTTGCCAAGGCCTCTCCCTTTGGGAGAGGTGGATTTGCGAAGCAAAGACGGAGAGGGCGAGCTCGCTAAAACAAAAGCACCTGCGGTTGATTCTGCAGGTGCTTTTGCTTGTTGACTCAATGACTGCTTCCGTCCAGATCGTCCCAGCCTACCAGATCCGGCAGGGTGAGTGTCTCGTCCGAGCAGTGGGGATGTGCACGCCGCTGGTCCTCGGCCATGGTGCGCACCACCTCGCGGGTGATCTCCCGGATGGCGGCGCAGTCCTCGGGCAGGTCGGTCTGGCTGCGGCCGGAGTGGGTGAACAGGATCCTGCCCTGATGGCCCACCACCAGCGTCAGCGGCAGCAGCTGCGGGGCGCTGGTGTCGTAGCGGTAGCCCTGCTCTCTGGCGGTTTTGTAGATGCGCTGGGCCGCAAAGCTCCAGCTCAGGATGCCCCGGGCCTGCTCCACGCCCAGATAGCCGTACAGCACCCCCGGCGCGTCGCAGATGAGCGTGAAGGGAAACTCGGCTCCCTGTGTGGCTTTTGCCACCGTGCGGGGCGAAGAGCGCACCACGCAGGCCAGCCGCACGCCGCGCAGTCTGGGCAGGGTCTGCAGGTAGCGGGTCAGGTATTCCCGGGTGACAGGGTGGTCGAAGGCTGGCAGGAAGATCATCGCCAGCGGGTGCTCACCCTCGCACAGCTTATAAAAATCGTTTCCCGGTGTGGTGGGGGTATCAAAGGTGAAACGGGGGATGGAGGTGCCAACCAGATGTTCTGACTTCATGCCGCAATGCACATCCTTTCCATATTCAGGGAAATAAAAAAATCCACACACTGTCTCTGTTTTTGCAGAGGACAGCGGTGGATGGATTGCTATAAAAAGATCCCGCCCGGTCGTCTGCGGTCAATCAAACCTACCCTTACGGACAGGTGGGTGCCCTGTCGCCGGATTCACGCTTCCTCATCGAACCTCCATGGTCGACCCATGGCGGGGAGGTCTGCAATCCGCCGGAGAACTCCGGGCTCCCGTTGAATGATTAGTAGGATCATATAAACCGCAACAAATCGAGCCGGGCAGGAAGTTTTGCCGGGTAATTTGTCTGGAATTATTCTTCGATGTCGTACTCGTCGCTCAGGCGCTCTTCAAACAGCTTGCCCAGCTCCAGCAGCAGTTCGTCGTCATCCACGACGTCCAGATACTCGCCTTCATCGTCTTCGCCGACGCTCAGGATGACCAGCTGAGCATTCTCAGCCTCTTCCTCGGTCTCGGCGTATTCCACAGCAGCCAGATAATGCACGCCCTTGTAGTCCAGCGCATCGATCACCTCAAACGTGATCTCGTTGCCGTCCTCATCTTCCAGGGTCATCAGGTCGGGCTGATTTTCCTCTTCGGTATTGGGGTTCTTGATCTCATCAGACATAGATAGCGTCTCCTGTATCGTGTCATAAAACGGGCCGCTTGTGTGCCGCCCGCTCGGGTCTGCATATAGTGTAGCGTTTTTTTGCCTGCTCGTCAAGATGCTTTTTCGCACAGAAATTGTGCAGCAAATTTTCACGCATTTGCTCTCGCACTCTGCGGAAGAATATGATATACTATCCTCTGAATCTTCTGTGCACGGTGTGCCGTGCAGGTTACTATAGAGTATGGAGCGTGGGCGGAAATGATGCATAAAAAAAGATGGGCGGCGTTTGTGCTGGCAGCGGCGCTGGTGCTGACGGGCTGCAGTGCCGGGAGCTTTCTGCACTTTGGCAAAGGCAGCGGCGGCAGTACAGTCCAGAAGATCGACCGCCCGGCAGTGGAATCGGCAGAGCTGCAGTTTGCCCACCCTGCGGCGGGGGACACCATTGCGGTGTTCGATACCTCGGCAGGCGTGTTCAAGGCGGTGCTTTTCCCGGACAAGGCCCCGCAGGCCTATGATAACTTTGCGGGCCTTGTGCAGGCAGGCTACTACAACGGCCTGACCTTCTCCCGCGTGGAGAGCGGCTTTGTGGTGGAGGCCGGGCAGGGGGCCGACGGCAGGGGCAGTACCATCTGGAACGGCAGCCGCTACCCGGCTGAGACCACCGACAACCTGCACCATTATTCCGGTGCCCTGTGTATGGGCACCGATGCTTCCGGCGAGTGCGCCAGCGTTTTTTACGTGATGCAGACGCTGCCGGGAGACCAGTCGGTGACGCAGGAGCTTGTGGACCAGATGAACAGCGCGGGCTACCGCGCAGAGGTGGTTTCGGCCTATCAGACCGCCGGCGGCGCGCCTTATCTTGACTACACCGATACCGTGCTGGGGCAGGTGTACGAGGGCATGGACGTGGTGGATGCCATCGGCCAGACCGCCGTGGACGAAAACCAGAAGCCCCGTGAGGACATCACCATCAACAGTGTGAGCATTACGCAGTACGAATAAGAAAAAGGACACCGTCAGGTGTCCTTTTTCTTATATTTCCCCCGGGTGCTCCTTCCGCCACGCCAGATAGTCATCCAGAATGACCGTGGCGCTCACAGAGTCCAGAATTTCCTTCCGCTTTGTGCCAAAGGTGCCGCTCTCGTCCAGCAGGTCGGCAGCGGCGCAGGTGGTCTGGCGCTCGTCCCACATGCGCACGGGCAGGCCGCTCCAGATTTCGACCGTTTTTGCCAGCTTGCGGCTCTTGGCGGCGCGCTCGCCCTCGGTGCCGTCCATGTTCAGCGGCAGACCGATGACGATGAGCTCGGCACCGATCTCCTCTGCCACCTCGCATACCCGGGCGGCTACCTTATTGCGGGCCTTCAGGGTGATCTGCGGGGTGATGGCTGTGGTCAGGAACTCGGTGCGGTCGCAGGTGGCAAGGCCGGTGCGGCTGTCGCCGTAGTCAACAGCTAAAATTTTCATACAGGCTTCCTCTCTTGTGTGGAAAAGTTTGTCGGTCCAAGTGTACCACAGTTGCAGGCGAAAGGGTAGAGAATCACACTTTTTTTGAGAGGATTTTCGTGTTACAATAAACACAGATCGTTTTTCAAGGAGGAAGTGCCCCATGCTCAAACTGGTTTTAGGCGGCTCCGGCAGCGGCAAAACGACGCTGCTCTATTCCCGCATCCGTGCCCGGGCCGAGGCAGGCCGGTACAGCATCCTGCTGGTGCCGGAACAGTTCACCTCCAGCACAGAGGGCCGCATCTACCGGGAACTGGGCGATGCGCTTTCCGGCATGGTGGAAAGCTTTTCCTTTACCAGTCTGGCCGAGCGCATCCTCTCCGCCGAGGGCGGTGCGGCAGTGCAGACCCTTTCGGACGCAGGCCGGGCCGTGCTGGTGCGCCGCGCACTGGAAGAGCTGCAGGACAACGTGCATTACTACTACCGCCACCGCCGCAGTGCAGCCTTCTGCCAGATGGCGGCCCAGACCATCGACGAGCTGAAAAGTGCCGGGCTTTCCGGCACACAGCTGGCAGAGCTGGCCCGGGATTGCGGCCCCGAGAGCGGCAAGCTGAGCGAACTGGCGCTGATCTTTCAGGGCTACGAAACGCTGCTGGCGGGCACCGGTATGGACCCCTCTGACCGGCTGGAGCTGGCGGCGGCCCGGCTGGAAGCTGCCCTTGCCCGGGGCGAGCTGCCGGACTTTCTGCGGGAGCGGGAGGTGTTCATTGACGAATTTGACACCTTCAACGCCCCCAAAAAGCGGCTGATGGGCGCGATGCTGGCGGCGCTGCCCACGGTCACGGTGGCCCTGTGTGACGACGGTTCCCCCATGGTGCCGGGGGAGATGGGGTTGTTTTCCGGCGCAAAGCAGGTGGCGGCGCAGCTGCGCCAGCTGGCCCGCAAAAACGGGGCCGAAGCGGCAGTGCCGGAGCTTTTGCGCACAGACCTGCGCCACAGGGACGCCCCCGGCCTTGCCGCTGTGACGGAACTGTTGGAGACCGGTACCTGTGAGGTGCCGCCTGCGGCGCCGGAGGTGCGGCTGTTTGCGGCCGCCAGCCGGGAAGAAGAAGCCCGCTGCACCGCTGCGGCCATCCGCCGCCTGATGCGGCAGGGCGTGCGCTGCGGAAAGATCGCGGTGGTCTGCCGCGACATCGCCGGCTATCGCGCCGCCATCCGGTACGAGTTCCGCATGGCAGACATCCCGCTCTACTGTGATGAACCCACCACGCCGGAGTTCAGCGCCCCGGCCACGGCGGTGCGGGCACTGCTGGCCCTTGTGCGCGGCGCGGACATGACCGAGAACCTGACCGTTCTGGCCAAGACCGGCCTGTGCGCTCTGAGTGAGCCGGAGGTCTGTGCCCTGGAAAACTATGCCTACACCTGGTCGCCCGATGCGGCGGCGTGGCGGACAGGCTTTGCAAAAAGCCCCCGGGGCTTTGGCGAGAACGAGCTGACCGAAGAGGACCGGAAAACGCTGGCCGATGCCGAAAAGGCCCGTCAGCTGCTGGTGACGGCGGTGGACAGCCTGCGCGGCAGGGTGCGTGGGGCCAACGCGGAGCAGATCAGCCGGGCGCTGTATTTCTGCCTGAAGGAGCTGGGAGCCGAGGAACAGCAGGCCGCACAGATCGAGTCCATCCGCGCGGCCCGGGGCATCCCGGCGGCAGAGGAAGCGGCCCGGGAGTGGAACGTGGTGATGCAGCTGCTGGACGAAATGGCCCACCTGCTGGGCGGGCAGGGCGTGACCCTTGCGGAATATGAGGACCTGTTCAGCCTGCTGCTGCGCTCGTCGGACCTTGGGCACATCCCGCAGACGCTGGACGCCGTGGTGCTGGCAAGCGCCGGCAAAATGCGTCTGGATGCGCCGGACTATGTATTTGTGCTGGGCCTTGCGGAAGGGGAGTTCCCCTGTGCGCCGTCCGAGACGGGTCTTTTGACCCACGCTGACCGCGATGCCCTGATGGCAAAGCAGATCGACCTGCCGGACTGCTTTGAGAACCGCGTGGTACGCGAGCAGGTGTGCTTTTACAAGGCCCTTACCGTCCCGGCCAAGGGGCTGTGGCTCAGCTGGCCCAAGGGGCAGGGCAAGACCCTGTGCGCAGCGCTGGAGCCCATCGTGGAGGCCCTGCACCCGGCGGCACCGGAGCTGGAGCTTCCCGACCTTGCGGCTACCCCCGCCGATGCACTGGATACGCTGGGCGGCTGGCCGCTGACCGACACGGAACGCGCCAGCCTGACCGAGGCGCTGCGCCTGCCGCAGACGGATGCACCCCGGGGCCTTGCGCTGCTGCAGCGCATGGAGGAGGACCCGCCCCGGCAGGTGAACGACCTGTCCGCGCTGAGCGGTCTGCTGGGGCAGCGGCTGCGCATTTCGCCCAGCCAGCTGGAAAAATACTATACCTGCCGGTATGGCTATTTCCTGCAGTATGTGCTGGGCCTGCGTCCCCGCAGGCGGGCCGAGCTTTCAGCCGACCAGAGCGGCACCCTGATGCATTGGGTGCTGCAGATGGCGCTGGACCCGCACCCGGCTGCGGATAACCCCTGCAAGGCGCTGACGCCTTTTCTGGAACTGGACGACGAAGCCATGGCGGGCCTTGCCGGCCTGCTGGTGGATGAATATGCAAAGCGCTATCTGCCCGAGGACACGGCCCGGTTCGCCTACCTGCTCTCCCGCCTCAAAAAGAGCATGACCGGCCTTTTGTGCTATCTGCGGGACGAACAGAAGCAGTCCTGCTTCCACCCGGCAGCCTGCGAGCTGCGCATCGGCTCCGGGGAGGACGCCGTGCCCGGGCAGGTGTATCATCTCTCGGACGGACGCACCGTGCAGCTGGTGGGCACGGTGGACCGTGCCGACGAGTGGGTGGAGGAAGACGGCACCCGCTGGGTGCGGGTGGTGGACTATAAGACCGGCACCAAAAAGCTGAACCTGAAAGAGGTCTACTGCGGGCTGGACTGCCAGATGCTTTTGTATCTGTTCAGCCTGACGCGGGATAAGAGCGGCCGCTTTACCGGTGCGGAACCGGCAGGCGTGCTGTATCTGCTGGCAGACCCGGCCCCCAAGACCACCAACCGCCAGCAGGCACAGCAGGACGTGCAGTACGAGCTGGACGGCCTTGTGAGGGACGAGCAGAAGGTGTTCGATGCCATGGATGCGGATGAGACGGGCCGCTACCTGCCCTTTGGCTACCGCAACGGTGTACCCAGCCCCAGCCAGAAGGATAAGCGTGCCGATATTGCAAAGCTCAACCGCATCCAGCTGCATCTGGATGATCTTGTCACCCAGATGGGCCAGCAGCTTTACGATGGGCAGATCGCTGCGGAACCGCTGGTGGCCGGGGCGGGCAGGAACCCCTGCGTCTGGTGCGACTACAGCTTTATCTGCTGCCACGAGACCGGCATCGGCGAACGGGCACTGGAAGCCCCGGCCAAGCCCTTTGAGCCGGAAGAAGCCGACGACGGAAAGGAAGGTGAGCAGGCATGAGTGAGCCCAAATGGACTCCGGCCCAGCGCGCTGCTATTGAGGACCGGGGTGGTGCGCTGCTGGTGAGCGCAGCGGCGGGCAGCGGCAAAACGGCCGTGCTGACCGAACGCGCGGTGCGGCTCATCACCGATCCGGACCACCCGGTGGATGCGGACAAACTGCTCATCGTCACCTTTACCAATGCGGCGGCGGCAGAACTGCGGGCCCGCATCGGGCAGGCGTTGCTGCGGCTCAGCGTGCAGCAGCCCCACAACACGGCCCTGCGCCGCCAGCGGATGCTGCTGCAGCGGGCACCCATCTGCACCATTGATGCTTTCTGTCTGGACCTGCTGCACAAACACTTTCAGGCGCTGGACATCCCGCCGGACTTTGCCCCGGCAGACCCCGGCAGCGTGGAGGTGCTGCGGGCTTCGGCGCTGGCCGAAACGCTGGAAAATGCCTACCGTGACCCGGATTTCTGCGCCTTTGCAGACCTTTACGGCAAGGGCCGCACCGATCAGGCTGCAGGCAGCACCATCCTGCATGTGTACGATTTTCTGCGGGCACTGCCGGACTACGACCGCCGCATGGACGAATATCTGGCTCCATGGCAGCAGGAGAACGGTTTTGGCTCCACCTGCTGGCATGACCTGCTGCTGGCCGAAGCGGCCCGCTGCGCCGGAGCGGCCCGGGAGCTGCTGACGGCGGCGCTGGCCGACTGCAGAGAGGACTTTGCCCTTGCGCAGGCGCAGGCCGAGGAAAAAGGCAAGACGGCAGCCTCCAAAGCCAAGGCCGCGGCAGGCGTCAACGATAAATTCGCAGAGCCGCTCTCCCGGCTGGAAAACGCCGCTGCCCTGCTGGGCGAGGTGGAGCGGCTGGCGGCGGCAGGGGAGTGGACACCGCTTTATGACAAGCTCACGCCCTATGTGCTGGGCATGGAGGAGATGCCCGGCTTCAAGGGCATGAAAAAGCGGCTGACCGGCGACCACAAGGCGGCGGTGCGCACCCGCACGGACGAAGCTGCCAAGCTGTTCGAGCAGATCACGGAGCTTATCTCCTGCAGCGAGGAGGAGGCCGAAGCCGACCGCAGGGAGGCGCTGCCCCGGCTGCGGGCTCTGTTTGCCGCGGTGCGGGACTTTGACGCCCGTTTCTCGGCAAAGAAAAAGGAGCGCAAGCTGCTGGAATTCAGCGATTTTGAGCATCAGGCCCTGCGGCTGCTGCGCACGCCGGAGGGAGAACCTACCCCGCTGTGCCAGAGCATCCGGCAGAACTACGCCGCTGTGATGGTGGACGAATATCAGGACACCAACGCTTTGCAGGATGCCATTTACCGCTGTCTTGCTTCCCCGGCGGGGGATGACCTGTTTCTTGTGGGCGACCTGAAGCAGAGCATCTACCGCTTCCGTCAGGCCGACCCAAGCATCTTCCGGGCTAAGCTGAATGCATGGGCACCGTTGCCCAGCGGCACTGCCCGCCCCCGCCCGGAGGAGGGTACGGCAGGCGGAAACGCTCTGCTGGCGCTGGATGCGAACTTCCGCTCCGCCCCGCAGGTGGTGGCAGGCATCAACTTTATCTTTGAACAGCTCATGACGCCCCGGCTGGGCGATACCGCCTATGGCGACGGCCAGCGGCTGGTGTGCGGTGCACCCGGCGACTACGCCGGCAGCGTGGAGGCACACTTCCTGCCCGACGACACCGCCGAGACCGACGCGGCGTGGATCGCTCAGCACATCGAAGAGCTGGTGCAAAACGGCACACCGGTGCGGGACGGCAGCTCTACCCGCCCGGTGCAGTACGAGGACTGCTGCATCCTGCTGGCGGCACGCGGCGATTTTCTGGCCTACGAAGAAGCGCTCACGGCCCGGGGCATCCCGGTCTACGCGGACGCCCGGGAAAATCTGATGACAGCCCCGCACATCCGTCCGCTGATCTCGCTTTTAAAGGTCATCGACAACCCGGCGCAGGATATCTATCTTGCTGCCGCCATGCTGGGGCCGATGTTCGGGTTTACAGATGACGACCTTGTGCGTCTGCGGGCCTGCAGCGAGGAGACGCAGAAAAAACAGCAGGAGCCCGGCACAAAGCACACCCGCATGAGCCTGTACGGCGCAGTGCTGCAGGTGGTGCAGAGTGAAGATGAAACACCGTTCACCCAAAAGGTGAAGGCTTTTTACGCCCGGCTGACCGAGCTGCGGCGCATGGCCCGCAGCGTTCCGGCAGAGCAGCTGCTGGAAGAGATCTTTGTCTCCACCGGCTACCTTGCCGCACTGGGCGTGCTGGAAAACGGAGCCCGCCGCCGGGAGGATGCCCGCCGGTTTGCAGCGTTCTGTGCGGAATCCGGCACAAACGGCATTTCGGCGCTGGTGCGTGCCATCGATGCGGCGGCACAGGCAGGCTCCACCGGGCAGGACGCAGTGCCGGGCGGCGCACGTCCGGGCTGCGTGACCATCATGACCATCCACCGCTCCAAGGGCCTGCAGTTCCCGGTGGTGTTCGTGGGCGATACGGCCCGGCACTTCAACCTGAGCGACACCTATCAGCCGGTGCTGCTGCATCGGGAATACGGGGCAGGCCTGCGGCTGCGTCCGGAACAGGGGGACCTGTACAAGACCGCCGCATACACCGCCCTTGCCAATGCTCACGCACAGGAGACCCGCAGCGAGCAGATGCGCCTTTTGTATGTGGCGCTCACCCGCGCACAGGATATGCTGATCCTGACCATCCCGCTGGGCATGACCAAGACCGGCAATCCCTTTGCCCGGGCGGCGGCGTTTCTGGCGGCAGGTGCGGGGGAGACCCTGAACCGGCAGGCAAACAGCTTTGCCGACTGGCTGCGTGCGGCGCTGCTGGTGCATCCCTTTGGCGGGCCGCTGCGGCGGCTGGCCGGAGATCTGGAACTGCCCTTTGTGTTTACGGAAAGCGAGATCACCGTATCCGTTCAGGAGGCCGGGCCGGAACCGGAAGCGTCCGGACCGGAGCCGGAACAGCCTGCAGCCGTCCCGGCAGACCCGGCTCTGGTGGCCGGGCTGCAGGAAGGCTTTGCTTGGCATTACCCGGCGGCAGAGCTGGCCGCTGTGCCCGCCAAGGTCAGCGTGACCAGCATCGTGCACAAAGCCGAGCAGACCACGCTGGAACGGCCTGCTTTCCTTTCCAAAGACGGCCTGACCGCTGCCGAAATGGGTACGGCCCTGCACGCCTTTCTGGAACATGCGGACTTTTCGGCCCTTGCAGCGGCAAAAGACGCGGGCGGGCTTGAGGAAGCCATTCTGGCCGAGCGTCAGCGGCAGGTGGACAGGCAGCTTGTGGCCCCGGAGATCGCGGAAAAGCTGGATGTGAGCCGGATCCGCCGCTTTGTGGAAGGCGAGGCCTTTGCAAAGATCTGCGCAGCAGACGAGGTGCTGCGGGAGCTGGCTTTCATCACGGCACTGCCTGCCGAAGCGGTGCTGGCTGCGCAGGGCACAGAGGGCGTCCGGGCCGAGGGAGAGCAGGTGCTGGTGCAGGGCATCGCAGACCTTGTGCTGGTATATCCGGATCATCTGGAACTGCTGGACTACAAGACCGACCGCCGCAAGACCGAGGCAGATTTCCTGCGGGCCTACCGCGCGCAGCTGAACCTCTACGCCCTTGCCATCGATAAGCGCTTTGCCCCGAAGAAGGTGACCTATAAGGGCATCTGCTCGCTGGAGCTGGGAAAGCTGATCGAAGCATAAGGAGGACGAGGATGCTATCGGAAGATTACTTCTTTTTCAAAAGTCATATTTTTCCCGCAAAACGCATAAAAAGTGCTTGACAGCGCTTTCTGC
>ENA-OZKB01001487-OZKB01001487.1-human-gut-metagenome-genome-assembly--contig:-NODE-1487-length-10352-cov-27.380499_pt1 | contig 10352 bp, 9 predicted proteins | sample MGYA00244821_ERZ653753 | MGnify/ENA primary metagenome ERZ653753 (study PRJEB26926, sample SAMN06165256) | human gut metagenome | biome: ENVO:00009003; feature: ENVO:2100002; material: ENVO:00002003...
AGATCTACACCTATTAAGTCGTCGGCAGCGTCAGATGTGTATAAGAGACAGTATACAAGCAATTCCATCAGACAATATTATGGCAAAGCCAAAATTCGACTGTATTCCTGCATTTATAGCCTCTGATATATCTGCCCATTTTTGATCCAGCTCAAAAAAACCGATGCAATATCCTTCTTTCTCTTTAGATAATTCACGAAGTCTATCTGTCAAATGGATTAAATCCGTAGAATTATAGACCTCGACAATCTTATTCTCATTTATAATATCCATCATATTATGACAAATTCGACTAATAGCTTTTACTCTTTTTTTGTTTGATGACAGTTCAAAAAAGAAACGGTCTTGATAACCAGACTTAATGAATTGCTTACAAAAAAAATCTTCTATGGTATTTCCTTTATTCATATCCAATTCTTTTGAAGAATAATGTTTGGTGGCTAACCGACCTTTCAGGGGTAGTTAAGCCGCTTGTTAGCAACCTCTTTTCGTTTTATAGATTATTTCAGAATATCCATTTGGAAATGATTTGGTAATACTTTCTAAAGCCCCATCGTCTTGATATTGGAATATATGAATTAAATCATTACCACTATTACCCTCAATATCATATTGTTTGACTTCAATATGTGTCAAAGCATTTTCTTTATAGATATAATTCTCTTCACGGCAACCATACCTACCACATAACTGTGACCGTTTCAGCTTTCCGCCCTCAAAAAAGTAATGGCATACATTCATCAAATGTTTTCCATTATCGTATAGAATACTTTTCACAAGATTGTCTGTATAATACAGGAAAGTGTGATAAAACTGATTTTCAATAGAACAACCAACCTTAACTTCTACGATTTGATTTTGGTTATTAAATCCGTAGATACAAAGATTTTTGGTGCTTTTTATTGTATCAGGACGCTTTACAGGTTTTCCTTGTTTGCAACCATTACGCTGATAGGAATATGGAGTAAGTTCATAAAACTCGCCCTTATACAACTCAGTCCTGACAACATCGTCTTCTATTTGTTGCCTTATGGTTTCAAAGTCATTTTTCAATGCTTCAAATTCAGTTCTTATAGTTTCTCCAATCATTTTCATCTTTTTGGGGTTGCTAACATGTAATTATCAGCGGTTTTCGCTGTTATTTTCTTATTTAACTATCTCATTATCACTTTCAAGAATATCATCCAATGGAGTGCGGATGCTGCTCTTGAAAGTGTCGGCTATATGCACGTACATTTCCGTCGTTTTCAGTTGGTTGTGCCCCAACAGCTCTTTCACGATTTTCAAGTCCGTGCCTTGCTCGATCAGATGCGTGGCGAACGAGTGCCGCAACAGGTGGGGGTACACCCGCTTGGTGATTCCGGCTTCCTTCGCCGCCTCTTTCAGCTTCTTCGACACGATGCTCTCCGTAAACGGCTCACCCTTGTACCGCTCGAAGAGCCATTCCTGCGGCTTGTACAGCTTGGTGTACTCGGTCAGCTTCCTGACAAGGGGCTTCGACAGCAGCGTGTAGCGGTCTTTCCTCCCTTTGCCCTGCCGTACCCGTATCAGCGAACGGCTCACGTTGATGTCGTGAGGTTTCAAGTCCAGCAGCTCGCTGATTCTCAACCCGGCGGAGTAAAGCAACGAGAACATGCAGAACAGCCGGATGTCCGGACCGGTTGCGTCAAGGATGGATTTTATCTCCTCCTTGCTCAGCACGTCGGGCAGCGTCCGTTCCCGTTTGGCTCGCTTTACCTCGTAACATTTCCGTTCCTGTCCCAGCACCTTCTCGAAATAAAACTTGATCGAGTTGATGCGCAAGTTCTGTTGGCACGACGAGATCCCCCGTGTGTCAATCAGGTGTACGATGTAGGCGTTGATTTCTTCCGGTCGGATGTAGCGGAGGTTTCTTCCCGCAAAGTATTGCTGGAACTCCCTGAAATAGGCAGTGTACGCACGGACGGTATGCTCGCTGTACCGCAGTTGCCGCAGCGTTTCGGCATAGCCGGGCGGGATGGCGGGGCTGGTTTTCCCGTTTTTCTTGGGCAAGGTGTTTTTCAGGGCGGAGTAATTGATATACGCCGTTTCCACATGGCGGTCGAAAAAGCCGGACAGGTCGAAGCCTTCTTCCGGCAGGTAGGCTCTGTCGCCCTCGAACCGCACACCCTTCTCTTTCGACAGCGACAGCCGGATGGCATCGTCCTCGTCGAACTCCACTTCCACGTATTTCTGCCCGTCACGGATGGCAGGTGAAAGTTTTATTCTCGGTTTGCTCTGATAGACTTTCATACGCATCGCATGGGTGGCAACGACAAAGCGTGTTTCCCGTTACCGGATTTTCAATCAGGCACGGCATGACCGCACCTGTATTTAGGTTCCAAATATAACGAAAACAACGAATTATCACCGCTTCCCGGAGGAAAAAAATACGTGCCGGACATGATTTTTTTGCATTTTTCGTTTTTTATTCCTACCTTTGCAGTGCCCATCTACAATTAGAAGGGGTTTCGAGGCTCGTTTTGGCAAGATCCAATTCGGAGCCTTGCGTTTTTTATAGCACTTCCTCCAACTTCTTTTTCAGCATTTTTTTCATCTTCTTTTCGCCACCCGGCATATTCAGGTAATAGGCGGTCAACAGATAATACCCGTAAGGGCTTCGCTGTGGTTCGAGGACGATCACATATTTTTCCGCTGTGTCATACACGTATGTCCGGTAGATGTTCTTACGGTGTTTCATATCCCTTTCCTCACAACTGAATATCTCCAGTACATGGGAAGTCCTTTCCTCGATATGGTGGCGAATCCAATGCAGACGGCGGGAACGGTCTGGCTCGAAGACTCTTTTCTTCGTCGCAGCGCCTTCCGCTTCCTTGTCATCAGTTGTCGTTAGGTGCATGAACTCCCGCTGCATATCTATCTCTCCATCCGATTTGATGGGATAGACACGCTTTTCCCGAAACTTGAACGCTTCGTTGTCTTCGATGTCCCGGCGATACACCCTATATAATGAAGCCTTGCGCTCCTTGTCTCCCAAATGCAGGATTTCCAGCAGCTCCGGATATTTCTTTAACAAATTGAATGGCATATGTTTACTTTTGCAGATTGATGAAAAAGAGGTTGAACTTCTTGTTCTTCAACGGTGTGGTACATAACAGGGAAAGGTTTGTCTGTTTCTTTATCTTCTCGACAATCAGGCGTTTTGCCCGTACCTTTCCCTCAATGGTTCCCCGCTGGATGCGTAAATGGTAGTTTATCGCTCCCATAAGAATGTCTGCCAACTGGATAAAATGTACCTGATGCGACTTGACAAAATTGAAGTCCCGTATAGCCGAATTGTATTTCAATATCTCCGCCAGCTTATGCAGTTTCCGTTGGCTGCACGTGTCCTTGATGTCGAAATAGACATTATAGGTGCTGTCCATGTCCATTTGATGATGCAATAGCTGGTAATACATCCGAAAATAAAAATCATTGTAGCTGTATTCTGCCCGTGTGTTGTCTATCTCCGATTTATCCACGATGACCGCCCTGAATTTCATGTTGGTCATAAAGAAATAATCCACTATTTCGTTATAAAGGGCAAAGGTCTTGTCCGAAATGTTCGTCCATTTCAATTCCCCCTCATATCCGTGCTTTTGCTTGATTTCCCGTATCTGCTTTTTGGCGAGAGCCATTTCGTTGTACGGTATGCTTACATAACCGTATATCATGTAAGGCTGTCCGTCATTTTCCAGATGCGTACTCTCGTCGCAATATATGTTATAGGTTTTGTGGCTGCACTCCATTATATTATTTGTTTAATTATCAATACGCAAAGATAGTGAAAAAATCTTGTGCGACAAACCTGCGAACCGGACGACAAGTGCGGACAGCCCGCACCGGACTTGCAGGTTTCCCGTGTTTCTCCCTCTATATTTACGCCCGGTTTCGTTTGAGAACCAATAGTATTCACCATTTAAAAACATTAGATTATGGACGAACGACCGGACAGCAGCCAGCAGTTGATGGACATCCTGCTCGTCATGGACGAGAAAGGCACGCTCCAAGCCGTCAGCGGAGTAAAGGACGGCGAGTTACAGACCAAGAATCCCTTGGAGGACAACAACGACCTCCTGCGGGTGGATCGCCACGGCGATATGTTTTCGAATTTCTTTTCCAACCTCTGGAACCAGTTGAAAGACCCGACCCGCTTCCACTTCTTCCGTGTGCCGGAAGAGGAGGTGCAGCGGGTAGCCGCCGATTTCCGGCAACGGGAGAGCCAGTCCGTCAAGACGGGCGAGCCGCTCGTTGCGCAGTACGAGGTGCAGCCGCCCGTGCAGGCGCAGCAGCAGACCCAAGCCGGGCAGCAGCAACAGCCGGAGGGTGCGCCGCAGCAGTCCGCCGGGCAGACCGAACAGAACCCGCAGTACAAGTACCGCCCGGAGGACATCGACTGGAACAGCCTCGCCGCCCTCGGCGTGCAGCGGGAGCAGATCGAGGGCAACGGGATGCTCGACCAGATGCTACGGGGCTTCCAGACTGACAAGACCGTCCGGGTGCATTTCCACTTCGACGGCATCTCGCACAGCAACGACAGCCAGCTCTCGCTCAAGCCCGGCACGGACGGCAGGCTGACCGTGTGCAGCCACGGCATCCTCGACCCGGAGAAGATGCAGAAGCAGTTCTTCGGCTACGACATCACCGACTCCGACAAGCAGGTGCTCCGGCAGACGGGCAACATGGGACACCCGGCGACTGTCACCAACCGGGCGGGCGAGCAGGTCGAAGCCCTTGTCAGCCGCAACCTCAAGACCAACGAGCTGGTCGCCTTCCCGCTCTCCAAGGTCAATATCCCGGCGGAGAAGAACGGGCATACCTTCACCCCGGACGAGATAGCCCGGCTCAAACAGGGCGAGGCGGTGGTCTGCCAGTTCCTTTCCAGAGCCAAGGAGGGGGAGCAGCCCAAACTCTACCCGGCTCCCGTGCAGTTCAGCGCAGCCAAGATGCAGATCGAATTTCTTTTCGGCGACCGGGGCAGGCTGGCGATGGATGCGTACAAGGCGAACCTGAAACAGACCGCCAATCAGGAGGTGCCGAAGACCTTCCGCAAGCAGGAGCTTACCGAGAAGTCCCGCCTCGAACTCGAAGCCGGGGGAACGGTCAAGGTTTCCGGCTTGGTGGACAAGAAAGGAAAAGCCTACCAAGGCTACATCACATGGAAGCCCGGCGAGAAGCCCGCCTTCATGTTCCCTAAGGACTACAAGGCGGCGCTCGAAGAGGGGCGTGTCAAGCCCGCCGTGGAGAACGAGGTGCAGGTGGCGGTCAATTCCGAGGGCAAGACCGTCGAGGCGACCCGTAACCTGAAAGAAGCCCTGCAATCCGCACAGCAGCGACCCACCGGGGAGCAGAAACAGCAGCAGGAGCGCAGGCAGGAGCAGAAAGAGGACCGGAAACAGGAACAGAAGCAGGAGCAGCCCGACAAGCCCAAGCGCAGCCGGGGTGTCCGCCGATGATTTCCCCCGCCATTCTGTAAATGAATTACCCGGTTATCCCGTCGCTCGGACGGGATAACTTTTGTCAAACCGTTAAAAATCAAAGAAATATGATTACAGCAGTCATCGCTGAAAAGCCTTCCGTAGCGAAGGATATAGCAAACGTGTTGAATGTCCGGGAGCGGCACGATGGCTACCTCTCAGGTAACGGCTACCTCGTTACCTGGGCGTTCGGCCATCTCGTCCAGCTCGCCATGCCCGAAGCATACGGCTACACGGGCTTCCGGCGTGAGAACCTGCCCATTCTGCCGCAGGAGTTCAAGTACATCCCCCGCCAGATACGGGAGGGCAAGGAGTACAAGCCCGACCTCGGCGTGCTCAAACAGTTGAAGGTCATCAAGGAGGTTTTCGACCGTTCCGACCGTATCGTCGTGGCGACCGATGCCGGGCGTGAGGGCGAAGCCATTCATCGGTACATCTACAATTACCTTGGCTGCCGCAAGCCCTGCCTGCGCCTCTGGATCTCCTCGCTGACCGACCGTGCCATCCGGGAGGGGCTGGACAACCTCAGACCCGGTAGCGACTACGACAACCTCTACCGTGCCGCCGAAGCCCGTGCCATCGCCGACTGGGAGATTGGGCTGAATGCCACCCAAGCTCTCAGCATCGCCGCCGGGCAGGGCATCTACTCCCTTGGACGGGTGCAGACGCCCACCTTGATGATGATCTGCTCCCGTTATCTGGAGAACAGGGATTTCACCCCGCAGACCTATTTCCGGCTGAAGATCACGGCGGAAAAGGACGGCACGCCTTTCGCCGCCATCTCTGAATTGCGTTACGAAACCCTTCCGGCGGCAAACGCCGCCCTCGCCGCTGTAACCGCAACGGGGACGGTGCAGGTTGCCGACGTGCAGCGCAGGGAGGTGAGCCAAGAGCCTCCCTTGCTCTACGACCTGACCGCCTTGCAGAAAGAGGCGAACGGCAGGTACGGCTTCTCGGCGGACAAGACCCTCTCCGTCGCCCAGTCGCTTTACGAGAAGAAGGTGTTGAGCTACCCCCGTACCGGCTCCCGCTACCTCTCGGAGGATGTGTTCGACGAGATACCCGACCGCATCGCCCTGCTGGAGCGGTACCCGGCTTTCTCCACCCATGCCGCCGCCCTGAAAGGGGCTTCGCTCAACCGCCGCAGCGTGGATGCGGGGAAAGTTACCGACCACCATGCGCTCATCATCACCGAGTGTCTGCCCGGCGAGCTGTCCGCCGACGAGCGCACGGTGTACGACATGGTAGCCGCCCGCCTGCTCGAAGCCTTCTCCGCCCGTTGCCTCAAGGACGTTACCACCGTCTCTTTCACGGCGGGGAACAGCGTGTTCACCGCCAAGGGGACGGTCGTCAGGTCCGCCGGATGGCGTGCCGTGCGGAACGAGCGGGACGAGGACGACGAGGGAACAGCCGCTTTGCCGCCCTTGCAGCCCGGCGAGGCTTTCCTCCTGCAATCGGCGGAGTGCGTGGAGAAACAGACCAAGCCCCGTCCCCTGCACACCGAGAGCAGCCTCCTTTCGGCGATGGAGCATTGCGGCAGGGAGTTGCGGGACGACGAGCTTCGGGACAGCCTGAAAGGGAACGGTATCGGCACGCCCGCCACCCGTGCCTCCATCATCGAGACCCTCTTTGCCCGTGACTACGTGCGCCGGGAGAAGAAGAGCCTCGTGCCGACCGACAAGGGGCTTGCCGTGTACCAGATAGTGAAGGACAAGCGCATCGCCGATGTCGAGATGACCGGGCAGTGGGAGACCGCCCTTGCCAAGATCGAGAGCGGGGAGATGAATCCCGACACCTTCCGCAAGGGCATCGAGGTCTATGCCGCCCAGATTACCGAAGAACTCCTGCAAGTGCAGGTATCGGTGGCGGACGGCGGACATATCCCGTGCCCCAAATGCCGTTCCGGTCGCATCCTCCTTTACCCGAAGGTCGCCAAGTGCAGCAACGTCGATTGTGGGCTTACCGTCTTCCGTGGCAAGGGGGAGAAGCAGCTCACCGACAGCCAGATTGCCGACCTTGTAACCAAAGGCAAAACATCCCTTATCAAAGGATTCAGGAGCAGGGAGGGTAAGCCCTTCGATGCGTACCTCACCTTCGACAAGGACTTCCGCATCGTGTACGGGTTCCCGCCCCGCACGGACAAGCCCAAAGGAAAGGAGCGCAGGCGATGAACGGCATCGGTTGGATCACCGTGGCGGAAGCCGCCCGGCTCTGCGGCACGGACGAGCTGCGCATCACCCTCTGGATGAACGGCAACCACATCGCCTACGCCCGTTTCGACGGCATCCTGATGATCGACGGCGCATCCCTTGCCGCCCTGTTCAGCCGCAACCGGGTCGCCACCATCTACGAGGATGTGGCGCAACAGCGGGGCAAGCCCGGCAGACCGGGCAGGCTCCGCCGCCTGCTCGACACCCCACTCGACACCTTCGGCTTGTCGCAGCGCATCGTCCGGGCGTGCCGGGAGCTGGGCGTCTTCACCGTGGAGCACCTGCTCGTCCACCTCCGCCGCTTCCGCTTCTCCCGCCTGTACTGTGTCCGCAACTTCGGCAGCGGATCGGCAGCCGAGACCCTCCGGCGGCTCCGGCAGGACGGCTTGACAGACAGCGGCAGCCCACGGGATTTCAAGGTCTTGTACCCGTAATCCCGGCAATATTCACTATCTTTGCCAGCCGATTATATAAGAAGGCGGATTTGTCTTTCCCATAACCGACTGGCAAATACTCGAAAGGATTTCGAACCTATTCTGTTCATAATATGAAGCGTTCCATTTCCCTTTAAACAGCCTTTTTACAGCTCAAAAAGGGTTAAATGCTTGAATTTGTGGACATATATTCGAAAAATATTGTATTTTTGTACCCGAAAATAGGACGACAATGGCTAAAAAGCACTCATTATCTGTTGAAAACATAGATCAGGTTGCTATTGATTTTATAGCGACAAAACCTTCATATTCAATCAAAATAACAGATTGCCAAGAAGGTAAATTAAAAAAAATAGCAATAACTCATAATAAGGAAACTGGTATCTTAAACTGTTTTATTAATGGCGGGCAAGTTTCTTATAGTACGCAAGGAAAAGCACATTTAAAAGGAATATGTGAAGAATGTTGGAACGTTATCCTTCAAAATACTTCAATTCCTTGCCCTGATAAGAAAAGCTTTACGGCAAAAGGAATAAGTGAAGAAGATTTTGATGCTTTTATAGATGTATTATCGGAAAGTGATGAAATCGAAATAACTACGGTCAATACAGATAACAATCCTGCTATCAGGAACCAATATCATTTAAAGGGGAAATATGATGCCAAGGTATCTATTATTTTTTATAATAATGGGACTTTATTTTTACAGGGAGCTGTAACAGCTTTTTATATTGAGCTTATTACAGAAATAATGGAGACAATATCTTCTGTTCCAACCGAAGTAATGGAAGACTTCTTGGCTATTCAACCTTTAGTAGGATGTGTGATAGAAAAAGATTTGAATAAGCATTTCACGAAAACTGAAAACATTGAAGGAAGTATTCTTGAAGATTTTCTGAAAACATCTATTGCTCTTGCTAACTCCGGTGTTGTGGTTGATGATTACGGGTGTTATACATTCGGTATAATGAAGGCTTTGGATGGCTTGATTAGCAAAAGACTCTTGGAAGACGCACCGGATTTTAAAGATTATGGTACATATTTTGAGAGAGGTAAAGATGGAAACTACCATTTTTTGGAGAATGTGGGAACTTACAATGGTAATCCCTCGTTAAAAAGAGCATTGGAAAAGGCGTATGACTTTTATAACAAGAATCGGCATACAACTTTCCATATTGATCGCAGGAACTTAGAAACAAGCAGAACCTTATATTATGATGAAGCGGTGAACATAATAAAGGATGGACTTGTTATTATAAATGACTTATGTACTAATTGGTAAAGAAATGAAGACAAAAGATTATCAAATAATCTCTTTAGGAGAACGAAGTTTTTTAGTAGTAGTTCTGTCATTGGAAATGACGGATTACTATTGGACTGCTCTCCAATCAGAATTGGCAAAATATAATGTTGCCGATGCTGAAGTTTATTTTGATTTTCTATACCGTAACGGATTAAAAAATAGATTTTTCAAAACTAAGCTCATGGGAGTTAGTCTATTGAATAATTCTTTGAGAAAATGTAAAGCTACACAAGAGTGTATTAGTGCTTCTGATAAATTCTTTACTTTGCATAAGGATGTGATTGAACATAGCGTATTATCGTCTATTCAAAAAACATTCTTTAGAAAGAAATTAGACAGAACTAATATTCTTCCGACAAATGTACTTTAACATTATAAAGGAATTAATATATTAGAACAAAAGGTGCATCATTGATGCACCTTTTGTTTATACTTCAAATTTAGGCATCAGTAAGACCTAAATTCAACATATCTTTGTCATTCCAACTATTTCCGTTATCTTTGCACCAGTAGAACCTGCCAAGCCTCTTGATAATGCTCAAATCGGCGGGTCGTTTTTTTATAACCCGTCATCCTTTCCTGAATGACCCAAGCCACTTTTCAGTGGCTTTTTGCATTTCATGGGCATACCCTTCCGTACACCGTCCGGATTTTCCCGTCCTCCAATACCTTGCTCGACCGCACGACCCACGTCCTGCCATCATTCAGCCCGCACTCCAGTGCCTTCTCGCCGCCGCCGACCAGTACCGGCACGGTTATCACCACGATTTCGTCCGCCAGCCCGTTATCCAAGAGCAAAGCCCCGGTTTCCGCTCCGTAAGCCGTTACCGTACCTTCGCCGTCCGCTTTTATTCCCCGCAGTTCCGCTGCCGCATCCCCTGTAACAAACCGCACCCGTTCCTTCTCCGTC
>ENA-OZKB01001491-OZKB01001491.1-human-gut-metagenome-genome-assembly--contig:-NODE-1491-length-10336-cov-9.799533_pt1 | contig 10336 bp, 10 predicted proteins | sample MGYA00244821_ERZ653753 | MGnify/ENA primary metagenome ERZ653753 (study PRJEB26926, sample SAMN06165256) | human gut metagenome | biome: ENVO:00009003; feature: ENVO:2100002; material: ENVO:00002003...
TGACCTTCAGCAGGCCCTCGACGTAGGTGGAGTTCAGCTTCTGGTAGGCGCGGTATTGCAGAATATCCTCCACCAGCGGGTAGTCCCGCAGGGCTTCCAGCGTCTCGGCGTCGGTAGACCAGCCGCGCTGGGTCTTTTTGCCGTGGGGCAGGCCCATGGTGTCGAAGAGCATCTCGCCCAGCTGCTTGGGGCTGTTGGGGTTGAAGCTGGCGCTGCCCGTCTCCATGTGGATGCGGGTGAGGACGTCTTCCAGCTCCGAGCGCATCTTCACGCCGAACTTCTCGATGCCCTCTTTGTCCACGAGGATGCCGATGCGGGTCATGTCGGCCAGCACCTGCGCCAGCGGGAACTCGATGTCGTTGTAGAGGGAGTCTTCGTCCAGCGCGGTGATCTCTGCCTTCATCTTGGCGAACAGGTCGGCCAGCGCACCGGCATCCGGCCACTTCTCACAGGTGAAAGCGGCGTCGGCGCGGTAGCTGATGATGAGCTCCGAGAGGTTGTACTTGGAAGCCGAGGCGTCCAGCAGATAGGCCGCCAGCTTGCCGTCCCAGACGATGCTGCTGCCCCAGCCGCCCGCAGCCATGGCGCGGGCGTAGAGCGGCGCGCTGTCGAAGACGTCAAGGGTGACGTCTTTGTTGTCCAGCAGGCGGAGCAGGTCTTCGGATTCCAGCGGGAAGACGGTCTTGCCCTGCACGGCATACCACACGGCGGGCTGCAGCTCCACGATGCGGACGCCCTGCTTGCCCATGACAGCGGGCCGCGCGGCCACGAGGTAATGGCCCTTCGGCTCAGCGGGCAGAGCGGCAATTTCGGCTTCCGGCAGAGGCTCTGCCGGCACTCTTTCCGGGTCAGCGGCGGGGGTGATGTCGCTCAGGCCGAAGCGGGCAATGAGGGAGTGGAGCTCCAGCTCCTGCATCAGCCGGACGGCTTCAGCCTTGTTGCCCTCGCCCACGGCATAGGCGCCCTCGGCGGTGTCGATGGGGGCGTCGGTGCGGATGGTGCCCAGCGTGTAGCTCAGCTCTGCCATGGCGCGGTCTTCGGCCAGATGCTCCCGCTGTTTGGGCTTGATGGTCTTGTCAGTGGTGTCGTCGAGGTGGGCGTAGACCCCCTCGAGACTGCCGTATTTCTGGATGAGGGTAAAGGCACTCTTCTCGCCGATGCCCTTCACGCCCGGGATGTTGTCGGAGGTGTCGCCCATCAGGCTCTTCACGTCGATGAGCTGGCGGGGCGTGACGCCGTATTTCTCCTTCACGGCCTCCACATCCATGGTGACGGTCTTGCTGCGGCCCAACGCCGTGGTAGCCAGTAGAACGGTGGTGGTGTCGCTGACCAGCTGTAAGCTGTCCCGGTCTCCGGTGGCAAGGAAGCAGTCGTCGCTGCGGGCGGCGCAGGCGGCGGCCAGCGTGCCGAGGATGTCGTCGGCTTCCCAGCCCTCGGCGGTCACTTCACGATAGCCCAGCAGGGCCAGAAGCTGCCGGATGACGGGCAGCTGGGCAGCCAGTTCGTCGGGCATCTTATGGCGGGTGGCCTTGTAGCCGTCGTACATCTTGTGGCGGAAGGTGGGGGCTTTGAGGTCGAAAGCCACAGCCACCTCGTCGGGCTCAGATTCTTTGAGCAGGGAGAGCAGGATATTCAGAAAGCCGAAAATGGCGTTGGTATAGCGGCCGTCTTTGGTGGTCAGCAGCTTGATGCCGTAAAAGGCACGGTTGGCGATGCTGTTGCCGTCAATGACCAGTAAACGCATAGCTTGTGGTCCTCCATTCCATAATTTCACATTCTATAGTATACCACAAAATAGAGCGGATGGGGGAGGGTTTGCACAAAAAAAGCCTCTCCCTTTGGGAGAGGTGTCACCGAAGGTGACGGAGAGGGTCACTCTACCCTTATCGCCCCCACCGGGCAGGCGTTGGCGGCGTCCACAGCCAGCGGCACCTGGTCGGGCGGAATGTCGCCGGGGATGGCGACGGCCAGAGTCCCCTCCATCTGGTATACCTCGGGGCAGAGCCCGGCACACTGGGTGCAGCCGATGCAGAGTTCAGGGTCTACGAATGCTTTCATGTTGGTACTACCTCCATTCAAAATGAGAAAAAGGCGCTGAGAGCAGTGTGGCCCGGCGGAGCAGAAAATATGCTATAGGCTTTCGGGCGCAGATATGTTACAATAGAACAGAATGAACAGGAGGGCAAGACCATGAACATCCAGATATTCGGCACCACCAAGTGCTTCGATACCAAAAAGGCTCAGCGCTATTTCAAGGAGCGCGGCATCAAGTTCCAGATGATCGATTTGAAAGAAAAAGAGATGAGCCGGGGCGAGTTTGAAAATGTGTCCCGCGCTCTGGGCGGCTGGCAGGCGCTGGTAAATCCCAACGCCAAGGACAAGCAGACCCTCGCTCTGCTGGACGCGCTGGTGGACTGGCAGAAGGAAGACAAGCTCTTCGAGAACCAGCAGCTGTTCCGCACCCCCATCGTCCGCAATGGCCGTCAGGCCACCGTCGGCTACCAGCCCGACGTCTGGAAGAACTGGGAATGAACGGCTTTCACCAAAATAACACGGGCAGGGTTTTGCACCCTGCCCATGATTGTGGTATACTGTTTTTATCTGAAAAGTGAAACAACGCAGGAGACGATAACCATATGAAGATAGAAATGACCCCGGAAGAACACGCCCGGCTCCACCGCCGCCGCGGTCGGCAGGCCCTCGGGCTGGTCATCGCGGTGCTGGTGCTCATCGGCACACTGACCGTGCTGCACGCAGGCGTGAATGCCGTGGCAAAGCTGTTTGACGATACGGCCCAGAAGCAGGAATACGAGGACAAGCTGGAAGGTCTGGTGCTGTTCGACCCCGTGCCTTTTGAGGGCATCGAGAACATCGACGACCTGACCCTCCGCGAGGCCGCTGTCTGGGGCTGTGTGTACAGCATCCAGGAGACCCAGGGCGGCTTCGACGGCTACAACACCGACCCCGATACCGAGCAGCTGCTCATCCCCTCGGTGGACGTGGACGCCTACCTCGCAAAGCTTGTCGGCCCCAGCTTCCGCATGACCCACAAGACCTTCGAGATGGAGGATATGACCATCGAGTTCGATGACACCACCCAGTGCTATAAGATCCCCGTCACCGGCAGCGTGGGCAGTTACCGCGCCACCGTCACCAAGCTGTTCAAGAAGGACGGCCTCCTCCACGTCACCGTGGGCTACATCCCCAACCAGAACGCAGCGGACAGCATCCTCACCACCACCTCGGATACGCCGGTCAAGTACATGGACTATCTGTTCAGCCGCCAGAGCGGCAGCTGGTATCTCACCGGCCTGACCGAGAGCGAGACGAAGCCCGAGTCAACGGCGGCGTCCACTGCCTCCGAGCCTGCCATGATGGCAGACAGCGAGGTGCAGGACGCCATCCTCGCCACCGGCGGCGAAACGCCCGCGGCCTCCGACGCCGCGTCCTCGGAGGCCGCAGCCGCCGGCGAGGAAGCTGACAGCACCGCCGAAAGCGAAGCCGCCTCGGACGCAGAGCCGCAGGCCGAAAGTGCGGCCAGCGCGGCGGCGTAAAACGAATCACAAACAAAAACCGGGAAGCTCCCAGAGCTTCCCGGTTTTTGCATATCCGGAATTACTTCAAATCAAACCGCACGACCACCAGCCGATACCAGAGATACGGCACCATGTTCCATATCATCCACAATTCCATCAGAACATAATTCGGCAGGTCGCGGAGGCGGAAGGGGCGCTTGCCCAGCTGGCCGTTTTTGAGCAGGGCGAAGGCTTCGTGCATTCCCTTGTCCCATGCCTCGCCGAAGCCCTGTTTGTGGAACTTGTAGCATTTGAGCAGATAGCCCAGCGCCAGCGGAAGGAAGTTGAGGATGAGCATCAGCAGAGGCTCGTTCTTGAGGGGGAGAAGGATGCTGTTGCGGCCGCTCTGCTGGCTTTTGAAGGCGTTGTACCGCACTGCGCCGGTGCTGGCGCCGCAGATGTGGTAGCACTTTGCCGTGGGGCAGAGGACGTTCTTGTAGCCCGCGTTGTTGGCGCGCCAGCTGAGGTCCACGTCCTCGAAGTAGGCAAAGAAATTTTCATCGAAGACGCCGATCTCGTCGAGGATGCTTTTTCGGTAGAGGGCCGCGCCGCCGCAGGCCGAGAAGATGCGCTTCTGCTTGGTGTAGCGGCTGGCCCGGCGGCCGTCGCCGGTCTTGCAGGCAAAGCCCATCCATGTGACGTAATCGCCGGCGTCGTCGGCAAGCTCCCGGTCGAAGTGGCGGATCATAAGGCTCTGGACGGCAAAAATTTTCTCGTCGCTCTCAGCCACGCGGATGAGCTCGGCCAGCCACTGGGGCTCTGCAAAGGCGTCGTTGTTGAACAGCACCACGAACTCGCTTTTCGCCCGGGCGATGCCCTGATTGACGGCGTGGGAAAAGCCGGTGTTGGAGCCGTTCTCGATGAGCTGGAAGTTCGGGCGGCTGCAATAGCTGCGGGCCTGCTCAAGGCTCTCGTCGGTGGAGCCGTTGTCCACCACGATAAGCTCGAAGTCCTGCTCCGTCTGGGCGTAGACCGATTCGATGGAGTCCTTGAGCCAGCCTTTGCCGTTGATGTTGGGGATGATGATGGTCGCTTTCATAGATTCTGTGCTCCTGCGCATTTTCTTCTAACATACAAAAGACAGTATAGCATATTTTGAAGAAATTGAAAATTCCCTCTTGACAAAAAAGATGATTTGAGTATTATTGTATTAAGCACTTAGCACAGCAACACAAGGAGATGAGACGATGGGCGAACGATTCGATATGAGCCGCCCCATCTACGCACAGATCGTGGAACGGCTCAAGGCAAAAATCCTGGCGGGCGTCTACCCGCCCGGCGGACATCTGGACTCGGTGCGCGACATGGCCGCAGCGGCAGGCGTCAACCCCAACACCATGCAGCGGGCGCTGGCCCAGCTGGAAGCGGAAGGGCTCGTCCACACCGAGCGGACCACGGGCCGCTTCGTCACCGAAGATACAGCCCTTTTGGAACAGCTGCGGGACGAGACAGCCCGCGCCATGACCGCCGAATATCTCGAAAAAATGCGCGGCATCGGCTACGGCCCGGCAGAGGCCGCAAAGCTTATGACGGGCTGGGAAACAAAGGAGAGTGATTGAAATGAATGAGCTTTTAACTTGTGAGGGCCTGACGAAATCCTACCAGAAGGGGACAAACGCCCTCGACGGCATCGACCTGCACATCGGCTTTGGCCGCATCGTGGGCCTGCTCGGCCCCAACGGCAGCGGCAAGACCACCCTCATCAAACTGGCGAACGGCCTTTTGCAGCCCACGGCGGGCAGCATAAAAATCGCGGGCATGGCCCCCGGCCCGGATACGAAAGCCATCGTCTCCTATCTGCCGGACGCCGCATGGCTGCCCGACTGGATGCGGGTGGAGCAGCTGGTGGAGATGTTCCGGGATTTCTACGCCGACTTCGACCCCGCCAAGGCGAATGAGATGCTGGAAAAGCTGGAGCTTTCGCCCAAAGCACCCCTCAAGAGCCTTTCCAAGGGCAACAAGGAGAAAGTCCAGCTCATCCTTGCCATGAGCCGGAACGCCCGGCTCTACCTGCTGGATGAACCCATCGGCGGCGTGGACCCGGCGGCGCGGGACTACATCCTGAACACCATCCTCACCAACTACAGCCGGGACGCCTCGGTCATCATCTCCACCCACCTCATCGAGGACGTGGAGCCGGTGCTGGATGAAGCCGTGTTCCTGAAGAACGGCAGGATTTTCGCCCACCGCTCGGTGGATGAGCTCCGCGAGACCGAAGGCATGAGTGTGGATGCATATTTCCGGGAGGTATTCAAATGCTGAAAAAGTTACTGAAATATGAGTTCAAGGCCACCGCCCGCACCTACGGCGGAATGTATCTGGCCCTGCTGGCGGCGTCGGTGCTCTTTGGAGGGTCCCTCTGGAGATGGAACAGCACCAATAGTGACGCCTATTCGACTCTCGTGGGCCTGCTGAGCCTTGTCTACACCGGCGTCATCATCGGCACCGTGGTCGTCACCATCATGACCATCGTGCAGCGGTTCTACCGCAACCTGCTGGGCCGGGAGGGCTATCTGATGCACACCCTGCCGGTGACGGAAACACAGCTTGTGACCTCGAAGCTCATCTCCAGCACCGTGTGGAGCCTGTGCAGCATCCTCGCAGCCTGCCTTTCCTTCGGCATTCTGGCTGTCCTGATGATGGCGGATATGGACCTGCTTGAGCAGCTGCCGCTGATGTGGTCGGGCATCCGGGAGGCATTCGCCCGCTGTAACATGGAGTTCTGGGAGGCGCTGGCTTTCAGCGGCGTCGTCAGCTTCGTGCGGATGGTCAGCGCTATCGCCTGCATCTATGCTGCCTGCATGGTGGGACATCAGTTCAAGAACCACCCCGCGCTGGCGGGCATCCTGAGCTTCTTTGTCATGCAGTATCTGCAGGGCTGGCTCGAAAAGCTGCTCCAGATCGGCACCGGCGTCTACGAGACGGCCATCTATAGCGCCGTAGGCGATGTGGGCAGCATCGAGACTGCCGTCTCGGCTCTGGGCTACATGGGAAGCGCGATGGTCACGCTGGGCATCGCGGCGGCATTCGGCGTCTTCTGGTTCGGGCTGACGGTCTGGCTGATGCGAAACAAACTCAACCTCGAGTGATGAAACGTGAAAAAATCTGACGGAAAATTTTGAAATTCCCTCTTGACTTTACACGGATAAAGTGTATAATGCAATCAAACCGATGAGGCGGAAGAGAACCTGCAAAGCGCATCTTCAGTGAGCCCGGACAGTGAAAACGGGCGAGAGCGGGGCAGAGATTCGTGGGCCGCCGAGGGCCGGGCAAACGAGGCAGAGCCTCCAGTAGCTTGGGACGGAAGCCTCCGTTACAGGGCAGGGGAGTGTTGGCTCTCCGTGAGGGGCTTTGCGGCTTTCAAGAGGAAAGCGAGCAAGGCAAGCAAGGTGGCACCGCAGATTCGAATTTCTCGACTCTGTCCTTGTGGATGAACACACAGGGACAGGGTCGTTTTGTTATATGAGAACAAAAGCCCGTCCCGCAAGTGGAGCGGGTTTTTATTTTACATGCCGCCCGCTCCAGGGAAGGAGCAACCGCTATGAAAACCATGAACATGATCTCCCGCCGCAGCTTTCTGAAAGCCGCTATGGCCGCCGCCACTGTTTCCGCGCTGGGTCTGACCGGCTGCGGTTCGTCCGCTTCGAGCACTGCATCCAGCACCGCTTCCAGTGCAGCAGCATCTTCTGCCGCCGCCAGCGAGGCAGGCCAGACCTTCAAGGTGGGCATTGTCAACTACGTTGACCACGCTTCCCTGAACCAGATCGTTGCGTCGGTGGAAGAGCGTCTGGACGAGGTGGGCAAGGAGAAGGGCGTTACCTTCGACTACGCCGACTACTACGCCAATGCGCAGGCCGACCAGACCAACCTGAACCAGATCGGCGCCGACCTCGTGGCCGACGGCGTGGACGTCATCGTGGCTGTGGCTACCCCCACCGCCGCTACCATGCTGGCCGCTGTGGAGGATACCGACATCCCCGTCGTCTACTCCGCCGTCACTGACCCCGCCGCCGCAGGCTTTGACACCGAGCCGAACATCACCGGCACTTCCGACGCCCTGAACACCGACGCCATCATGAACCTCATCCTGGCCGTCAACCCCGACATCACCACCATCGGTCTGCTGTATGATCTGAGCCAGGATGCTTCTACACAGGCCATTGCAGACGCCAAGGCTTTCTGCGACAGCAAGGGCATCAAGTACATCGAGAAGAACGGCACCACCACCGCCGAAGTCCAGATGGCCGCTGAGGCCCTCATCGCCGCCGGTGTCAAGGCTGTCTTCACCCCCACCGATAACACCGTCATGACCGCCGAGCTTTCCATCTACGAGACCTTCACCGAGGCAGGCGTCCAGCACTACACCGGCGCTGACAGCTTCGCCCTGAACGGTGCCTTCGTGGGCTACGGCGTCGATTACGTCCAGCTGGGCGAGGCTACCGCCGATATGGTGGCGGAACTGCTCTGCGACGGCAAGACCCCTGCAGACCTGCCGTTCCAGACCTTCGACAACGGCATTGCCACCATCAACACCGAGACCTGCGAGGCGTTGGGCCTCGACCTCGACACCGTGAAGAAGGCCTTTGCACCCTACTGCACCGAGGTCGTGGAAGTGACCACGGCGGAAAACTTCAACTAATATTTATTTAAGGAGCACACCATGCTGGCGAGTATCTTTTCTCTCAACGTCATCCAGACCGCGCTCGAGCTGGGCTGCATCTACGCTCTCGTTGCGCTGGCTCTGTTTCTGAGCTATTCCATCCTGAATATCGCGGACCTGTCCACCGACGGCTGCTTCACCCTTGGCTGCGCTGTCGCCTGTCAGGTGGCGCTGACCGGCCACCCCTTCCTCGCCCTGCTGGCGGCGATGGCGGCCGGTGTCTGCTCCGGTTTCATCACAGCTTTTTTGCAGACCCGCCTCGGCGTCGAGAGCATCATGGCCGGCATCATCGTCAACACCGGCCTCTACACCATCAACCTGGCCGTGATGGGCTTCTCGTCCACCATGTCGCTGGTCAAGACCGATACCGTCTTCTCCATCGCCAAGAGCGCCCTGCGCTTCACGGGCGGCGGGTATAAGCTGGTGCTGGCGGCGGTAGTCATCGCGCTGGCCGGTGCCGCCATGGTGGGCTTCCTCGGCACCCGCCTCGGCCTCTCGATTCGTGCCACCGGCGATAACGCTGCCATGGTGCGTGCTTCCAGCATCAACCCCGCCTTCACCATCACGGTGGGCCTCTGCATCTCGGGCGCATTGACCGCCCTTTCCGGCGGCCTGCTGGCTCAGTACCAGAAGAGCTGCGACATCAACGTAGGCACCGGCATGGTGACCATCGCACTGGCTTCCCTCATCATCGGCGAAACGCTGGTGGGCAAGCGGACGATGGTGCGCCGTGTGCTGGGCGTCGTGTTCGGCAGCTGCCTCTACCGTTTTATCGTGGCGGTGGCCCTCCGCTTCAACGTCCCGGCTGCTGCCATGAAGCTGGTCAGCGCCATCATCGTGGCGGTGGCCATCTCGATGCCCGCCATCCGGGAGAAGATCGCCTTTGAGAAGCGCCGCAGTGCGGCCCGTCAGGCACGGAAGGAGCGTGTGTAAAATGGAAATGCTCGAACTTCGTGACCTGCACAAGACCTTCAACCCCGGCACCGTCAACGAGAAAGTGGCCCTGAACGGCGTCAGCCTGACCATGGAAGCGGGAGACTTCGCCACCATCGTCGGCTCCAACGGCGCGGGCAAATCCACCCTCTTCAACGCCATCACCGGCGGCTTCATCGCCGACGAGGGCAGCATCACGCTGGGCGGCGAGGACATCACCTTCGCGCCGGAATATCAGCGCAGCCGGGTCATCGGCCACCTGTTCCAGGACCCGCTCAAGGGTACGGCCCCCAACATGACCATCGAGGAGAATCTGGCGCTGGCCTACCTTCGCGCCGGGACCGCCCCCAACGCCATCTTCTCCCGCATCTCCCGCAAGGATAAGGAGATCTTCCGTGAGAAGCTGGCCCTGCTGGATATGGGCCTCGAAGACCGGATGAAGCAGCCGGTGGGCCTGCTGTCGGGCGGTCAGCGTCAGGCGCTGACCCTGCTGATGGCCACCCTCGTCACCCCGAAGCTCCTGCTTCTGGACGAGCACACCGCCGCTCTCGACCCTGCCACCGCCGAAAAGGTGCTGGACCTCACCAAGAGCATTGTGGCCGAAAAAAAGATCACCTGCCTGATGGTCACCCACAATATGCATCAGGCCTTGGAGCTGGGCAACCGCACCCTCATGATGGACGCGGGCCGCATCGTCTTCGATGTCAAGGGCGAGGCCCGCAGCAAGATGACCGTGGACGACCTGCTCGAGAAGTTCCGCGAGAACGCCGGCAAGGCCCTCGACAATGACCGCATCCTCCTGAGCAAGGTGGAAGCCAACAACTGAGAATAAGCAGAAAGACTGCTGCAAAACAGCTCTCTGAAAAAACAATGAACAAAACCCGGAACCCCTTCAGAGCCAGGACGGCTTGAAAAGAGTTCCGGGTTTTGTGTTGTTCTTACAGCATCTTGGAGAGGAATGCCTTCAGACGCGGGTGCTTGGGGTTGGTGAACAGCTCCTGCGGCGGTTCATCCTCCTGAATGCGGCCCTCGTCAATGAAGATGACGCGGTTGGAGACTTCGCGGGCAAAGCCCATCTCATGGGTGACCACCAGCATGGTGATGCCGGTGTGAGCCAGCTCCTTCATCAGCTCGAGCACTTCACCCACCATCTCGGGGTCGAGGGCGC
>ENA-OZKB01001503-OZKB01001503.1-human-gut-metagenome-genome-assembly--contig:-NODE-1503-length-10284-cov-10.381367_pt1 | contig 10284 bp, 9 predicted proteins | sample MGYA00244821_ERZ653753 | MGnify/ENA primary metagenome ERZ653753 (study PRJEB26926, sample SAMN06165256) | human gut metagenome | biome: ENVO:00009003; feature: ENVO:2100002; material: ENVO:00002003...
GAGATTGCCTCTTTCTCGTGGGCTCGGAGATGTGTATAAGAGCCAGTGTAACTGCTGATTATGTAGATACCTTAGCGAATATGTATCTATTTGATTTTAGAGAAAATCAATCTAATAAAAGAGTAAAAGATTGGTATATCTCTAATTATCCAGATGATGAATTAGGAAAAGAACTCAATAGCAAAATAACATTTCATCAGCTTATGGAATGTTTAAAAGAAAGAAAAAATTATAATTCTAAATTGGAAACTAGAGATAACCTAATATGCGACCGTATAGCAGGTAGATTATGTGAAATCTACCATATTAGCGGAAGTGAAATAAGTGATATGTTTTTTATGGCTAGAGCATAAGGAGAAATTAAAATGAAAGTAATAGTTTTTTATGAAGATGGTTATAAACAAATGTATGATGTTGAAAAAATTAGTAGTGAAACTCTAAAACAAATAATGGAGAATGAAGAAGGAGCATTAGCTATCTATAAAGGTGAAATTCTAGATGTCGAAAATCCTATATTACCAATAAAAACTAAAGAAGCAGAAATATGGGAAAATTTAAAAAGAAAAGCACTCAATAAAACTTTTGCCGATATGATTGAAATAATGGCAGAAGATAAATATAAATATTTATGGTTAATTTTAAATAGACCATTTAAAGAAAATAGTTCTGAATACTTACCACTTGTTATGGATATATATTCAGAAGAATTAATAGCGTATAAAGTAAATAGTTGCATAGACGGTGAAATAAAAGGGAGTTTTGAAATTATAAAAGCTCCTATTGATATATTGAAGGTAGCCGAAGAAGCTCAGGATTATGACTATAATTTTTGGAGAAAATACTGGGAAAAAGAGATAGCCCACGATTTTTATTCGGATGAATATTTTGAGTCAAGAGCATTAAAAAGAATAGTGGCTGATATAAAATACATTTATGCATCCAGTAACAAACAAAGTGCTTTTTACATGGCGAAAAATTACCTTGTAGAAACACTAATGTATGATAGAGATATTTTGAAATACGCACTATTAAATGAAAGTAATAGAGTATATTTCAAAATAGATGACATTGAACTCTTTGATAAAGAAGAGATTCATTCAGTAAAATTCATGAATTTGAAAAATAAAAAAGAGATAAAAAAAATAGATATGCGTTCAAATAATTATCATATTAGAATTTTAAATCCTAAATACAATGATGGTAAATGCTTAGAAATCGAAATAGATTAAATAAAAAAGCCTAGGCATCGGCACTACCTAGGCTTTTGAGTGATTGTCGATATCCCGCAAGCGAGATATATTAAGTATACCTTTGCTTGCGGGAAAAGTAAAGGAGATATAAAAATGAAAGTTGAATTATATGCAGATGAAATAATGGATATCGCTGAAAATTTCAGCGAGAAATTAGATGAAATTGCTCCGCTATCTGGTACTGAAAAACAGGTAGAATGGGCAAATCGTATTAGAAGCAAAATCACTAAAAATGTTATTTTATGCTACGCTTTTAATGCGAAGAAATCCTTCTTTGTCGAAATGGACGAAGAGCTTATTAAAAAATCTGAACGCTTTATTTTATCCAAAAATAAAGCAAGTTTCTGGATTGAAAATAGAGAAAAAGACTACACTCAATTTCAGAGATTAATCGAAAATGTTATTTATTATGAAGAAGAAAAAGAAAAAAATATAATTGATGAAGCCAGAAAAGAAGCAACAGTATATCCAAACGACCAAAAAACTAAAGTCGTTGCGGAAATAATATTTGATGATGAAATTCATGAAATAAAAGTAAAATCTGAAAAAGACCAAATTATAATCAACACTGTAAAAAGTCTACATTATGATTGGTCTGGTAAAGTATGGTACTACGAAACAGTGCCATATAAAAAGGATGTTGCTGACCGAATGGCAGAAGTTGGTAATAAACTTTTGCTGGCTGGAGTCCCAATCATAATTTGGGATGAAGCTATTAGAGAAAAAGCCATAAACGGAGACTATGAAAAAGAATGTTTCCGTTGGATAACTAAAAATATGAGTAATAATAAAATAAGCATTCTCTTTAATGGGGATGAGTTATACAGAAAAGCCAAAAGACTCCCACATGCTAAATGGGATAATGGCAGAATGACTGTTCCTGAAAGATATTATGCAGAAATAAGAGATTTCGCTAAAGTGAACGATTTTAAGATAACACCACCAGCAGAAAAATTGTTATCTGAAGCCGAAGAAGAAGAGAAAACTCATAAAAAAACAAGTATAAAAGAAGCAAATATAAAAATAGAACAAAACACAGAACTAGAAGATATTTTAAATTCATCTAGGGAAGTTTTGGAAGATTTAAAGGATGATTAAATTGTTCAAAGACGAAATAAAAAAATTAAGATTAGAATTAGGATTATCACAGGTAGAAATGGCTAAAAAAATAGGAGTTGGAGTATCTACATGGGAGTTTTGGGAAATGGGACGTTCACCACGTCCCACTGTCCTTGAGCCATTAATAATATCAAAATTAAAAGATATGATTAAACAGCAAAATAAATTCCGTAGTGGATTTATGCTGCTAAATGAAGTATCAAGTGAAGATATTTCATTTAATAGAAAAGAAGCGTTTATTCTAGCTAAAGCAGCTATAATATTCCAAATAAAATATTATAAAAATAATCCAGAAGAACCTTTTTATAATTACGATTTAGATGATTTAAAAGAAAGATTAAAACTCATAAGTCTAAATAAGTTTAAAGAAAAAAATACTTTAGCCGATATAGCTGAAGTAATAGATAATCTAAAAGTAGTGATTATATGATTTTAAAAACAAAGTTATATGAATACCAATCTAAAGCCGTTGATAAACTTTCTAAGTTAAAAGTTGGTGCTTTGTATATGGAACAAGGCACAGGAAAGACAAGAACAGCTTTAGAAATTATTAAAAATAAAATGGATAAGGGAAAAATTGAAGTTGTACTTTGGCTTTGCCCTTGTTCGGTTAAAAATAACCTTAAAGAAGATGTTATAAAGCATACAGGTCAAAAATCTAGTGAAAATAACATAATAATTAAGGGAATTGAAAGCTTGTCTAGTTCTGATAGATTATATTTACAGCTGTTAGAGCTAGTAAAAAATTACAAAGTTTATCTAATTGTTGATGAAAGCAACCTTGTAAAAAATAAGTTGGCCATAAGAACGGAACGTATTATAGAAATATCATCTTTTTGCAAATATAAGATGATATTAAATGGTACGCCAATATCTAAGAATGAGGCGGACTTATTCGCCCAATGGTATATACTAGATTGGCGGATATTGGGATATAAATCTTTTTATAGCTTTGCTGCTAACCACTTGGAATATAAAAAAGTAAGGCTTCCAAGTGGTAGAGAGATAACGACCGACCAAATTATAAGAGTTCTAAATGTGGACTATTTAACAGAAAAGATAGCTCCATATATGTACCAAATCAAAAAAGATGAGGTATTAAAAGAACTTAAACCAAAGGAATATCATATGCGATATTTTTGTTTGGATGATTTACAAGAAGAAGAATATGGATTAACAAAGGAGTTATTTCTCTTCAATGTGGTCGATTGGCGGTCGGAAACGATATTTAAATTATTTTCTGCATTGCAACACATTACTTCTGGTAAGCGGGTATTATCGGCACCAGAAAAAAGGATGCGTACAGAAAAGATGTATACATGGGAAAACAATCCACGTATACAATGTTTAAAAAGAGTCATTGAAGGAATTGGCAGTGATAAATGTATTATCTTTGCCAAATACCAGGATGAAATAAACGATATAGCTTTATTATTGCAAAGTGAAAATAAAAGTTATATCGAGTTCACGGGGAAAATAAGTCAAAAGAAAAGGCAAGCAAATCGTGAGAAATTTAAAAATGATACGCAATTCATGTTAGCTAATAAACAATGTGGTGCGTATGGTTTAAATCTTCAATTTTGCCATAACATTATCTTTTATTCGAATGATTTCGACCTTGCAACTCGTTTGCAGGCAGAAGATAGAGTTCACCGCATTGGGCAAGAAAAAACAGTTCATATTTATGATATATGCTGTGAATATACCATAGATGTTTTTATAGCAAATTGCCTACAGAATAAAAGCAATCTATTAGATTCATTCAAAAAACAAATTTCTATTTGGAAGGAGGCAATAGAAATGGAAAAAATAAGAATTAGACAAATGAATTCCATTAAAGATAATGATTTTTATAATATTTTAGGTTATTTTTTTGCTTCTAAGAATTTTAGAAAAAAATTGACCTATCCTCTTAGTAATGAAGATGATTGGATATGGTTGGTTGCTTTCAATAAAGATAATAATGTCATAGGTTTTTTATCTTTAGAACCGATGGTGAGTGGATATAAAATTGATAGTATTTATGTTTTAAATGATTATTATAAAATTTATGGTAATCGAGTGTATAATGAATTAATTGAAAAGGCTATAAAGCTATCTAAAAATAATAAAAAATATATTTCTGCTACGATAAAAAAAGAATTAGTTGTTGTTTTTGAGAAATATAATTTTTATGTAACTAAAAATAAATCTGAAAAATGGATAAATATTAGAAGGGATTTAAATGAAAATATACAAAAATAAAAATGTATATGAAGCTACAGTTGAAAGATTAAACTTCATATTTGATGAATTTGATAAGGTTTGTGTATCATTCTCAGGCGGTAAAGATAGCGGTGTTGTTCTTAACATGGCTATCGATATAGCAAGAGCTAGAGGTAGAAAATTGGGAGTGCTTTTCATTGATTTAGAAGCATTTTATCCGATAACTATAGAGTTTGTTGGAAAGATGCTGACAGAAAATGAAGATGTACTTGAACCATACTGGGTTTGTCTACCAATGGAAAGCCCAAATAGTTTATCTTATTTAGATCCTACATGGATATGGTGGGAACCAGAAAAAGAACCTATATGGGTTCGCCCTATGCCTAAAAATAAATGGGTTATAAATTTAAAAAATAATCCATTTGATTTTTATAAAAAAAATATGCCATTTGAAGAATTTATAAAATACTTTACTCAATGGTATGGGGCAGGTGCAAAAACTGCTCAACTTGTAGGTATCCGTACAGATGAAAGCCTTAATCGTTTTAGGGCAATCGGTGGAAGTCAAAGAAAGCAGGAAAATCATTATAAAGATAAAAGCTATAGCAAAAAAATAGATTATAATTGTTATAATTTTTACCCAATATATGATTGGACTACAAAAGATGATTGGATTTACTATGGCAAATACAATAAGCCATATAACAAACTTTATGACCTGTTTTATAAAGCAGGTGTTCCGATCGACAAGATGAGAGTTGATGAACCTTTTGGGAATGAAGCAAAAGCAGGTTTGAATTTATTCAAGGTTATTGCTCCAGATTTGTGGGTTCGTGTAGTCAATCGTGTATCTGGAGCTAACTTCGGTAATATATATAGTGGCAATAAAATAATGTCTGCCAGATATACATTACCGAAAAATCATACATGGAAGAGTTTCACAAGGTTTTTGTTGTCAACACTTCCACCAAAGACAGCAAATATGTATAAAACAAAATTTATAAAATTCATTAAGTATTGGAAGAAAACAGGCTGTCCAATGCAAGATGATTTTATAAAAGAATTGGAAGAAACGGTCCCAAATGATATTATTAATACTCATACTTTCTCTAAACGAGGGAAAGGTGATAAAGAAGTAATTAAATTTAAACGTATCGTGGATGAACATCCACTTGATCGTAAACAAGATATATTGACATGGAAAAGAATGGCAATGTGCATTATAAAAAATGACATAATATGCAAAGGTTTATCCTTTTCTATAACCAAAGATTTAACACTAAGACAACAGAAGATAATGGAAAAATATAAAAATTTATAGGAGTGATATCATGTCAGAATTTAAAAGCCCTGTTTATAATATAATAGCTGTACCAGTAGAAAAAATTCGTGCAAACGAATATAATCCAAATCATGTAGCACCACCAGAAATGAAATTATTATATGATAGCATAAAAGAAGATGGTTATACCATGCCTATCGTTTGCTATTATAATGCAGATGAAGATATGTATGAGATAGTTGATGGATTTCACCGCTATTCTATAATGCTGAAGTATAAAGATATTTATGAACGTGAAAAAGGAATGCTTCCAGTATCTGTAGTTAATAAACCTATTGGCGAACGTATGGCAAGTACAATTCGCCATAATAGAGCTAGAGGTTCGCATGATGTTGATTTAATGAGTAATATCGTAAAAGAATTAAAAGATATGGGGAAAACTGATAAATGGATAATGAAGCATTTAGGAATGGATGCTGATGAAGTTATTCGTTTAAAACAAATGAGCGGACTAGCATCTTTATTTGGAAATGAAGAGTTTAGTAATTCATGGGATATAGAATAAAAAAGGAATAAATCATGTTTTTATGGTAGTAGGACGAAATAAAAATTGTTGTGGAAAATATTGAGATTTTATTATTTGTATAAAAAAGAGAGTAGATTAACTACTCCCTTTTTTTATTCAATAATTTTTTTCGGCTGGAATAATGATTTCTTCATAACGATCTACTTTTTTATTTAAGCGCTCAATAACTAAATTCATGGTATCAATTTGTTTCTGGAGACGATCACGTTGTTCTACTAAAATAGCTTTGCGAGCTTCTACTGTACCTTCTTGATAAAATAATTTTATATAGTCAATCAATGCTTCAATCTGAACACCGGCATCTCGAAGGCAACGAACAAATTCAATCCAATTGCATGATTCTTGGTCGAAATCACGAATACCATTTGGTTTACGTGATGCAGGAGGGATAAGACCAATACGTTCATAACTCTTTCTTAATTATTTTTATTTTATATTAGTCTTTTATATAGTTGTATAGAAAGGCACATTGGACATGGATAGCAAGATGTATAGAGTTCACAACCTGTTAAATCATGAGTACCTAAATTTTGACAAGCATCACGAATAGCTTCAACTTCGGCATGACAAGTTGGATCATGTTTTATAAGTACACGATTATGACCACGACCTACGATTTTGCCATCTTTTACAATAACTGCACCGAATGGGCCACCTTCATTAGTTGTTAAATTACTATCAGCTTCTTGAGTTGCAATAAGCATAAATTCTTCTTTAGTCATAAAAAATCTCCTATTCATAATAAAATATATAGGAAAAAATAATGTTTTTATTCTTTGCCTATATAAATATAAATTAAAAGCGGTAAATATGCAATAATCTTTTGGTTTTTAATAAATATTTTTATTTTTAAATAGATAGATATGATTTCTTATGATAAAATAACTAAGGATTTATTTATTTATTTATTTATGAAAGCGAGGACAAAATGAAAAAGTTTTATGACGTAGAAGAAAAAGTGCCTTTGTTGCAAGGAATTCCACTTAGTTTACAACATTTGTTTGCTATGTTTGGTTCTACAGTATTAGTTCCTTTTTTACTTCATGTAAATCCAGCAACAGCTTTATTTATGAATGGTATAGGTACAATTTTGTATTTAATCATTTGTAAAGGGAAATTACCGGCTTATTTAGGTTCTAGTTTTGCATTTATTTCTCCAGTTTTAGCAGTACTTGCTACTAGTGGACTTAGTTATGGAGATGCTCAAGGTGGATTTATAGCATTTGGTTTATCTTTTATTATTTTATCTTTTGTTGTGGGTAAATTAGGTACAGCTTGGATTGATATTATTTTACCACCAGCTGCGATGGGTGCAGTAGTGGCAGTAATTGGTCTTGAACTTGCACCACTTGCTTTGGATATGTCTGGTTTTATCAGTGATACAATGCAATCTCAAGGCATTCCAAATGAGCTTGCAATGATTACTTCTGTATTTACATTAGCTGTGGCAATTTTGGCTTCTGTAATTGGTAGAGGATTTTTAAGTGTAATTCCTGTATTAATTGGTGTAATTGCAGGATATATCATGGCCTTTTGTTTAGGTATTGTAGATTGGTCTGGTGTAGAAGCTGCTAGTTGGGTACAAGTACCAACTTTCTATGAACCAACTTTTAATATTCACGCTATCATGATTATCATGCCTGCATTGTTTGTAGTTTTTGCTGAACATATTGGACATGTTGTTGTTACAAGTAGTATTGTAGATAGAGATTTAATTAAAAATCCAGGACTTAATCGTTCTTTATTTGCTGATGGTGTTTCTAATGTTTTATCTGGTTTTGTAGGCTCAACTCCTAATACTACTTATGGCGAAAATATGGGCGTTATGGCTATTACTCGTGTTTATAGTGTGTGGGTAATTGGTGGAGCTGCTGTTTTTGCTATTCTTTTCTCTTTTATTGGTAAGATTGCTGCGATTATTCATGCTATTCCAGTACCAGTAATGGGCGGTATTTCTGTATTGTTATTTGGTGTTATCGCTTGTTCTGGTATACGTATGCTTATAGAGAAAAAAGTTGATTATACTAGTACGAAAAATATGATACTTACTGCCGTAACTATGATAAGTGGTCTTAGTGGAGCTGCTGTAAATATCGGTCCTGTACAATTAAAAGGTATGGGCCTTGCAGTTGTCTGTGGCATGATTTTAAGCCTTTCTTTCTATGTTTTTGGCAAATTAGGTATAGCTAATAAAGAGTAAAATTAGAGATAAAAACTCATGGGTAACCCATGAGTTTTTATTTTTATAATTGTGCCCATAAATGACTAAAAAAGCTTTATTTTGACTTAAATTCACATAGGGTTGTGCCCATTTTGTGCCCACGTTGTGCCCATGTGCCCAAATTACAACGAATATATTTTAGTAATTTTATTTGCAATATCTTTATCTAAATTTGGTATAGCGTGGCCATATAAATTTAATGTATTACTAGCTCTACTATGTCCTAATCGTTTTGAAACTTCTAGTATAGGTATTCCATCAGCCAATAATTGAGTAGCATGAGTATGACGGAGTGCATGAAAGTTCCTATAAGGAACACCAGCATTAAATAAAATAGGCTTCCAATATTTTCTTATTATATTGGTCGCACAATAAGGGGTTCCATTTTGAGTATGGAATACATATCCAGAACCATAAAGATATACAAGATTATTTTCATCAACTTTTTTATATTTTTTTAGTTCACTGATTACATGAGGTGGTAAAGTAATTATTCTTTTACCTGCATTTGTTTTAGGTGGATTTTCAACAAAACCAATTTTAGCAATATATTGAATAGTAGATGTGATTTTAATAGTTCCTAATGTTAGGTTGATATTTTCCCATTTTAAACTTAACAGTTCGCCAATACGAACACCTGTTGTAGCTGCTAACAATATTAAGAGATATTTTTCTTTATAATGTGTAGGTGTAGTGTCGGCTTTTAAATAGTCAAAGATTTTTTTCAATTCTTCTTTAGTAAAAATTTTTATTTCTTTTTTTTGACTTCTAGGTATCTCAATACCATCCATAGGATTTTTACTTATCATATTTAGGATTTGTGCCTGTTTAAAAGCAGCATTTAAGAAAAAATATATTCTTTTAGAGATAGTATTGTTGAGGGTATTTAAGAACTTCTGAATAGTAAAAGGTGTTAAGTCTTGTAATAGAAGATTTTCAATGGGTTTTAGGTGTTTTATGGCTACCATATAATTTACTTTAGTCATAGGTCTAATATCTTTTTTAAACGTTTGTAACCATTCTAAGATCCATTCACCTAATGTTATATTAGATGGAGAAACATATTCATTTCTAAATAGATTAGATTTAATTTCGTTTAACCATTGTTTAGCTTCTTCACGAGTATCAAATCGTTTATATATTCTTTTCTTATTTGGATCAATAAAAGCAGCACGGTATTTATTTCTAGCTTTATCCCATGATATAGAACCTTCTCCATTTTCTCTTTTGGCCATAATTTATTCCTCCAATAATATTTTATAAATTTATTATTGCATTTGTTTTTGTGTAATAGATTTATAATAATTATACTATTTTAGTTCGGGAAACTGAACTAAATATAAGAATAAAAATAGAAAATGGCAGTTATTATATTACATATTATAAAAAACTGCACCTTCAAAAGTTGTTTTTTCTTCAACTTTTGGGGTGCAGTTTAATAATGACATAGTCATTGGCATGAAGTCTCAGTTGCTTAGAGCTAGAATATTATTAATTTAGTAAAATAACATCTCTAGTATGATTTTGCTTAATAGGTAAATTTATGCTAATGATCTTTCTTGTCGAAACAGAAAATGTTATTTCAACTTCAATTAATAAATAATTTGTATCTTTTATATAT
>ENA-OZKB01001508-OZKB01001508.1-human-gut-metagenome-genome-assembly--contig:-NODE-1508-length-10264-cov-7.689686_pt1 | contig 10264 bp, 7 predicted proteins | sample MGYA00244821_ERZ653753 | MGnify/ENA primary metagenome ERZ653753 (study PRJEB26926, sample SAMN06165256) | human gut metagenome | biome: ENVO:00009003; feature: ENVO:2100002; material: ENVO:00002003...
GAGATTGCCTCTTGTCTCGTGGGCTCGGAGATGTGTATAAGAGACAGGAGAAAATCCATTTACACTGACTTTTGGGCAGAAGCCGGTAGAATTTATTTCCCGTACAGATCAGATTGGAAAGATCATAAATACCTTTGATATGGAAAATCCGTCTAATATGGTTTATATGATCGCCGGGGTTCGAGGTTCTGGGAAGACAGTTTCTCTTGCAGTGATAGGAGATCACTATAATGCAAAGGAAGACTGGATCGTATTGCGTTTAAGTGTAGATATGGATCTGATTTCAGGGGCGGTATCGGAATTAAACCGAATTCTGAAGATCCGGGGGATAGATTTGGGAATTAATATTAATATTGGGATTGCGGAAATTGCTTTCAATAAAGAACGGGATACTTTAGATAAAGAGACAATGCTGCGTGATATTTTGGAAAAGGTAAAAGAACAGGGGAAAAAAGTACTTTTTATTATTGATGAGATCATTAATAATCAATATGTAAAACTTTTCGTAAGTAATTTTCAGATCTACATTACAAAAAATTATCCGGTCTATCTTGTAATGGCTGGATTATATGATAATATCAGCAATCTTCAAAATGAAAAAAGCCTGACATTTTTATACCGCGCTCCCAAAATATTTCTGGAACCATTAAGCATTCCGGCTATGACTACCAGTTACAGAACTGTATTTGGACTGCCGCCTAAAGAGGCAGCTTCCATGGCGCGGCTCACAAAAGGATATCCATTTGCATTTCAGATACTTGGATATCTTAAATGGGAAAATGATGGGACTATAGACGATATTTTACCAAAATTTGATGAAGAACTGACGGTTTATGCTTATGAAAAAATATGGAGTGAGTTATCAGAACTGGACCGCAAAATCGTTTATATTATTTCTCAGGGAGTAAATAAAACAGGTGACATACGGGAAAGTTTGGGAGTATCACCGCAACTTTTAAATACGTATCGGAAACGTCTTATGGAGAGAGGTGTAGTTGATGGTTCAAGACATGGGGAACTGACTTTGGCGTTGCCAAGATTTGAAGAGTATATCAATATGTATTGTGAAGTGGCTATCTGAATGTTTTAGCGATCCAGGGGATTTTGTTGTATTTTGAACTGAGGAGAGAGTATACGAAAAGGCGATCCGGTTATCGAAACCGGACCGCCTTTTTAACGTCTCTGCGTTTGTGGATTTATCCTTCTACAACTTCCACAATACTAAAGCCTTTTTCTTTCAACATATCCTCACAGGGACTGTCAAGGTGCATACAGTATACTCTGTGGCGTTCTTCCCGGGGGATCCATTTCTCCATCTTGCCGTAGTAGCAGTGGGATGGATTTGGTGAATCGTGGGTGCTGGTGTCGTGGTAGATGCGGCCGATCTCTCCTGCAAGGAAGCGGGTTCTGATATCTTCCGGCAGTTCTGAGGAGTCGCCGCTGTAGTAAATAGTTTCTGTTCCATCACTTAAAACATAGCCGTAGCATTTCATATCCAGTGCATGTTTCACTTCCACGGGAACTGCAGTCAGTCCGGCCGGGTTTTCGGGAAGTGTTTCATGGTAATGGTAGCCTAAAGGTGTGATCCCTTCTAATGTAAGAAGCTGCTTAATGGTCTCCTGTGGATAAACTACATGAATGGCTTTGTTAAAGAGACAGTAAAAATAGGAGATCAGGGTTCCAAGACTTCCTACGTGGTCGGCATGCATATGAGTCAGGATAACATAAACATCTTCAATGGAAGCCAGGTCCAGTTTGTGATAAAGCACATCAAACATGGTCTCTCCGCAGTCAATAAGATAAAGCGCTTTTCCGGAAAGCATGTATGCTCCCGTATTCTTAAAGGGAGGATAAAAAGCGCTGCCTTTTCCGGTAAAATTTAATTCCATGCCTTTCCTCCTTAATGGGTATTATTGTTACAGTTCAGCCATGATATTTTATTCCTTGATACCGGCGCTTACAAAGCTGCTCATAAACTGTTTTTGAGCGACTAAGAAGGCCAGAAGAAGCGGAACAATGATGATAAAGGCTGCAGCACACACATTGGCCCACTGCATGTTAGCCTCTTTGGATTTTGCGAAAATAGCAAGTCCTACGGTCAGTGTACGGTTGGTAGGAGAGTTGGTCACGATCAGAGGCCACAGGTAGTTGTTCCAGTGGTAGCTGACAGAGATAACGGCAAAGGAAAGATATGCCGGTTTTGCACATGGCATGTATACACCCCAGATGGTCTGCCAGGTATTGGCACCGTCGATCTTTGCTGCCTCAGCCAGTGCCTTTGGAATGGATTTAAAGTGCTGACGGAGTAAGAAGATAGCCATGGCACTGCCGTAGAATGGAAGCATCATACCGATCTTGGTGTCGATGAGCTTCAGATCAGACAGAGTCATGAAGTTTGGTGTGATCAAAACGTCATTTGGGATAATGATCTGCATAAAGATCACAGCAAATACCAGCGCCTGTCCCTTGAAATCCAGAACAGCCAGTGCATAGGCAGCCAGTGTGGAAGTAAAGAACTGTACGGCAAAGGTGCATACTACCAGTGTCAGTGTGTTGATGTAATAGGTGCCAAATGGAATGGCATTCCATACATATTTAATATTATCCAGTGTGAACGCTGTTGTCGGGAACAGTGTCATATGGAAGGATGGAACGGAAAATGCGGTTCCGATCAGCCAGATAAGTGGGATCAGCCAAAGCAGGCCTAAAATAACGGAAAATGCGGTGATCCCGGCACCGATCAAATGTTTTTTCTGCATGGTGTAAGGCCTCCTTTAGTTGTACTGGATCTTCTTGTCCTGGCTTAAGAAACGAGGAAGTGCTACTACCATGAGCAGAAGCAGCATAACCGTTGTCAGTGCAGAAGATACGCCGTAGTTGAAGTTTGTAAATCCCTGCTGGTAAATGTAGTACAGAAGCAGTGTGGAAGCGTTGTTTGGAGCGCCCTCTGTCATAATGACTACATGGTCCACCAGCTTGAAGCTGTTGGTCAGAGCAATGGTGGATACAAACAGGAAGGTTGGTGCAAGAAGAGGTAAAGTGATCTTGCGGAAAATGGTCCAGGAGTTAGCGCCGTCAATGCGGGCTGCCTCATTTACATCGGTGGAAATACTCTGGATACCGGAAAGGAAGAATACCATCAGGTATCCGGCTTCTTTCCAGACGTACATAAAGGCCATAGCCGGAAGAACGGTCTTCTTGCTGGATAAGATATTCATAGGCTGAAGGCCCATGCTGATGAGCATCTGGTCAAGTAAGCCGTTTTTTGCCATGTAAATAAACATCCAGATACTTGCAATAGCGATCATAGGCATAACTACCGGATAGAAATAGGAAGTACGGACAAAACCGATGAGACGGCTTTTACGGTTGACTAACGTTGCTAAAAACAGGCCAACGACCATACTGGGAACAATGGTGATCAACGCAAAAAACAGCGTATTTCCCATTACTTTCCAGAAAAGAGAAGATCCGGCCAGACTGATATAGTTTTTCAGACCGATAAATTCCGGTGCGCTCATACCGAGCTTATATTTTGTAAGGCTGAGCCAGATGCTCCGAAAGACCGGCCATACAGTAAAGGCTGCCATAAAGATCAGGGAAGGCATTACCAACAGCCATCCTATGAGAGTGTTTCGCAGTTCACGCTGCTTTTTTGTATGTGTTTTCATCTTTTATTCCCCATTTATCAGATTTCGAGAGAACAGTAAAAATATGAAACAAATTGGCGCTGCCGTGAAGCACGACAGCACCAACTTCATTTCAAAAGTATCATTTTATCCTACTGATACTCAGACAGAACTTCTGTTGCCTGTTCCTGAGCTGCGCTTAATGCTTCTTCAGCAGTTGCGTCACCAGTTACTGCAGACTGGATATTGTCATTTAAGACTCTCCAGATCTCTGCTGCGTTGTAAGTAGTAAGCTCTGGCTTGGAGATCGGGATCTGCTCGTAAGCGATCTTAGCCTGAGGCAGTTTGTCGTAGTATTCTTTCATGATATCCAGATCGAAGCAGGACTGTCTGGTTGCTACATAACCTGTATCCAGTGCCCACTGTGCTGCGCGCTCTGGCTCAGTAGCGAACTTGATGAACTTCCAAGCTGCCTGTACACGGTCTTCAGAGATACCATTGGAGATGTAGAAGTTTCCGCCGCCGGTAGGAGCTGCCTGACGTGCATTTCCTGGAAGGAATGCGGTACCGAAATCAAAGGTAGCGTTCTTGCTGATGTTTGCCAGGTTTCCTGTGGTGTGATAGATCATAGCTACTTCGCCAGCTAAGAACTGAGTAGGAAGATCGGTCCACTGTACGATGCCAGGAGCCATTACTTCGTACTTGTTCTGAAGGTCAAGCCAGAACTGAAGTGCTTCTACGTTCTCTGGAGTATCGAACATAACGGATTTTCCGTCTTCAGCCATCAGGTTCTCACCATTCTTGCTGTTCTGTAAGCAGAAGCCTGTGAAGGTCCACTGTGCAGAACCGGAGTTTAATGCGATACCAACACCGTAACGGTTTTCGTTGGTGAGCAGTTTTGCGTCTTCAACCAGTTCGTCCCAGGTTGCAGGTGCTTTCTCAGGATCAAGGCCAACTTCCTTGAATGCATCCTTATTATAGAAAAGGATCTCTGTACTTCTCTGGAATGGGATGGAGTAGATCTTGCCGTCTACGTAGGAGTCCTCCATGAAGCCGCTTAAGAAATCGTCGATGTAAGCTTTTCCTTCGTCTCCGTCTGCTGCGATCAGGTCATCTAATGGCATTGCCATACCGGTGGAAGCCATTGTGAAACGCTGGGTAGCAAGGCTTACGAATACATCTGGTGGTGTGCCTCCCTGGATAGCAGTCTGGATCTTTGTAACGGTATCATCGTAGTTTCCGGTATAAACAGGATCTACAACGATGTCAGGATTTTCAGCATTGAAGTCTGCGCAGATCTTCTCAATCAGCTTTGCAGCATCGCCGCCTACGTTTACTGGGTAGTAGAATGACAGGTGCATTGCGTCAGATGAACCGCCTTCAGCTGCTGCAGTGGTTGCATCGGCTGCTGCCTCAGATTTTTCAGCTGCTGCGCTGGTTTCGGCTGGTTTGGAACCGCCGGAGCAGCCGCCTAATGCCATAGCAGAGGCTACTAAACAGGCAGATGATGCAAGTACGAGTTTCTTTTTCATGATACTCCTCCTTTTTGTTCGCATTGATAGACTTTTTAAGGTCTGTGATTTGCTCTTAAGTTCACTATAGCATCATTATTGAAACGTGTCAAATATTATTTTGATTTTTTGCACAATAAATATTTTGAATTTACATGTTACTTTAACAATTTTACCTATGCTATACATTTTTTACATTTTCTTTACAGGGGATACGATTGAACAAGGTTCAATTTCTGGGGCAGAATTGTGATTTCTTAAGATATATGTTATAGTTAATACAAGTGAGAGCAGCAACGAAGGTCCGGTCATAGAGTGGACCTGACAGTAAAATGCAGACCACACCAGCACCGTATATCAGGAGGAACACATATGGCAACCATTAAAGATATTGCAAAGAAGGCCGGCGTGGCCCAGGGAACGGTTTCCAATGTATTAAATGGTAAAGGGAACGTAAGCAGTGACAAAATACGCCGGGTAATGGAAGCTGCAAGGCAATTGGGCTATGTTCCAAATGAAAGAGCAGCTTTGCTGCGCAAGGGAACCAATGACTGCCTGGCTCTGATCATGCCGGATTCCCGGGCAAGGCAGTACGAAGATTTTTATTTCAGTTTTAAAGACTATGCCCAGGAACATGGTTATCTTGTATCCCGCCATCTGACCAATGAAAATTCACCGGAAAGTGAAGCGACTGCATTTTCAGAGGCAAAAGTGAAGCAGGTAAAGGGGATCGCCTGCATTTCCGCAGTAGCGGGAACTGCCAGCGAGGCGGCGATCTATAAAAATAATGGGATCTTTGGGGAAATGGAACCGGCCCAGAATAATGGCTCGGATATTCCGGTACTTTTTGTAGACCGGAAAACAGGTTTCCCTTCTGATTTTATTGGGTTTGATTATGAAAAAGCGGGACAGGCTATGGCAGAGAAAGCACTGCAGGCCGGGTATCGCAGCATCTGCCTGCTTACAGGAAATCCGGATTATTCCAGTGAAAAGGATTTTTGCAGGGGCTTTCTGACCATGATGGAAGGTTCTACCTGCCAGGTGATCCAGATCTGGACAGACTCATTTAGAAAATACCAGAATATCATGCAGATATTTAACGGAACACTGCCCCAGGCATTTTTTATATCCAATTATGGATTTGCAGAAAGTGCCAAGGATATGTGTACCACTTTTTATGGAAAAGAAGAGGGCTCACCGGATATCTATACGGTGGCGCCGCTGTTTACCATTCCGGAAAATGACTTTATTAAATATGAAATGAATTACCGCCAGCTAGGAAAAAGGGCGGCAAAGATGCTGATCAGAAAGGCAGAGGAGTCCGGCGCGGAAGAAAGCACAGCACAGGAAAGTGCAACGGAAGAAAATACGGCATCAGAAAAAATACCGGATAATGTCGGGACAGAGGGACATGCCAATTGGATGATCCCGGGAGACGGATTTCAGAACTGGTTCGTGAATATCCGAAAGCCGGAAAGTACCCAGCCATTAAATATTGTAACTCTGGACAGCCCGGAAGCTTATATTATGAAAACGTTTTCCAGACTGTTTACCCAGAAAACGGGAATTGATGTAAATGTGTGCATTCTCTCTTATGATGAAATCTATGAGGCATTTAACTCGTTAGATGAAACCTCCCGTTTTGATATCCTGCGACTGGATGTGACCTGGCTTTCCTGGTTTGCCCAGAAGCTTCTCCGGCCATTGTCAGAGATCGATGAAAATATTGAAAACAGCCTGGGACAGTACGTGGAAGGAGTTCCGGAGCATTACTGCCGGGTACATGGTCAGATCTATGCGCTGCCGGTTACGCCCAGCGTGCAGATTCTTTATTATAGGAAGGACCTGTTTGAAAGCCCTATCTGCAAGCGGACCTATTTTGAGCAGTTCCATGAAGAACTGCAGCCGCCGAAGACATTTGAGGAATATAACAGGATCGCTGCATTTTTCACAAGAGATCTGACACCCTCATCACCGGTTCCTTATGGATCGACGATTACACTGGGCTCTACCGGTGTGGCTGGTTCTGAGTTTCTGGCAAGATTATTTGCCATTCAGGAAAACCTGTACGGTGCGGACGGACAGATCCATTTAGACTCCCTGCAGTGCCAGCAGGCTCTTGCGGAGTTAGTACAGCTGCGGCGTTGTACATCGCCGGAGTACTGTGGCTGGTGGACCCAGACTGCAAGGCGGTTTGCAGAAGGAAATTTTGCCATGTCCATTTTGTACAGCAACTATGCCAGTGACCTGTCGGCTCACAGTTCCCATGTAGTAGGAAATGTAGGGTACTCTATGATGCCGGGAAATAACCCGGTGCTTGGCGGCGGCAGTTTAGGTGTTTCTAAATATTGTAAGCGGCCGAAGGATGCCCTTTCTTTTATTAAATGGATGTGCAGTGAGCCGCTTTGTTCAGCATCGGCTTTACTGGGAAGTACATCCCCATGCCGCAGGACCTATGATAATTATGAGGTTTTACATAACTATCCATGGCTGAAGCTTACCAGACACTGCTTCCCCATTTCAAAAGGGAACCGGCTTCCGGCGGAGCTTTCTGTACCCTTTGATGAGCGTAAGTTTTTGAGCATCCTGGGACTGGCAGTTAAGAATGCTTATACCGGAATTGTGACCCCAAAAGAGGCCCTTTCCGATGCCCAGATGCAGTTTTCAAATTATTTCCATACTTCTTTAGAAAAACGTTAGAAATAGTCAGATTTTAGTCAGAGTTCTTTAAGGGAGCCTCAAAGACTTGCTTATACTGATGTGCTATACTATAACCAGTGAAGAGAAAAACAAGCGGCTGCGAAGCAGACATTTGTTTTTCACGAGCGGTTAACGAAGACCCCGCCTGCGATAGCAGGCAGTAGAGCGCATAAGCGCGTGGGTCTGAGCATAGGAGAGAAACCCGCTTGCATAATTGCGTGGGCCTGAGTATATAGCACGGGAGAGAAGGTGAGCAGATGAGGACAAAAGACAATGGAAAATACAATACAGCAGGAAACACCGGGAAAAAGAAGTGTGCAGCGTTTAATTGGCTTAAAGGAGTAACAGCTGTGCTCTGTGCAGTGGTTATGTATTTTGCAGTGACCATCGGTGTCCGCGGCTATGATATGTATAAGGATGCCATTGCCCAGGTCAGCCTGAAAGATAAGGTAAGCGAGATACGGTCCAAGGAAAGCTATACTGTATTTTCTGATCTTCCGGAAACGTATACGGATGCAGTCCTCTCTGTGGAAGATCACCGATTTTACGGACATATTGGTATTGATCCCATTGCCATTACAAGAGCCATGGTCAATGATGTAAAGGCCGGACGCTTTGTAGAAGGCGGCAGTACCATTACCCAGCAACTGGCAAAAAATCTGTATTTCACCCAGGAAAAGAAGATGGAGCGTAAGGTAGCAGAGGTATTTATGGCTTTTGCACTGGAGCGGGATTACAGTAAAAATGAGATTTTAGAGCTTTATGTAAATACCATTTATTTCGGAAACGGATATTATTGTATCAAAGATGCCAGCGAAGGCTATTTCGGAAAAGAGCCGGAAGACCTGACAGATTACGAAAGCACACTTCTTGCAGGCGTTCCTAATGCACCGTCTAAATATTCCCCCACTGTCAATCTGGAGCTGGCGGAAAAACGCCAGGAGCAGGTGGTAGAACGTCTGGTAGCCTGCGGACTCTTTACAAAAGAGCGGGCACAGGAGACACTGGCGGGAAGTGAGATGTAAGAACGGGAATGGGATGTAAAGAGATGTGAAATATCACGGCTTGTAAAAGAAGGCCATATCTGCTAGAATAAGTGAACGACTAATTAAAATGAGCGTTAGATACCCCCTATATGGCGGAATCTAGCGCTTTCAGGCGTGTTTTGGAAAGGAAAATATTTTATGTATATCATAGCAGGACTGGGAAACCCTACAAGGGAGTATGAGAAGACGAGACATAATGTGGGATTTGATACCATTGATGTGCTGGCGGACAAGTTAAATACATCTGTGGATGAGAAGAAGTTTAAGGGACTTTATGGAAGGGGCATTATCGCAGGGGAAAAGGTGATCCTTTTAAAACCCCAGACTTTTATGAATTTAAGCGGTGAGAGCGTAAGAGAAGCGGCAGATTTCTATAAAGTGGACCCGGAGCATATCATTGTTATATATGATGATATCAGTCTGGATGTAGGTCAGCTGCGGATCCGCAAAAAAGGCAGCGCAGGCGGTCATAATGGTATTAAAAATATCATTGCCCATCTGGGAACCCAGGAGTTTCCACGTATTAAGGTAGGCGTAGGTGACAAGCCGCCGAGAATGGATCTGGCAGATTATGTGCTCAGCCGCTTCTCTAAGGAAGACCGTGAAAAAATGGAACAGGCATTTAAAGACGCGGCAGAGGCAGTGGAGGTTATGATCGCAGAGGGACCAGATGCGGCTATGAACCGGTTTAATGGACACAAATAGATATTTTTGCATAATTGAACACAGAAACGTTGAAACAGATACAACACAGACTGAAATGATAATGGAACAGGATATAAGGGGAAAACATGGAAAATCCGTTATTGGAATTACAGGAATATGAAAATCTACAGGAAGCGTTAAAAAAGGCAAAAGGACCGGTTCAGGCAACGGGAACCCTTGATTCCCAGAAGGTACACCTGATGTACTGGCTGGGAAAAGACGGGGGTTTTCCCTGGAAACTGGTGGTGACTTATGATGACCAGAGAGCCAGGGAGATCTACGAAGATTTTCGCAGCTTTACGGAAAACGTATGGCTTTACCCGGCAAAGGATCTGCTGTTTTACAGTGCGGATATCCACGGAAACCTGATGACCCGCCAGCGCATTGCAGTGTGGCGGCACCTGATGGAAGAGAAGGAAGGCGTAGTAGTCACTACGTTAGACGGCCTTATGGATCATCTGCTGCCGCTGGTATTTTTAAAGCAGCAGGCGGTGACTGTGGAAAACGGCCAGATCATGGATCTGGATGAATGGAAAGAACGCCTTACAGCACTGGGGTATGAGCGTACAGCCCAGGTAGACGGCATGGGCCAGTTTTCCATCCGTGGCGGTATCGTGGACATTTTCCCGCTGACAGAGGAAGTGCCGGTGCGTATTGAACCTGTCTCTTATAC
>ENA-OZKB01001519-OZKB01001519.1-human-gut-metagenome-genome-assembly--contig:-NODE-1519-length-10210-cov-9.466076_pt1 | contig 10210 bp, 9 predicted proteins | sample MGYA00244821_ERZ653753 | MGnify/ENA primary metagenome ERZ653753 (study PRJEB26926, sample SAMN06165256) | human gut metagenome | biome: ENVO:00009003; feature: ENVO:2100002; material: ENVO:00002003...
TCTTTTAATGCGTCCTTTGACGTACTCAAATGCCTCAACCCCGCATAAACACTAGATTTATTTATCTAATGACTTCATCGTCGGGAACAATAATACGTCCCTGATTGCCTGGCTATCTGTCAGAAGCATCACAAGACGGTCGATTCCGTATCCGATTCCACCTGTTGGCGGCATACCGATTTCAAGTGCGTTGAGGAAGTCCTCATCTGTGTGCTCTGCCTCGTCATCGCCTGCTGCTGCGTTGGCATCCTGTGCTGCGAAACGCTCACGCTGGTCGATTGGGTCGTTGAGCTCTGAGTATGCGTTACACATCTCCCATGTATTACAAAACAGCTCAAAACGCTCTACCTTTGTAGGGTCGCTTGGTTTCTTTTTGGTGAGAGGCGATATCTCGATTGGGTGATCCATGATAAAGGTTGGCTGGATAAGCTCTTTCTCGCAGTACTCCTCGAAGAAGAGGTTTACGATGTCACCCTTCTTGTGACGCTCCTCATACTCGATATGATGCTCGTCTGCAAGCTTCTTTGCGGCTGCATCATCAGGTACCTGGTCGAAGTCTACGCCTGCGTATTTCTTGATTGCGTCTATCATTGTCATTCTTGCGAATGGCTTTCCAAGGTCGATTTCCACGCCGTTGTATGAGATTTTTGTCGAACCGCATACCTTCTCAGCGAGGTAACGGAACATTGACTCTGTCAGCTCCATCATGCCCTCGTAGTCTGTATATGCCTGATAAAGCTCCATAAGTGTGAACTCAGGGTTGTGACGTGTGTCTACGCCCTCGTTACGGAAAACTCGTCCGATCTCGTATACTCGCTCAAGTCCTCCGACGATGAGTCTCTTTAAGTAAAGCTCAAGGGAAATACGAAGCTTTACATCCTCGTTCAATGCGTTGTAGTGTGTCTCGAATGGTCTTGCTGCGGCACCACCTGCGTTTGAGACAAGCATAGGTGTCTCAACCTCCATGAAATCACGGCCTGCAAGGAAGTTACGGATTTCCTTGAGTATCTGTGAGCGCTTGATAAATACCTCTTTGCTCTCCTGATTCATGATAAGGTCTACATATCTCTGACGGTATCTGGTGTCTGTGTCTGTCAGTCCATGGAACTTCTCCGGGAGTATCTGGAGTGATTTTGAAAGCAGTGTTATCTCCTCTGCATGGATTGAGATTTCGCCTGTCTTTGTTCTGAAGGCGAAGCCCTTTACACCGTAGATATCACCGATGTCTGATTTCTTGAAGTCTGCGTATGAGTCTTCTCCGATATTGTCCCTTGCCACATATACCTGGATATTGCCCTTTAAGTCCTGGATATTGCAGAAAGAAGCCTTACCCATGACACGCTTGAACATCATACGTCCTGCGATGCTTACCTCGATTGGCTTTGCATCCATGATTTCTCTTCTCTCGTTGTAATCATTGTTGATTACCTCTCTCTTTGCAGCGTCATCCAAGCCCTCAACATCCGGAGCCTTTCTGTCACCGAGAATCTCAGCCTCATGAGCATTGTAAAGCTCCTTTACATCGCTGCTGTGATGAGTAACATTGTACTTTGTAATCTGGAAGGGATCCTTTCCTGCTTCCTGTAAATTCTGTAATTTTTCACGGCGGACCTTAAGGAGCTGATTTACATCCTGCTGCTGTCCACCCTTGTTATTATTCTGATTTGCCATTTTTTACCTCTTTTAGTTCTCTTCTGCTCTCTGGATCTCGAGTACCTTGTATGTGAGCTCTCCTACCTGAGTCTCAACAGTTACAGTATCTCCGACTTTCTTTCCAAGAAGAGCTTTACCTACAGGTGACTCGTTTGAAATCTTGCCCTTTAAGCTGTTTGCCTCTGTTGAACCAACAATTTTGTACTCAAGCTCCTCATCAAATTCACAATCTAAGATGCGGATCTTACATCCGATAGAAATCTTGTCAAGGTCAACCTCCTCCTCAACAACAACCTCTGCATTTTTAAGGATTTTCTCGATTTCCTCAATACGAGCCTCGATATCGCGCTGCTCATCCTTAGCTGCATCATACTCAGCATTCTCAGATAAATCACCCTGCTCACGAGCCTCCTTGATCTTCTGGGAAACCTCTTTACGCTTAACAACCTTTAACTGCTCAAGCTCATCCTCGAGCTTCTTAAGACCTGCATATGTCAGAATATTTTTCTTGTTATCCATGATTCTTACCCTTCTATCTTCTTTTTTTATTTTTGATATTTATTGTACTCATCTAGTATATTAACTTCCCACACCAAGGTCTTCAATACCGGAAAGTATACAGTATGTTCCGAAGAAAAATATGAACTGCCACGGAGTCCCATAACACCCGGCAACGGAAACCCGGTAGCAAAGAAAAACCCTCTATCCGCGATTCGCACCCGTGGCTAACTTCATATTTTTCTGAGGAATATACTGTATGCTATGCCGGTAACTTCGATAAACTGAATGTGGGAAGTTTCACATACTAAATTTAAAGCCTATTTTAACGCGTGTATTATAATTGAAAATCCCCACGCTGTCAAGGATTTGACCGATTTCAATTTTTAAGCTTTTCCTTATACAAAAGCTCCTCAAGCTGTTCTAAGCTCTCCACCGTATTCACCGCCGCGCGCAGCCTTGATGAATGCGGATATCCTGCCGTATACCACGCTGTGTGCTTTCTCATCTCGTGTATTCCCGTGTACTCGCCCTTGAACTCTATCATCATGCGTGCATGGCGCAGTATCATCCGGCGCACTTCCTCAAATGATGGCTTTTCCTGATGCTCGCCGGTCTCAAAGTAATGCAGTATCTGTGAGAAAAGCCATGGATTTCCCTGCGCTCCCCTGGCTATCATAAAGCCGTCGCAGCCTGTCTGCTCCTGCATTTTTATGACATCCTCTGCGCAAAGCAGGTCTCCGTTTCCTATGACCGGTATTGAGACAGCCTCTTTTACCTGCCTTATGATGTCCCAGTCGGCTTTACCGGAGTAGTACTGCTCTCTGGTCCTGCCATGCACTGCGACTGCGCTTGCGCCGCTTTCTTCAGCTACATGCGCCAGCTCTACTGCGTTGACATGCTCATCATCGAAGCCCTTTCGTATTTTTACGGTGACCGGCTTATCTATCGCTTTTACTATACTCTCTATAATCTGACCTGCAAGAATCGGATTTTTCATGAGCGCTGAGCCCTCACCGTTGTTTACGATTTTTGGCACCGGACAGCCCATGTTGATATCCAGTATGTCAAACGGTCTTTCCTCTATCTGCTTTGCTATCTGAGCCATTATTTGCGGGTCTGAGCCAAACATCTGGAGTGAAACAGGCTTTTCTCTTTCATCTATTGAAAGAAGCGACTCTGTATTTTTGTTTTTGTACAAAATTGCCTTGGCGCTGACCATTTCCATACATAAAAGGCCGGCTCCCTGCTCCTTGCACAATAAGCGAAATGGCAGGTCTGTAACGCCTGCCATAGGTCCCAGTATCAGGTTGTTTGGGAGTGTCACACTTCCTATCTGAAGCTTTCGTATCTGATGAATATCCATACTATTACTTCACTCCCTTGCGGTTCTGCTTGCGATACACGAGGTTTATGCCCTTTAATGTCAGATCCGGATCGTATACATCCACGTTTTCTGTCTCATTGGATATTATTCTGCCGAGTCCGCCGGTCACTACAACCTTTGCATCGTACATGCCTGTTTCTTCCTTTACCTTGTTGATGATGTACTCTGTCTGTCCTATCTGTCCATACACAAGTCCCGCCTGCATGCTGGTGATAGTGTCCTTTCCGAGGATATTATCAGGCTTTTTAATCTCTATCTCAGGAAGCTTTGCAGCATCCTCCCAGAGTGCCTTGGCTGAGATACGTATGCCCGGTGCTGTGATTCCTCCCATGAAGGTACCATTTTCATCGACCATATCGTAGGTGGTTGCTGTGCCAAAATCTATGACCAAAACAGGTCCTCCATATAATTCATATGCAGCTACGGCGTCTACTATACGGTCTGCGCCAATTTGCTGCGGATTTGGTGTGGCGATACGGATGCCTGTTTTGATGCCGGCCTCCACGATTATCGGCCTGATATTGAAGTATTTTATTAGGCCATTCTGCAGTGAATGCATGATATTCGGTACAACGGAGCATATGATTGCATCATGTATGTCGTCCATGCCTACCTGATTTCTTTCAAGCAGAGTGCTCAAAAGCATGCCATATTCATCTGATGTACGTGGCATTTTAGTTGTAATTCTAAAGCTTGCTTTTATCCTGTCACCATCAAACACGCCGCATGTTATGTTTGTATTTCCTACGTCCAGTGCTAAGATCATTTGTTATTCCTCCTCGAGTCCTTCTCCCAAAAATACTATGCGATAATACGTCTCTATCGACTCGAGCAGTTCTCTTCGCTCGTTGCGGTACTGCTTTATCTTTAGCACGCTTCCTATCTCATCATAAAAAAAGTCGTTTTCCTTGCAGGATGTTCTGAAATCGAGGTTTCCGTCCTCATCAAACACCAGCTCCAGTATGCCTCCCACATCCTCTGTATACAGGACGCACATGATTTTGAGCTCGTCCCTTATTGTCTGTGGAAGTCCGTTAAAATTCTCGTTCAGATAATATTTTTTCTGATATGCGTTTGACACGCAAAGTACTACCTCTTTAGACATATCCGTATATTCCTCTCACTGATACTTCTCCGCTTGAAACCAGCTTGCGCGATTCCCATGTGTCCACGATCAGCTCGCCCTTAGGTGTGATGCCCATCGCTTTTCCGTCAAACGGCTCCTTCGGATCCAGTACCCTTACTGATTTGTTCCTGTTGACCAACAGCTCATCATACTCCCTGACGAGGGCTGAAAGGTCCTGCGTCTTTAAAAATGTGTCATAATACTGCTCAAAGTATGACATGGTCTCTGCGATTATCTGCGCACGGTGGAATCTTTTGCCACCTGCTTCTATCATGAGTGAGCTCGCCATCTGACTGATTTCCTCCGGAAAGCTCTCATTATGCACGTTGATACCGATACCTACAACAATATGGTTGATGTAGTCAAACTGCGCATTCATCTCTGTGAGTATGCCGCACACCTTTTTGCTGTTTACCACAATGTCGTTTGGCCACTTTATCATGGCTTCCTCGCCTGTAACGCTTGTTATTGCCTTTGCGACAGCAAGCGCTGCCACAAGCGTGAGCATGGATGCATTGTTGGGATTGATATCAGGCTTTATCATAAGTGTCATGAAAATACCTGTGCCGGACGGCGATACCCAGCTGCGGCCGCGGCGCCCCTTGCCTGACTCCTGTTTGTCCGCTACAACTAAGGTGCCGCTCGGATAGCCTTTTTCGGCAAGCTCCTGAGCCTTGGTGTTGGTGGAATCTATTGTATCAAAATACAACACTTCCTTTGCCACCCATTCTGTGTGCATTAGGCTTTTTATCTCCGCCTCTGTCATCAAATCCGGCGCTGCCATGAGCCTGTAGCCCTTATTCTGTTGTGCCTCTATCTCATATCCGGCTTCCTTTAGCTGGTTTATGGCCTTCCACACGGCTGTGCGCGATACTCCGAACCGGTTGCATAGCTCCTGCCCTGAAATATAGCCGTCAGCGCTGCGTAGAAGTCTAAGTATTTCTTCCTTCATACTTTATTCCTTAGCTTTCCGTCAATCTTTTGTTGCGGTCATTGCTTGCCGTACTAATCAGCAAGTGTTGCACGCATGATTGCCTTGATTGAGTGCATACGGTTCTCTGCCTCATCAAATACCACTGAGCGCTCTGACTCAAATACCTCGTCTGTCACCTCAAGCTCGCTCAATCCAAACTTCTCATAGACCTGCTTGCCGATTGTTGTCTTTAAATCATGGAATGCAGGCAGACAGTGCATAAAGATTGCGCTATCCTTTGCATTTTCAAATGCTTTTGCATTTACCTGATATGGCTTTAAGTCGTTAATTCGCTCTGCCCATACCTCTTCCGGCTCTCCCATTGATACCCACACATCTGTGTAGATGACATCTGCGTCCTTTGTGCCCTCTGCCACATCCTCTGTGAGTGTGATTGATGCGCCGGTTGTTTCTGCAACGTCCTTACAATATTTTACAAGCTCATCATTTGGGAAATATTTCTTGTTTGTGCATGCCACGAAGTCCATGCCAAGCTTTGCACATGTGACCATGAGTGAATTGCCCATGTTGTATCTTGCATCGCCCATGTATACAAATTTCACGCCCTTGAGTCTGCCGAGGTGCTCACGGATTGTAAGCATATCTGCTATCATCTGTGTCGGGTGGAACTCATTTGTCAGGCCGTTCCATACCGGTACGCCTGCGTATTTAGCCAGCTCCTCCACGATTTCCTGTCCGTATCCACGATACTCGATTCCGTCAAACATTCTGCCGAGCACGCGCGCTGTATCGGCGATGCTCTCCTTTTTACCTATCTGTGAACCGCTTGGGTCAAGGTATGTGACATGCATTCCAAGGTCATGTGCCGCTACCTCAAAAGAGCAGCGAGTTCTGGTACTGGTCTTTTCAAAAATCAGCGCTATATTCTTGCCTGTGAGGTCATCATGTCTGATGCCTTTTTTCTTCTTTTCCTTCAGCTCCTGTGAGAGGTCAATCAGATAAGTAATCTCTTCCGGAGTGTAATCCATAAGTTTTAAAAAGTTTCGTCCCTTTAACTGCATTGCTCTTGCCTCCTGGGTTTTATTTGCATCGTTTATAGATGCAGATTGCTATAATTTATATCTGTAGGTTGCTATAATGATGTCATTTTACTCTATTTTGTGGTATGTTGCAAGAGGTTTGAATCATTGACGCTCTGACTGTAAAACCATGCCGTACAAATAATTAAAGAGGCTGCAAACCAACAAGCTTTGTTGATTTGCAGCCTCTTTGTTATTTCTTTATATCGGCTGTATATTATCTGAACTTCATATTTCCGATTGATATTCCTGAGCCGTGATCATTGAAGGATGTACATCCTCCTGTGTTGTCCACTCCGGACATTGCCTCCTGTGCTGCACTGTAGCATGAAGAAGAAATGCTTCCGCTAAGCTTTCTTGCGAGCTTTCCTGATGATGCCGGTCCAAACTGGCCTTTCTGGTAAATAACACCTGAGATGCTGTTTGGATATGAGCTGCTCTTTACTCTGTTGATGACTGCCGCTCCTACTGCGAGCTGACATTCATAGCTCTCTCCGCCTGCCTCGCACTCGATGATTGCTGCAAGCAGTGTCAGGTCATCTGCTCCTGCACTTACTGCCTCGCCCTGTGTAGTCTCAGCCTTCTTTGATGAAGTATTTTCTGATGTATTTTTCTTTGCTGCTTTGGCTGCCTCTGCGGCTGCCTTTCTCTCTGCCTCTTTCTGTGCAGCTATCTGAGCCTGTTCCTCTTCAATTGTGATACCCACTCTTGTGTTGAGGGAACGTGTCGCATAATCTGCTGCGATATATCCTGTCTGTGAATCGCTGACTACTGCAATCCAGCCATCCTGTGCCTGTGCTGCGCGGTCCACCTGATAGGTCTTGCCCTGGTCAGCTACCTCTAAGGCCTTGCTGTTTGTATCTGCTGTCTCTCTCACACGAAGTCCGTCTGTATTTACTGTAGCAATTTCTCCGCATGTGTCGTAAGCATAGCTTAGTGCGTCAGTTCCGGTCACACAGTAAGATACATTGACATATCCGTCTACATTTCCTGACTTGATGTGAGCCCATGTGCCATCGTTTTCTACGATGTCTGCCACACTTCCTTTATATAATTTTCCAACAATATCTGACTGTTCATTGGCCTGTGCTCTTACGTTGAGTGATTCTTCAACGTTTGGCATAAGCTTTGTCTGCCATTCCTGCTGCTCCTGTGTGAGCTGTGGCTGTGCCTCCTGCTGTGCATCCTGTGCTGCTGCCACCATCTCAACATTTTCTTTTTCTACTGTAACAGCATTCTCTGCTGTGAGGCTCTTCTCATAATCAAAAAGAGTCGCTGCTACGCCGGCATAACTATTATAACCAGTATGCTCTAAACCAGTGTTTGCTAGCACCTTATCCTCTGCTTTGACCTCAGAGCGTCCGCTGTTAGTAACCGCGGTAACCGTCAGCATAGCGCACAATCCACAGACCGTAATGCTCTCGATTACTTTTTTGTTTAGCTTCATATAATCCTCCATATGGTGTAGTATATGTTGTTTTTGTTAAGTTTATTACACCTATGTTGCATTTGTTACAATCGGTATAATATCACAGTAATAGCATTTTGTCAAATTTCATGGAAAAATCTCCTGAAGCACCGATGAAATCACCCCATCCTGATGTACCTTATGCTCTATCTCCAGCTTGTCGCTTTCGCTTCTCGACAGCTCGTCTATGTAGTCGCTCACCTGTTTTTCTATTCTATAAATCTCGTTGCTCAAAAGTCTTATCCTGTGTGAGAGTGCAATCAAGGTCACAATGACTGTCAGCATGAAAAGTGCAAGCATTATCGCAAGTATGCCTCCCGCTATGATGTCCATATTGTCCATTGATAATTCCATATTAATGAGTCCTCCCTACTATTCTTTTTTCGATACATCATTCAAAATTTAACTTAACCTATAACGCAGGATGATGTACTATTGATTATTATAACCAATTCACTTGAACTTAACAGTTCCTATCGGTCGCAAGTTTCGACATTTGTTTGGTATTACAGGGCAAACTTTCACCGGTAAACTTGGTATTGACTTTTATTGTGTTGAGTATAATATAATTATGAGACAAACAGGAATGCAAGAAAGGATACATATATATGAAGAAAATAGTTATGACAGGCGGCGGTACTGCAGGTCATGTCACTCCAAATATAGCTCTTATGCCGGCACTTAAGGAGGCCGGATACGATATCGAATACATTGGCTCAGTCAGCGGAATGGAGAAAGGTCTTATCGAGGCCCAGAAGATTCCTTATCACGGCATTTCATCAGGAAAGCTGCGCCGATACTTTGACTGGAAGAACTTTACAGACCCGTTCCGCGTGTTAAAGGGCTACGGTCAGGCTGTAAGCCTCATGAAAAAACTCAAGCCTGATGTAGTATTTTCTAAGGGTGGCTTCGTTTCCGTACCTGTCGTGCTTGCCGCAAAGCACTGCCATGTGCCTGCCATCATCCACGAGTCGGATATCACCCCGGGACTTGCCAATAAAATCGCCATAAAGGGTGCCAAAAAGGTCTGCTGCAATTTCCCTGAGACCATGAAATATCTGCCTGCAGACAAGGCTGTGCTCACCGGATCACCTATCAGACGCGAGCTTTTTAGCGGCGTTGCGGAAAATGCCATAAAGCTTTGTAATTTTCCTGACCACAATAAGCCTGTCATCCTCATCATCGGAGGAAGCCTCGGCTCTAAAAAGGTTAATGAAGCTGTCCGTGAGATTCTTCCTGAACTACTAAAGGATTTCTATGTGATTCACCTCTGCGGAAAGGGCAATCTGGACAACAAGCTTGCCGGAATCACAGGCTATGCACAGTTTGAGTACGCCAATGCTGAGCTCACCGACATGTTTGCTCTGGCTGACATGGCTATTTCAAGAGCCGGAGCCAACTCCATCTGCGAGCTGCTTGCTCTGCACAAGCCAAACATCCTGATTCCTCTTTCTGCTGCTGCCAGCCGCGGAGACCAGGTATTAAATGCAAAATCCTTCAAAAAGCAGGGCTTTTCATATGTCATCGAGGAGGAGGAGCTCACAAAGGATTCTCTGCTTAGCGCAGTAAAAGAGGTGTACGGCAACAGAGATAAATATAAGGATGCCATGGCAAAAAGCGGTCAGATGGATTCCATCGCTACTATCATTGATTTGATTAACTCTCAGGTGAAGAAATCGTCATAGGGTCAGAGTCTGTTTAAAGCGTCATTGCATATCATAAAAAAGAAAAAGCCCGGATATGAACTACATTTGCATATCCGGGCTTTTGGTTTTTTAATAATGTTTAACTATTAGCAGCTATTACATGCTCATCTCATCGCAGATTTTCTTCATCTCGTCATCAGTGAACTCCTTATGGTTCCACTCTATGATATTCTTGTTGTCATCTGACTCATATCTTGGAATCAGGTGCATATGGAAATGGAATACTGTCTGACCGGCCACCTCGCCATTGTTCTGTACCAGGTTGTAGCCTTCACAGCCAAGCACATCTTTCTCGTGTGTCATAATCTTCCTGTCTCTTATACACATCTCCGAGCCCACGAGACAAGAGGCAATCTCGT
>ENA-OZKB01001527-OZKB01001527.1-human-gut-metagenome-genome-assembly--contig:-NODE-1527-length-10171-cov-7.533017_pt1 | contig 10171 bp, 7 predicted proteins | sample MGYA00244821_ERZ653753 | MGnify/ENA primary metagenome ERZ653753 (study PRJEB26926, sample SAMN06165256) | human gut metagenome | biome: ENVO:00009003; feature: ENVO:2100002; material: ENVO:00002003...
CGAGATTGCCTCTTGTCTCGTGGGCTCGGAGATGTGTATAAGAGACAGGGTTTAAAGAAAATATCATTTAACAGTTGGATTTGCTGTTGAATAAGATCTTCTTTGTAAGGTAAATATTCTTGATTAATACAGATTGAATTAATATTAATAATATGACTCTTACCTTTAGTAACAACATTAGCTCCTAATTTCATGCCATACATGCTTTCTAAATATTTAGAAAGTTCTTGTGTTGAGGGATATTTTTCTGTACCCGTAGTCAACATAAAAGATAGTAATGTTCTTTTAGCAACCGTTTTTTCATCTAGTGTATTTTGTAATTTTAATGAAATTGTAATATTTTTAAATTTATTTGTAGGGAGCAAATGTAAATCATACCCTGGCATTTTATAAACTTTTTCCATAATCATTTCCTTTCATTCTCATCTATTATACACAAATAATCAAAAAAATAAAAAAGTATTATTTCTTAAGAAACAATACTTTCAAATATTTTAACGTTTTGATTTATCATAAGGAATCCCCGAAGCCTTAGGAGCAGCAGAATTTTTAGAAGTAAACGCTAATAAAATCAATGTTGCTACATAAGGAATAAGTTTATAAACAACACTTGGGAAACCTAATGCTGATAAAAATGGAATTGCTGTATAAGTATATGCTAATGTCTTCATAATTCCAAAGAATAATGATGCAGCAGCAATACGATATGGTTGCCAGTTACCAAAAATCAAGATTGCAAGAGCTAAGAATCCATAACCACCAACATCACTATTAAATACAGTTGAAATTGGGATGATATAAATAAGTCCACCTATACCACCTAGAAAACCAGATAATAGAACACCCGTATAACGATATTTATAAACACTTACACCTGCAGCATCAGCAGCTTGAGGATTTTCACCACAAGCACGTAATCTTAATCCTGCTTTTGTTTTATTTAAGAAAATAACCGATAAAATCAAAATAACAATTCCAAGATAAGTTGTAATATAAGCACCTTTAAATAAGATAGGTCCTAAAATTGGAATTTGTGATAAGACAGGAATTTCATGAATTCTAAATGTATTTGAAAAAGGTACACTTGAATTTCCATTGAAAATCAATTTAGCTAAGAATAAACCCAATCCAGGAGCTAACATATTAATTGCAGTTCCGGAAATTGTTTGATCGGCTTTTAAGTTAATTGCTGCAAAAGCATGAAGTAAACTTAATAGAGCCCCAAAAATACCAGCTACAATTAATGCTAAAATCAATAATAATTGCGGATTCATTGTTGGGTTTGCTGATTGCATTAAATAAATGAAATAAACCCCCACGAATGCTCCACCAATCATGATTCCTTCTAACGCGATATTAACAACACCACTTCGTTCACTAAACATCCCACCTAAAGCAACTACTAAAAGAGGCACTGTAAAGACTAATGTTTGATTTAAGACATTTAAAATAATATCCATTATTCTTGACCCCCTTCAACAGCAACTTCTTTTTTATGTTTTTTCTTTTCATGATTTTGTAAATATAAACGGATCATTAAAGCAAATGAACTAAAGTAAATAATAACCGCTGAAATGACATCAATAATTTCAACTGGAATATTACATGCTTGCATATAGTTTCCACCAACATTAATATATGAAACAAATAATGCTGCTAAAATACATCCAAGTGGACTGTTCATTCCTAACAATGCAACTGGAATTCCATTAAATCCTTCTGGAAGTGTGACTTCAGCAGTTGTAAAGGCTCTACCTGTTCCTCCGATATAAACAAGTCCACCACCAATACCTGAGAAAAATCCTGCAATAACCATTGATAAAATAACAATTTTCTTTTCAGACATTCCAGCATAACGACTTGCTTCTGGATTATAACCACATGCTTTTAATTCATAACCAAATGTTGTTTTATTTAAAATAATATAAGCAACGATGCATAATGCAATAGCAATAATAATACCACCATTAACATCTGAGCCTGGGAAAATATGATTTAATCCCATTTTAGGAACAGCAATCTTAGATGTTTGGGAACGAGCACCAGCTGAATCATAAATAAAAGCTTTAACACCCTCAATAACAAGATACATACCAATATAGTTAAACATGATACCCGAAATAACAATATTAACATTTCTATACGCTTTTAAAATTCCGGGAATCAATGCCCAAATTGCTCCAGCAAGTCCTGCAGCAATTAAACAAATAATCCATAATAATGAATCAGGTACAGTTTGATAAAGCGTATTGGCTAAAAATAATGCCACAAAGCCACCAACTGTATATTGACCAGTTGTCCCGATATTAAAGTTACCGCATTTAAATGCAAATGCAACAGATAACCCAGTCATCATAATTGGAATTGCAGAATAAAGAACTTGCCCTGTACTTCTTAATCCTTTATAAAATCCCCCAGACATCATAATACCCATTGCTCTAAAAGCTTGAGATGGATTTGCTATTAAAATAACGATAAATCCTATAAGCAATCCAATTAATATAGCAAGTAAAGAAGCTATCAGATTTTGTTTTGACTCATTATTTTTCATATCCTTCACCTCGTTTACTTCCTGACATATAAAGTCCTAATTCTTTTTCATCAATTTGTTTTGGATCTAAATTAGCAACGATTTCACCTTCATACATTACTAAAATACGATCTGAAACATTCATAACTTCATCTAATTCTAATGAAACAAGTAAGACAGCTTTATTTTCATCTCTTTGTTTAACAAGTTGTTTATGAATAAATTCAATAGCACCAACGTCTAATCCACGTGTTGGTTGTACAGCAATTAATAAGTCCGAATTAGATTCAACCTCTCTAGCAATGATTGCTTTTTGTTGATTTCCTCCTGACATTCCTCTCGTAATAGATTTTGCACCTTCACCAGAACGAACATCATATTGTTCAATTAACTTATTAGCTGTTTCATACATCTTATCAAATTTAATAAAACCTTTATTTTGATATTTTGGATCAAAATAACTTTTTAAGATAAAGTTTTCGGCTAGATTATAATCTAATACTAAACCATGTTTATGACGATCTTCTGGAATATGAGCCATCCCTTTTAAAGAACGTGAACGAATACTTTCATGAGATAAATCTTCTCCATTTAATAGAATTTGCCCACTGTTATGTTTAATAAGACCTGATAATGCATAAACAAGTTCTGTTTGTCCATTTCCATCAATTCCCGCAATACAAACGATTTCTCCTCGACGTACATTGAATGAAACGTTATTTAAAACATTCTTGGACGAATGAGCTGGTTTATAACATAGATCTTTTACCTCAAGAACTGTATCACCAATTTGAGGTTTATCTTTTTCTACAATAAAGTTAACTTTTCGGCCAACCATTAATTCTGATAATTTTTCAGCAGATGTTGAAGCTACATCAACTGTACCAATATATTTACCTTTTCTTAATATTGTACAACGATTAGCTACCGCTTTAATTTCATTTAATTTATGAGTAATAAAAATGATAGATTTACCTTCTTTTGCTAAATCTTTCATAATCATCATTAGTTCATCGATTTCTTGAGGTGTTAATACCGCAGTAGGTTCATCAAAAATCAAAACATTATTATCTCTAAATAACATTTTCAAAATTTCAACCCTTTGTTGCATTCCTACAGTAATATCCGAAATTAAAGCATCTGGATCAACATTTAATTTATACTTTTGAGATAATTCAATAACTTTTTTTCTTGCCGCACCTTTTTGAATAAAAGTATGCTTTGTTTCTTCAATACCTAAAATAATATTTTCAAGTACTGTAAAGTTATGTACAAGTTTGAAATGTTGATGAACCATACCAATGTTATATTTATTGGCATCGTTGGGATCATTAATTTCAACAGGTTCTCCATTAATTTTTATTTGTCCTTCATCTGGTTGATATAAACCAAACAAAATAGACATCAGCGTCGATTTTCCGGCACCATTTTCTCCTAACAATGCATGTATTTCACCTTGTTCAACTTGCAAGGTAACATTATCATTTGCTTTGATACCAGGAAACTCTTTCATTATGTTAAGCATTTCTATTGCATATGACATTAAGCTTCCCCCTTTTCGATACAATTATACATGAATTTATAAATATAGAAAAGAATTTTTGTTTTTTCATAACAAAAAAGGATGTTATGATTTTAAATTATTTCATAACACCCCATTTATCTTATTCAAAATTAACTGTTAAATTATCAAATGAAATTCCTGAAGGATCTCCAGTTTTTTCATCAACATCAGCAGATGATTTTAATTCTAAAGAACCATCTTTGATTTTTTTATCAACAGTATCATGATCTTCTTTAGAGAAGTTCTTTAATAATCCTGGATAAACAATACCACCTGTATTTTTCAAAGTAACTGTTTTTCCACCTTGGAATTTATCTTTTTTATATGCATTTAAAGCTTCAATAGTAGCACCTTTTACATCTTTTAATGCAGAAGTAATAACAGTATCAGAGTCACCACTTTGATCAGTATCTACACCAATAGTGTATTTACCTGCTTCTTGTCCAGCAGCGAAAATCGAGTTACAAATTTGTCCACCACATGAGAAGATGACTTCAGTTCCACCTGCATACCATGATGAAGCTTTAGATTTGATATCTGGTGATTCAGAGAATGTACCAGTATATGTATAGTTAACATCAACATTAACATTCATTTCTTTAGCAGCATCACTAGCACCTTGTAGGTAACCAACACCATAGTTTTCTACAGCTGGTAAAGCCATACCACCCATGAAACCTAATTTAGTATATCCTTCTTTAACAGCAGCATATCCAGCAACATATCCAGATTCTTGTTCAGAGAATAAATAACTTACTGTATTATCTCCAACTTTTGTTTCTCCACTACCATCTTTTTGTGGTTCAAAGTCGATAGTAACGAATTTAACATCAGGATATTTTTCTTGAGCTTGGTATAAAGCCCCAGAGAAGTTGAATCCTGGAGTTACAACAACTTTTGCTCCATTATCTACAGCATCATCAATTGTAGATAATAATCCAGCTTGATCAGTATCTTTTGGTGCATAATATTTATATGAAATATCATTTTTTTCACCAAATTCTTTTACACCTTCATAAGCAGATTGATTGAATGATTTATCAGTAACTGATCCAGAGTCAGTGATCATTGCGATTTCATAAGTATCATCGCCACCACTTGTACATCCAGTAGCACCAAAAATCATTCCTAAGCATAAAATACTTGCGAGTAATTTTTTCATGTTCTTCTTCCTCCATTTAATTTTCCTCTACCATTGTAGCATTAAAAAAAACATTTGAAAACAATTAACATAATAAAAAAACGGTAAATACCGTTTTTAAATTTCTTCTTCATTATATCCACGTACATATACTTCACGTGTTTTAGATCCAATTTGTGGACCTATAATACCATCCGCTTCTAATTGATCAATAATTCTGGCTGCTTTGTTATAGCCTATTCTAAATTGTCTTTGTAAAAGTGATGTGCTCGCTTTTTGTGCTTGAATAACAAATGCTCTGCACATTTCATACTCTTCATCTTCTTGTTCTTCTTTAGAAGCAGCTACTGCAGAAATTGGTTTTACATTTGTGTATCTTTCATCATATGAGGCTTCTTGTTGTTTCGTTGTATAATAAGTGATTGCTTCCACTTCACTATCATCAACATAAGCTCCTTGCACACGAATCGGCGAATTCGATCCCATTGGTAAAAAAAGCATATCTCCTTTTCCTAAAAGTTTCTCTGCGCCTGTACAATCAAGAATCGTTCTAGAATCAATACTTGAAGAAACAGCAAAAGCAATCCTTGATGGAATATTAGCCTTAATAACACCTGTAATAATATCCGTTGATGGTCTTTGTGTAGCTACAATTAAATGAATCCCAGCCGCACGTGCTAATTGAGCTATACGCATAATACAATCTTCAACATCTTTACTAGCTACCATCATTAAATCTGCAACTTCATCAAGGATTACTACAATATATGGAAGTTTTTCTAATTGATGTTCCGCATCATTTTCTTGATTTTTCTTTTCAACATATTGATTATACGTTTCAATTTTTCTAACATTTGCCCCTGCAAATAAATCATAGCGTCTTTCCATTTCCGAAACAGTTTCTCTTAAAGTAGCCGCTGCTTTTTTAGGATCAGTAACGACCGGTGCTAATAAATGAGGAACCCCATTATAATTGGATAACTCAACCTTTTTAGGATCAACTAAAATAAGTTTGACCTCATCCGGTTTCGCACGCATTAATATGCTGCTAATAATCGTATTAACACATACAGATTTACCTGAACCTGTTGCCCCAGCAATAAGTAAATGAGGCATTTTATTAAGCTCTGCATAAATGACTTGACCATTAACATCCTTTCCTAAAGGAACAACAAGTTTATTGTCTTTATATTTATCAGGAATGTTTTTAAATACCTCTTTAAAAGAAACCATTGATGATACTAAATTAGGTATTTCAACACCAACCGCTGGTTTTCCAGGAATAGGCGCTTCAATACGAATATCTTTAGCTGCTAAAGCTAATTTAATATCATCTTGTAAAGACATTATTTTATTGACTCTTGTCCCCGTTTCTAATTTTAATTCATATTTTGTAATTGAAGGGCCAATAGAAATATTATTAATAGAAGCATGGACTCCAAATTCATTTAAAACAGCTGTTAATCTTTCAGCACTTTCTACAGCATGATTTTTATTTTCACCTTGTTTTTTATTAACCACATTATGTAAAAGAGATAACGGTGGTAAATGATAATTTTTATTTGTATGCTCTATGACTGGTTCTTCAATTTGTGATTGATCATTTTGAACTAATTCTTCATCCGCCGATGGAATAGGTGGCTCTTTATCAACAATTTCTATTTCTTGATGTTCATCATTAAAAGTAAAAGCTTGTGGCAAAGTCACATCTTCTTTCGCTATTTCTTCAAATATAGTCGTTGGGGTTTTATCATCTTCGAAAATAGCATCATCAAAAAAAGTTGTCTTATTTTGTTTTTTCTTAAAGAAATTTCCAAAATAATTTGAATGCTGTTTTAAAGAATCTTTTGTTTTATTAAAATTATTTTTTGCTCTTTTTTGAATTTCTTTTTTGTGTTCAAAATAAAACTTACTTCCTAATAAAATAATTCCTGTTACAACAATAAAAACCGCTGCAATGATTGCTCCCATATAATCAAACAATGCACTTAAAAAGCCATATAAAACTGCCCCCAATAATCCTCCTCTATTTAAAGGAACTTGATTAAAATAAGACTGTATGACTTTTATCCCTGTAAGTGATGGCGTAGCAGAAATAAATAAAGTTAAACCTATAAAGAGCAAATAAAGACCTACCGCCTTAGGACCATTAAATTTAGGAAAATCCGCCTTAACAACAATATATCCTAATAAAAGAATACAAGTAAGATAAATAATCCCATTTAAATTCCCAAATACATACATAAAAACATAATTCAAGTGGTCTCCAATCACTCCTAATTGCATAGCAGCAATAATTACTAAAAAAATGAAAAATAAACAAATAATCCTTAATTTTAATTCTTCACTCACTTGTTCTTGCTTACTTTTTCTTTTTCTTGCGGTCTTAGCCATCATATCACCTCTTTACATATCATATTTAAAAAACAAAACAAAAGCAAGATATTCCTTGCTTTTATAATTCTATAATTACTGGTAAAATGACAGGTCTTTTACCAGTCTCTTTGATAATATATTTGTTCACTTTATCTTTAATATTTTGACGTACATCTCTAATATCTTCTTCCGTCTTATTTTTATAAGACTCTAACTCAGTTTCAGCGATATTCATAATTCCTTTTACAACATTTTCTGAATCCTTTAAGTAAATAAAACCTCTTGTTTGTACATCTGTATTGGCAACAATTTCTCTTGTTTTACCATCAATTGTCATACCAATAATAACAACACCATCATTTTGTAATTGATTTCGGTCATCAATAACTTTAACACCAACATCACCAATTCCAAGACCATCAATCATCACATCTTCAATTGTAATAGAATCTCGATAACTTTGTAATTTTCCATCTTTAAAAGTAATCATTTCTCCATTATCAACAATAGCAATATGATCATCATTTATATTCATTTTTTTAGCAACATCACTTGCAGCAATAAAATGTTGATATTCTCCTTTGATTGGTACGAAATATTTTGGATTTAAAATTTGAATCAATACTTTAATATCCTCTTCGCTTGCATGCATGGATTGCAATTCTTTGTTTTTCAAAACATGAATATGTGTATCAGTTTTATAAAGTTCATTGATTGCTCTATTAGCTATTTTTTCAGTCCCTGGTAAAACAGGTGAAGCTACAATAAATGTATCACTATCTTGTAATTTAAGCTTATCATCTCCTCCATCGATAATATCTAAAATATCATGATAGATACGACGAGGACTACCACTTAATAAAACAACCAATTTATCATTATCTTTATTTTTTTGAATATCATTATTATCACCAATACAAGCTGGATGAATATCCAAGATTGGTTTTTTCTTATTTTTAGCAATTCTCATTAAAGAATTGGTATTATCATATTTATCTCTTCCATAGAAACAAATCTTACGATTATATTTTTTAGCTAGTTGAGCAATTTCTTGAGTTCTAAAAGCATTTTGTGCATAACTTGAAATAATAATACGTCCTGAAGCATCTTCAAAAATACTTTCTATTTTAGCAGTTAACTTATGATTAGGAGAAGTATAGCCATCATTTTTTGAATATGATGATTCACAAAGTAAGGCTAAAACTCCTTTTTTACCAATTTCCATCATCTTTTGAATATTACATCTAAATCTTTCAGGCGCTCCAAAATCAATAATAAATTCACTACTATAGACAATATAACCATAATCTGTTAAAAATGCTAACCCTACACTTCCAGGAATAGAATGCGTAATTGGGAAAAAGTCCACTTCAACTCCAGCAACTTTAATCGTTGCATTCATATTTACTCTTTTGATTTTATATTTATATGAAACATGAGAATGTCTCATATATCTTTGTAATAATTGATCAATTAAATCAGCTGTAAGATCTGTTGTATAAATAGGAACATTCACTTCTTGTAATAAATAAGGAAGTGCTCCCATTACATCATCATGACCATGCGTAATAAATATAGCTTTAATTTTATCTTTATTATCTTTTAAATAATCAAAATTAGGAATAATAACATCCACTCCTAATTTATCTACTTCTGGAAAACGATAACCTGCATCAATAATAAACCAATTATCATCTATTTCTAAGCAGTACATGCTTTTACCGTTTTCAGCTTGACCACCAATTGGCATCAATTTTATAATACTTTTTTTCATTATTTCCTCCTTAATTATATCTTCTTACACTCACTTTGCTATTATTCTAACAAATTATTAACAAAAGAAAAAGTATCATTTACTCTTTCTTCATTAAAAATAAAGGCTGAATTTGTTTATCAACCAATGCATTGATCATCGTTTGAATAATTAAATCTCGCCGTGCAATCAAACTATTTGGTTTCTTGATTACATCATCTTGATACATTGGCACCAAATAAAAATGCTTTGTATTAAAAATCTTCATCATATTCATTCCGCTTGTTGAAAGTAAGTCATTACTACATAAACCAAGAACGATATTGTGTTGATTTCTAAGTGTTGATTTAACAGCCATTGTCACCGCATTATCATTGATTCCATGTGCCATTTTAGCTAATGTATTGGCACTGCATGGATAAACTACCATTAAATCCAAGGGTATTTGTGGCCCAAAAATTTCTGCTTCAACAACTGAACAAATAACCTTCTTTTCAATAATTTTTTCAACTTCTATAATTAACTGATTCGCCTTAAAAAACCGTGTATCACAAGAATTCACTTGATCACTTATAAAAACATAAATATCTACAGGATATTTTTTTAGTTCCTTTAAAAATCTCAAACAATTACTTAACGAACAAAAAGAGCCTGTAATCCCAACCCCTATTTTCATTCCATTAAACATGTCTCATCACTCCGTGAATATATTGAAACATCAATAATGCCGATTCATATGGAAAATACATATTAGGTATATTTCCTGTCTCTTATACACATCTGACGCTGCCGACGACTTAATAGGTG
>ENA-OZKB01001542-OZKB01001542.1-human-gut-metagenome-genome-assembly--contig:-NODE-1542-length-10100-cov-11.423494_pt1 | contig 10100 bp, 10 predicted proteins | sample MGYA00244821_ERZ653753 | MGnify/ENA primary metagenome ERZ653753 (study PRJEB26926, sample SAMN06165256) | human gut metagenome | biome: ENVO:00009003; feature: ENVO:2100002; material: ENVO:00002003...
ACAGTTTCAGGAGCAGGTCTATGCCGCTGTGATGAAGCTGCCGGAGAAACAGGCAAAGCGAATTTATGCCCGATACTATCTGGGAATGACGGTAAATGAAATTGCCGAAGTAGAAGGTGTAGATTCAAGCCGTGTTCGAGACAGTATCCGCCGTGGCTTAAAGCAGCTCGGAAAATATTTTTGATAAAGTTTCATTTGATGCGCCTGTTTTTTGCTTTTTTTGTCAGTGTTAATAAGAAGGACAAGTTTTCCTCCTTCATCAAGTACATTGACAATCGAATAGGGAGGCTAGCAGTTTTATCCGCTCATCTATGAGCCGTTTTTTATTCTCTGTGACATAAAAATTCATCTGGATATTCCGTTTCCGGTTCGCCATGCGCTGCCTCCATTCTTCATAAGAGTTTGAGATTATCGCAACAAACATTTTTCATTTTCGGTCAAGAGATCTGAAAATACGAAAAATCGCAAGCGGGTACTCGCTTGCTGTGCTTGTTATCAAGCCTTACCTTCTATTTTTCTCTCTACTAATACTACAATTTGGAAAGTGGAAAATGGCTATATCCGTAAAGAAAAGCAGAAAAATGCCACGACTGAAACTCCGTTGTAGAGTGATCTGTCGTGGCATTACATTGTGAATTTATTTTTGCTGAGCCATTTTCCGATATTCAATCGGCAGGAGGCCTGTACTCTTGCGAAATAATTCCGCAAACCGGCTAGAAGTAGAGTAACCGATCATTTCCGCAATCTGTCCCATTGTGAAATCCGTATCGATCAGCAAATGCTCTGCCTGGCTCATGCGGCGCTGTTGAATGTACTCTGTGATCGTGCAGCCTTGCAGCTGCTTAAAAGATGTTTTCAGCTTAGTGGTTCCCATACAGGCGATTTTTGCAAGACGTTCTAATGGAATATCAAATGCATAGTGGTCATTGAGATAAGCAATCACATTTTTCAGTTGCGCCACATCCTGCTCGGACAAACGTTTCTCTTTACGGGACAGAATTTTTTTCTGTTCTTCCACGACAAGAGATACGGCCTCGGCTACTTTCGCTTCATAGAATAATCCTGCGGCAATCCCATCCCCACGGTAGACCTTTACTTCATGGAGCAATTTAGCCATAGCTGGGAAATCTGTTGTCTGATCGATCTGCCGGAAAGCTGCAAGCGGGCTGATATAATCCCCTGGATATTGCTTTTGGAGATAATCCTCATAGTATGCCGGCATGACTTCGATACCGATGGAACGGATGGGGATTTTTTTGTGGATCAGCGCCTTGTATGGCTTATAACCGCCGATAAAGGCTTTAATACATCCGGCAGACATCCGCCGATAGGGATTTAATTCCTCCCCGGAGATAGATTCATACTGGGTAATGCTTAAGGCTTCTGGTAGGTTAAATTCCATGAAGAAATCTTCGTGAAAATAGAAATCGTGGATTTTAATGTCGTACAGGTCTTTTTTCGCATAGACCCAGTAAAGGCCTTCCCCAAATTCAGGCGATAACCGCCAGCATTGTCCGGCAGAATTGAAGCGGTTATTGCTATCTACCGGGATAAAATGGTTATCTGTTAAAAGCGGTTCATAGTAATCCGCAATAATGCTATTGTTCAAATGACGGCCTCCTTTGAAACGATTGGACGGAGCTTTGCAATGAAAGGACGAAGATGCCCGGAACGTATTGCAGACCGCCCGGAAAGTTAGTATCATATAGACCGTGGTTAGCAGCAACTAATCATAATATAACAGATTTCAGGCGGTAGGTCAACCGTTCTTGAAGCAGGAGGAAAAAATATGAGTAATCAAGTAAATGCAAAGGCAGGATTGTCCGTCAAGGACTTAGTAACAACAGGGATTTTCACCGCACTTTTGTTCGTATTCATCATGGTGGGTGGCGTCTTTTTTGCTACCAACCCGATGCTGACCTTTTTCATGCCCGCCGGGAGTGCTCTGCTTGCCGGGCCGGTTTATCTGCTGATGATCGCAAAAGTACATAAGCGCTGGAGTATCACAATCATGGGCGTTATCATGGCCATCATCTGGTTTGTCACCGGTATGCACTGGGCGTTTGCGCTGGGCTATCTCATTATGGCCGTCGTAGCGGATTTTGTCGCCGGTACAAAGCAGTACAAGAGCAAGAAAATCAACAGCCTGTCCTATATCCTTTTCTCCCTGGGCGGAACAGGATCGTACCTTGTTTTCTTCGCTGATCCCCAGGGCTGGGCACAGACCATGTTGGGAAATGGAACCGAGCAAAGCTATATCGACACCATGCAGGCGACCGCAAACGCGGGAATCTTTATCGCCATGTTTGCCGCTCTCCTTGTAACAGCTTCTATCAGTGCATTTGTGGGCTGCAAAATGCTGAAGAAGCAGTTTGAAAAAGCAGGTATTACAGCATGATGGGTAACACCGTCCAGAAAGGGCTTTGGCTTGACCCGCGGGCCAAGCTCTTTCTTATTTTAATGTGCGTACTGTGTTCCATGTTCGCACCTTCCCTTTCGTATCAGTTTGCACTTGTCCTACTGATTGCTGTATTGGGAGTGCTTTGCGGAAAGTGGAAATATTCCATAAAAGGGGTCTGCTTTTATGCCGTGGTCTGTGTACTGACGGTCTGGATCATGGCGGCCATGACGGGGACGCTACGGACCATGTTTGTTGCGTTCCTTGGACTGTACCATAAAGTTTATGCTTGTGGGATGCTGGCAGGGATTGTCCTGTCCACAACGAAAGTCAGCGAGTTTTTATCTGCCATGAACCGCATCCATGCCCCGAAAAAATTTGTCATCACATTTGCGGTCATGCTGCGCTATATTCCAACTATCCAGGAGGACTGGCATTTTGTTAAGGACGCCATGCGGATGCGGGATGTATCGCCCTCCCTGGGCGGATTCCTTTCCCATCCGGGGATGACGGTAGAGTGTATTTATGTGCCGCTGATGATGATGGCCTCCAAAGCAGCGGACGAGCTTTCCATTGCCTCTGTTACTCGCGGGATTGAGAATCCCAATCCCCGGACCTGCCTTGTTCAGATAAAATGCGGGATTGCAGATTGGATGGCGATGTTGATTGCTGTTGCTTTCTTTATTTTTGAATTATGTATGCGGGGAGGTGTGACCGGGTGATTGAATTTGAAAATGTATCATTTTCTTATGAGGGACAGGAGCATGGCGGTCTGCATGGAATCAGCCTGAAAATTGCAGACGGGGAATGTGTCTTGTTCTGTGGCCGTAGCGGGTGTGGAAAAACAACGGTCACAAGGTTGGTAAACGGCCTGATTCCACAATTTTACCAGGGAGAACTTCAAGGGCGTGTGCTGGTGGACGGACAGGAAATCAGCAACCTGCCCATGTATCAGATCGCCGCAAAGGTGGGCTCCGTCTTTCAGAATCCCCGGACGCAGTTTTTCAATGTGGATACGGACAGTGAGATTGCGTTTGGAATTGAAAATGAAGCCAGGCCGGTAAAGGAACTGGAGGAACGGGTAGAACAGACAACAAAAGATTTGCATATTGAAAAGCTACGGAACCGCAATATTTTTGAATTGTCTGGTGGGGAGAAACAGAAAATCGCGTTTGCGTCTGTCTATGCCATGAACCCGGAAATCTATCTGCTGGACGAACCATCCTCGAATCTGGACATGGCTTCCATCCAGGAATTGAAAGAACATCTGCGGCTGATAAAAAGCCAGGGGAAAACCATTTTGATTGCGGAGCACAGACTCTATTATCTGATGGAGCTGGCAGATCGCATTGTTTATCTGGAAGATGGAGAAATAGCAAGGATTTTCACGCCGGAGGAATTTCTCCGGCTGCCCGAAACCGAACGGGAACACATGGGGCTGCGGGCGGTTGATCTAGCAAGGGTGCTCCCTCCGGCCAGTCATCCGCCTATTTCCTCTCCCACATTAGCACTCCATGATGTTACTCTGCGCTATAAAAAACGGACGATTCTACACCAGATTGCTCTTTCTGCGGCAAAGGGGGAAGTCATTGGGGTGGTCGGTCATAATGGAGCCGGAAAGACCACGTTTTCTCGCGCCCTGTGTGGGCTTCATAAAGACTGTGAAGGCGCGTTCCTTTGGGACGACCAGCCGATGGAACACAAGGCGAGGTTGAAACGCTCTTATATGGTTATGCAGGATGTGAACTATGAATTGTTTGCGGAGAGTGTGGGGGCAGAATGCTCCTTCGGAATCCGAAACCCGGATCAAGATTTAGTAGAGGAAACCATGAAGGAATTGGGGCTTACAGCCTACCGGGAACGCCATCCCAACACGCTTTCCGGTGGACAGAAGCAACGTGTGGCTGTGGCAGTCAGCATGATCTGTGGAAAAGATTTGCTGGTGTTCGATGAACCCACCAGCGGCCTGGACTTTGACAGCATGGCGCAGGTGGCAGGTCTGATAAAACGGTTATCCGAACAGGGGAAAATCATTTTTATTGTCACCCACGATTTTGAATTTGTCTGCCGTACCTGCTCCCGTGTCCTGCATTTTGATGAAGGGGAAATGCCGGATGACATCCCTGTTGTGATGGATTCCCTTCAAAAGCTCCGGGAACTGTTCTCTGTTTCAGAGAGAAAGGAGATGTGAAGTGATGAAACAGAAAAAAGATAACAGGATTGCACTGCTGCTTCAATGGGCCGGTGAGCAAAAAATCTGGCTGCTGCTGGCAATCCTGCTGGCCATGGCAAGCGGCCTGTGTATCATTGTCCCGTATATCGGGATTTATCGCCTGATGGATGCCGCTTTCCAGCATATCTGCACAAAAGAGCTTGTCGTACAGACGGTAATGATGATCTCCGTTTCTGTGGCCCTGCGCTTTGTTTTATTCGGGTGTTCCGGTGTGGCGGCCCATAAAGGTGCTTACGGTGCTTTGTTCAAGGTGCGTTGCATGGTGGCGGAACATCTGGCAAAAGTCCCCCTTGGTACATTGAATGAGCGGCGGACCGGGGATATTAAAACGGTTCTGAATGAAGATATTGAAAAGCTGGAGTTGTTTTTAGCCCATAACCTTCCAGACCTTGTGTGCTATATGGTAGGGCCGGTAGCAATTTTCATTTATTTGATGACAGTAAATATCCCATTGGCACTGGTTTCCCTGGTGCCGTTGATTTTGGCCGTTGTGGTAATGGGGGTTATGTTTCGGAATACGGACGGTTTGATGGACCGGGCGAACCGATCCATTACAACGCTCAATTCCGTTATGATCGAGTATATCAGCGGCATGAAACTGATTAAAGCGTACAACATGGGGAGCAAATCGTTCCAGAAATTTTCCGGTGCGATCCAGGAAGAGAATGCCATGTGGAATGAAACCTCCCGGAGAATGGGGCCTCCTTATGCAACCTTTGTGGTTCTGATTGAATGTGGGATGCTGCTGATGGTTCCCCTGGGCGGGATGTTCTTTCTGAAAGGCTCCCTGGCGGCCAGTGCATTTTTGCTGTTCGTCTATGTCGGCTCCATGTATCTGACGGAGATCCGGCCTTTACAGGAATTGGGGACAAACTTTGCGAATGTCCTGGGCGCCATTACCAAAACGAAAGAAATATTGGACGTTCCTGTTTATGAAGGTGGAATTGACTTCCCGGAAAACCATGATATTGAGCTTAAGAATGTACGTTTTTCCTACGATGGGAAAACGGATGTCCTGCAAGGCGTCAACCTCAAGATCAGGGATGGGGAACGCATGGCACTTGTGGGACAGTCCGGCGCGGGCAAGAGTACCGTGATTGAACTGATCTCCCGGTTTTATGATGTGCAGGAGGGGGAGGTGCTGATCGGCGGGATCAACGTGAATGAACTGAACTACGATACCATCCTGAAGAATATTGCCATTGTATTTCAAAAGACATTCCTTACCCGTGACAGTGTACTGGAAAATATCCGCATGGGTTCAGACGCCAGCCTGGAGGAAGTACGGGCTGCCGCCAGGGAGGCGCAGATTGATGACTTCATCATGTCGCTGCCGGATGGTTATGACACAAAGGTAGGCAGCTTCGGCTCCCGTTTCTCCGGTGGGGAAAAACAGCGGATTGCTATTGCAAGGGCGATCTTGAAAAATGCTCCCATCCTGATTCTGGACGAAGCGACAAGCGCCTCTGACCCGGAAAATCAGATGGAAATTGATAAGGCCATTCAGAACCTCTGCAAAGGCAGGACGGTCATTGTGGTAGCGCACAGGCTGAGCGCCTTGAAAATGTGCGACCGTGTGGCGGTGGTAGAGAATCATACGATCACCAGCGTCGGTACCCATGAGGAAGTGCGGAAAGAGAACGCTTATTATCGGAAAGCATGGGAGGACTACGAAACAGCGAGGGGAATTACTTATCAACTGGAAGGAGGCGGGCAGAATGAATCCAAATAACGTATGGAAGAAGAACCGGGAGTTTTATATTGGCGTTGCAGGGACTGTCCTGGAGGGACTGTTCTCTGGTAGCCTGTTTGTGCTGCTTTATTCCGTTATGCGGTTTTTATGGGACGGTCAGTTTGATATGAACCGTGTACTGGTCCTGACAGGTGTTATTGCATTTATCTTTCTGCTCCGTATTTTGATATACAGCTATGGCTATACCAAAGCACAGATCGGCGGCGCAAAAGTCAGTAAAAATATCCGCTTGTTTATGGGCGACCATCTCAAGCGTATCCCGCTTTCCCGGTTTACACAAGGGCAGACAGGCGATTATATCAACACCATTACCAGTGATGTAAATAACTATGAAAAAATTCTGACCCATAAGATCGGGGACATTGCAAAGAGCTTTGCCCTGTCGCTGATGTTGATTGTTTTTGTGATGACGATCTACTTTCCAGCCGGGCTGATCCTCCTGATTGCCGACCTGCTTTTGATCCCCGGATTGTGGCTTTCTTTCCGGCAGGTAGCGAAGTATGGCAAAGAGAAGAACGATATTTGTGCAGAGAATGTCAGCAGCATTGTGGAGTATGTATCCGGTATCCAGACTTTCCGGGCCTATGGCGTTGGCGGTCTGAAAAACAAAACCGTGATCCATGCCATGCAGGAGTTTAGCAGGATCAGCTTTGTGTATGAAGCCAAGGTTCTCCCGATAGGTGCGGGATTTGGTATTTTGAGCTGGCTGTCCTGCCCGGTTGTGATCTGGACGGCCTATGGCCCCTGGGCAGCCGGAACTTTAGATACCGTGTCCTATCTTTTGATTTGTATGCTGCCTTTGTTCTGTGCGAAGCTGGCAAATTCCATTTTTGTAGACCTCACCAGCTATAAGAATCTGATGATCTCGAAAAATAAAATCATGGCTGTGATGAAGGAACCGGAAGAAATCGGCAGCATGGAGCCGCTACAGGCAGCCTCCCATGAGATTGTATTTGACCATGTGAACTTTTCTTATGTTCCTGGGGAACCGGTGTTAAAACAGGCTTCCTTTACTGTGCCGGATCAGAAGCTGACCGCCATTGTGGGGGATTCCGGCTCCGGCAAGTCTACCATCCTGAACCTGATTGCAAAATACTATGAAGTATCTGGCGGCACGATTTCCATAGGAGGCAGACCGATCAATCATATAGCTGCGGAACGGGTATTAGACCAGATTTCTATGGTGGACCAGGATGTGTTCCTGTTTGATGATACAGTGCGGGAGAATATCCGCCATGCCCGTCCGGATGCTACGGACGCAGAAATTGAAGTGGCCTGCCGAGAGGCAAACTGTGACGGCTTTATCCGCAAGATGGAGAGGGGTTATGATACGCCGATTGGGGAAAATGGAAATCTCCTGTCCGGCGGCGAACGCCAGCGCCTTTCCATAGCACGTGCCATTTTGAAAAACAGCCCGATCCTGCTGCTTGACGAGGCGACGGCCTCCCTAGACATTGAGAATGAATTGGCGGTAAAGCAGGCGATTGCGAATCTACTGAAAGAGAAAAAAACCGTGGTGATGATCGCACATACCCTATCCATCGTAAAAAATGCCGATCAGATTCTGGTGGTTTCCGATGGTCGGATCACCGAAGCTGGTACACACGAAGAATTGTTAGCAAAGGATGGAAAGTACGCTGCCATGTGGAACGCAGAACAGCAGCTTTCCGCCTAAAAGGAGGCTACGATGAAGATTCATGCGTCCGGGGAGGATTATCTGGAGGCTGTGCTGATACTCCAAAAGAAGCAAGGCATGGTCCGCTCCATTGACCTTGCCCGGTACATGGGCTTTAGCAAACCGAGTATCAGCCATGCGGTAGGCGTTTTGAAAAATGGAGGTTTTCTGACCATGGATGATGATGGGTTCCTTCATCTGACCGTCATAGGTCGGGAGATTGCCGAGAAAATCTATGAACGCCATTTGTTTTTTATGGAGCAGTTTATCGCTGCTGGCGTCGATCAGGAAACAGCGGAACAAGACGCCTGCCGGATTGAACACGCCATCAGTGATACATCTTTCCGAAAGCTGAAGGAGAAAGTACAAGGAACCGATTAGCGCACATCGGCTCCGCTCTGCTCTGCATAATAAGTTATCTGCCCCGTCCGGGGAAAGAAAAAAACCGTTGACTGGGGCAGATAATTTCGTGCGCTATTTTAAAGTTTGAACTCAATCGGCGGTTTTGAAGGACAATTTCAGAGTCGCCGTTTCTTTGCGTTTACACAAACTAATGACGACTTGCAGGGACACGGTAGCCGCTTGGAGGTTAATTTGCCGTGTCTCTTTTGCTTTTTCAAAGCTCCCATGATCTACATCAATTAAAAAAAGCATTGCCCCTCCTCCGGGCAAGTATAGCATTGCATCGGCATTATCGTTCCATGTGATTCAGCATAATAATGACTGTTCTTGTTGCGCCAGTTTCCCATTGTGTGGAGCTGGCGCTTTTTGCTGTCGATTTTTCGGGAAAGTTCCCGAAGTACGTCGCTGCCGTTCCCCACCTCCATTCGATTCACCCGTTAATCACCCGTGAATCGAAATGGAGGTACATAATGAAGAAAATTAACCTTCGGGAGCTTTATCCTGATGTTTATACAACAGACTTTTTTGTAGATGTGACAGAGGAAGTAATGGAGACTATTCGAGCAGCTGAACATGCGGAGGCTGCGTATGAGCGAAAGATGTATCGTTATAAAGCACAGTATTCTCTGGATTGCGAGAATGGCATTGAAAATGCGGTGCTGTTGAAGCCGCAGACACCGGAGATGCTTCTGGAGGAAAAACAGTTTCAGGAGCAGGTCTATGCCGCTGTGATGAAGCTGCCGGAGAAACAGGCAAAGCGAATTTATGCCCGATACTATCTGGGAATGACGGTAAATGAAATTGCCGAAGTAGAAGGTGTAGACCCAAGCCGTGTCCGTGACAGCATCCGGCGTGGTCTGAAGCAGCTGGCAAAGTATTTTTAGGATAGAATAACAAAGGGCGCAAGGTCTCAAAGTGCTTCTGGCACAGGGCCTTGCGCCCCATTTGCACGCTTGTATTCTTCGAGCAAAGGAAATATAATAAACCATATTGGAGGGAAACTATATGGATTATATGACGCTGAAAGAAGCAAGTGAAAAATGGGGTGTTACCCCAATGTGGTCAATTTACCGTCAACTTAAGGAAAATCGTCAGATTTTATCCTAATTATATACTATGATTTACCGCAAAAATGCAGGATTAATCCTCAACCAGTTAGAAAATTCACCAAAAAGGCGCACTTAAATAGAGCTTAAATGTAACAGTGTTTTTATTTACAAGGCAGCTTTCTTATTTCTAAAATGTGAACGTCCTTTTGACTTTAATTTTTTTCTTGGAAATGATCTTCCAGGAAGGATCTGTGAACGGCACCGGACAGCTTCTTTGTACAGCTTCTCAATAACTGAGAGTTTAGACAGATCACAGAGGATCTTTGGAAAGATGATCTTGATCCGTCCGATGATAAATGCGCGATTAGCCTGATAACGAAATTTATTGGAACTTTTGGAAGTGATGTCTATTTCTTCATCTGCGTCATTCTTGATAAGGGAAACAAGATTTGAAAGAAGCATATTGATATAAAATTCCTGAATGATAGAAGTTGCAGTAGCACCGGAAAACTCTTCCATAGCAAAGCGGCTCTTTAATTCTTTGTATTTTAACTGTCTCTTATACACATCTGACGCTGCCGACGACTTAA
>ENA-OZKB01001547-OZKB01001547.1-human-gut-metagenome-genome-assembly--contig:-NODE-1547-length-10070-cov-5.086970_pt1 | contig 10070 bp, 9 predicted proteins | sample MGYA00244821_ERZ653753 | MGnify/ENA primary metagenome ERZ653753 (study PRJEB26926, sample SAMN06165256) | human gut metagenome | biome: ENVO:00009003; feature: ENVO:2100002; material: ENVO:00002003...
ATATCTTCCATATCTTTTTTATATATTCAATTTTATATTAAACATCCCAGACTTCTTCCGCAACTTCTTTTACAAATGAAACCTTTCTCCACTGCTCTGCTTCTGTCATGATATTCCCCTCTTCTGTAGATGAAAATCCACACTGTGGACTTAAGCAAAGCTGATCTTTCGCCACATACTTTTCTGCCTCTTCAATTCTTTTCTTTACATCCTCTTTGTCTTCCAGTTCCGGAAACTTAGAAGTGATCAGTCCCAATACCACCTTCTGATCCTTAATATAGCGAAGCGGCGAGAAGTCTCCCGATCTTTCGGAATCATATTCGAGGAAGAATCCGTCTACGTTACAATGACCGAATAATATCTCTGCAACCGGTTCGTACCCGCCTGATGAGAACCATGTAGATCTGAAATTCCCCCTGCAGATATGCATTGTGACCGTCATATCTTCTGGTTTTGCTTCGAGTGCAAGATTGATCATGTCTACATAAGATCTCGCGATCTCATCCAGATCAAAGCCTCTTTCTTTATATGTCTTTCTCTTTTCCGCATCACAGAATTCTCCCCATGATGTATCGTCTAACTGCAGGTATCTGCATCCCGCATCATAGAATGCACGGATGACCTTCTGATAAGCGATTGCAATGTCATAATATAAATCCTTCATGTCCTGATAACGTTCGATCGGTATATACTCTTCTGCACGTACACAACAGATCAGATGCAGCATAGATGGTGAAGGAATTGTCATTTTGCAGAGAGTATCTCCTGCAACACTTTTCAGATATTTAAAATGCTCCAGAAATGGATGTTCTCCGAAATCAACTTTATCTGCTATCTTAAGTGTTGCCGCTTTCGGCTGATGCCCCTTAAAGTGTACAGACCAGTGATCCGACTTAATCTCCTCTACACCATCCAGATCTGCAAGGAAATCCAGATGCCAGTATCTTCTTCTGAATTCCCCATCTGTCACAGCCTGAAGTCCGACTTCTTTTTCTTTTTCTACCAGTTCTTTAATTGCTTTATCTTCTGTCTCTTTTAACTGTTCCTCTGTGATCTTTCCTTCTGCAAATTTTGCTCTTGCGTCCTTCAGATACTCTGGACGTAAGAAACTTCCTACCACATCATAACGGAATGGTGCCTGATTACTCATATTTTATATCCTCCTGTACTTTGCTCGTTTTCTCTGTTGAAAAGTATAACCCATCTGTTTTTTTATGTATAATACAAAAAAGCAGCGGTTCTCCATAGTTTTAAACTATAGCACTCCACTGCTTTTCACCAGTATTCTGAATTATTCTTACATCCCGCCTGTGTATTTTTTCAACGCTTCCATATACACCTTTCCATACCGGCTCAGTGCCACATCTTTCCGCACAATCGTTCCGATCCGCATATATTCATCCACCAGAAGCGGCTTCCCGATGATATTCTCACCGTTCAGTTCTTTACTGATCACGCCGGAGCTTACCGTATACCCGTCCAGGCCGACCGCCAGATTGAAAAGCGTTGCCCGGTCTCTGACTTTGATGTTCTTATTCCGGTCCAGTGTGCTTAATATCTCTTCGGAAAAATAAAAGGAATTATAATCCCCCTGCTCAAATGACAAATACGGATACTCCTCCAGATCTTCCAGTGTCAGTGCTTCCTTATCTGCCAACGGATGCTTTGAACTGATAAATACATGTGGCTTTGCTACGAATAACTCTTCGAATTTCAGATCATTCTGACGGATCAGTTTCATGATGATCGTCTCATTCTGTGAAGAAGTATACAGAATACCTATCTCACTTTTCAGCTTCGCCACATCTTCGATGATCTCATAAGTCTGTGTCTCCCGCAGTGTAAAATCATATTTTCTCGCATCAAATTTACGGATCACATCTACAAATGCATTGACCGCAAAAGAATAATGCTGGCAGGATACGGAAAATCTCGGGTTCCGTTCATTTACATTCAGATACCTCTCCTGCATGAGGCCGACCTGATCCAGAATCTGTCTTGCATAGGCGAGAAATTCATCTCCCTCTGCGGTGATCGTCACACCTTTATTCGTCCGGTGAAAAATCGTCACCTGCATCTCCTGCTCCAGTTCCCGAATCGCATTGGTAAGACTCGGCTGGGAAATGAACAGCTCTTTTGCCGCCTCACTTATCGTCCCCTTCTCCGCAACCATGGTAATATACCTTAACTGCTGTAATGTCATAAATTCTTCCTCCCTACAGCATATAGATCAGTGCGTTACAGATACATGCCGCAATATTACTTCCGCCTTTTCTCCCCCTCGCTACAATATACGGGGTATCTTCCAGAGTCAGGATCAGTTCTTTGGACTGTACCACATTTACAAAGCCGACCGGTACACCGATCACGAGCTCCGGACGGATTCTTCCGTCTTTGATCAGTTCATACAGGTGAATTAGTGCTGTCGGTGCATTTCCGATGGCAAAGATCAGTTTTTCGTTCAGTTCACACGCCTTTTTCATACTGGCAACAGCTCTTGTGGTTCCATTCTTCTTTGCCGCCTGTGCCACATCTTCATCTGACATGAAGCAGTATACCTGACCGCCGTACTGTGCCAGTCTCTTTTTGTTAATTCCGGAACGCCCCATCTGTGTATCGGTTACGATGGAAGCACCGCCTCTGATCGCTTCGAGTGCTTTCTCCACCGCATGCTCGGAATACACCAGATTCTTCGCATAATCAAAATCCGCACTGGTATGTATGCAGCGCTTTGTAATTGGTGCCTGAATCTCAGGAAGCACGATGCCTTCCTGCTCCAGTTCTTCCGTAATGATCTCAAAGCTGCGCTTTTCGATCTCTGTCGGAAGAACATTTTCTATCTCTATTTTAGTATGTGTTGCGTGATTATTTTTCTGTATATTCAACGTTTTCTTCCTTTCTCTTCATAGTCCGTCATAGCCCACATCTCATCTTTTCTAACTACAAAACTTGCCATCGGCAACTTCTCTTGCATACTTTGGTATCTACAGCTCCTTACGAATACATAGTAATCCCGAAAAAATTATTTCTGCATTCCCATGATCTGATAGATTGCCTTCATGTCCAGATGTTTTCTGAGTGTATCTGCCAGAAGATCATACTGGCTTTCTTTGAATGCTTTCAGGTCTACACCTTCCACTTCTTCCATTGAAAGTCCTTTCTTTTCTGCCAGGGATTTTACGATCTCCGATACAATTTTCTCCTTATCAAAAATGCCGTGGATGTATGTTCCGTATACATTTCCATGCGAGATTCCGTCTGTACTGTTCTCTATTCTGTTTTCCGGCTCCATATCCGGAATCTGTCTGTCCTTTTTCTTCACCGTATCGTGAATCTGATTCATCGGACATCCTTCCAGAAGTTCGGTCTTTCCCATATGGATCTCGTATCCTTCAAACTTCAGATTCTCAAGTGCTTTCAAATTCCCCTCCACATGAAGGAGTGTTCCGTTCACCCTTGTTCTGGTCTTTTCTGTGGTAAATGTAGTCGTTACCGGCAAAAGGCCGAGTCCTTTCATACTGCCGCCATCTTCCACGCCTTCCGGATCACTGAGCGACTGCCCCAGCATCTGATAGCCGCCGCAGATTCCCCAGACCACACAGCCGCCGGCATGCGCCTTTAGAATCTTCGCTTCCATTCCGCTCTGTCTTAACCATTTCAGATCTCCCATCGTATTTTTTGTTCCCGGAAGGATAATCATATCAGGATTTTCCAGTTCTCTTGGATTCTTTACATAACGCAGATTCACTCCCGGAGCATTTTCCAACAGCATGAAATCCGTAAAGTTCGAAATTCTCGGTGTCCGGATGACTGCGATATCCACCAGACCGATTCTTTCTTCTGCACCTTTTCCACCCTTTGTCATGTTAAAACGCTCTGTCAGACTGTCTTCATCTTCAATCTCGACCTGCATATACGGTGTAACTCCGACTACCGGAATGCCGCCTCTTTCTTCCAACATGACAATACCGGGATCCAGGATTGTCTTATCCCCGCGGAATTTGTTGATGACCAGTCCCTTTACACGTTCTTTCTCATCATCTTCCAGGAGCATAAGCGTCCCCAGAAGCTGGGCAAATACTCCTCCGCGGTCAATATCTCCGACCAGAAGCACCGGCGCATCTACCATCTTCGCCAGCCCCATATTTACAATATCATCTTTCTTCAGGTTGATCTCTGCCGGACTTCCCGCTCCTTCGATCACAATGATGTCATTCTCTTCTTCTAATTTGTGAAATGCTTTCATAATGTCCGGTATGAGCTGCTTTTTATAAGCAAAATATTCTCTTGCACTCATATTCTTCAGGACTTCACCATTTACGATCACCTGTGATCCTACATCGTTGGTCGGCTTTAACAGGATCGGATTCATCTCTACCTGCGGCGCCACGCCTGCTGCCTCTGCCTGCACAACCTGTGCACGTCCCATCTCCAGTCCATCCTCTGTAATAAAGGAATTCAGTGCCATATTCTGGGATTTGAACGGAGCCACCCGGTATCCGTCCTGTTTGAATATTCTGCAAAGTCCCGCACACAGAAGACTCTTTCCTGCGTTGGACATTGTCCCCTGTATCATAATTTTTCCAGCCATGTTATCAACCTTTCATTCTCTTCTTCAGATCTTATTGCAATCCGGTAATGCCCTTCTGTCAGTCCTTCATAGTTACTGCAGTCCCGGATCAACAGTCCGCTTTTCAGTGCCTTCTCATACAGCCCTGCTTTTCCTTTAAAAAATATATAGTTTGCTTCCGATCCCCATACATTCAGACCAAGCTTTCTCATCCGCTCTGTCATCCAGAACTTTTCTTTTTTTATATATTCTCTCGTTCTCTTTAAATATGCTTCGCAATCAACAAGTGCTGCCACACCTGCTTCCTGTGCCGTTACCGACACATTCCACGGCTGGAGCATTGCCCTCATTCGTTTCCTAAGAGCTGCATTCTCACACAATGCATATCCAAGTCTTACACCCGGCATACAGAATATTTTCGTAAATGCTTTGATAATGACCACATTCGGATACTGTGTCAGATACCCCCGGCATTCATATCTTTCTGGTTCTTCCAGAAACTCTATAAAACACTCATCCAGGACCAGTATCGTACCGCATTTATTACACCTGTTCATCACACGGATCAGCAGTTCTTTTTCCGTTGTCTGTCCGGTCGGATTATTGGGATTGCACAGAAATATCATATCTGTATCTTCCGTAATCTGTTCCAGTATATCCTCCTGTATCCGGAAATCCTGTTCTTCTTTTAATCTGTAATATTGTACCTCTGCTCCAACTGTGCCAAGTGCCCGCTCATACTCGGAAAAAGCTGGTGCCGTCACCAGTGCTTTTTTCGGTCTCACTGCCATTACGACAGCAAAAAAAAGCTCTGCAGCACCATTGCCGCAGAGTATCTTTTCTTTTTCTATTCTCTCAAAATCACTGATCGACTCCCGAAGTCTGTCGCATCTGACATCCGGATAATACATGATCCTGTCTGCACTTTCCTGTACGCTCTTTCGTACCGCTTCGGGAACTCCCAGCGGGTTACTGTTTACAGAATAATCTGTAACAGATGGATTCCGGTAAATGTCTCCACCGTGAACTGTCTCTTTTGGTTCTGCCAACGTTCCTTCACCTGTGCGGATAAACCGCTCTCTCTGCTATTTTGCTACAACCATCTTACTCACTTTGCAGAAAATAGTCAACCGGAATCTTATACCTGAATTCTTGTTGCCGCATCGCTGCTCATTGCGATCCGCTTCTCACCACTCCTGATGATCAGGTCTCTTCCGGAATTCTGAATGACTGTGATCTCACTGCCTTCATCAATCTTGCATTTTCGGATCTTATCCAGAACTTCCGGGATGCCGAACATCCACTTGATGGTGTAGCTTTTTCCAGCCGCCGCCTTTGACAATGCCTGCATAACTAACACCTTCTTTACCTCTTTTTTATATTGTAAGTTGCACTTACTATGTTAGTCAACAGGAACATTGTTTGCACAATTCTAACTTTTTATTCATAATTTACAGATAATATTATTTGTTTTTTGATTTTTATTATCAATATCATCTACAGAACCAGAATCCGGAGGATGATTCCAAGTATCAAACCAAGCATTGCCGTCCCATATAACAGCTTATGCGATCTCCGGATATCCAGTAGTTCCATCTCCCGGACCGGATCTCCGATCGTCGGCTTCTTATGCAGCTTTCCAAAATACCACGCATCTCCTGCAAGCTGCACATCCAGCGCCCCCGCCATGACTGCTTCTGTCTGTGCCGAGTTCGGACTTTTATGATTAAAGCGGTCTCTTCGGAAGATACGTGCTGCATTCTTTCCATCCATTCCGGTCAGATATGCAGCCAGGATCATCAACACTGCCGATACCCTTGCCGGAATGAAATTCACCACATCGTCTAACTTCGCTGCTGCCGTTCCAAACCACTGATACTTGTCATTCTTATATCCAACCATCGAATCCATCGTATTGATCGCTTTGTATGTAAATCCCAGAACAGCTCCGCCGATCAGCATATAAAATAACGGTGCGATCACACCATCTGATGTATTCTCTGCCACCGTCTCTACGGCCGCCTTGGTCACACCTTCTTCCGTCAGATTCTGTGTATCTCTTCCGACGATCATGGACACGGCCTTTCTCCCGGCCTCCAGGCCCTTGTCTTTCAGTGCTATGTAGACCCTGTCACTTTCTACTTTCAGGGATTTCGTTGCAAGGATCTGATAACACCAGAAGCTTTCCAGTGCAAGTCCAAGCTGCCAGAAATACTTATATGCAACCGATAAGATCACCGCCGGAACTCCTGTACTGACCGTCACAACCACCAGCACCAGAATCCCTCCACCGATGCGTTCCCCTGTCTTATTCGCCGGCAGACAGTTTCTGATAATTCTTTCGGTTCCCGATATCAGATGCCCGATCAGCCTCACCGGATGATACAGCCATCTTGGATCCCCGAAGATCAGATCCAGAACAAAGCCCGCCACGATCGCGATCGTCATATATGTCATTCTCTGAAATTCTAAGTTCATATCCTTCTCCATTCTTTATCTGATAATCATAATAACTTCCTGCTGGTGTCCCGTCTTCCTTTACTGCATACCGTTCCATGATACTCATGATCGTTCCGCCATGTGCCACAACCGCAATCGTCTCCCGGTCATATGCCTGCGCATCCCGTACGACTTCCCAGAACCCTTCCAGTGTCCGCCGGATGAACGCTTCCCTGCTTTCCCCTTCCGGAAATGGTAGCTTCCCACCACTGTCTATCCATGCCTGATACTCCGGGCAGCCGGAAAGTTCGATATAATTATGATTTTCAAACAGGCCAAAATCACACTCCCGTAACTTTTCATTACAGCTATATGCTCCTGCTTTCATCATCTCCGGATAAATGATCTCTGCCGTCTGCACGCACCGCTTCATCGGACTTACATAGACATATGTAACCTCAGGATACATTCCTTTTCTCTCTTCCAAAAGCTGTATTCCTTCCAGACATAAAGATTCATCCGTCGTTCCGATATAGCGTTTTTCTTTATTTCCTTTCGTCATCGAATGACGTATCAGATAAATCCTCATACTTCCTTTATCACCTGTCCGATTCCGCACATCACACGGTATACTTTCTCCGAATATGCCGCAAGGCGCGTGCACACTCTTCCGGTCTGCTCTCTGTATTCCCGTTCCATCCGGTCAACCGGCACGATCCCGTATCCGATCTCATCTGTGATCAGGATCAGTTCCGGATTCTTCCGAATCAGTTCTTCTGCAAGATCATCTATCGGTTCTCCTTCCTTTATCTTTCTTTCGATATACTGATGGAAATGATATATCCCTTCGCAGCTATATAGTTCTTCTTCCGTACATACCGCACCGTCTGCCCATGTGACATCTGGGTAGATTTTCTTTGCGAATGCAAGTTTTCCCTGATATGCGCCGCCTATTATCATGATCATGACTTCTTTTCCTTCCTCCAATCCTGTATTTTCATCTTTCTGTTATTTTCTACTATTTCTCTGCTGTTTTCTTTCTGCCACTTGTTTTCTTCATTCTTTTCACACTTTTATCCAGCCTGTTCATCATTTGATGATTCCGCTTTTTACTACGATATCCACTACTACCACGACAAGCGCCATCACAAGTTCACATACCTGCAGGAAATATCCACACAGATCCCCGGTCACACCACCGAAATTCTTCATCGCCATCCGGTAATAATATCCAAATACCACGCCTGCCGAGATCACACATCCGATTCCGCAGATCCCTCCGGTCAGTGGAATCAGGAAACACAGTACAATCAGATAAATGCCCAATACCATTCTTGTAATTCTGGTCGATGCACTTTCCGAAAAATCTGCCACCATACCTTTCTTCCTTGCCTGTGGAAATGTAACTACAGACAGTCCACTCAATGTTCTCGATAGCATGAAGCTATATGCGATCACTTCCATACTCCGTACACTCAGACAAGAATACACGCCAATATACATCAGAAAATAGATGGTACATGAAATGATAGCAAATGCTCCTGCGTGGGAATCTTTCAGTATTTCCAGACGCCGCTCTTTCGTCTGCCAGGAACTCAGCGCATCCTGTGTATCCAGAAATCCGTCCAGATGAATTCCTCCCGTAATAAATACCGGGATCAGGATCAGAAATATTACAAAAAATAAGGAATAATTTCCTCCATTCCCATCAAACCATTTTGAAAACCAAAACACTCCATAAGACAAAAGTCCGATCACCGCACCGATCCATGGAAAAAAACACATTGCATACGATTTATTTTCATCTGTCCATTCGCTGCGCGGCATCGGAATCCTGCTGTACATGGAAAACGCAATTTTGAAACTATTCCATATTCTTTTTATACTCTTCATACTTCTTTTGCTCCTTACGAATGCATACCGGAATTCCATACACAACTTCCGTTACTATATCTGCAAACTCTGCAAGACTTTGATTCACCATTCCGATGCATTCCCGATATTTTTCCGTCTCTTCACTATAGCCGTTTATATCTGCGTTCACTTCATTTGTAACAATTACAAGACGTGTCGTAGAATTGCTCAGTCTGCGTACTCCTGCCAATACTTTTTCTTTTGTTTCTTTTAAATCATTCAATGTACCATCTTCTCTGTAAAGCTCATTGGCCACCAGATTCGATATGCACTCCAGAAGGATTCCCTGATTCTTTGGTATCTCAAGTTCTGATAGATCTGTATATTTTTCCAATGTCCGGAATCCTTTTCCTGCTCTCAGCCTGTGATGTCTTTCAATCTTTTTCATCGTTTCTTCTGTGTATGGCTGCATGGTTGCAATATATATGTAAGTACCATCCTTCTTATTTCTGCCTGTCAGCCAGTTCTCCGCATACTCAGATTTACCGCTTCCGCTTCCGCCTGTCACCAGATGTATCATTCTTTCTCACCTAATTCTTTATAATCTTCGATGTCATTTTCTGAAAATGTACTCATCCGTCCATACACTTCTGCCGCAAGATCCAGCACCGGAAGATATGCCACAGCTCCGGTTCCCTCACCCAGGCACATATCTGCATGCAATGGTGCATCCATGTGTAACTCTTTCAGGATCTTCTGCATTCCAGGTTCTTTCGAGACATGTGACACAATCATCGCATCTTTGACCCACTCACAGATTCTGACGGCCGCAAGTGCCGCAACCGCTGAGATAAATCCATCAACTACAATCGGGATTCGATATACAGCACCTCCCAGATAGAGTCCGGTGATTCCCGCCAGATCGAATCCGCCTACTTTTGCCAGTACATCCACCGGATCATCCCATTTCGGACGATTGACCGCTATCGCCTTCTCGATCGCGTGTATTTTTCTTTCCAATCCTTCGTTCGTCAGTCCTGCTCCCCGTCCCGTTATCTCTGCCGGTTCGTCTCCCAGAAGTACGGAAGCCACGGCACTGCTGGTCGTCGTATTTCCGATTCCCATCTCTCCGCTAGCAATGATCTTATATCCGGCTTCCTTCTTTTCCTTCACCTGATGAATCCCGGTTAAGATTGCCTGTAACGCC
>ENA-OZKB01001568-OZKB01001568.1-human-gut-metagenome-genome-assembly--contig:-NODE-1568-length-9974-cov-5.032161_pt1 | contig 9974 bp, 6 predicted proteins | sample MGYA00244821_ERZ653753 | MGnify/ENA primary metagenome ERZ653753 (study PRJEB26926, sample SAMN06165256) | human gut metagenome | biome: ENVO:00009003; feature: ENVO:2100002; material: ENVO:00002003...
TTTATGAACCTAAAAATGATATGGCGAATTTTTCAATTGTAGTTGTTCCAACTAAAAAATTATCAAATGGCAGACATCGAATAAGGATAGCCGTAGCACATCATTCTCAAACCAGATATATATCTACCCAATTTACTTTGGATTCTGCCAATCAACTAAAAAATGGTCGAGTAGTAAGGCATGAGAATGCAGCGAATATGAATGCCTGTCTTCGGAAACTAATCAATGAGTATGAAGAAATTGTTACATCGATCAGCTATTTACCAGCAATTTCATGTACCGAACTTATACATATAATTACTTATGAACAAAAGAAAAAAGGTATAACCTTTCAAGCTGTTGCAAAAGAATACATGAATTTCATGAAAGGAGAAGAGCGGGAGAAATCTTATAAACTTTATAAGATAGCTTCCGAAAGATTAGTCAAATATATGAAAGGGGATTTTCCTTTAATTCAATTGACACCTATACATATCCAAGGATTTGCCAAAGTTCTTCACGAGGAGAATCTGGCAGATACAACTATCAGAATATATCTGACTTTAATAAAGGTGATAGTAAATTATGCCGGTAAGATGAATTATGTATCTTACTCCATTCATCCTTTTGTCCTCTTTAAGATGCCGACAAGTAATGTGCGGGAACTTGATTTGTCAATAGATGAACTGAAGAGAATACGTGATGTCCGGCTTTTAAAGTCTTCTTTATCCATGGTGAGAGATATTTTTATGCTTACCTATTATTTAGGCGGTATCAACCTGAGAGATTTATTAGCATATGATTTTAAAAATAAGAACGATATGCGTTATGTGCGTCACAAAACACGTAATAGCAAGAAGGGAGAAAATGAAATTGTATTTACTTTGCAGCCTGAAGCAAAAGTGCTTATAGATAAATATATGTCGAGAAATGGGCATTTGCAGTTTGGTAAATATTCATCTTATAAACAAATATATAGTTTAGTCTTCCGACATATAAATAAGGTAACAGAACTTTCGGGGGTAAAGAAAAAGGTTACTTACTATTCCGCCCGAAAGACATTTGCACAACACGGATATGATTTAGGCATTCAAATTGAAAAAATAGAATACTGTATCGGACACAGTATGAAAAATAACCGTCCTATCTTTAATTATATTAAGATTATGCAAGAACATGCCGATAAGGTGTTCCGTGCCGTACTTGACCAATTGCTATAGTATAGATAGTTTTTCACTGCTATTTTTAGTTCCTTCTTTTGCTAATCGATTTCATTCCGATCGCTATCCTTTTTTCGTTCCACTATAGTTATCCGCAAAGTACACTATAGTTACCCTTGCGGATAACTATAGTCAAACGCAAAGATAACTATAGTGGAACGAAGAAAGATTCGCATACCGGATAACTCATAATAGGTAAAAAAGATATTAATGGTACTAATTGTTCAAATCTTATCCTCAATTGATTGCTAGCTGTATGTAGTCGTTTGATGCGCAGGTAGTTATGTTTAAAAAGAGAATCTAACTTTTGTTTAACTTAACAGATATAGCTAATAGATATGGAAAACAACAAAAAAAATGCTTCATTTATTTCAATTGCTGGTTGGAAAAGAATGCAGCCATTGTCTTTTTTACTTTACGACGATTTTACTAATCAACAAAAATATGTTTAACTTTAAAAAACATGGTATGAAAAAAAACTATGTCACAACTGCTGTTGCCTTACTACTTTTAGCAGGATGTAGCAACGATATTAAAGAAACTGATATTCAGTTTACCGGTGATACGGGAGCGAAAGTTTCTTTTAGTGCAGTAATAAACAATCATGAGGCTAGCAATCTTGTTACAAGAGCTACGGAAACAAACTGGGAGGCAGAAGACTCGGTAGGAATCACTTGTGGTACGGAACAAGTGAATATTCATTACAAATACAAGGGCAATGGTCTTTTTGCGGCAAAAGGAGGAAATGCAGAAGAGATTTGGGTATTAGGTTCCGGAGAGTATGATGTAGTGGCATACGCTCCATTTTCTGGTACATCAGGTGAAGAACAACCTGTATTGGAAGTGACTACAGCCAGTGACAATCAAGCTACAGCAGAAGAACGTGCGAAGATAGATTTTCTTTTTGCTAAAGGGAAGGCTACATCACAAACCCCGAACGTGACATTAGCATTCAATCATGTGATGAGTCGTATTAGATTGGAGTTTCAAGCTGGCGAAGGTGTGGACTTGGCAGATATAACTTGTTATCTTATTGGGCTTAAGAATAATGGTACATTTAATCCTAAAACAGGGGAGACAACAGTCAGTGAAGACCCTGTTACGGATAAAGATGATATTTATTGGGATAAAATAGGAGAGCAGGATAATTATACAGTACAAGCTATTTTACTGCCACAGAAGGTGCAAGGCAAAGTAACTATCCAAGCTAGAATGAACGGTTATCTTTATGAAGCCGAGTTTGCTAACTTGACAGAATTGAAATCAGGATTTTCTTATAATTACATCATCAAGACAAATAAATACGAGGACAATAATTATGTGTTGACAATTACAGAACAAACGCAAATAATAGGATGGGAAGATGAAAACCACGATCCTATAACATCCGACCCGAGTATAGCTGAAACTGGAACAGAGATAACTAATCCTAGTTGGAATATTACAGAAGAAACCGTAACTCCACAGCCTGTTGTGAAGTGATCTGTTTACCAATCTAATATAGATAAAAATGCTAAAAATATAAACATGAGATTTATGAAAATATATAATTATATATCAATGCTTTTTCTGGCTGGCGCAGCCATAGTTGCGTCTTGCTCGCAAAATGAAGAACTCACCGGAGAAACACCGGATTCTTTGCAGGGATTTCAGATTAGTGTGTCTGATGAAGGATTTATGGACGAAAGTGGTAAGACACGTGCTACAGAGAATGGATATACTACCCGATTTTCTAACGGAGATGCTATCGGTATATTTGCGGTAAGAGGAGAAACGGTGGTAGAGGATATCAAGAATCGGAAATTCACACTGACAGATGGCTATTGGGAATTGACTGATGGAGGGGATCCTATTGAATACAAAGGTTCACAATTTCAGCGGATGACTTTTTATGCATACTATCCGTATAATGCGAATGTGACTTTTGATCCGACGAAGGTGGATCCTTTTGAAACATACGTCAACAATTGGAAAATAGGCAGTGAACAAAATGAAGGAAATTATACACAATATGATTTGATGACGAGTACGGGTAGTGTTCAGGGGGATCGTTTGAAAGGACAGATCGCTTTTACTATGCAACATCGGATGGCTCTTGCTGTTGTGAAGATGCCTAATTTGACATATAGCTTTACAAATGGTGGTATAGATGATTATTTATTACCATTAACTGCCGGTTCGTTTACTGTGAACAATACTCAAGCAACTCCTTATTATCAGGAAAGTACGGATACATACCGTTTCTTGGTTAATCCGAAGAAGGAATTCTCAATTAAGGGTACTTATTCTGGAGTAAGTGAGATGGAATATGAAGCTAAAGGTACGCTGGAAGGAGGAACGGCGAAAATGTATACCATCGAAGATAAAAGTAAAATCAACCATACTTTGCAGGTAGGAGACTATTTTTGTGCAGATGGAAAAATAGTTTCAGTAGATGCGGAAACGGTGCCGGAGAATGTGATTGGTATTGTATGTTATGTAGGAAATTCACAACCCAGTGTAACACATACTGAACTCTATTCAGCAGAAGTTGATGCTTTGCGTCGCGATTTCCCTGCATGTACGCACGGTATAGTGCTATCTATTAAGAATTCTGTGGTAAAAGATAGTGAACAAAATGATGTTGCTTTGAAAATGTTCCATTCAAGTAAGTCCGGTTATTATTCAGACTGGTTTACTTCAGATGAGAATTGGGCAAACAAGTTTGTAGGTTGTAACACAGAGAAGGATGTTAACAAGAATGATGCTTCATTGGTTTTCCCAGCACTAATGGGATACAATAATACACAGTTACTTACTATGTGTTACGAAGGTATGGGTAGTCCTTCTACTTGCGACCATGCTTATGCGTATATCAAGGCTTATCGTGAAGCGGAAGCTATTCCGGCAAATGTGACTCCTTGGTATTTGCCCTCTATAATGTGTTGGGATACAGTCGCTAAGAATTTGAGTGTTATTAACCGTTGTCTCAAGAATGTAAATGGTGATGAGATGACCTCTGTCGAGTCAGGAACTAACAGTGGACACTATTGGAGTAGCACACAGCGTTCTCCAGCCAACCAATGGACACACGGTATGGCTGGTGGAAGATATCACATAATTTGTGAACGTGATTCGCGTGCCGGTTATTTCCGTATGATGCTTGCATTCTAAAATAATGACGGTATATAAAGTCCGTTAAAATTATACTTATATCATGAACATATACATATATGAATAAGAAAAACTTTATAAAGGGGACAACCTTACCTGTCGCTCTGTTTTTCACTATAGCAACTTTTGCACCTGCATGGGGATTGCAAACAGCTTCGGCAGCCATCGAAGTTGTACAGCAGCAAAGTACTATAAAAGGAACAGTAGTAGATAGCCAAGGCGAACCGATAATTGGAGCAAGTGTACTTGCGGAAGGAACATCTAATGGTACAATTACCGATATTGACGGTGTATTTAGAATAAATGTACGTCCCGGTGCGAAATTGAAAGTATCTTTTATAGGTTATACCGATAAAAAAGTAGTAGCGAAAAATGACATGAAAGTCATTCTGGTAGAGGATGTGACAGCACTTGAAGAGGTGGAAATCGTAGCTTATGGTACGCAGAAGAAAGTGACCATGACAGGAGCTATCGCTAGTGTGAAGGGAGAAGAATTGACCCGTGTATCTGTAGGTTCGGTTTCCAATGTATTAGGAGGGCAGATGACAGGTTTGACTACCGTACAATATTCCGGTGAGCCGGGAGCGGATGCCGCTGAAATTTTTATTCGTGGTAAAGCTACTTGGGAAAATTCTTCACCGTTAATTCAGGTAGACGGTGTGGATCGTGAAAGTATGAGTGATATCGACCCGAATGAAATTGAATCCATTTCTATCTTGAAAGATGCTTCGGCAACAGCCGTATTTGGTATTCGTGGAGCAAATGGGGTCATTTTGATTACAACTAAACGAGGAAAGGAAGGAAAGGCGAAAATTTCGTTTACTACTTCTGCTTCTGTATTGATGCCTACAAAAATGGTAGAACAGGCAAGTTCCTATGACTATGCCCGTTTTCATAATCAAATGATGTCCGGTGATGGCAAATCTGCCTTATTTAGTGATGGCGTGATTCAAAAATTTGCAGATGGTTCCGATCCTATTCGTTTCCCAAATATACAATGGGCTGACTATATTATGAAAAGCTCTACGCTTCAGAGCCAGCATAATCTGAACATCTCGGGAGGAACAGATAAAGTACGTTATTTCATCTCTGCAGGTGCTTATACGCAAGGAGGACTTTTTAGTGAGTTTGATCTTCCTTATAATTTAAGCTATCAGTACCGTCGGTTTAACTATCGTACAAACTTGGATATGGATGTCACTAAAACGACTACTTTGTCATTCAATATTAGTGGTAATGTGAATAATTCAGATCAACCGCGTACGAGTCAGGGATCTTCCGGATTGATTAAAAATATGTATTATGCTACTCCTTTCTCCAGTCCGGGAATCATAGATGGAAAATTGGTAAATTCGAGCGATGAGACTTATTCAGACGGACTGAAATTACCATTTACAGGAGGTACAGGTATGGGATATTATGGAAATGGGTTCAGCCAGACCAGCAACAATTCGCTGAATGTGGATGTGATTCTGGATCAAAAAATGGACTTCTTGACTAAAGGACTTTCTTTTAAAGTGAAGGGATCTTATAACAGCTCGTTTACAGTTAATAAAGTCGGTTCTGGTGGGTCTATTGCTACATACACTCCTGTATTGATGGATGACGGTAGTATTGCTTATCGTAAGTTTGGAGAGAATACAGATGTGAAGTATTCGTATACTACAGGCAAAGCACGTAATTGGTATATGGAAGCCAGCTTTAATTATAATCGTACTTTTGGTGATCATACGGTGACAGCCTTAGTTTTGTATAATCAACAGAAAGAGTATTATCCGAAATTATATTCGGACATTCCTCATGGATATGTCGGATTAGTCGGACGTGTCACTTATGATTGGAAGAGTCGCTATATGGCAGAGTTTAATGTGGGTTATAACGGTTCGGAAAACTTTGCGTCCGATTTGCGCTTTTCTTATTTCCCGGCTGGTTCTATAGGTTGGGTGATGAGTGAAGAGAAGTTTTTCCGTCCTTTGAAATCGGTGGTTAGCTTTTTGAAATTACGTGCCAGTGTCGGTTTAGTAGGTAACGATAATATTGGGGGATCGCGGTTTATGTACATGGCTGATCCATATAATGTCGGTTTAGGTGATTTGGCTAACCGTGTAACAGCAAGTGGAGGAGCGACTAACGCTTGGGGATATGGGTTTGGAGTAGATAATGGTACTGTTAGTCTGGGTGCGCGTGAGGTAGCTAAGAATAATGCTGCTGTGACATGGGAAAAAGCTCTGAAACGGAACTATGGTGTTGATATTAACTTCCTTGATGACCGTCTGAAAACAACCTTTGAATATTATAAAGAACGTCGTAATGACATCCTTTTGCGTGACGGTACAGCTCCGGGAATGTTAGGGTTCATTACTCCCTATTCAAATTTAGGAAGTGTAGACAGTTGGGGCTGGGAACTTTCTTTAAAATGGAACGATAAGATTGGCGATAATTTCCGTTATTGGGCGGGTATTAACCTTTCTTATAATCAGAATGAGATTCTTGAAAAGAAGGAAGCCCCGCAGAATAATTTATATCAATATCAGAAGGGACACCGTATCGGTTCGCGTAGTCAATACGTTTTCTGGCGCTTCTATGATGAGGATACACCTGCGTTATATGAGCAGACATTTAATCGTCCGTTCCCCACTCACGAGAGTATTCTTCAAAATGGAGATGCAGTATATGTTGACTTGAATGGTGACCGTAAGATTGATGCAAATGATGCAAGTTATGACTATGGCTTTACAGACGATCCTGAATATATGCTAGGTATTAATTTAGGATTCAGTTGGAAGAATCTGGAAATAAGTACTCAATGGACAGGGGCCTGGAACGTAAGTCGTATGATTTCGGATGTATTTCGTCAGCCGTTTTATTCATCTTCCAATAGCGAGCAGGGAGGATTGTTGGCATACCATTTGGACCATACATGGACACCGGAAAATCCGTCACAATCTTCGGAGTATCCGAGAGCTACCATTGATAATGCAAAGAATAATTATGCTACTTCCACTTTATATGAGAAAGATGCCAAATACTTGCGTTTGAAAACTCTTCAGGTGGCATACAATTTTCACTTCCCATTGATGAAGAAACTTGGACTGAATACATGTCAGTTGGCTTTTGCAGGATATAATTTGTGGACTATTACACCTTATTTGTGGGGTGATCCGGAGGCAAGAGCTACTAATGCACCTTCTTATCCATTGTCCAAGACTTATACGTTGAGCTTGAAATTAGGATTCTAAAATAGATAAAGGAAAGATACAATGAAATTACAAAATAAATGGTTCATCGGTGCGATGTTGGGAGCGGCGGTTTGTTTGGTTTCCACTTCATGTGTGGACGAAATTAAATTCGGAAACTCTTTTTTGGATAAGGCACCGGGCGGAAATGCTACTATTGACACAGTGTTCAATAGTGCGGAATATACGCGCCAATTTTTGAATACCTGTTACAGTAGACAGTATTACGGATTACCTTATAATACAGACAGTAACGGTAATATTCCTGATTCTTCCAGCCCTTATTTAGGAAAGAAGGATGCGCTAACAGACTGCTGGTCACTTTATTTTAGTGACGCAACTGTATATCAGCAGTATTATTTGGGTTCTCTCAATGCCAACTATGGCACGCGTGGTAATATTTTCCCATATACACGGGAAATGGTATGGGAAGTAGTGCGCTGGTGCTGGTTGTTAATGGAAAATATAGATAGAGTGCCGGGCATGGATAGCACTGAAAAAACTCAGTTGGTGGCAGAAGCTAAATGCCTGATTGCGGCACGCTATTTTGATATGTTCCGTCATTATGGAGGTCTTCCATTGTTATATGCTTCATTCACCGGTACGGAGTCAGGTTATGAAATCCCCCGTGCTACGGTAGAGGAGACTGTTAACTACATGATAAAGATGTTGGATGATGCTATCAATTCCGGTGGATTGGTGTGGGCTTATGCTGATGCCGATCTTGCCAGCAAGGCCGGACACTGGACAAAGGCCGGTGCGATGGCATTGAAATGCAAAATCTGGCAATTTGCCGCTTCTCCGTTGTTTAACGATGTCAACGGATATGCAGGAGGAAACTCAGAGGCTGAACAGCAACGTCTGGTATGGTACGGCGGCTATCATGCGGAACTTTGGGATAACTGTTTGAAGGCTTGTGAAGCATTCTTTAAAGAGCTGGAGAGTCAAGGCGGGTATAGCCTGAATAAGGCTTCGGAAGAAACACCGGAACAGTATCGGCAGGCATATCGTATGGGATATATTCGTCAGAACAGCAAGGAGGTCTTGCATTCTGTCCGCACGAATATGTCGGACGCTTTCAACTCAAGTTCTTATATGTGGCATTCCTGGGCTGTTCCGTCACTTTGTCGTACCGAATATCCGCCTACACAGGAATATGTGGAGATGTTCCCATGGGCCGACGGTACTCCGTTTGACTGGAAAAAGGCGGAAACAGAAGGTAAGTTGGATGCAATGTTCCTGACCGGAACATTCAAAAATGGAGAACAACTATTGTCGGAAATCGTATTAACCCGTGATCCTCGTCTGTATGAGCATTGCATGGTAAACGGATTGCCGAAGATGTTAGACTGGAGTGCAGGAACAATGTCCGGTTTACCTTATGAACTGTGGGTCGGAGGATACGATGAAGGACAAAATGCAGCACTTGAATCAGGTAACTATGCGACTGGTTATAAAAATATGAAATATTATTTGGGAACAGAGTACCAACGTCAGTATACGCATTGGGTATATCTTCGTTTATCTGACATTTATTTAACTTATGCAGAGGCCTTGCTTCAAGCCAAGAATGATCACCGGGGCGCTATTAACCAAATGAATATAGTACGTGCCCGTGTAGGATTGAAGAAAGATTTGGCGGAGTGTGTTACAGATAAGAATTTACTTTCTGACAAAGCAGCCTTATTGGAAGAATTGCTGTGCGAGCGTGTTCGGGAATTGGGGCTTGAAGATAGCCGTTACTTTGATCTTATCCGTTACAAACGTGCCGATCGTTTCGAGAAGCGCCTGCACGGGTTGCTCACCTATCGTTTGGATGATACCGGTAATCGTATAACGGGAAATGCTAAATGGAATGAAGGAGATAAGAACAAGGGAGCATTGCAGCCTACTCGTTTTGAATATGAAAGGTTTGAGTTATCCAAACCGGTCCGTCGTTGGTGGACATACGGATTTGATCCCAAATGGTATCTTTCTCCATTCCCGCAAACGGAAATTAACAAAGGATATGGATTGATTCAGAATCCGGGTTGGTAATGTGAGACAGCGAAATAGATTAAAACAATATTGAATATTGATTTATATGAGAAAAAATAAGATTCTGATACTGGCTTTACTGGTTTGTTTGAGCATTCCGGTCAGAGCACAGAATACAGACAACAACATTATAGGTATTGTTGTTGATAAATCGGGAAACCCAGTCTATGGAGCGTCCGTTAATGTGGAAGGTGGCGCAGTGGAGACCCGGGTTGAAACTGATAAAGATGGTAAATTCGAGATTGCGGTCGAGAAAGGACAACGCTTGAGTGTCGTTTCTGTCGACAAAGGCTCTACCACAGTTGCTGTCTCTTATACACATCTGACGCTGCCGACGACTTAATAGGTG
>ENA-OZKB01001574-OZKB01001574.1-human-gut-metagenome-genome-assembly--contig:-NODE-1574-length-9952-cov-5.726382_pt1 | contig 9952 bp, 7 predicted proteins | sample MGYA00244821_ERZ653753 | MGnify/ENA primary metagenome ERZ653753 (study PRJEB26926, sample SAMN06165256) | human gut metagenome | biome: ENVO:00009003; feature: ENVO:2100002; material: ENVO:00002003...
TCTATACACCTTGTTGGCATGCAATTAACACAATCTGCGAAATCCGTGCCACCACCTACAAGCGGCAGTTCAAAACCTAAACTCCGGTTTAGTTCGCACTTACAACCCCGCTCTCGCAGTCCACTTCCACGTAGGCACTGGTCTTTAAGACATCCAATGCATTTTTAGCTGCGATAAGAACCGGAATATCAAGGCTTAACCCTGCGATTGCTGCATGACAGTTTGCACCCTCTGCTTCTACGATCAGTGCGGAAGCCTGACGCATCTGCGCCATCATTTCATTTGTGGTGTCTGGTGCGACGATGATATCACCGTCTTTGAAGCTTTTTAAATCTTCATTACTGTGGCACACACAAAGGTTTCCGGAAATTTTCTTTCCGTTTAATCCTTTTCCTGTCACAAGAATATGTCCTGCAACCTGTACTTTGATGAGGTTCGTTGTACCGGATACCCCAAGTGGAACACCACCTGTCAGGACGACTAATTCCCCTTTGGAAACAAATCCTGCCATCTCTGCCACATCAACTGCCTTTTCAAATAACTGGCTTGCATCCTGTTCCTCTGTGATAAGAACCGGTTCTACACCCCATTCAAGATTTAACTGACGACATACTTTTTCTGTCAGACACTCGCCGATGATCGTGCAGTTTGGACGGTATTTGGAGATCATTCTTGCAGTACGTCCGGACTTTGTTACCGTCACGATTGCTGCTGCGCTTAAATCGCCTGCCATCGTACAGGTAGCATGTGAAATTGCGTTCGTCACATCCGGGTTACACATTGTCCTGCGCTGTCTGAATCTCTGTAAATAGTTAATATCCTGCTCCGTGCGGGTTGCGATACGGACCATTGTTTTTACTGCTTCAATTGGATACATTCCTGCAGCGGTCTCTCCGGATAACATAATTGCACTTGTTCCGTCATAAATTGCATTTGCAACGTCTGTGGACTCTGCTCTTGTTGGTCTTGGATGTTTCATCATGGAATCTAACATCTGAGTGGCTGTGATAACGATTTTTCCAGCCTCACAAGCTTTTTTGATGATCATTTTCTGCATAACCGGAACATCTTCCAATGGGATTTCAACACCCATGTCACCACGCGCTACCATGATACCGTCGGAGACACGGATAATGTCATCGATATTGCGGACACCCTGCATGTTCTCGATCTTGGAAATGATCTTAATATCCTCGCCACCTTTTTCTGCAAGGATTTTGCGGATTTCCATAACATCCTCTGCGGTACGGACAAAGGAAGCTGCGATAAAATCATAATCATTTTCTACCGCAAAACAGATATCTCCGTAATCTTTTTCACTGATAAATGGCATCGTGAGGTCAACGTTCGGAACGTTCACACCTTTTTTATTGGAAATCACACCATCATTTAACACTTTACAGACAATATCTCTTGCGTTGACCTTGGTATTCACTGGTTTTGCAACCGGTTTGATCTCTACAACTTCCAGACCTACCAGACCATCATCGATCAGGATATGATCGCCCGGCTTTACATCATCTGCAAGATTTTTGTAAGTAATAGATACGCGCTCATCAGTTCCAGGAATGTCATCGGTTGTCAGTGTAAAAGTCTGACCTGTCTTTAACTCTGTTTTTCCTTTTTCAAATTCTACGAGACGGATTTCCGGTCCCTTTGTATCAAGTAAAGCTGCAACATATTTTCCCAATTCTTTGCGCAGTTTGCGGAGCATTTTTAATCTTCCCATCTGCTCATCATGCGGTCCATGCGAAAAATTGAAACGTGCAACGTTCATTCCCTCTTCGATCAATGCTCTCATCACCGTTTCATTGTCGGTGGATGGTCCTAACGTACAGATGATTTTTGTTCTTCTTGTCATAAATTCTTCCTTTCTTTTTATGGTTTCATTTTTCAAGTGTTCCTGCTGATTTTTATTCATTCGAAATGCGTATGCCTCTCCTGATTTCTGTTATAGTTTTAACAATCTCCTTAAATCAGCACGGAGTCGGCGGACCAATCTCTGCAAAACTTAAAACTTATACACTTTTCACAATAATACAGTCTCTTCTCTCCGTTTTTATTCGTATTCTTGTGAAAAATGTATAATAAATTTTAAGTTTCTTCTTTGGTACGGCGACTCCATCTACGGAGAGATTATACGAAATAAACATAAAAAAAGCAAGCTTTCTTTTGTAAAAAAACCTGCTCTTTTTGTAAACATTATGTTAAAAACATTATTTTGTGATCATGGTTCCCATACCGCCATGGATATTTGAACCGTCTTTGTTCAATTTTGTGATCAGAACAGATCTGATCGCAGAGTCACCGATAAAGTTAATGGCTGCCTCTATCTTAGGGAGCATATCGCCCTCACCAAACTGTCCCTGCTCCATGTATTTCTTTGCTTCTGCAACAGTCATGGTTGATAATGGTTTTTCATCCGGCTGTCCATAATTTAAGCATACATTATCAACACTTGTCAAAATAACAAGCATGTCTGCATCCAGCAGTTCTGCCAGTTTTCCTGCTGCAAGGTCTTTTTCAATAACAGCACTGGCACCCTTTAAGTTGTTGTCCTGCATTAATACCGGGATGCCGCCGCCTCCACAGGCAACTACGATCTGGTCAGCATCGGACAATACTTTGATTGCATCGATCTCCACGATATCCATTGGCTTTGGCGCTGCAACGATTCGTCTGTACCCGCCTTCTGTTTTGACAACGTGATTTCCTTTTTTCTCCTCTGCCTCTGCTTCCTCTTCCGTCAGCACACGTCCAATGACTTTGCTTGGTTTGTAAAACGCCTCGTCATATGGATCAACCACAACCTGTGTAAGGATCGTAGAAACGGGTTTATAGATTCCCTTGTTCAATAATTCCGCACGGATCGCATTCTGTAAATCGTAACCGATATATCCCTGGCTCATTGCAGAACATACAGACATTGGTGTTGCAGTATATTCCGGATATAATTTACAAAATTCATTCATAGCAGTATGGATCATACCGATCTGTGGTCCGTTACTGTGTGTGATCACAACCTGATAATCTTCACGGATAAAATCTGCCACTGCCTTTGCTGTTCGTTTCGTTGCCTCTTTCTGTTCAGGAAGTGTTGTTCCCAATGCTTCATGTCCAAGAGCAATCACAATTTTCTTCTTTTTCATCTCTACCATCCTCCGATGCACCTTTATATTCGCAGAACACCCGGAAAGTATCTCCGGGTGCTTTTTGTCTTGTCTGACACTTATACTGCTATTTTACCATGAACGATTTTGCAGTGCAATGTCATTTTTACATTACAGGCCACAGGCATTCTGCAAACTGTTATTTATCTTCTTCCTCAGTTTCCTCCTGTGGCAGAACAAAGGAATCGATAACCTCCCAGAGTTCATCTCTTCCCTGCTTCGTCTCGGAGGAGAATGGAATGATCACCGTACCCGGCTTTACTTTCAGACCTTCGCGGATTGCTTTTACATTCTTCTGGATCTGGCTTCGTTTGATCTTATCAAGTTTTGTGGCGATGATAATCGGTGTAAATCCCTGATAAACCATCCAGTCATACATCATTTTATCGTTTGCAGACGGATCATGACGGATATCGATCAGCAAAAAGACTGCCTGCAGTTTTTTAGAGGTATGAAGATAATTCTCGATCATTTTTCCCCATTTTTCCTTCTCGCTGGCAGAGGTCTTTGCATATCCATAACCGGGCAGATCGACCAGATACATGGCATCATTGACATTGTAAAAATTGATGGTCTGCGTCTTTCCCGGCTGCGCCGATGTCCTTGCGAGCGACTTGCGGTTTAACAGCGCATTGATCATGGATGATTTTCCTACATTTGACTTTCCTGCAAATGCCACTTCATTAAATGGATTGTCCGGTATTTTACTTGTGATACCACAGACAGTCTCCAAATTTACACTTCTAATTACCATTGTCTTTTCCTCTTCTTAATTCACTTCTTTACAAACGCCACATCCAGCACGTCTTTCATCTGCTCCACAAACACGATTTTCAGACCTTTTTTGATCTCCGGTGAAATCTCATCTATATCCTTCTCATTCTTCTTTGGCACACAGATGGTCTTAATTCCTGCATTTTTGGCTGCCAGTGTTTTTTCCTTCAGTCCACCGATTGGAAGCACACGGCCGCGAAGTGTGATCTCACCTGTCATTGCGACATCAGCGCGGACCGGTGTCTTCGTGATCGCCGACAACATGGCTGTCGCCATCGTGATTCCGGCAGACGGTCCATCCTTCGGCACTGCACCCTCCGGGATGTGGATATGGATGTCATTCTCCTGGAAAAACTTTTTCGGAATATGATACTCTTCACTGACAGAACGGATATAGCTGATTCCCGCCTGTGCAGATTCCTTCATCACATCTCCCAGCTGTCCGGTCAGCTGGAACTCACCTTTTCCCGGCATGATGTTGACTTCAATCTCTAAAGTATCTCCACCAACGCTTGTCCATGCAAGTCCACGGACGATTCCTACTTCATCCGTATCATTTTTCTTATCAAAACTGTATTTCTCTTTGCCGAGGAACTTTTCAAGATTCTGTTCTGTAACTTTAATCTTCTCTTTTTCTCCCTCGTAAAGCGGTCTTGCTGCTTTTCTGCATATCTCACCAAGCTTACGTTCAAGATTACGCACACCAGCTTCCCTTGTGTAACCACTGATGATCTTTGCCATCGCTTTGTCTGTGATGGCGAGATGCTCCGGTCTGATCCCATTGCGCTCCATCTGCTTTGCGAGCAGATGCTCTTTGGCAATGTGAAGCTTCTCATTCTCTGTATAACTGGTCACTTCGATCAGTTCCATACGGTCTAACAGCGGCCTTGGGATATCCTGCACAGAGTTTGCTGTTGCAATAAACAGCACTTCTGAAAGATCGATCGGTATCTCAACATAATGATCCCGGAACTTCTTATTCTGCTCCGCGTCAAGCACTTCCAGCAATGCAGACGCCGTATCCCCCTTGTAATCGCTGCTCATCTTATCGATCTCATCTAACAGCATGAGCGGATTTTTCACGCCGGCGCTGCGCAGTCCGTTCACGATACGTCCCGGCATTGCTCCGACGTAAGTTCTTCTGTGGCCGCGGATCTCTGCCTCATCCCGCACACCACCGAGACTGATCCGCACATATTTTTTATCTAACGCTTTTGCAACGGACCGGGCAATACTCGTTTTACCGGTTCCCGGTGGTCCGACCAGACAGATGATCGGGCTCTCGCCCTTGCTGGTGAGATTGCGGACAGCCAGAAATTCTAACATACGCTCTTTTACTTTTTCCAGACCGTAATGATCCGCATTTAAAATCTGCTCGGCATTCTTCAGATCCTTGTTATCTCTGGATGTCTTATTCCACGGAAGCTCCAAAAGTGTTTCAATATACCCTCTCGCCACAGCGCTCTCAGAGGAGCTGGAACTGATATTTTTAAAACGGTCGATCTCTTTTTTGATCTTCTCTTTTACTTCTTTGTCTGCCTTAATCTTACCCAGAGCATCCATAAAGTGATCTGCGTCTGATTCCGTATTATCTTCGCCAAGCTCCTCACGGATTACTTTCATCTGCTCTCTCAGCAGATATTCTTTCTGGTTTTTATCCACATGCGCCTTGACTTTCGCCTGAAAATCATTCTTGATGGCTATGATCTCGATCTCTTTTAATAAGAGTGCCATCAGAACCTCATAACGTTCGGTCATAGAAACCGCATCTAAGATTTTCTGTTTTTCCTCAAAATGTACCGGAAGGCTGTTGGCAAGCTGATTCATCAGTTTTTCCAGATCTGTGATCTCACTTAACTGGCGTTGCAGCTCTTTTCCCATTTTGGGATTGACGACCACATATTTACCAAATGTCTCCTGAATGCTCCGAAGCATTGCCTCCTTCGCTTCTTCTGGCAGTCCGTCATCCACTTCCTCGTCAAATCGAATGATCTCCGCAAGCAGATAGTCCGGATTTTCAAGAAAAGCGGACAATTCTGCCCGCTCTTTCCCTTCTACCAAAATGCGTACAATATTATTTTGTAACTTAATTACCTGCTTTACCTCAGCAATGATCCCGATCTTAAATAAGTCCTCGATATCAGGATTTTCCTGTTCCACATCTTTCTGTGCCACAAGAAAAATCTTCTGCTCATCCATCATCGCCTCTTCCACTGCCTTGATGGATTTTGCACGGCTTACGTCAAAATGGGCTACCATTCCCGGCAGGATCACCATTCCACGAAGGGCAACTGCAGGCATTTTCATAATCATTGTATCCATTTTCTATAATTCCTTTATCTGTAACAGCTTTTCCTGCTGTTATCTTTTGTTTAAGAAGCCTGTTCTAACTTCTCAACAAGTGCTTTTTCTTCTTTCTCTTCAATTGCAAGATTCTTTTCTACATCTTCTTTGGTGATCTCACATTTTGTAATGCTCTCATCGGATGGAATATGATACATCAGATCTAATGTAACAGCCTCCATGATTGCACGAAGACCACGCGCTCCGGTCTTTCTCTCAAGCGCTTTGTCCACGATTGCTTCGAGTGCATCCTTGTCAAATTCCAGACTGACACCGTCTAATTCAAACAGCTTTTTGTACTGTTTTACAAGTGCATTCTTCGGCTCGCATAAGATACGGATCATCGCATCCTTATCTAACATATCCAGTGTTACGGTTACCGGCACACGACCGATAAATTCAGGGATGAGTCCGAATTTCACAAAATCCTGTGGAAGTACATGTTTTAATACTTCCCCTACATTGTACTCATCTTTGGCGTGTACTTCTGCATTAAATCCAATGGATTTCTGGTCGAGACGTGTCTCAATGATCTTCTCTAATCCATCAAAAGCACCACCACAGATAAATAAAATATTGGTAGTATCAATCGGGATCAGTTCCTGCTGCGGATGTTTTCTTCCACCCTGTGGCGGAACAGAAGCAACCGTTCCCTCTAAAATCTTAAGTAACGCCTGCTGTACACCCTCGCCGGAAACGTCTCTTGTGATGGAAACGTTCTCAGATTTTTTTGTAATCTTGTCAATCTCATCAATGTAAATGATACCGTGCTGTGCACGCTCAATATCATAATCAGCAGCCTGGATCAGTTTCAAAAGGATATTCTCGACATCTTCACCCACATAACCTGCCTCGGTAAGTGTGGTTGCATCTGCGATTGCAAACGGAACATTCAACACTCTCGCCAAAGTCTGTGCTAAAAGTGTTTTACCGGAACCGGTTGGTCCGAGCATAAGAATATTACTCTTCTGCAATTCTACATCTGAATCTGATCCTGCCATAATTCTCTTGTAATGATTATAAACTGCAACGGACAAAACTTTCTTCGCTTTATCCTGGCCAATGACGTACTCGTCTAAAAATGCCTTCATCTCCTCCGGCTTGATCAGATTGATCTGCTCCGCAGGTTCTTCCAGATTTCCGTCAAATTCATCATTCTCCAACTCTTCGTCTATAATCTCGGCGCAAACGTCTACACACTCATCACAGATATAGGCTCCGTTTGGTCCCGCGATCAGTTTACGGACCTGATCCTGAGTCTTACCACAAAATGAGCAGCGCAGTCTCTCGTCATTTCTTCCTGTCATTTCTTATTCTCCAATGTCTCTATTTATTAGCGGCTTGTGATCACATTATCGATCAGTCCGTATTCCATTGCTTCCTGAGCAGACATATAATGATCTCTCTCTGTGTCCGCTGCGATCACGTCATAAGGTTTTCCGGTGTTTGCAGCTAAAATCTCATTTAATTTCTTCTTTGTCTTTAAAATGTTTTCCGCTGCGATCTGGATCTCCGTTGCCTGACCTTTTGCTCCGCCGGATGGCTGATGGATCATAATCTCTGCATTCGGAAGTGCAAGTCTCTTGCCCTTTGCTCCGCCTGCAAGTAAAAATGCTCCCATGCTGGCTGCCATACCGATACAGATGGTAGATACATCGCATTTGATGTACTGCATCGTATCATAAATAGCAAGACCTGCTGTTACCATTCCACCCGGGGAATTGATATATAAATGAATATCTTTTCCAGGATCCTCGGACTCTAAGAAAAGTAACTGTGCAACCACAAGGCTTGCTGTTGTCTCATTCACTTCTTCTCCCAGGAAAATAATTCTATCTTTTAATAATCTGGAGTAAATATCGTAATTACGCTCTCCTCTGCTTGTCTGTTCAATGACGTAAGGTACTAAACTCATATCTCTTACCTGCCCTTTCTTTTCATAAATATGATCTGGATCGCACTATCATGGGATCCGCACTTCTTTCACTATTGCAATATATCGGTCATACACTGCACTGATAAATATTATCCCACAAATACAGGGACGTTGGAATAGGAAAAAACATGTTTTATGAAAAATTAATATCTTGTTCGAATTTTAAAAAATACTGAACTTTTTTCTCATCAAATGCATTCTGCCATAAATCTCAAACAGACCGGCTCATAAGAGCCAGTCTGTGATATTTCCGGTCTGCATATTATATGCAATCCTCTGTCTGCTGTACGCTGCCGGAATTATTCTTCTGTTCCTTCTTCTGCTTCAGCTTCTTTTTCTTTCTTTGTCTTAGCTTTTGCTCTTTCTTTTACGTTCTCCATAATTAAGTCAACTGCTTTTGTCACAGATAAATCTCTCTTAATGGATTCTTTCTCAGCTTCTCCTAAGTACTCTTTTAACTTGTCAGCTTCCATTCCGTACTGAGCTGCCATCTTCTCAACTTCTGCATTGATCTCATCTTCAGAAACTTCGATGTTCTCTTCTTTTGCGATCTGCTCTAATACAAGGCTGCTCTTGATACGAGTCTCAGCTTCTGGACGAACCTGCTCTTTTAATCCATCGATTGTCATACCGGAGAACTGCATGTACTGCTCCATGGAAAGACCGCTCTGTGCGATTCTCTGTGCGAACTCATTGATCATGTTCTCGCACTGTGTCTCGATCATAGCTTCCGGGATCTCCATTGTGGATTTGTCGATGATCTTCTTGATTGCTTCATCTTCTTTTGTACGTTTTGCTTCGTTCTCTTTCTCAACTTCAAGATGTTTTCTTAAGTCTTCTTTGTACTCAGCTAATGTATCAAACTCAGATACTTCAGAAGCAAATTCATCATTTAACTCCGGAAGTTCTTTTGCTTTGATCTCGTTAATCTTAACTTTGAATACGGCTGGTTTTCCAGCTAAATCAGCTGCCTGATATTTCTCTGGGAAAGTAACGTTAACTTCTACTTCATCCCCTGCATTGTGTCCTACTAACTGATCTTCGAATGTATCGATGAAAGAGTGGGAACCGATCTCTAATGGATGATTCTCTCCTTTACCACCTTCAAATGCAATGCCGTCAACAAATCCTTCGAAATCGATGACTGCTGTATCACCGTTTGCAACTGGTCTGTCTGTTACAGTTACAGTTCTGGAGTTCTTCTGCTGCTCTTTCTCAAGTGCTGCTTCTACTTCTTCGTCTGTTACAGTTGTGTCGATCTTAGTTACCTGAACACCTTTGTATTTTCCAAGTGTTACTTCTGGTCTTACAGCCACTTCTGCTGTGAAGATGAAAGGTTTTCCGGATTCGATCTGAACAATGTCGATTGTTGGTCTGGAAACGATGTCCTCTTTGCTCTCTTCCATAGCTGCTGCATAATTATCCTGAATTAAGATGTTTGCTGCTTCTTCATAAAATACAGCTGCACCGTACATTTTCTCGATCATAGCTCTTGGAACTTTACCTTTACGGAAACCAGGGATGCTGATTTTGTTCTTCTCTTTCATGTAAGCAGCCTGTAAAGCTTTTTCTACTTCTTCTGCTGGTACTTCAACAGTAAGTTTTGCCATGTTTTTTTCTAATTTTTCAACCTGTACACTCATTATAATGATTTTCCTCCTTATATATATAAAATATCCATGTACATTCTGTCTCTTATACACATCTGACGCTGCCGACGACTTAATAG
>ENA-OZKB01001585-OZKB01001585.1-human-gut-metagenome-genome-assembly--contig:-NODE-1585-length-9895-cov-4.507012_pt1 | contig 9895 bp, 5 predicted proteins | sample MGYA00244821_ERZ653753 | MGnify/ENA primary metagenome ERZ653753 (study PRJEB26926, sample SAMN06165256) | human gut metagenome | biome: ENVO:00009003; feature: ENVO:2100002; material: ENVO:00002003...
CGAGATTGCCTCTTGTCTCGTGGGCTCGGAGATGTGTATAAGAGACAGGAGGTAGTGGATGGAATCCTGACACGTACACGCTACAATGCACCGGGAGCCCGTGTGATGGGACTGACATTGGAAGGAAAGATGGCGTATCTGACTAAATTCCAGGTTCAGGCAGGAGTCACCCTGCAACAGAGCCATTATAGCGAACCGCATGTATGGAACAAAGAAGCTCCGGCTGTAAAGAAAATGATGCGTACACCGAATACTTACGGTTATTTTACAGCAACCTATACCCCGATAAAACCATTATCTATCGCTCTTTCCGGTACATATACCGGTTCGATGCTGGTTCCCCACGAACCAGTTCCGGGATTCCTTGAAAAACCGATAACGGTGAATACGAAGGACTTCTTCGATATCGGTTTGAAGGCTGCCTATGATTTCAAACTTTACAAGTCGATGAACTTGCAGGTGAATGCCGGCGTACAGAATATTTTCAATGCCTACCAGAACGACTTCGACAAAGGGGCTGACCGTGACTCCGGTTATATCTATGGTCCGTCATTGCCGAGAAGTTTCTTTGCCGGAGTGAAGATAAGTTATTAAAATTCGGTTAAGATTTAAAATCGTTATAAATAGGGATTGTTTTGCATGGAGACAATCCTTATCTTTGCAAAAAACAAACTAAACCTTGACTTAGGTGCACAGAATAAATGTGCAAGATGACCGAATGAAACAATTGTACCTACATATAATGAAGTGGTTTCTGCCTGTACTGTTTATCTCGTACATGGCAGGAATCACTTTGTTTACTCACTCCCATGTGGTCAACGGGGTTACAATTGTCCATTCACATCCATTTAAAAAAGGCAGCGAACATAGCCATACGACGGTTGAATTCCAACTAATTCATCTCTTGAGTCATGTGTTGGTGACCGACAGCGGTTTGATACCAACATTCTCTGTTGCTGCTTTATATCTATTATGCATCCTGTTTGTCCGCCCGCAAATTGAGCAATTTTACCGTTCTTGTCCGGGCGTAATATCTCTTAGAGCACCTCCTATCGCTTAGTCTATCTTTTTGGGGGAACAGTATTAATGTATTAGGATCAACGATTAACGATCGCTGCTTCCCTTTCCCTTTATTATTATTTTTCGAATTAAAACATTAAAAGACTAACGACAATGAAGAAATATCTTTTAGTCCTGGTCGGCCTGTGCTGTGTCTTGTCATACGCATTGGCTGAACGTCCGGACTACCCTGAACTGAAGAAATCCGATGCGAATATAATAGGTCATGTACTGGATAAAAAAACGAAAGAACATCTTCCGTACATCACTATCGCACTGAAAGGAACGACCATAGGAACCGTGACCGATGCTACCGGGCATTATTTTTTGAAGAATTTGCCGGAAGGAAATTTTATACTGGAAGTTAGTTCAGTAGGTTACAAGACAGTGACCCGCAACGTAACTCTGAAAAAAGGAAAGACACTGGAAGAAGATTTTGAAATAGAAGAGGATGCGATTGCTCTCGACGGAGTAGTAGTTTCCGCCAATCGGAGTGAAACGACACGTCGTATGGCTCCTACTTTGGTGAATGTCGTCGACCTGAAACTCTTTGAAACCACTAACTCTTCCACTTTATCACAAGGATTGAACTTCCAGCCCGGAGTGCGTGTGGAGACAAATTGCCAGAATTGTGGCTTCCAGCAAGTCCGCATCAATGGTCTGGACGGACCATATACACAAATTCTGATAGATTCGCGTCCCGTATTCAGCGCCCTTTCCGGAGTGTATGGACTGGAACAGATTCCTGCCAGTATGATTGAACGTGTAGAAGTGATGCGTGGGGGAGGCTCTGCCTTGTTCGGCTCTTCGGCTATTGCAGGAATCATTAATATAATCACCAAAGAGCCTTTGCGCAATTCCGGTCAGCTGTCACACACCATAACTTCTTTAGGAGGAAGCTCCTCATTCGATAACAACACCTCGCTGAATGCTTCATTGGTGACGGACGATCATCGTGCCGGATTGTATATCTTTGGTCAGAACCGTTATCGGTCGGGATATGATTATGACGGAGACGGATTTACCGAACTGCCCAAATTGAAGAATCAGACAGTGGGTTTCCGCTCTTATCTGAAAACAAGTACTTATTCCAAACTGACCTTTGAATATCACCACATGCAGGAATTCCGTCGTGGAGGGGATATGTTGAACCGTCCTCCTCACGAAGCGCATATTGCGGAGCAGTTGCAACATTCTATTGATGGTGGAAGTTTGAAATTCGATTATTTCTCTCCGGATGAAAAGAACCGTCTAAGTGTTTTTGCATCGGCTGCCAATACAGACCGGGACAGTTATTACGGACCGGGTAACGATCCTCTGAAAGCCTATGGAAAGACAACGGATTTAACCGCTATGGGTGGTGCACAATACGTACATACGTTTGACAAGTGCTTTTTTATGCCTTCTGATCTCACGGCAGGGCTTGAATATAACCGTGACCGCCTAAAAGATAACATGTGGGGATATAACCGTCACACGGATCAGACGGTGAATATTTACAGTGCTTTTCTGCAGAACGAATGGAAGAACGACCGTTGGGGGATTCTGATTGGTGGTCGTCTGGATAAGCATAATATGGTGGATAATGTGATCTTTAGTCCCCGTGCCAACTTGCGTTTTAATCCTACCCAGAATATTAACCTGCGTTTAAGCTATTCTTCCGGATTTCGTGCTCCGCAGGCTTTTGATGAGGATATGCATATTGAAAATGTGGGCGGAACGGTGGCTATGATCGAGCGTGCAAAGGATTTGAAAGAAGAGAAATCCCAAAGTTTCAGTGTTTCTGCAGATATGTATCATCGTTTCGGAGCATTCCAGACGAATTTGTTGATTGAGGGTTTTTATACAAGACTGACCGATGTTTTTGTATTGGGCAAACCTTACGACCGTGGTGATGGTATATTAGTGAAAACACGTAGCAATGGCCCCGGTGCTAAAGTGATGGGATTGACACTGGAAGGTAAAGTGGCTTATCTTTCTATCCTGCAAATACAAGCGGGATTAACTTTACAACGTAGCCGGTACGATGAACCGCATAAGTGGCATGACGATGCACCGGCAGAAAAGAAGATTTTCCGTACTCCCGATACATACGGTTATTTCACTGCTACTTGTACCCCCATCAAACCTTTATCTATTGCTTTGTCAGGAACCTATACCGGCAGGATGTTGGTGCAACGTATGGATATCACCGCCGAGAATGCCGAACTGGGTAAAATGCCTGAAAGAAAAGCGGAAGCAATCAGAACACCTCGTTTCTTTGATTTGGGAGTGAAACTGGCTTATGACTTCAAGTTATACAAAACGGTTGATTTGCAATTAAACGGCGGAGTTCAGAATATTTTTGAGTCTTATCAGAAGGACTTTGACAGAGGAGCTAACCGGGATTCCGGTTATATTTACGGTCCTTCTTTGCCGAGAAGTTTCTTTGCCGGAGTAAAGATCAGCTATTAATCGGTCATAAAAATAGTTTCCCGGCACGGTACTTTTTGTTTCCTGCGTTGAAACACTTTGTTTCAAGGCTTGAAACGATTTGTTTCACACCGGGAAACACTTTGTTCCAAGCCTTGAAACTAAAAGTTTCAAGCGGCTGAAACTAATATGTCGTATAGAGACTTGTTCTTTTCTCCTTGTTAATCATTGATTGATCGGGCGGTGATAGGTGATAGATGCGGTGATAGGTTGCAAACAACCTGTCACCACCCCTGAAATCCCCATGAATAAGAGCTTTTGGAAGTGTCGGTGATAGGTGATAGAGGAAAGTGAAAGAAACTCTGTGTAGAGATGGATCAAACCATATCTTTATCGACCCCGAATTTTTCTCCTGTCTGACATTTACCGGCAGGTTCCACATGTACCAGAATGTCATATACATTATCTACCGAATTAATGATGCTCTTCTCCACTGCATCGGCAATCTCATGGGCTTGCGTGATCGTGATTTGTGGATTCACTTCTATATCAAGGGTAATCATATAGAGATTCCCTATCATTCGTGACCGGACGCGATGCGGATTACTGGCACCGGGCACTTTCTCTACAGCCTCGAATATCTTATTATATACATTGACATCTTTCACCCCGTCCATTAGCTCCACATTGGAATCAATGAAGATGCTGATGGAAGATTTGATGATAAAGAGACTGATTATCAATCCTGTTATCGAATCGAGTATCGGCAATTTGAAGATAAAAGTAAATATCAATCCTAACAAAACACTGGTTGAAATGACAACATCATTACGCATATTGATAGCGTTTGCCGTGAGCATGGAACTGTTGATCTTCTTTCCCTGTTTGTACTGGTATGAAGCCAGTAAGAGTTTACCGATAATAGAAAATATAGTGACATAGATGGCGATAGCCGATGGTATCTCTTTCACTTCATCTGAAAAGATGTTTTTAGTGGATGATAGCAACATTTGTACACCGGCATAAAATATCACGAGTGATAGAATCTTTGTTGCGATCCCTTCCGCTTTCTCATATCCGAATACATATTTCTTTGAAGGAGGGCGGTTGATGAGGCGTGCCGTAAAAATCATAACGATAGAGATAACGACGTCGGTTGCCGAGTCGATACCGTCGCCGACTACGGCTAAACTACCGGCAAATAAACCGATTATGATTTTGGATACGGACAAGATTGCATTGCCAATTGTGCTGATCCACGAGGTTGTGATTAGTATTTTCTCTCTTGACATTGAAGTGACTCTTTATAATTGTTTGTAATGGGATTGGGGAGCAAAGATAAACATTAATAGGAGTCTGTGATATGAAGTCGCAAAAAACTTTTTTCGCCTTTTTAGTAGTTTATGCGTTTTAGTTGTATTATATATAGATGGTCAATTAAAAACAGGACAATTAATTTATTAAATAGTTAACCGCATGTTCAAAAAACTAAGTAGCTCTTTTCTCATTGTGTCAGCTTGTATTTTTTCTTCTTGCACGCCTACCGTCAAGCAAGAGATTGCAATCTTACCTACCCCCGTTAGTCTGACCGAGCAGTCTGGCTCGTTTGTTTTAAAAGATGGAATGAAGATTGGGGTTTCCGATCAGTCCTTGTTTCCGGCTGCCGGGTATCTGCAGGAGATTCTTCGGAATGTCATATCGTCTTCTGTTGAAGTCACTACCGATAAGAGTCAGGTAGATATGTATTTTCAGTTGAAGGATACTGTTGGAAAGCCTAGCTCTTATAAACTTGAGTCTACACCGGAGTATATTCGGGTAGAGGCAACTGACTATTCGGGTATTATTTCTGCTATTACTACTATTCGCCAGTTGCTTCCTGCAACGATAGAAGTGCAGGGAGAGAAACAGAATTATTCTATCCCTGTCGTGCAAATAGAAGATGCGCCACGGTTTGAATGGCGTGGATTTATGTTGGATGCTTCCCGCCATTTCTGGAATAAAAAAGAAGTGAAGCATGTATTAGATCTGATGTCTTTGTATAAACTTAATAAGTTCCACTGGCATCTGTCCGACGATCAGGGTTGGCGTATAGAGATCGAGAAATACCCGTTGCTTACAGAAAAAGGGGCCTGGCGTAAATTCAATACGCAGGATCGTACCTGTATGGCACGTGCGAAAGAAGAAGATAATACCGATTTCCTGATTCCGGAAGATAAGATACGCATTGTGGAAGGAGATACGCTGTATGGAGGTTATTACACTCATGATGATATAAAAGAAATAGTAGCCTATGCTACGCAAAGAGGTATCGATGTCATTCCCGAGATCGATATGCCGGGACATTTCCTGGCAGCTATCGGTCAATATCCGGAATTGGTGTGTGACGGATTAATCGGGTGGGGGAAAACTTTCTCTTCTCCTATCTGTCCGGGCAAAGATACAACGCTGGAGTTCTGTCAGAATGTGTTCAAAGAAGTTTTTGAACTTTTCCCTTATGAATATGTGCACATGGGTGGTGATGAAGTGGAAAAAGCCAACTGGAAGAAATGTCCTCTTTGTCAGAAACGGATTCGTACGGAGAAACTGGGTTCGGTAGAAGAACTTCAGGCATGGTTTGTACGTGACATGGAGAAATTCTTCCTTGCCAACGGAAAGAAACTCATAGGCTGGGATGAAGTGGTATCCGACGGATTATCTTCCGATGCTGCCATTACCTGGTGGAGAAGTTGGGCGAAAGATGCATTGCCTACGGCAACTGCACAAAAGCAGAAAGTGATTGCTTGTCCGAATGAATATTTCTATTTCGATTATGCGCAGGATCAGAATTCAGTAAAGAAAATACTTGCGTATGATCCGTGTGCAGACGAGCGGTTATCGCCGGAACAGAAGAAATATATCTGGGGTGTGCAGGCGAATCTCTGGGCTGAATGGATTCCGACAATGAAGCGCATTGAATATTTGATTGTTCCCCGTATGATAGCGTTGAGTGAAATAGCTTGGGCGGAGCCGACAGCTAAACCGGGTCTCGAAGAATTTTATCGTCAGCTTGTTCCGCAATTTAAGCGGATGGATGTGATGAGGGTAAATTATAGGGTGCCTGATTTGCAGGGATTCTATAAAGTGAATGCATTTATTGATGAAACAACTGTGGAATTGACCTGCCCGTTACCCGGTACTGAAATACGTTATACGACAGACGGCAGTATGCCTACCAAAGAATCAGCTCTTTATAACGGTGCTTTGGAAGTTGGGAAGACTACGGATTTCGCTTTCCGCACTTTTCGTCCGGATGGTTCTCCTTCGGATGCGGTGCGTACCAAGTATGTAAAGGCTCCTTATGCGGAGGCGGTGACTGCTCCGGCTGCTTTGCAGCCCGGCTTGAAAGCAGTATGGCACGATTTCCGTGGTAATCTTTGTGCGGATATTGATGCAGCTCCTGTCAAAGGGGAGTATGTGGTGGAATCGGTATCCATTCCCGAAGAGGTGAAAGGAAATATCGGTCTGGTATTGACCGGCTATCTGGAAGTTCCTGCCGATGGTATCTATACATTTGCCCTTCTCTCGGACGACGGTAGCACATTAATGCTTGACGGTGAATTGTTGGGAGATAATGATGGAGCACATTCGCCGGTAGAGATTATTGTGCAGAAGGCTTTGAAAGCCGGGCTTCATCCGATAGAGGTACGTTACTTCGATTGTAACGGAGGCGTATTGCAGATGGAACTGGTGAATGAAAAAGGTGAAAAAGAAGTATTGCCAAGTGCATGGCTGAAACATGAATAGCAAATTTCATTATTTTTAGGTATTGTCCGTCTTGCCGGCGAGCTGTACCTTTGCAGAAAATATTTGAAAACTTATGCGAATCAGTGAGAGACGAGTCGAGATTAATCATATATCAAAGGTGCACATGCACCGGATTGAATGGGATGAAGAGAGCTTATAGAAATATAAGCTCTCTTTTTTTTGAACGATTTCGAATATTGTTCTTTTTTGAAAACAAGCGATAAGTTAAATGATTGTCGAACTTAATATAGATTGAACGTACGTTATGAGTACATTGAAAAAACTTCAGAACTACATGGGTAAACGGAAAGTGCTTTTGCCTGCGGCAATGCTGCTGTCTGCCCTAAGTGCCCTGGCGGGCATGTTGCCTTATATCCTTATTTGGCTGATTGTGAGAGAACTGCTTGAACACGGAGAGATAACCTCTTCCGGTAATGTGGTGACGTATGCCTGGTGGGCGGCAGGCATGGCCGTGGCGAGCATCGTCCTTTATTTTGCCGCATTGATGTCTTCGCATCTTGCAGCTTTTCGGGTTGAATCGAATTTGCGTAAAGAAGCCATGCGCCAGATAGTGCGTATGCCTCTCGGCTTCTTTGACATTAATACGAGCGGACGTATTCGCAAGATTATAGATGACAATGCAGGGGTTACCCATAGTTTTCTGGCACATCAGTTGCCCGACCTTGCGGCTACTTTTCTAGTGCCGTTGGTAGCTGCCATACTGATTTTTGTGTTCGATTGGATACTCGGTCTGGCATGTATCGTCCCTGTAATTATTGCCATGCTGGTTATGGGTTTTATGATGAATGCGGAGGGACGGCAGTTTATGAAAAGCTACATGACCTCTCTGGAGGAAATGAATACCGAAGCTGTAGAGTATGTGAGAGGAATTCCCGTAGTGAAGGTTTTCCAGCAGACTATTTACTCTTTCAAAAACTTTCACCGCTGTATCATGAATTATAATAAAATGGTATTCGGCTATACACGAATGTGGGAGAAGCCGATGTCGCTCTATACCGTAATAATCAATGGTTTTGTGTTTTTCCTTGCTCCGTTGGCTATTTTGCTGATTGGTTATTCAGGTAATTATGCATCGGTATTACTTAATTTCTTCCTGTTTGTTCTCATTACTCCTGTATTCTCCCAAAGTATCATGAAGAGTATGTATCTCAATCAGGCTTTGGGGCAGGCGAGTGAAGCTATCGGACGTCTTGAGAATCTGGTTGCTTATGAGCACCTGACTGTTGTAGAGCATCCACAACCGGTAAAGGAATTCAGTATTCAGTTCGAAAAAGTTTCCTTCAGCTATCCGGGAGCTAATCAAAAGGCGGTGGATGATGTTAGTTTCACTATTCCGCAAGGAAACACAGTAGCTCTTGTCGGAGCTTCGGGCGGAGGGAAAACAACGATTGCCCGTCTAGTTCCCCGTTTCTGGGAGGCAACGGAAGGGAAAGTTTTAATAGGTGGCATCAATGTAAGAGAAATCGCTCCCGAAGAACTGATGAAATATATTTCTTTCGTGTTCCAGAATACAAAGCTGTTCAAGACTTCTCTGCTCGAAAATATCAAATATGGTAATCCCGACGCGACAATGGAGGAAGTGGAACGGGCAGTAGATATGGCACAATGCCGGGAAATTATCAATAAACTTCCGCTCGGACTGAATACGAAGATTGGTACGGAGGGAACATATCTCTCCGGCGGGGAACAGCAACGGATCGTACTGGCACGTGCAATCCTGAAAAATGCTCCCATCATTGTACTGGATGAGGCGACTGCTTTTGCCGACCCCGAAAATGAGCATCTCATCCAGCAAGCCTTGAAAGAACTGACAAAAGGAAAAACCGTATTGATGATTGCTCATCGTCTTTCAAGCATCACTGATGCCGACAATATCCTCGTCATTGACAAGGGGAAGATTGCGGAACAAGGTACACATGCCAACCTGCTTGGAAAACAAGGCATCTATTATCATATGTGGAATGAATACCAGCAATCTGTTCGCTGGACAATAGGAAAGGAGGTTTCTAATGATTGAAGTAATAAAAAGACGTTTTGCCCTTTCAACTAAAGGAGCGAAAGATTTCTGTAAAGGTGTGTTTTTCACTACACTGCTCGATATTGTATTGATGTTGCCGGCGGTATTTGTTTTTCTTTTTCTTGAGGAATATCTTCGTCCTGTGTTTCAGCCTTCGGCTTCGGTGACGCATGGTATTCTCTATTATAGCATACTCGGTATTGTCTTTATGATAGTCATGTATATATTTGCGGTATTGCAATATCGTAGTACCTATACCACCGTTTATGATGAGAGTGCAAACCGGCGTATCTCATTGGCGGAAAAACTTCGCAAGTTGCCTCTGGCTTTCTTTGGCGAAAAGAATCTTTCCGACCTCACCGCCACGATTATGGATGACTGCACTGATCTCGAGCATACTTTCTCGCATGCGGTTCCCCAGTTGTTTGCTTCCATTATCAGTATTCTGCTTATTACCGTCGGCATGGCATTTTATAACTGGCAGTTGACGATTGCTTTGTTCTGGGTAGTGCCGCTTGCTGCCGCAATCCTTCTTTTCTCGAAGAAGGAAATACAGAAAAGCAATGAAAGTAATTATCCTGTCTCTTATACACATCTGACGCT
>ENA-OZKB01001589-OZKB01001589.1-human-gut-metagenome-genome-assembly--contig:-NODE-1589-length-9882-cov-4.550015_pt1 | contig 9882 bp, 8 predicted proteins | sample MGYA00244821_ERZ653753 | MGnify/ENA primary metagenome ERZ653753 (study PRJEB26926, sample SAMN06165256) | human gut metagenome | biome: ENVO:00009003; feature: ENVO:2100002; material: ENVO:00002003...
TGGGCTCGGAGATGTGTATAAGAGACAGATCTGGAGCCTTGCGTGATTTATACGGATCGAAATCGTCTGTCTCAACTGATGATCAATCTGTTGAACAATGCCATGAAATTTACGCAGGCAGGATCGATCTTATTTGGCTATAAGTTGAAGGATGATAATACGTTGTGGTTCTATGTAGAGGATACGGGCTGCGGAATCCCGGAGAATAAACGGAAAGATATTTTCGGACGTTTTGTGAAACTGAATACTTTCGCTCAAGGAACAGGACTGGGTTTAAGCATCTGTGAGATGATTGTTACCCAGATGAAAGGAACGATAGGGGTTGATTCCGTGGAAGGGAAAGGCTCTAAGTTCTGGTTTACATTGCCTTTTCAGCCGAAGAAAGAATTATTTCCTAGTGAAGAGCAGAAGCCTGTTACTTTGGAGAAGATCGCCCGAAGTGAGGTTACGATCTTGATCGCTGAGGACAATTCCAGTAATTATCGCCTGTTTGAGTCTATATTGAAGCCTGAATATAAATTGATTCATGCATGGAATGGAAAGGAGGCTGTGGAGCTATTTCATCAGCACAAACCGCAGTTGATCTTGATGGATATAAAGATGCCGGTCATGGATGGATACGAGGCTACCGCAGAGATTCGTAAGGTTTCTGCTAGCGTGCCTATTATTGCGGTGACGGCTTATGCTTTCGCCCAAGATGAGCAACGGATCATTAATAGTGGATTTGATGCCTATACGGCGAAACCGATTAATGGGAAGATCTTAAAAGACAAGATATCAACTTTATTGACGCATCGGATTATTCTGATGTAATCGAAGGGCTTTGCGGGAAGCAGACCTTATAAAACAATTAAAGCCTGTCTCACGACAAGCCCTAATCAAACTTTGTTAACCTTAAATCTAATACTATTATGAAAAAACCACGATGCAAATATACGGACTTTTCAATTCCTGTCAAGATCTGTAGTGCTAAATTATGTTTTTCAACATATAACAAAAATAAAAAGGCGCCTTTCTTTTAGAGAAAGACGCCTTTTCCATGATATACTAATCAAATATTAGTCTTGTAGCTTAGCGCAAATGAACTCACGGTTCAAACGAGCGATGTTACTAACGGAGATGTTCTTCGGACACTCCATCTCGCAAGCGCGTGTGTTCGTACAGTTACCGAAGCCAAGTTCATCCATTTTAGCGACCATTGCTTTCGCACGGCGGGCAGCCTCTACCTTACCTTGAGGTAATAAAGCCAACTGGCTAACTTTAGCGGATACGAACAACATAGCTGAACCGTTCTTACAAGCGGCGGCACAAGCGCCACAACCGATACAAGCGGCAGCGTCCATGGCTAAGTCTGCGTCCTTCTTTGGGATAGGTATCGCATTAGCGTCGGGTACACCACCTGTGTTGACAGATGTGAAACCACCCGCTTGGATGATTTTGTCGTAAGCGTAGCGGTCTACCATCAAGTCGCGGATAACAGGGAAACCTGCGGAACGCCACGGTTCGATCGTGATCGTCTCTCCATCGTGGAAACGACGCATATATAACTGGCAAGTCGTAGCTCCAGTTGCCGGTCCGTGCGGGTGTCCGTTTACATACAATGAACACATGCCACAGATACCCTCGCGGCAGTCGTGATCGAATACGATCGGTTCCTTACCCTCGTTGACCAACTGCTCGTTCAAGATATCCAACATTTCCAAGAAAGAGACACTCTGATTGATCTTCTCAATTTTGTATGTCTCGAACTGTCCTTTCTCCTTCGGACCTCTCTGACGCCAAACCTTAAGTGTTACACTTATATCTTTATCCATGATTCTAATTTTTTCTGAGATTGATGATTATTACTTCTTGTAGTTACGTGTTTGAGGAACAACGAACTCATAGTTCAAATCCTCTTTCAACATGACAGGATCTTTGTCCTCGCCTTGGTACTCCCAGCAAGATACGTACATGAACTTATCGTCATGACGCAAGGCCTCACCTTCTTCTGTCTGGTGCTCCGTACGGAAGTGACCACCACAAGACTCAGCGCGGTCCAAAGCATCGTGTGCCATCAATGTACCGATCTCGATAAAGTCGGCTACACGTAATGCTTTCTCTAACTCGGTATTCAAGTTGTCTGCGTTGCCTGGGATGAATACGTTGCTCCAGAACTCTTTCTTCAAGTCTTTCAGCATCTGGATAGCTTCTTGCAAACCTTTTGCGTCGCGTGCCATACCGATATGTTCCCACATGATATGACCTAGTTTGCGGTGGATAGTGTCTACGGTTTCTTTACCCTTGACGTTCATCAATTTTTGGATACGATCCTTGATGGCCTTTTCTGCCTCGACGAACTCCGGCAGATCCGTGCTGAAGCGAGGAACTTGGATTTGGTCGGACAAATAGTTCTGGATCGTGTATGGTAATACGAAATAACCATCGGCCAATCCCTGCATCAAAGCGGAAGCACCTAAACGGTTCGCTCCGTGATCGGAGAAGTTTGCCTCACCGATAGCGAACAGACCCGGAATGGAGGTCATCAACTCATAGTCAACCCACAATCCACCCATTGAGTAGTGCAATGCCGGGTAGATCATCATCGGAGTCTCGTATGGATTATCGTTCGTGATCTCTTCGTACATATCGAACAAGTTACCGTATTTCTGCTTAACGACCTCTTTACCCAAGCGATTGATCGCGTCGGAGAAATCCAAGAATACGGCCAAGCCCGTGCTGTTCACGCCGAAACCTGCGTCGCAACGCTCTTTAGCGGCACGAGAAGCCACGTCGCGAGGAACCAAGTTTCCGAATGCCGGATAACGACGCTCCAAATAATAATCACGGTCTGCCTCGGGAATATCTTTACCTTTCTTCGTTCCGGCCTGTAGAGCTTTAGCGTCTTCCAGTTTCTTCGGAACCCAGATACGGCCGTCGTTACGCAAGGATTCGGACATCAAAGTCAATTTAGATTGGAAGTCACCTTTCACCGGTACGCAAGTCGGGTGGATCTGAACCATACAAGGATTAGCGAAGTAAGCGCCTTTCTTGTAGCATTGCCATGCGGCGGAACCGTTAGATGCCATAGCGTTGGTTGACAAGAAGAACGTATTAACGTAACCACCCGTAGCTACAACTACAGCGTGAGCGGCGTAACGCTCGATCTTACCTGTAATCAAGTTGCGGGCGATGATACCACGAGCACGACCGTCTACCTTAACTACATCCAACATCTCATGACGAGTGTACATCTTAACCTTACCCAAACCGATCTGACGGCTCAACGCTGAATAAGCGCCTAACAAAAGCTGCTGACCCGTCTGGCCACGGGCGTAAAACGTACGCGATACCTGAGCGCCACCGAATGAACGGTTATCCAACAAACCACCATATTCGCGAGCGAAAGGAACGCCTTGAGCCACGCACTGGTCGATGATTGAGTTAGAAACCTCAGCCAAACGATAAACGTTAGCCTCACGAGCACGGTAGTCACCACCTTTGATCGTATCGTAGAACAAACGGTAAACAGAGTCACCATCATTCTGGTAGTTCTTAGCGGCGTTGATACCTCCTTGAGCGGCGATAGAGTGCGCACGGCGGGGAGAATCTTGGATACAGAAGTTCAATACGTTGAATCCCATCTCTGCCAAAGATGCGGCAGCGGAAGCTCCAGCCAAACCTGTACCGACTACGATAACATCCAAACGACGCTTGTTAGCGGGGTTCACCAATTTCTGGTGATTTTTATAATTAGTCCACTTCTCAGCCAACGGGCCTTGAGGTATTTTAGAATTTATTTCAGACATAATGATTTAATTTCAAAAGTTCTTAATTATAAAACCTGTAGCTTGCAATTAAGCACCTACTCCGTTTAGGAAGAAGATGATAGTAATGATCGCGAAAAGTCCGCAAATAACCGTAGCTACGATCTTAGAGATACATTCCCAACGGTTCATCCAGATCGTGTTATTCCAACCGATTGTTTGGATAGCGCTCCAGAAACCGTGAGTCAGGTGGAACCACAAAGCCACGTACCATACGATATACAACACGGTCCATAATGCGGCCAGCGAGCATTCATGGAAATAGTAGTTGATAAACGCCGCACCATCTTGCGGAGATACCATAGCCGTTCCCAGCGCTACCTCATGATGACCTATCAGCTCGGCGAACATCATCTTATACCAGAATTGGCTGAAGTGCAACAGCATGAACAAGATAACGATCAAACCCAAAACGAACATGTTCTGAGATGCCCATTCCACGCCTTTCGGACGAGCGTTGATAGCGTAACGGTCGTTACCACGTGCCTTACGGTTTTGCAAGGTAAGAATGATAGCGTACACGAAGTGGATCACAACGCCTGCGGCCAATACGAGAGTAGCTGCCACAGCGTACCAATTAGAGCCCAACAGCGAACAAACCATGTTATAAGCCTCTCCGGAGAAAACGGCCGCCACGTTCATCGACAGGTGGAACAATAAGAACAGAACAAGAAAGAGGCCTGATATACTCATTATCAGCTTCTTCCCGATAGAAGAATTAAGTAACCACATAAGATAATAATTTAAGTTATTTAATTGTATTTAGAAATTTCTACTTAAACTATGTAATTATCACGCAAAGGTATGCTAAATCCATATATCGCGCAAACGATTAAAGAAATATTTCTGCATTAATGGGAGAGGTCAGGGCATGTGCCCCGACACATGAAATAATGCGGAAGGAAAAGGCTTTCCTTATGAATAATTTATATACATTTGCCTATATGCGTAAGGATTTGAATGGGGCACGGCATTTTTCTATAGGGATCAAGTTTACGATCTTATTGTTTACGATCGCGATCTTGGTTCTTGTGCTTTTTTCGTATAGGAGCGACAAGCATGGCAACCTGTTCTGGCGGTAGAGAAATTGATTCCGCATCATCCGGACAGCGCTTTGGTGTTATTAGAGAAAGTGACGGATATCAATGGATTATCGCTTCGAGAGAAAGCCCGTTATTGTCTGTTATGGACCGAATCACGGGATGAGGCGGGATTGAGGCATACATCGGATTCCATAATCTCTATCGCTACGGATTATTATAGGACGACACGAGGCTGTTACTGGCCTCCCAAAGCGTGGTTTTACCGGGGGAAAGTCTATGAGGATATGGATCAACCGTCCCTAGCTTTGGAATGCTATTTACGTGCGTTGGAATATGAGGGAGGGAATTGGGATTACGAATTTTGGGGACGGTTATATAACCAGATAGGAAGGCTGTACGCCGAGCAGGAATTATATGGCAAGGCCATGTCTTTTTTGAGAAAAGCGAGTGCCCAATATCAGCTCTTGAATGATACGGCCGGACAAGGCCGGATACTGGAGGAAGTCAAGAAATACGAGGCGTTACGGGATTCTATCGGATCGCTGTCAGCGAGAGAATCGATTTATCAGATCACTTCCCGGTATGATGTAAGGCCGGTTCGTGAGGACTTATATAGGAAAGAATTGATGCTATCGCAAAGGGGACAGGAGCGTTATCTGTACGCGTTTATTATCGGCATAATTCTATTTATTTGCTTCCTCCTTTATCGGCGATGGAGAAATACGCAGGAAAACGCTCTTCGAAGGGAAGAAGCCTTGCGACGTTCGATTGCTAGCCAGCAACAACGTATGCGAGAAGAAAAAGAAGAGAATGAACGACAAATCACCCTTTTGGAAAAAAGAATTACGAAAATAAAGGAAGAAAAGGATCAAGAGTTGATGTTGGTTTCCTTACAATTGGAAAAACAACGGCTGGAGATTTGTAACGAGTCGATTCATAATAAGGAGAGTAAGCATTTATTATCTGTCGCGATCTTGCGGAAATCGGAGGTCTATGAGAAGTTCCACGATCGGGATGCCGGCAAGATTGTCTCTGAGGATTGGGAGCTTTTGGAGGTGCTGTTGAATAAGGCTTATGATGACTTTACCTTACGGCTGAAAAAACTATATCCTGCTATTTCCGATACGGAGTTGAAGGTCTGTATGCTTACGAAGATCGGCGTTCCCGCCAACCAGATCACACGGGTATTGAAATATAATAGTTCGGTACTTCGTCCTCGTCTGTTCCGGAAGATTTTTAAGAAAGAAGGTTCTACGGAGGCATTTGTGGAGTTTATATCAAACTTTTGATTATTATATATTTATAGTGGTCTTGGCAGGTTTGTTCTCATTTTTGTTCTCATTTATCATGTGATTTGTGAGATATGCGGGATATTTTTGGAGGCAAAAAAGCATGGTTATGAAAAGTGTAAAGTTAGCCTCTATCTTGTTTTATTTAAATAGTGTTTTTGTCGTTTCTTGTTTCGTGTCATGCGGTTCTTCGCCAACGGAAGCGTCCTCTCTTTTAACTGCGGATATAAGAGGGGGGATGGATAAACCGGGGCTATTGGGATTAGGCGATGAGATCAAGGGGGTTACTTTTGTCCCTTTAGAGGTGACCACGGATGATGCCTCGTTGATAGACGGAGTTTATGATTATGCCGTGACAGATCGATATATCTATGTGCTTCCCGTAAAAGAGCCCCGTATCGTCCTGTTCGATCGGCAAGGGCGTTTTATCCGGACGTTGGTAAAAGAAGGGCAGGGGCCGGGTGAATTTAGCGGTATTCTGCCATGTATCCAAGTGGACGAACGTAATGACCGCTTTTTTTTATTTAGTAATAATCGAGTTTGGGAATATACGTTGGAAGGTGAATTTATCGGACAATCCACCCATGAGTATTCGGTAATCTATATGCGTCATATCGGAAAGGATCGTTTCGCCGCCATATCATTCCCTTTTCAGCCTTTCAACGGAGGAGGATTCGGATTGGGCCTATTTTCGAGGAAAGGGGATACGATAGCGATCAAGAATGATTTTTATTCCTTTTTATTACCTCATGAGAAGAGCGGGTTCACGACAAGTATCGCCCCCGCTTATTCTGATGCGCAAAACTCCGTGTTGTTTAAGACCGGTAGCAATGATACGGTCTTCAGTATCTCGGTGGATCGAATAAGTGCGACTTGTGTCCTTGATCTGAAAAACTCGGATGCGGAAGTGATTCGTTCGTTGGATGTTACGGACATGAGTAATTTGCGAATTGAAAAAAAGGACCCCAAGGATATCTTTGTGCAAGATATGATTGAGTTTCCGGAACATTATTATTTCCGCTTATTGTATAACCAAGGCTATTATATAGCCTCTGTAGATAAAAAGACGGGAAAGACACTTGTGGAAAAATGTGTGATGCCGGGTTCTATCTATGAACTGGCGGATGCGAACCTTCAACATGGCATGCAGGGTACGAGAAGTTATCGGAATTTCCCGGTCTGGGGGAGGGTCATAAAAGATGTGCTGGTACAAGTAGTGACCCCGTATGAGCTAAACTTATATAAATCGCTTCGCTCGATCACGATTCCGCAGGAGTTGGACTTAAAAGGAGAGGAGGGCAATCCGGTTTTTGTGTTTTATTCGCTTATCTGACTTCGATATGTATCGCTCGGTTGTACTTCTTGTAATAATCTAGCGATAGAAGCTATAGTATTCATGGTTACTATCTATAGAAAATCTGATTTACTATTGATAGTAATCTGATTTATTATAGATAGTAATTGGATCGGTAATAGGCGTGTATGTATAACTGCGTAGATATCAGCCATATACTAATATTTACGTGCAAAGTGGGCATATTGTGTATTTTAACTGTTCGGCAAATAATCGTGTTCTTTTATCTTTTCTATGCCTTTGATGGATATTAGTGTTAATTAACGTATTGTTTATATTTATATTACGAGTATTTCGTATATTTGCGAAACCAACGTAATGTCCGGATATGCTTAGAGGTTGGTAAGCGTGTGTAATAACGGTATAAATAACTTTAAAACGGATTGAAAATGAAAAAGGCGATTATGAACACAATGATCATCCTGTTCGCTTTGGCGATGTGCGTAGGATGCGGACAGTCTTCGGAACAAAAAGAAGAAAGTGTTCCGACAGATGTAACAAAGGCAGAAAAACAAGAGCAAGTACAGGTGGAAGCGGAGGACGAAGATACGCTGGAAAATGGAGAGCAGGTATTTAGGGTAGTAGAGGTGATGCCGAAGTTTCCCGGCGGTGATGCGGAGCTTTTGAAATTTATAGCCAAGAATGTAAAGTATCCACAAGAGAGCCAAGACAAAGGAGAGCAAGGGCGTGTGATTTGTTCGTTTGTGGTAACGAAGGATGGAACGCTTACGAATTACAAGGTCCTTAGAGGAATCTCCCCGGCATTAGACCAAGAGGCGGTTCGAGTTTTGCAAATGATGCCTCGTTGGACACCGGGCACGCAAAGAGGCGAGCCGGTAGCCGTGAAATATACAGTGCCGATCACGTTTAAGTTGCAATAATTCACGATTGCAGGTCTTGTGATTCTTATTTAATGTTAATTAACGTGCCTTTCGCATGCCGTTTACGACTATTTCGTAGCTTTGTGGATATACATTAAATAAAAGGATAAGATTTATGGAGAAGCTAACGATGCAGGAAGAAGAGGCGATGCGCTGGATTTGGCGGATCGGTCCTTGTTTTGTGAAAGATGTGCTGGCCAAATACGAGGACCCGAAACCTCCTTATACGACGCTCGCTTCCGTGATCAAGAATCTGGAGCGAAAGAAGTACGTGAAGGCGAAACGTTATGGAAATACGTATGAATACCGTCCTTTGATAGAGGAAACGGAATATAAACGTACGTTCCTTGGCGGCGTGGTAACGAATTATTTCGCTAACTCGTATAAAGAAATGGTTTCTTTCTTTGCGAAAGATCAGAAAATCTCTACGGATGATTTAAAGGATATCATCGATTTGATTGAGAAAGGAAAAGAATAACCTAAATCCCACATACCATGACACCGGAATTTGCCTACTTATTGAAGGTAAATGTAGCCTTTGTACTCTTTTACGCCTTCTACCGGTTGTTCTTCTATAAGGACACGTTCTTCAAGCTACGTCGTGCGATCTTGCTGGCGTTCTTTGGCTTGGCTCTGTTTTATCCTTTGCTGAACATCCAAGATTGGGTAAGGCAACAAGAGCCTATAGCGGACGTGATTTATATGTATTCCGCTATGTTGCCTGAGGCGACGGCGAAAGCGGATGCCGCGGCGTCCGTGGATTGGTATGGATGGTTGCTGGGATCTTTGGGGTTTATTTATTGGGGGATCGTAGCGTTCTTATGCGGACGTTTTCTCGTGCAATTAAGCAGTATCTTATGGTTGGCTCATACCAGTGAGCGTGTTGTTATTCATGAAACTCCGGTTTATGCGTTGCGGAAGGCCGCCGGGCCATTCTCCTTTTTCCGTATGGTCTTCTTGCATCCGGAGAGTCATTCGGATAAGGAAACGGATGAGATATTGACACATGAATGTACGCACGTATCCCAATGGCACTCGATTGACGTGATCTTGAGCGAGATGATGTGTATGGCTTGTTGGTTCAATCCTTTTGTATGGTTATTGAAGCGTGAGGTTAGGCATAATCTGGAGTATCTGGCGGATAACACGGTGATCCAGTCCGGTTACGATAGTAAGAGCTATCAATACCATTTATTGGGATTGGCTCATCATCAGTCCGTTACTACTTTGTATAATAGTTTCAATGTGCTGCATCTGAAGAACCGGATTATGATGATGAACAAGAAGCGGAGCCCGGGTATCGTACGTACGAAATATCTGATATTTATTCCATTGGTAGGGATCTTGATGCTGTTAAGTAATATCGAGGCGGTAGCGCGTTTGACTGTCCGTCTGGCGAATGAGGCTACGGTCTCGAACGCTATGGTGACGGCTACGGGCATTCTGGTTGATGAGACCGGGCAGCCTTTGATCGGGGCATCAGTTGTGGTGAAGGGCGGTAAAGAGGGG
>ENA-OZKB01001596-OZKB01001596.1-human-gut-metagenome-genome-assembly--contig:-NODE-1596-length-9853-cov-6.322413_pt1 | contig 9853 bp, 8 predicted proteins | sample MGYA00244821_ERZ653753 | MGnify/ENA primary metagenome ERZ653753 (study PRJEB26926, sample SAMN06165256) | human gut metagenome | biome: ENVO:00009003; feature: ENVO:2100002; material: ENVO:00002003...
GATTGCCTCTTGTCTCGTGGGCTCGGAGATGTGTATAAGAGACAGGATATATCTAGGATCTTATACGTTTCTATATATAATCTGCCATGCGGTAAAGCAGAGCAGCAGATTTGTCCCATCCAAGACAAGGATCAGTGATAGACTGTCCATATACACCGTTACCGATGGACTGGTTGCCATCTTCGATATAACTTTCAATCATGATACCCTTAACAAGAGATTTGATCTCAGGTAAGAAACTTCTGCTGTGAAGAACTTCCTGTACGATACGAGGCTGCTGATCCCATTGTTTCCCAGAGTTAGAGTGGTTTGCATCAACGATAACAGCAGGGTTCTTTAACTGGAATTTCTCGTACATATAAGCAACACGAGTCAGATCTTCATAATGGTAGTTTGGAATATTATTTCCATGACGGTTGACAGATCCACGTAAGATGGCATGTGTCAGAGGGTTACCATCTGTCTTGACTTCATATCCATTTGCAATGAAATCATGCTGGTGCTGTCCAGCTGTGATAGAGTTCATCATAACAGTTAAGTCACCACCAGTTGGGTTCTTCATTCCGGCAGGAATATCAAATCCACTAACTGTTAAACGATGCTGCTGGTTCTCTACAGAACGAGCTCCAACGGCAACATAAGATAAAAGATCTTCCATATATGGCCAGTTTCCTGGATAAAGCATTTCGTCTGCAGCAGGCATATGGAATTCTTCTAATGCTTCCATATGAAGTTTGCGGACAGAACGAAGTCCACTAGCCATATCTGGTGCTTTCTCAGGGTCTGGCTGATGAACCATACCTTTGTATCCGTCACCTGTTGTACGAGGTTTGTTTGTATAAATACGAGGGATGATCAGTAACTTATCAGCAAGATCTTTCTGAACTCTTGCCAAACGTCCGAGATAATCCATAACAGCAGTTTCATTATCTGCAGAACATGGCCCGATGATAACTAAGAATTTATCAGATGCGCCTGTGAATACATCACGGATTTCTTTGTCTCTTGCAGCTTTGATTTGTTTTGCTTCTTCACTCAGAGGCATCTCTTCTTTTAGTTCCTCTGGAGAAGGCATTTTAGCGATTTTGTGCATTCCCATAGTTGTTTTCTCCTTAACAATTCATACAATAAAGCAAATTTGCTTGTGTATATTTTAACAAATAATAATCTTTGTGTAAAGATAAGGAAATGTGAAATGGGACTTTACAAAACAGACAGGAGTTATTATAATAAAATTTATAAACAGGAAACACTTTCATTTTCTGGTAATTGAATATTGAAGTAGAGAAGATTGATTCTCCAACTTCAGGGCAGAGTGAGATACGAAAGTATCAATTCTCGACTGGCGGTGATACTCCAAGAGAGGCAAGTCCGCGAGCGTTTGGCCGATCAGGTTAGAATCCTGAACCAACAGTATAGTCTGGATGAAAGAAGTGGTTGGATGACATATCTTAAGATGTTATGCAGATAGAAGATATGTGATCAAGTCAGAAGCCCTGTCGTTTATGTAGATAAATGGACAGGATTTTTTAATTTATAGGGAGAACCTATAAAGCTAAGATTTTAAATCAGAAAGGGAGAATTATCATGGCAGGAGACACAATGACAATGAAGAGAACGAAGTTCAATATCAGAACGATCGCAGTGACAGGTATGTTAGGAGCATTAGCAACTGTGCTGATGTTTTTGGAATTTCCAATTCCAATGTTGATACCACCATTTATCAAGTTTGACTTTTCAGAACTTCCAGCATTACTGGCAGCATATGCGATGGGACCGGTATCTGGAATTGCAGTATGTTTTATCAAGAATGCGATCAACCTTCTTCATACACAGACAGGTGGAGTCGGAGAACTATCTAACTTTATCTTAGGTGTATGCTTTGTATTACCAGCAGGACTTATTTATAAGAGAAAGAAAACACAGAAGAGTGCAATGATCGGAGCATTAGCAGGAGCAGTCCTGATGTCAGTAGTCAGTGTATTTTCAAACTACTTTGTTGTATATCCAGTATACACAAACTTCATGCCAATGCAGGCGATTCTTGGAGCATATCAGGCGATCAACAAGAATGTAAAGACATTATGGGATGCATTGATCTGGTTTAATATGCCATTTACATTTATCAAAGGAATGTGCAGTGTTGTGATCACATTCTTTATCTACAAGAAGATTTCTCCAATCTTAAAGGGAACAAACAGATAAGAAGATAAGAAAAAGGTGCCGGAATAAGAATTCCGGCACCTTTTGCGTACACAGAGTTAAAAATTAATCTTCTAATTTTTTAGCTGCTTTTTCCATAAAAGGTTCACTGGCAACGATGAATCTTTCGTGAGTACCGATTCCAACACGTCCTTTGTTATCAGTTACTTCTATATGGAATACCAGACGTTTGCGGTCGATCTCTGTTAAGGAACAATGACATTTGATCGTTCCACCAACTGGTGTTGCGGAAACATGCGCAATGTTTAAATTTGTTCCAACAGTAGTCTGTCCTTCATCAAGTTTTCCAGCTAGTAGATTAACTGCAGACTGCTCGATCAAAGAGATCATGGCAGGTGTGGCATAAACAGGAAGGCTTCCGCTTCCCCATTTCTCAGCAGTGTTGTCTGGAACTACTTCTTCTGTTAATTCGATTTCGTCTCCAACATGAATGTTCATAATTTTCTCTCCTAAAATTTTAGTTTATATGTATATCTTTAGTATAGCAAAGTTCGTTAAAAATTCCATAGTTTTTTCACATTTTTACAAAAAATTGCACAAGGAAGAAAGACTGGACTCGATTTAAAAAATAAGGTATGCTATTGGTAAATTGGAGGTGCTTGGTTTGAAATTATATTTGATCAGACATGGAGAAACAGATTGGAACAAGGAATTTAAGATTCAGGGAAGTTCAGACATCGAATTGAATGAATATGGAAGAGAATTGGCATTTATTACGCGAGAAGGTCTTAGACATATTCCATTTGATATCGCATATACCAGTCCGTTGAAACGTGCGAAGGAAACAGCAGAGATCATTCTTGGAGGCAGGAATATTCCGCTATATGAAGATAAACGGGTCCAAGAAGCGTGTTTTGGATCGTTTGAGGGTGCAACGTTAAAGGAATTGAGAGAAAGACAGGATCCATTTCTCAAATTCTTTGATGCGCCAGAAGAATTTAAAAAAATTGAAGGATGTGAGACACACGAAGAGGTGATCGCAAGATCATCTGATTTTTTCAATGATATGATCTTGCCAAATGAGAAAAAATATCAACATATAGCAGTATTTTCTCATGGAGCATGGATCCACAGCTTACTTACATATATTTATCAGAGAGAGATTAAGGAATACTGGCATGCGCCAAGACAGGAAAACTGTGGTGTGACAACGATCCAGATTGAAGATGGTGTCTGCCATGTATTAAAGGAATCAGAGATTTTCTACAATAAAGATGGAGAATGATATATGACAAAAAGACAATTTATGGAGGAGTTAAGATCTTCCTTAGAGGGAATGGTATCACAGGCAGTGATTCAGGAGAACATGAATTACTATGAGGATTATATCAATGAGCAGATTCGAAATGGAAAGAACGAACAGGATGTATTGAATGAATTAGGAAGTCCGAGACTGATCGCCAGATCGATCATTGATGCCAAAGGTGAGGATGATGACTATGTACAGACAGAGTATTACGAAGAGGACCAGGATGAAGGAACACCAGAAGATATGTTTGGTGGTAACACACATATTTTTACGATGAATTCTACAAAGTTCAAACTTGGATGTCTACTGTCAGTGATCATATTTATTTTTATCATTTATTTACTATTTCATGTATTTAGTGCAATGATGGTTGTGTTAGGCCCCGTGATCATTATCGGTGTGATCGTAGCTTTGATCATGAAGATCACAGGAAGGTAAGGAAACAAAGAAAGGAATCAATATGGATATAAATGAAGAAGCATATGCGATACAGGAAGAAGTGGTCGAATTTCGAAGAGCACTGCACCGTTGTCCTGAGATAGCATTTCATGAAACGATGACGATGGAATATATCAGAGAACATCTGGAAGAATGGGAGATTTCTTATAAGATTTTTGATCCATCAGGAATCATTGCAGTTGTTGGCAATGGCAAGAAAGAAACGATCGCATTAAGGGCAGACATGGACGCACTGGAAGTACAGGAAGAGACAGGACTTGATTTTGCATCTTTGAATCACGGATGTATGCATGCATGTGGACATGATGGACACACAGCAATCTTACTTGCGACAGCAAAGATATTGAAGAAACATGAATCAGAACTTGACCGCAGAGTATATCTTGTATTTCAGCCTGCGGAAGAAACCGCAGAAGGAGCCAGATTCATGTTGAAGACAGGAGTTTTGGACAGTGTGAAACGCATTTATGGAGTCCATATTTTTAACGGTATACCGTCTGGCAAGATTTCACTGGAAGCAGGCCCAAGAATGGCAGCGACAAACTGGCTGGCAGTTCATTTATACGGAAGATCAGGACATGCAGGGAAACCACATGAAGGGATTGATACTGCAGTGGCAGTATCTTCCATGGTTATGAATTTTCAGAGCATCATCAGCAGGAATTTAAATCCATTAGATCCAGCAGTTTTAACGATCGGAAAGGTCGAAGCCGGGACAGCGAGAAATGTGATCGCAGGGGAAGCAAAGATCGAAGGGACTGCAAGAACATTTTCCAGACAAGCTCGGGAGATGATTGAGCGCAGAGTCAAAGAGATCGCGAAAGCCCATGAACAGATGTATGGAGTAGATGTTTCGGTTGATTTTCAACAATCAAGCCATGGGGCACTGATCAATGATCCGGGTGTTGTAGAAGATGTCATGGAGAAAGCAGGGGAAGTCTTTGATCCGTCAGAGTTTACCCATGTTGAAGCAATGATGTTAGGAGAAGATTTTGCAAATTATCTGGAAGAAATGGATGGATGTTTTGCATTTATCGGTGGCGGCGACCACCCTGCAAACCATCATGGAAAGTTTGATTTTGATGAAAAAGCATTGATCAGTGGTGTCCGTCTCATGCTGACATTTGTAATTGTATAAGATATAGTTCATGAAAATCAGTTGTAGACAGGAACAACATATGATATAATCAAAAACCAACAGAAACACGTATATTTAATAGAAGAAAAGGTAGGGAAATATGAATTTAGTATACCACAGTACAAGAAATAGTGAAGAAACAGCAACCGCCTCTGAAGCTATTTTAAAAGGATTAACAAGCGATGGAGGATTATTTGTACCAGACAGCATTCCAAAATTAAATGTATCGTTGGAAGATCTGACAAAGATGTCCTATCAGGAAATTGCTTATGCAGTCATGAAAGAATTCCTTACAGATTTTACAGAAGAAGAATTAAAGACATGCATTAATAATGCATATGACAGTAAATTCGATACAGAAGAGATCGCAGTGACAAAGAAAGTAGATGGAGCATATTATCTGGAATTATTCCATGGAGCAACCATCGCATTTAAAGATATGGCATTATCTATTCTGCCACATTTACTTGTAACATCAGCAAGAAAGAATAATGTAAAGAATGAGATCGTGATCTTAACAGCAACATCCGGAGACACAGGAAAAGCGGCTTTAGCAGGATTTGCAGATGTACCGGGAACAAAGATCATCGTATTCTATCCAAAGGCTGGAGTCAGCCCAATTCAGGAAAAACAGATGGTAACACAGAAGGGTGACAATACATACGTGATCGGAATCAAAGGAAACTTTGATGATGCTCAGACAGGTGTTAAGAAGATGTTCTCTAACAAAGAGTTAGCGAAAGTGATGAATGACAACGGATTCCAGTTCTCATCTGCAAACTCAATCAACATCGGACGTTTAGTGCCACAGGTTGTATATTATGTAAAGGCTTATGCTGATTTATTAAAACAGGGTGCATTAAAGGCCGGAGAACCTATGAATGTAGTCGTTCCAACAGGAAACTTTGGTAATATTTTAGCTTCTTATTATGCAAAACAGATGGGTATTCCAATCGGCAAATTTGTCTGCGCATCTAATAAGAATAAAGTATTATTTGATTTCTTTGAGACAGGAAAATACGATCGTAACAGAGAATTCTATGTTACAACATCTCCATCTATGGATATTCTGATCTCAAGTAACTTAGAGCGTATGATCTATAGAATCGCAGGAAATGATGCAAAACAGTGTGCCAAATTTATGGCAGCATTGACAAAAGACGGTGAATATGTGATCACAGATGCCATGAAAGCAGAATTATCTGAGTTCTTTGGAGCTTTCGGAAGTGAAGAAGAAACAGCAGTGAAGATCAAAGAAGTCTATGACAAAGAAGGATATGTGATGGATACACATACAGCAGTCGCAGCAGTTGCATATGACAAATACAAAGCAGCGACAGGAGATGACAAGACTCCAACAGTGATCGCTTCTACAGCAAGTCCATACAAATTCACAAGAAGTGTTATGGATGCGATCGATCCAGCATACGATGCAGAAGATGACTTTGAATTAGTTGATGAACTTAACAAAGTATCTAAGACAGCAATTCCAAAAGCGATCGAAGAGATCAGAACTGCACCAGTTCTTCATGATACGGTATGTGAGACAGCAGCAATGGAAGACGAAGTGAAGAAGATTCTTGGAATCTAATGAATCATAAAAAAGCAACCCATGGAAGAAAATGGGTTGCTTTTTTTATGCGAAAATGTTATGATAAACCAAGATAGGGAATAAATGGAAGAGAATACAATATCAGATAATTCTAAAAACATATCAACAAGATAAATCTAAGATGAGATCGATCAGATCTGACAAATCCATTCACGACATATGATGATCGAATGATGATGAATCCAAGGGAAACTGACAATTGAATAAGACCATTTTCCGGCACAGTCCGGGAGGACATATTCCGCCATGATCTGCGGGCAATGAATTTTATGCCATGAACAATAGGATTGAGGTTCTTTTATGATACCACGAAGAGCACAGGGAGCGAACAAGGATATGATAATGAGACTTCTGCATGGTCATGGAGGTGAGTGCAGCCTGTCATAAGAATGAGGGGAGCCGGGAGGCTATGAGACATTTTGTCTGTTGGAGAATGAGGGAAATATAAAGATATGACAAGGAGGTGTTTAACTGTTAAAATAATCTTATAAAAAATTATAAATATGTGTTGGATTTTATGATTTTTATTGGTAGAATAAATTATAAATATTATATGGAGGATTTGTTTATGAGTAAATATTATTCTATCAATAAATTTTCAAAAATATTAGGTGTATCGGCTCAAACATTAAGGAATTGGGATAAAAAGGGTAAACTTCATCCACATCACACTTCCAGTAATGGATATAGATATTATTCGCATGAGCAATTAAATCAAGTTATGAATGTAAAACCTAATTTAGATAGAATTGTAATAGGTTATTGCAGAGTTTCAAGTAATAAACAAAAAGATGATCTGGAACGACAAATAGAGAATATGAAATTGTATCTTACTGCACAGGGCAAACCATTTGAAATAATTAGTGATATAGGTTCTGGTATAAACTATAAGAAAAAAGGATTAAAAGAACTTATGAAACGAATATCTCAAAATAAAGTGGACAAGGTGGTTGTTTTTTATAAAGACAGATTGTTACGATTTGGATTTGAATTAGTTGAATATATTGCAAGTTTATATGATTGTGATATTGAAATCATCGATCATACTGAAAAGACAGAGCAACAAGAACTTGTTGAAGATTTAGTTCAGATAATAACTGTATTTAGTTGTAAATTACAAGGCAAACGTGCCAATAAAGCAAGAAAACTTGTAAAAGAACTGATAGATGATGGTGGTGAAGAAGATGATAAAAACAATTCGAGTCATGCTGATCCCAAATAATAAACAGAATACAAAACTTTTTCGATATGCCAATACTGCCAGATTCGCTTATAACTGGGCGTTAGGAAGAGAAAAAGAAAACTATAAAAATGGTGGTAAGTTCCTATCGGATAGTGATCTGAGAAAAGAATTTACACAATTAAAGAAAACAGAGGAATATTCCTGGTTAAATGAAGTTTCAAATAATGTAACAAAACAAGCGATCAAAGATGCTTGTCATGCATATAAGAGATTTTTCAAAGGATGTTCAAAGTTTCCGAAATTCAAAAGCCGAAAATTTTCTATACCATCTTTTTATCAAGATAATGTAAAGATCCAATTTTCAGATACGCATGTAAAAATTGAGGGTTTTGCTGCTTCCAAAAAGAAGAATAAGCAAAAGATAAACTGGATCAGACTTGCGGAAAAGAATCGGATACCTACGGATTGTAACTATAGTAATCCCCGTATTAGATATGATGGGATCAACTGGTGGATCACAGTAGGCATTGAATACGAAGACTCTGTTACCGTTCCATCCAATGATGGGATAGGGATCGATTTAGGGATTAAAGATTTAGCGATATGTTCTGATGGCAATAAATATAAGAACATCAATAAAACGAAAAAAGTTAAGAAACTAGAGAAACAAAAACGCAGATTACAGCGTAGCATCTCTCGTTCATACGAGAACAATAAACAAGGAAAGGAATACTGTAAAACGAAGAATGTGATCAAAAAGGAAAAACTTTTATTAACATTAAATCACAGACTGACAAATATCCGTCATGATCATTTACATCATATAACATCAGAGATCGTAAAACGAGAACCAAGTTTTATCTGTATCGAAGATTTAAATGTAAAGGGAATGATGAAAAACAGACATTTATCCAAAGCAGTTCAACAACAGGGATTTTATGAATTTAGGCGGCAGATGGAATATAAATCTGAGTGGAACAATATTCAGGTGATCATTGCAGATCGATTTTTTCCAAGTTCTAAATTATGCAGTTGTTGTGGAAAGATCAAAAAAGATCTGAAGTTATCAGAACGTATTTACAAATGTGAATGTGGAAATGTAATTGACAGAGATCTTCAGGCAGCTTTGAATCTTAAAAAATATGGAGAGGATGTTCTGAAACGATCTGTAGCATAATATATTCAAGTGATTACAGATATGTACTGATACGTTAGTCAGGAATTAACGCCTATGGAGAGTACAGGAACTTGTGAGTAGTACATGAATTGATTCGTTACAAAAGCATACTCGTTGAAGTAGGAATGAAACATAAAGGTTTATAACTTTTTATAAGTTTTCAGTAATGGAAAGTATGATTACAGCAGTGATTTTTGATATGGACGGTGTGATCGCTGATTCAGAATATTTTAATGTCAAAGCAAAACATCTCATCTTAAAACGAGCAGGTATTGAAGTTGACTGGCATTACCATGATAAGTTCTTGGGTACAACACATGAATATATGTGGACAGAGATGAAGAAAGAATTTGAAAGTCTTGATAAAGAAGTTCTATATTATATAGATCAGTGGGTCAAAACCAGAAAAGAGTTGATCGACCAGGAAGGACTAAAGCCGATGCCGGGGGTTGTTGATCTGATCCGTACATTAAAGGAAAAAGGATTTCATCTGGCAGTAGCATCGTCTTCATTGAAAGAAGATATCATGACAAATATGAATACGTTTGGAATTACAGACTGCTTTGAAGCATTTATAAGCGGTTCCGAATGTGAAAACGGAAAGCCGGATCCAGAAATCTTTCAAAAGGCGGCTGAGGCAATTGGACAGAAGGCGGCAAACTGTATCGTGGTCGAAGATTCCGAAGCAGGAGTAAAGGCAGCCAAATCTGCCAAAATGAAATGCATTGGATATGCACCAGAAGGAGCGATCAAACAAGATCTCCATCAGGCCTGTCTCTTATACACATCTGACGCTGCCGACGACTTAATAG
>ENA-OZKB01001621-OZKB01001621.1-human-gut-metagenome-genome-assembly--contig:-NODE-1621-length-9758-cov-6.189632_pt1 | contig 9758 bp, 9 predicted proteins | sample MGYA00244821_ERZ653753 | MGnify/ENA primary metagenome ERZ653753 (study PRJEB26926, sample SAMN06165256) | human gut metagenome | biome: ENVO:00009003; feature: ENVO:2100002; material: ENVO:00002003...
TCTACACCTATTAAGTCGTCGGCAGCGTCAGATGTGTATAAGAGACAGATAATACTTCGAGTAATTCTACTTCAAAAATGAGTGTGCTATGAGGAGGGATCATTTCTCCGGCACCTCTTGCGCCATAACCAAGTTCTGACGGAATATACAGTTTCCATTTAGAACCTTCCGGCATCAGTTGCAAAGCTTCCACCCATCCCGGGATTACTTGGTTGACACCGAATACAGCCGGTTCTCCGCGTTGGATAGAGCTGTCGAACAGTGTACCGTCAATCAATGTTCCTTCATAGTGGCATCTTACCTGGTCGGTAGCTTTCGGCTTTTTGCCTGTACCTTCTTTGATGATTTCATATTGTAGTCCGCTGGGAAGAACAACTACGCCCGGTCCTTTTTTGTTTTCTTCGAGGAAAGCCTGTCCTTGCTCGATAGCAACGGCACCCATTTTAGCTTCCAGTTCTTCGAAATACTTGTTTACTATTTCGCGGGCTTTATTGTGGCTGATAGCCGTCTGATTGCCTTCCAATACGTCTTTGATTGCTTGTGCGAAATCATCTACCGCAAGGTTTCCGATTCCCATGCTTGATAAGTTTTGACCAATTCCGAGGCCAATAGAGTAACTGAATTTATCCATATAATGTTTTTTGTTGGCGATTGAAATGTATCACCTTCATGGTTTTAGCTTTCAATCAATTGCAAATTTATGAATCGCAAAAGTACGTGTTTTATTTGAATGATTTAGCATTTGCTATTTAAAAATTCTTATATCTGTGAAAGTTAATCGCTTTTCTTTAAAGAATTAGTTTTTTTGTTCGTAGGATTTAATCGGCTTATTCTTATTATTTAGGTTGGTTTATGTAGATAATTAATCGTCTGACAGCTGTTGAACTTTCGTCTGACAACTGTCAGACGAAAGAGTAACAGTAGTCAGACGAATAGTTGTTGCCATAAATGATGCTAACTATCTGCATCTTTCATCTTAAAGTTCTGCATAAATTGGATTATATTAAGCGTGAGAAAGTGTTCTTTTATTCGATGATTCTGATTACATTTGTGTGGCTATTAAAAAAGAAGGAGGAATAGTAATGAAGAATCTGGTAGTTTTGACGGGTGCGGGTATGAGTGCCGAGAGTGGGATTAGTACATTTCGCGATGCAGGCGGTTTGTGGGATAGGTATCCTGTGGAGCAGGTGGCCACTCCTGAAGGTTATCAGCGTGACCCGGCTTTAGTGATTAATTTCTATAATGAGCGTCGGAAACAGTTGTTGGAGGTGAAACCGAACCGTGGGCATGAACTGTTGGCGGAACTGGAGAAAAGCTTCCATGTGACGGTGGTGACACAGAATATTGATAACTTGCACGAACGTGCCGGGAGTAGCCACATCATTCATCTGCATGGCGAACTGACGAAAGTGTGTTCCAGCAGAGATCCTCATAATCCCCACTACATAAAAGAACTGAAACCGGAAGAATATGAAGTGAAGATGGGAGACAAGGCCGGCGACGGCACTCAATTGCGACCTTTTATCGTATGGTTTGGAGAAGCTGTGCCGGAAATTGAAACCGCCATCCAATATGTGGAGAAAGCGGATATTTTCGTCATTATCGGTACGTCGCTTAACGTATATCCTGCGGCGGGGCTGCTTCATTATGTACCGAGAGGAGCAGAGGTGTATCTGATTGATCCGAAACCGGTAGATACGCATACTTCCCGTTCGATACATGTAATTCAGAAGGGAGCTTCTGAAGGAGTGGCTGAATTGAAACAGTTGTTGGGAGTTTGAGAGGTTTTCTTTTCCCGGTTTTATTCCAGTTCGGTGGCAAAAATATGATTGTTCCGGAGTACTTCCGATATTTCGAGTGCAGAGATATCCCTGCACTCGATTCTTAATATTTTCTCCCAGTCCTCAAAGTCCACATTCCATTTGTCTATTTGGGGGAACTCTGCCAAAAGCTCTCCTATGCGCTTGATGTCACGCCTTTGGGTGATAGAAGTTCGAAAAATCAGAATCTTATTTTCTTTTTCCATATTCTTTAGGGTTTTATTTTAATGAACGGAACTCCCGGATCGTCATACTGAAATGCAACCTGAAATTGCGACTTAAAAGTGAAAGGCTGCTAAAGCCGCAAAGACGGGCGATTTCGGTGGCGGAAAGTTCCTTGTTTCGTTTTAATAATAGGGCTGCTTTTTCAATCCGGGTGCGTTTGATATAATCCGTAGGCGTTTCGCCCGTCAGGATTGTAAATACGCGATGGAAGTGGAAAGGAGAAAAGCAGGCGATACCTGCCATTTTCTGTAATGATAACGGCTGGTCTATGTGATTGTGAATATAGTCGGTCACTTTATTGATCCGTAACTGATATTCCTGTTTATTGATATCTTTCGTCTCCATGTTTTCTGCAAAGTAAAGGATTATAAATGCCGGAGAGTTGTCCTATCTTGCTAACTTCTCCGGCAGATAATCAATCTTTTTTTTGTCCTATATAGAATACGTAGCCGTAGTATTCTTTATACTTATTATATAGGCTCTCTTCATACCGTTGCCCGGTGATGAGGTCTGCGGCTGCGTCATTTCCTGCATATTCCTTCAAAAAAGCTTCCTGAACAGGGAACTGGGGAGCGTAAAAATGCTCAAGCCAGCAATTTTCCGGTAAAATGAAATGGGCTGTCGGGATATATCCTGCTTTTTCCATTTGCATTATCTTTCTTGGAATCGTATCGATTTCCGGGTAATTGGCCATCCAGAAGTCTTCTATTTCGGAGGGACGTTCCGGGGTGAACCAGGAGGCTTCCGTTACAGCGATAAATCCGTTCTTTTTCAGGAATTTGTTCCATTCGTTCATGCCGCGTTCGAATCCTATGTTATAGATAGCGCCTTCGGACCAGATCAGATCGAGTTCTTCCTCTTGAAATGGCAGAGCGTCCATGGAACCGACGATACCCTTTACTCTGTCTTCACAATGGGATTCTATTGCATTTTTGTTGAATAGCTCGATAAAGTCGGGGAAAAGGTCGATACCTGTAATTTGTCCTTTCGTATAGTTGGCTAATGCCATTGTCTGACCGCCTGTGCCACAGCCAATGTCGGCTATTCGTGCCTTGTCGGACAGTTCGTTGATGAAGCTTACGGCTTTTTGTGTGATTTCAGGACTTCCGGGACCTTGACGTTTTAATGCCTTGAAGTAATTACATATCAGTGTAAAATCGAATTCGTGGATTGATTTAAAATCGTTACTCATTGTTTTAATGTTTTAGTTGTACGGCGAATGAAGGCATATAATGATGCTTGCAACCATTTGACCATACAAATAGTTTGAAAATTTAGATATAGAAAATAACTCTGACAAGAGTATGTCAGAAAACATAAGGGATAATCTGTAATGAGAGGAAGGCTTACAGATTATTTACAGAACGGAATCCTTATGGAATGAAAATGAGTTAAACATCCAATTATTTCTTTTAGTTTGTGACAAAGATAGGGTTTTAGCTGCAAAACTCAATGATAACTTGATTGAAAAAAGACTGTAAACCTGTATTTTAGCAAGAATAGTCAAATAGGAATATGTTTATATATCCGGTTGCATGGATGAGATTGATCGTCCAAATTGATTGAAACTACATTTTTTTGAGTTATTTTTGTCGAATATTAAATACAAATCTCTCATTTAATGTATGATACCGATGAAAAGCAAATTATTACTCACATGTACCATCCTGTTTTTCTGTTCCTCTTTTCTGTGCGGACAGAATCAATCTTCTAAAGTGGCAAACTCTGTTGAAACGAATAATGGATGCATCCGGCACCCGTGGCAAGGAAAAAGAGTGGGATATTTGGGAGACTCTATTACAGATCCCAACTGTTATGGTGACAAGATAAAGAAATACTGGGATTTTCTGCAGGAATGGCTGGGAATCACTCCTTATGTATATGGTATCAGTGGCAGGCAATGGAATGATGTGCCCCGGCAAGCCGAGCAACTGAAGAAAGAACACGGTGGAGAAGTAGATGCTATCGTGATTTTGATGGGTACGAATGATTTTAATGACGGTGTACCTATTGGAGAATGGTTTACGGAAACAGAAGAACAAGTGATGGCAGCCCGTGGGCAAACCCAAAAGCTGGAAACCCGTAAGAAACGCACTCCTATAATGGATGGAAGCACGTATAAGGGACGTATCAACATAGGAATCAATAGACTGAAACAACTCTTCCCGGACAAGCAGATTGTGTTGCTGACCCCGTTGCACCGTTCACTGGCCAATTTTGGAGAAACGAATGTGCAACCGGATGAAAACTACCAGAACAGTTGTGGCGAATATGTGGATGCCTACGTGCAGGCTGTTAAAGAAGCCGGCAATGTGTGGGGAGTTCCCGTGATTGATTTTAATGCGGTAACCGGATTGAATCCGATGGTGGAAGAACAACTGATTTATTTCTACGATGCGGGATATGACCGTTTGCATCCCAGCACGAAAGGACAGATACGCATGGCACGAACGCTGATGTATCAGTTGCTTGCGTTGCCTGCTACATTTTAAATAGGTCGGACAGAATTCTATGAAATTGTACACTATTCTATAGTACATTTTCTGCAAACCTGTAATTTTGTCTTCTATAAATAATAGAACCTATGAGACATAAACTTCTGTTTTCTTTTTTCATCTTTTTGATAGTTGCTTTACCGATTCGTAGTAAGGATTTTGTTTTGACTTCCGGTCAAACAGTTGTCATCGCTTGCAGCCCTTCTGAAGAACTGGTTGTGCGAACCGCATTGGAAATGCTGGGACGTGATATTCAGACAGTATTGTCGTCAACCACCCAAACGAATGAGAAAACAGGTGAAATTGTGATAGGAACGGTGGGCCAGAATGAGCTTATCAGCCGGACCGGGGTAGATGTTTCTGCGTTAAGAGGCAAGAAGCAGGCTTTTCTATTATCTGTTTCTCCGGAGGGTAAATTGATCGTAGCTGGCAGTGACAAACATGGTACGGCTTATGGAATACTCGAAATATCCCGTTTGTTAGGTGTCTCTCCCTGGGAATGGTGGGCGGACGTAACTCCGGAAAAGAAGAAACTTTTTAAGCTATCTTCCAAATTCCAAAGTCTTCAGGCTCCTTCGGTGGAATATCGGGGTATATTTATTAATGATGAAGACTGGGGCTTGATGCCATGGAGCAGTCGGACCTATGAACCTTCAAAAGTGAAAGGTGAGATAGGCCCGCGTACCAACGAGCGTATTTTTGAACTCTTACTTCGTCTGCGTGCCAACACCTATTGGCCTGCAATGCACGAATGTACACTTCCTTTCTTCCTGACCAAAGGCAATCGGGAAGCTGCCAAGAAATATGGAATCTTCATCGGTGCTTCCCATTGCGAACCGATGGCTTGCAGCGCTGCCGGCGAGTGGAAACGAAGAGGGGAAGGGGCTTATGATTATGTGAATAATGCTCCGGCTGTTTACAAATTCTGGGAAGACCGTGTAAAAGAGGTGGCAGATCAGGAAATACTCTATACGTTGGGTATGCGTGGTGTACACGATGGCAAGATGCAGGGAGCGAAGACGGTGGAAGAACAGAAGGCCGTAATAGATCGTGTGTTTGCAGATCAACGCGGGTTGATTGAAAAATATGTTGATAAGGATGTAACTAAAGTCCCGCAGGTTTTTATCCCTTATAAAGAGGTACTCGACATTTATCATGCCGGATTACAGGTGCCCGATGATGTAACATTGATGTGGTGTGACGATAACTATGGCTATATCCGCCATTTTCCTACGGCCGAAGAATGCGCACGTAAAGGAGGGAATGGAGTCTATTATCATGTTTCTTATTGGGGACGTCCGCACGACCATCTCTGGTTGAGTACGATGAGCCCGTATCTGATTTTCCAACAAATGAAGCTGGCTTACGATCGAGGCATACAGAAGATGTGGATACTGAACGTCGGAGATATCAAGCCTGCCGAGTATCAGATAGAGTTGTTTATGGATATGGCCTGGAATATAGAAGCTGTTGCCTCGGAAGGAGTGACCTCTCATCTGAAACACTGGCTGGAACGGGAATTGGGAGCTTCGTGCGCAAAGGCAGTATTACCTGTGATGCAGGAACACTATCGTCTGGCCCATATTCGTAAACCTGAATTTATGGGAAATACGAGGGAAGAGGAGAAAGATCCTGTTTATCGTGTTGTCAAAGATCTCCCATGGAGTGAAAAAGAAATCAACGGACGTTTGCAGGCTTATGATAAATTGTCGGAGACAGTGGAACGGGCAGCTTCGAGAATCCCATCCGGCAGACAAAGTGCCTATTTTGAATTGGTGAAATACCCGGTACAAGCTGCTACACAGATGAATCGGAAATTGCTATATGCCCAATTAGCCCGCCACGGAAAAGCGGATTGGGAGAAAAGTGATCTTGCCTATGACAGCATTGTAGTATTGACAAAACAGTATAACTCACTGGAAGATGGAAAGTGGAACCGCATGATGGATTTCCAACCCCGAAAACTCCCCGTATTCAATCGCGTGGAAAGAAAAACGGCTACTTCTCCGATGATGAAAGAGCGTGTAGCTATCTATAAATGGAACGGCTTGGATGGGAAGAATATCCCGAATAGTAAGACCTTGAATGCGCGGAAAGGAACTTCTGCTATTTGTGAGGGCCTGGGATATGAAAGCAAAGCGACAGGCATTGACAAGGGAGATGCACTGATGTTCTCTTTTGACAACTGGAAAACAGACTCGGTAGAGGTTGACATCCGCTTATTGCCTAATCATCCTGTGGGAGGAGATCAATTACGTTTCTCAATATCGTTGGACGATGCAGCGCCTGAAGTGATCTCTTATGAAACGAAAGGACGGAGTGAAGAATGGAAAGAGAACGTGCTGCGCAATCAAGCCATCCGAACGGTTCGACTTCCGGTATCCGGAAAGAAGTCCCACAAATTGGTAATCAAGGCATTGGACGAAGGAGTGATATTAGACCAGGTGATGCTTTATATGCCTTCGCCTACTGGTGAGTAACTGCACGGATCACGAACCATGCATGATGCGCCACGGTTCCAATCAGCCCGTAATGCTTTGCCATGATCCGAAATCTTTCTTTGAGAGATGCTTTCTGATTCCGGGTAGTCATTCCCTCCTCCAGATAGTCGATGATTGTCAGGTGGGTATTGTGCAAAGTACGTGCTTTCTTCATGATGCGGATGCACCAGTCGAAATCTGCAGAAAAGCGATATTGCAGATTATATGGCTCTACGAGCGTGTGGCGGGGGAAGAATGCCTGGTGGCAGACTAACATTCCCTGTTTGAAACTTTTCCAGGTGAGCGTTTCGGGGGCGGACAATCTGCGCATCCGCAGGAAATGCCTGTCCTTGTCTACGATAGCGGTTTCTCCGTAAAGTATATCGGGCAGTTCATTGCCGTTGATGGTGTGCACCATTTGTTGCAGCGTATCATCCTCATGAAAACAGTCGCCTGCATTCAGGAAACAGAGATAATCACCGCTGGCAAGGGCGATGCCCTTATTCATAGCGTCATACAGTCCTTTGTCGGGTTCGCTGACGACGGTGTGTATGCGTGACCGGTAGCGGTTGATAATAGAGAGGGTTCCATCCTTGGAAGCTCCATCCACGATAATATATTCTATATGATGATAGGTTTGTGAAATAACACTTTGAATCGTGTCTTCCAATACCTTTTCAGCATTGTATGTCACCGTAATGATAGAGAACTTGGGAGTAGGATGGACACTATGCATATTTCCCTGTTATTTTGTTGTAAACTTCCGTGTACTTCTTCGCTATGATACTTTCCGAATAGTTGCCTATGGCCTTGCGGCAGGCTTGTGCGGAGAGTTCCGCATATTCGGGTTCCGTCAGTACCCAATGGATGCCGTTGGCTAGATCTTCGGAAGACTTGCGCTGAGCTACGTATCCGTTGTGCAGATGATCGATCATTTCTGGTATGCCTCCGGTGTTGAAACCGACGCAGGGCACACCGCAGGACATTGCTTCCATCACCATATTCGGCAGATTCTCTTCGAGAGAAGGGATGGCGAAGAGGTCTACGGCATTGTATATATCCACCAACTCATGCTCATTCTTAATATAAGGAAGCGGATAGACGCGGAAAGGAATCAGGTCTTGCAACTGCTGCGACTGGTTGCCGAAAACAACCACGCCCAATGATTCTTTCCATTCCGGATGTTTCTCTGCCAGCAGTTTGCAGGCTTCAATCAGATAGTCGATGCCCTTTCGCTTGTCTGTGATCTTGACAGAACCGAAAAGAATCAGCTTCCCTTCCTGCGGCAGCCTGCATTTTCTGCGGGCTTCCTGCTTATTGTGAGGCTTGAACAGATTCGTGTTGATGGCGTTCGGGATACTGATAACCGTTTGTCCGGTGAGCAACCCGCTGACTTTGGCCTTTTCCGCCAGCCAGCGGCTACAGCCTACAAACGTGATGGATGCCTGACTATAAATCTCTTTTTTCTTCCGGAAGATTCGGGTAGATAAGTCCTTCTTGCCTCCTCCTCCGTAGATGTAAGGGCAGTGGTGACATTCCTGTTCGTAATTCTTGCATTCGCGTGCATAATGGCAGATGCCGGTGCAGGGCCACATATCGTGCATGGTCCATACTACAGGTTTGCCGGAAGTCAGAATCTTGCGGATGGTGTTGAGCGACAGCATCCCTTGGTTGATCCAGTGCAGATGGATGACATCTGCCTGCTGAAATTCGGGAAGCGAAGTGATGTCCGTACCGGTATTGGCGATATCTACGGCGAAGAGATCATTCTTCTTGAAACGGTTGGCTTTCCAGATGACGATGCGTTCCCACATGAATTTCCATACGTGCAGCCAGCTGCCCTTTAGTCCGACGACGCTGATTTGGTCTGTTTGTTTGTCACGTACCAACATTTTCGCCTTGATGCCGTTGTTCTTAAGCGATTCCATCAGTCGTCCGGCAGCGACAGCCGCACCACCTATTCGTTCGGAAGTATTGATGATTAGTACCCTCATGCTTTCAAAATGTTTGCACAAAAGTAGTGGTTTTCAGTGAAAATCCGTACAAAGTCACATATTATTTGTACTTTTGCGGCACTTATAGATAAGGAGATATACGTATGAAAAAGGTTGTTTTTTTAGGATTAGGCTATATCGGACTTCCTACTGCTGCCGTGGCCGCCGGACATGGTTATGAAGTTGTAGGTGTGGATGTTAATCCTTCGGTAGTAGAAACCATCAATCAGGGTAAAATACATATTGTGGAACCGGAACTGGATCAGATTGTAAAAGAGGTGGTGCGAACGGGTAATCTCCGTGCCGTTTCGAAACCTGAGCAGGCAGATGCTTTTTTTGTGGTAGTGCCTACCCCTTTCAAACAAAACCACCGTGCAGATATCACCTATGTGGAATCGGCTACCCGCTCCGTAATTCCTTATCTGAGAGAAGGAAACCTGTTTGTTATCGAGTCCACTTCACCGGTATTTACGACCGAACGTATGGCTGAAGTCATTTATAAAGAGCGCCCGGAACTGAAAGACAAAATATACATAGCCTATTGTCCCGAACGTGTATTGCCGGGTAATACGCTTTATGAACTGGTTCATAACGATCGGGTGATCGGTGGCGTCAATCCCGAGTCGACCGCTAAAGCCATAGAGTTTTATTCTGCCTTTGTACAGGGAAAACTCCACCCGACGAATGCTCGTACCTGTCTCTTATACACATCTGACGCTGCCGACGACTTAATAGGTGTAGATC